>ERZ772957.2486-NODE-2486-length-10623-cov-8.465367_pt1 | contig 10623 bp, 8 predicted proteins | sample MGYA00580682_ERZ772957 | MGnify/ENA primary metagenome ERZ772957 (study PRJEB29015, sample SAMEA2737921) | human oral metagenome | biome: human oral; feature: human-associated habitat; material: dental | place: China | collected 2025 ...
GGAGCAGGTACAGAGCGCCGCCGAACGGGTATCCGGCGCAGCTGATGTCGCTACTGGCCACACCCCGGGCGCGGCAGGTTCGGCTCAGGCGGCGGTACAGGATATCGGAAGGATGGAAAGAATGGCCAATCAGGCCGTTTCCAGCACCAGTCAAACTGCAGTCCGCGCCTCGCAGGAAACATCCCGTGCTGCCCAATATGCGATGGAAAAAGCCCTGCCTGCCAGCGCAGGTAAATGCGCCCTGTATGTGAACAACTCCCTACGCGCCCAAGGAATCAAGGTAAACGGCCACGGCAAAGATGTGGCAAGCAACCTTATCCGCAGCGGACAAGGCTTCCAGCAGGTCAAATACGATGCCAATTATGTACCGCAAGACGGTGATGTGATGAGTATCGACCACGGGCGGCACGGTTACGGCCATGTGGCGATTTATCACGCAGCATCGGGAAAGTGGATATCGGATTTCGTGCAGCACAAGACGCGAGGCAACACCGCCGCCACCAACGACGCCGATTTCCGCGCCATCCAAGAAGGCCGTGCCAAGGTGACGATTGCCCGCCGCAGCGCGCCTACCAGCTCTCGGCAATCTGCATTAGCTTCTGCCCCGTCTGCTATGGTACGAGATTACGGCGGCTATCAGAAAGTCGGCGCTAAAATCCACGTCCGCTTTGAGCGTGAAAGTTGCGCCGCCGCGCTTAATCTGCACCTGCCTGGCATGAAATAAGTTTATGCGGCAAAACTCTAGTAAGCGGGCAAAATTCTCCCTGCTTACCGCTTCAAATTTTCCCTCATGAAGCACGTCGGTGCCGCTTATTACTCCGAATTCGTTTTGAGACGGCTCGGCGTGAGCGAGGTATTCTTTCATCACTCGCGGGGTGAAGTTATTAAATTTAGCCGTGTTATGGGCGTTTGAAATTTCATCCTCGAAAAATTTGTTTAAATCGCCCAAGGAGGCACCTTCAAACGTGCCGTTAAATTTCAGCGTTTTTGCTTCGACGCTGCCCTCGTCCACCACGCGCACGGAGGATTTTGCCAAAAATATGGAGTTTGGAATCAGAGGCATCGCCTCGTCGCTAAATTTTAAAATTTCATCCTCGCCGCCGCGCACGAAAAGGCTTATTAAGCTCGCCTCTTTTTTTAGGCAAAACTCCAGCATGCTTTTGCGAGCATAAAACAGCAAGAAGTGCGCTATCAGCGCGTTTTCATTAAGGTAGTTAAACTCATATGCTACTATCATCTCGCCCCCTTTTTGCAAATCGATCCGCGATGTCTTGGGCGTTAAGATCGGCGATTTTTTCATGCGCGAAACCAAGATCCGATAGGTACTTAAGCGCCGTTTTTTCCATGATTTTTGAGGACTCTAATATCACGGAGCTTAGCTTAAAGCTCGCCTCCTCGATGCGCCGCGGCACGACAGCTAGAATTTTAACGTGAGGCAGATCGCCGCAAAGATCCATCATTTGCAGGGTTTGAAGCATTTCGACCTCGTGCGCCGAACCGCTCCAACTGATCTGCTTAGGCATCGCGTCGTAGTCGAAAAAATATACCTCGCCGCCCTTTGCGCCGTCCGCGTCTATACAATCTACGAGCAAAATTTCATCAAATTCCGCCATCGTAGGCATCAAAAAGCTAGCCAGAGTCCCGCCGTCGATAAATCGGATCTGATCCGCACTCGGACTCGGCGCGGCGGAATTTGCGGCGACAAAGTCCGCATTGATAGAGCTTTGCACTGCGGAATTTATGACGGAATTTTGCAAAGCAGAATTTGAAGCGAAATTCTGCTTTGCGGAATGTTCTGGAGTAGAATTTCGGTCTAAATTTACTGCTGCGAAATTCTGCTCGGAGATAAAATTTTCATCCGCAGAATTTTGCGAGGAGTCGCGCTCTGTGGAATTTTGCGAGGTAGAATTTTGTATCGCAGATACTTGGGCGGAATTTTGCATAAAATTCCGCGCCGCGAAATTATCGCCCGCCATAGAATTTCGCGCGCTAGCTTTAGGATAAAATTTATAGTTCTGCGCGAGTGCGCGGACGAAGTGCACGCCTATGCCCTCGTCCGCGTAGATGACGTTGCCGATACCCAGTACCAGCACCCTCAAGCGTGCTCTTCCTTTTTAAATTTATAGCCGCTTACGATCGCATCCATCGCGCCGTCCCTGCCCTTGACGGCGTTAAAGACCGCCATATAGACGTGGATCGGCACGAAGATTATGATGATATTCATGCAAAGATGATGTATCATTCGCACTTCGCTTAGACCGCCCATCGCAGCTTCCAGCGGGCGCAAGAGCCCGTATAGCGCGCCGCCGAGCCCCTCGTGATAGACGTGCACGTATAATATCATACCCGTTAGGCAGATTACGAACAATACTAGATAAAAGCCCAGATAGGAGATGAACTGTAGCGGATTGTAAACGCCGCGAAGATGCGGGTGCTCACCCAAAAAGATATAGTATTTGATCTGGGCGATCCAGACGCGCGGGCTAAAAAAATCCTTGATGCTTAAAAGCTCTTTTCTGCTCTTTTTATCGAAGAAAAAAAGGTAGGTTTTAAAGATCGCCGCACCGATCATCGCAAAGCCGAAGATCAGATGTACGAATCTAAATTTAGCCTGCATGAAAAGCACCGGCTCGGGATTAATCTCGGGCGCGGTGAAAACAAAGGCGATGTAATATCCGGTGATCACCAAAATCGTAATGCAAAGCGCACGCAGCCAGTGCGTGAGCCTAAGACCGATTGAGAACTCATATTCCGCAAATCTTTTTTTCATCGTTTATCCTTTGCTGGGATCTACCCTATAGCAGCCAAGCTCCGCCCCTTTAGCGTCCATCACGTGCACGGCGCAGGCTATGCAAGGATCGAATGAATGGATGCGGCGGATGATCTCTAGCGGTTTGGAAAGATCGGCAAGCTTAAGTCCGATCAAGCAGGATTCGTAAGCGCCCATAGCACCGTCTTTATCCTTCGGCGTGGCGTTCCAAGTAGACGGCACGACTGCCTGCCAGTTTTTGATGACGCCCTTTTCGATCCTGCACCAGTGGCTAAGTGCGCCGCGCGGCACATGACCGATATAGCGACCTTTGTACTCTTTTGAGTTATCGATTACATATTTTGCGCAGGTCTGCGTATCGCCGCTTTTGATGTTTGCAATCAAATTTTCTAGCGCGATCAGTCCGTTGTCGGCTACGACTTTAGCCTCGATCATACGACACGCCGTTCGTCCAAGCGTCGAAAATACCGCCTCAAGCGGTAAGCCGGCATCTTTTAGGAATTGATCCACGACCTTTACTACGCGCTCGTTTTTCTTTGCGTAATTTACCACGATATTTGCAAGCGGTCCCACCTGAAGCGGCTTGCCGTCGTAGCGCGGAGCCTTGATCCAGGTGTATTTACCCTGGGTATCGAGCACCTTCGTATGCGCTTCTTTGCCGTGCGCGTCGATACTCTGTCCGTCCTGGAGACCCGTATAATTCGGCTCCTGCTCGCCGTCGTAAGGATGAAGCGCCGCATCGTTTTTATACCACGCATGCGTTGCCTCCTCAGTGATCTTGTTCTCATCGAGCTCCAAAACCTTGCTAATATCGCCGTCAAGGATCATGCCGCTTTGAAATAGCCATTCGTTCTTTGAAAGCTGAAATTCTTGGTGAGTCCATAAATTTGCCACGCCGATATCGTTTAGCACGCTAGGCTCGTTGCCGTAAGCCTTCGCGGCCATTACGAGATCAGGATAGTAGGCGCGATTTACGAAGTCCGCGACCTCTTTAAATTTAGACATATATTCGCCCAGCCTTGCAGGGCTTAAGATATCCATCACGCAGGTGACGCCGCCTACGGTGAGGCTTTGCGGATGAGGCTGCTTCGCACCGAATATTGCCATCATCTGAGCCGCCGTGCGCTGAATGCGCAAACATTCAAGATAGTGCGAAAGAGCGATTAAATTTTGCTCCGGGCTAAGCTTATATGTTGGGTGGCCGAAGTAGGCGTTGGCAAAAGGTCCCAAAGCGCCTTTCTTAACAAAAGCGCCCACGCGATCTTGCACTTCTTTTAGCTTATCTGTGCCGCACGCATAAGGGGTGTCGCAGTATTTAAACGCCTCTTCGCTTGCTTTTTTAGGATCGGCGCTAAGAGCGCTTACTACATCTACGAAATCAAGCCCGTGGAGTTGATAAAAATGCACCGGATGATCGTGCAAAAATAGCGCGTTAGCCATCAGCGTGCGCGTCAGCAAGGCATTTAGCGGCGGAGTGATACCGAGGGCGTTTTCTACCGCGACGATGCCCGCTTTGTAGTGCGAGAAGGTGCAGACGCCGCAAATTCTTTGCATAAAAAATCCCGCGTCGCGCGGATCTCTATTTTTTACTATGGTCTCAAGCCCGCGCCATAAAGTGGAGCTACTATAGGCCTCGCGTACGACGTTTTCATCATCCACTACGACCTCTATTCTTAAATGTCCCTCTATTCTGGTTATCGGATCTATTACGATTCTTTGCGACATGATTATTCCCCTTTATCTTTCTTAAATGACGCAATCGCCGCGTGTGCCGCTACCGCAACACCCGTGATCGCTAGAATTCCGACACCTATCTTATCTGCGGTAGCATCAGCGCCGAGCCCGCCGAAAACGCTTTCGTAAAGGCGATCCGCCAAAGGCTCCTCAAAAGGTCCCATATGATCCCAAAAATCAGGCTCCGAGCAGCCTATGCAGCCGTGGCCCGCTTGTACCGGCCAGCTAGTGTGGGAGTTAAAACGCTCGCGCGAGCAGTTATTAAACGTATAAGGACCCTTGCAGCCTACTTTATAAAGGCAATATCCGTCCTTTGCGCCCGCATCGCCGAAGCTTTCTACAAACTCGCCCGCGTCGAAATGCCCGCGACGCTCGCACAGATCGTGGATGCGCAGCCCGTAAGCCCATTTAGGTCGGTTATAAACGTCAAGGCTTGGAAGCGTGCCGAAAAGGATGAAATTTAGCACATTGCCGACGATATTTTTTTCGCTAGGCGGACAGCCCGGGACGTTGATGACGGGTTTGTTTATGATTTTGTCCAAACCTACGGCGCCGGTCGGATTCGGAGCTGCGGCTTGGATACCGCCGAAGCTCGAACAGGTGCCGATCGCAAATATTGCCGCAGCGCCTTCGGCCGCGTGTTTGCAGTGCTGAGCTCCGCTCTTGCCCTCAGGGCCCACGGTTAGGAAAAATTCATTCTCGCCGCTTGGGATTCCGCCCTCGACCATTAAGATATAGCGCCCCTTGTATTTTTCGATCGCGCCCTCTAAATTTTCCTCGGCTTGCCAGCCTGCGGCAGCCATTATCGTCTCATGGTATTCTAGGCTGATGTAATCGAATATGAGGCTGTCGATCGTAGGCGTATCGGTGCGAAGTAAGCTCTCGCTACAGCCCGTGCACTCTGCCATATGAAGCCAGATCACCGGCAAGCGATCAGCAAGCTCCGCAGCTCGAGCCACGCTCGGTGCAAATGCGGCCGGAAGTCCTAGCATCGCGGTCATCGCTCCGCTCCATTTCATAAAATCGCGGCGCGAAAAACCTTTGCTCTTAAGCCTTTCTTGTATGCTTTCCTCCGCTTTTATTCGCGGCAAACGCTCAACGGCATCAAGTCTAGCCGAAATTTGAGCCAAATCAACCATAATGTCCTCCTGAAATTTAGGATATTTTTAAATGGCATTCTATCAAAATTTAGAATTTATGCACCTTAAATTTCGTTAGATTTAATTAAAATTTTATATTTATTCATCGTCTAGCAGGTTTTAAATTTAAAAATAAAAGGCGGATTAAAATTTAGCGCGGCGGGCGAAACATTAAATTACGGCGGAGAAAGCATTAAATTTTATGAAGCGTTAAATTTACGAAGCGATGAAATTTTATACAAGAATTTTATAGCGGTGAAAAGTATTTTAGAATAAAGTAAGCGTAGGTCGGATGATTTTGTGAAATACTCGCCAGGCGCACTGTGTGTGCGCCGCAGCGAAGTATTTTTGTAAAATCATCCGTTAAATTTTAGAAAATTCTAAAAATTTCTCAAAGATCAGGATACCAATCTCGTTGCATCTTGGATATTGATGTTTAGTCCAAGCTGTTCGTTACTTAGCCCGAGTGCAAGACCTACCAGCTGAGATAGGTGGATGATCGGCTTTCTTGCTTTGGAGTTCATCGCTTCTTGGTATCGCTCCTGATAGATATCAAGCTGCATTTGACATAGCGGACAAGGGGTAACTACGACATCCGCTCCGTGCTCGGCAGCGTCATTTACGATCTCGCTTGACATCTTTTGAACCGATTTTACCGCAGGATAACTAGCGTGAAAGCCGCAGCAATCAAGGCGTTTTTCAAAAGGCACGATCTGAGCACCAAGTGCGCTAACTACCGCTTCAAAGCTTTTCGGGTTGGTCGAGCTCTCCTTCTTAAGCTCACGCTCCGGTCTTAATGAATGGCAGCCGTAAAATAGAGCTACTTTTAAATTTGTTAGTGGTCTTACGACTTTAGCTTTTAACGTGTCTAAGTTTTGATATAGCACCCAAAGCAGGCTCGTTATTTCAGTGCTTCCCTGATACTGCATACCGCCCTCTTTTAAAAAGGTATTGATATAGCTTTTAGCACCCTTATCCAACGCTAGCTTTGCTTTAGTTAGAGTTAGCATACAGGTGGAGCAGGTAGTTAGCAGAGGCATATTCATACCCTCGGCTAGCGCGATGTTTCTGGCATTAGCTACTAGGCTTGCCATAGGATCGACGCATTGAGCTTGACTAGCTCCGCAGCAGCTCCAGCCTTTTATCTCGTGAAGTTTAATACCAAGCACCGGAGCGATCGCTTCAAGTGAAATTTTAGATTCCTTTGCGGCTTGACTTAAAACGCAACCCGGGAAAAATGCAAATTCGTTATTCATCCTCTCCTCCTTATTCTATCTCGCCGCTAGCTTGAGCCTTGCGTGCGGCCTCTATCATCTTAACGAGCTGCGCATGTCCCTCGATCTCCTCGCCTCCGAATACGTGCAAAGGATTCATCTTACCCGCAGCCATTAAATTTGCCGCTACGTCCATCTTGCCCATATTTGCAAATACGCCTTCGCTTCTTAAAGCAAGCTTGATCTCGTTTAATCTTCCGCTTCCCTCTACGATATCTAGCAGGAACGCCTCTGCATGTCCCGGACCGCTTCCTGCGGTAAGTCCTTTTTTCATCGCTAAGGCGCGAAGCGCGGTGATGTCGCTTTGAGCGCTTATGCCTTTAGGACAGCGATCGGCGCACTCTTGGCAGTGTACGCATAGCCATAATCCGTTTAGAACCGCAGGCTTTAGATGAGGCATAGCGTCCCTGCTTCTTGAATCAAACGCGGCGCGGTTAGCATGCGTGAAAACAAAGGGTTGCATATAATCGCTCGCATCGGCTCCAAGCTTATTGCATTCGCTAGCGCAACATCCGCAAAGGATGCAATCCCACTGCTTTTTAATTCGCTCCATCTGCTCAGGGCTTTGCCTACAGCCCTTCTCGGCGCTAAATTCTTTCTTAGGCGTAATAGTAGGCTTGATCTTTCTTAAATTCTCGATACTAGGTTCCCAATCCACTACTAGATCCGAGATCACTCGAAAATTATTTAAAGGGGAGATCGTAAAACTATCGGGGTTTTCATACTCCGCAAGCAAAGCCTCCATCTTGGTATCGCAGGCAAGATATGAGTGTCCGTTTACCCTTACGGCACAGGCTCCGCATATCGCCATACGGCACGCTGCGGTAAAATTTAAAGTGATGTCTAAATTTTGCTTAATAAATTGCAAAACTCCAAGCAGGGTCTTTCCTTTGATCTGCTCCAAACTTAACTCGTAGGCTTGCTTATAATTTTTGCTTCCGTCGAAGCGGTCTATGATAAATTTCATTGAGGTTTCCTTCCGTCAAGAGAGAATTCCGTAACGACGACCTCTTTGTAGCCCAAGCTTAGCTCTCCTGCGTCGTTCATCGTCACGATACTGTGCTTTAAGAAATTTTTATCGTCGCGCTTCGGATAGTCCTCTCTGGTATGCGCGCCGCGGCTTTCCAGCCTCTTTTGCGCAGCCAAACACGCACAGCGCGCAAGTAGGATCAAATTTCCAAGCTCGACGTAGTCGGTAAATGCGGTATTCATAACAGGATTTACATCCGCGACGCGTAGCTCGTCGTAGCGCGCTTTAATGCCCTCTAAATTTTGCGAAAGCAGATCGAGCTTTTCGCCGGTTCTAAAGATACCCATATTGTCCCAAAGCTGCGCGCCTAGCTCTTCGCGCAACTCATACATCTCGTTTGCCTTGCCCGAGCCGTTTGCGATCTGCTTAAATTTAGCCTGCCATTTTTGCGCCAGCTCGCTCGCTCTTTTACCCGAGCCGAATCTCTCCTGCTTCGCGGCATAATCCGCTGCGCCCAGTCCTGCGAGTTTGCCCGTTACGACTGCGTCGGTCAAAGAATTTCCGCCCAAGCGGTTTGCGCCGTGGATCGAAATGCAAGACGCTTCGCCCGCGGTGTAAAGCCCCGAAATTTTAGTGCTCATATCGTCAAATTTAGACACTTCGATGCCGCCCATCGAGTAGTGTGCGGTAGGACGAATCGGAATCGGCTCCTCGATTAGATCGATACCCTCAAACAAAATGGCGGTGTGTCTGATCTTAGGAAGGGCTTTTAAAATTTTATCTTTTCCGAGATGTCTTACGTCAAGCAGCACGTATGCACCTAGCCCCTCGCCGTAGCCCCTACCCTCGCGGATCTCGGTTTCGATCGCGCGAGCTACGACATCGCGCGGCGCAAGCTCCATCTTTTCGTGGTAGTTTTTCATAAAGCGCTCACCTTTGTTGTTGAGCAGATATCCGCCCTCGCCTCGCGCAGCTTCGGTAATGAGCGCGCCGCCGCTTTTGATACCGGTCGGATGAAACTGCACCATCTCCGGATCGCTAAATCCAAGACCCGCGCGCAGTGCAGCCGCGATACCGTCGCCGGTAGCGATATAAGGCACCGAGGTGCGGTTGTAAAACATCCTCGTATATCCGCCCGTTGCTATTACCAAGGCTTTGCAAAGCACGGGATAAAAATCGCCGGTTTGGATATTTCGAAGCACGACGCCCTCGCATCTGCCGTCAGGTGCGCTGATCTCAAGCAACTCGTGATCGATTAAAAATTTCACGCCGTTGCTGACCGCATCGTCAAAACAGGCGTGCATCAAGATATGACCCGTCTTATCGGCGGAGTAGTTGCATCGTTTTTTAGACGCGCCACCCATAAAGCGCTGTGCTACGCCGCCCGGGACGCCGCTTTCTTTGCCGTCCACGCCGCCGCTGGCGTTTCTAGAAAATAGCGTGCCGATGTAATCCATCTCGGCAATCGTAGGGCCCGCAAGCTCGCAAAATTTAATCGCGGCGTCCTGATCTACGAGATATGCACCGCCCTTTACGGTGTCGTAGGCGTGAAGCTTGTATGAATCGCCGCCACTGAAACTCGTAACGCCGTTGATACCGCCTTCCGCCATACAGGTGGCGTTGCGCGAAGGCATCATCTTCGTAGCTACTACGACACTGAGATTTGGATTACTCTTTCTTACCGCTACGGCTGCACGCAGACCCGCGCCTCCCGAGCCGATGATAAGTACGTCCACACTAGGAAGGCTGCCTTCGTTGCCGCCGTCTGCGCTTTTACTTTTGTCGGTATCCACGCAGCCGCTAAGGCTAAGCGCGCCGACGCTGATACAGGCGGATTTTAAGAAATCGCGTCTGTTGAAATTTGATTCGCTCATTTTCCTCTCCATTTGAGAAATTCTTAGCTTAAGTTTAAAGTTCTAAACTAAAAGCGTAATTTTAGTTTCATTTTTAACATAAGTCAAATATTATTTAGTGTATCATTTCATAAGAATTAAATTATTAATTGGAGAGGCTAAATGAATTTGCATCGCATGGAGCTAGTATTAAAAGTAGCAGAATTCCGTAGCTTTACTAAGGCTGCCGAGGCACTTAAAATCCCGCAGCCGTCGCTATCACAGAGCATTTTATCACTGGAACGTGAGCTTGGAGCACAGCTTTTTAACCGCACGAGTAATCCCATTTCGCTTACGCACGCGGGAAAAATTTATGCTAGTAAAGCCAAAGTCATTTTTGATGCCATAAACGACCTAAAAAACGATATCTCTGAAATAAGCGGCGTAAAAAATGATAAAATTCGCATCGGTTTTTCGCAAAACGGCTATAATCTACTGCCGTCGCTACTGCCGATGTTTTGCAAGAAATTTAAGGATTCGGATCTACAAATCACGCAGTTTTCTTCTGCGCTTAGCATTCGCGAAATGCTACTTCAAGGTGATCTTGATGTCGGTATGCTAATACTGCCCATCGATATGAGCGGGCTTGACGGGGTTAAAATTCTAACGCAAAAAACCTATGTCGCTCTAAGCTTCACCCATCCGCTCTCGCTTGAGTTTAAAAACGAATCTGTTCCTAAAATTGACATTTCGCGCTTAAAAGAGGAAAGATTCATCCTGCCTAATCAAAGCCTAAGAAGCGCCGAGCAGATAGATGCATTTTTTGCTGCTGCGGGATTTGCGCCGAAAGTGCTGTGTCGCACGGAGACTTTCGACATCGCCAATGCTATCGTCGCAAGCGGCG
>ERZ772957.2487-NODE-2487-length-10621-cov-9.201022_pt1 | contig 10621 bp, 12 predicted proteins | sample MGYA00580682_ERZ772957 | MGnify/ENA primary metagenome ERZ772957 (study PRJEB29015, sample SAMEA2737921) | human oral metagenome | biome: human oral; feature: human-associated habitat; material: dental | place: China | collected 2025 ...
AGGAGGAGAGCCATCTTATCGTCATGGGCTCGCGCGGCTTCGGTACGTTCGAGCGGATCGCGTTCGGCAGCGTATCCACCTATGTTACACACCATGCACACAGCCCCGTTCTGCTCGTGAAATAATGAACTCTTTACCTGCTCTTAAATATAATCCAACGAAACAGGGATAGGGCAGTACCGAAGATGAAAAAAGAGATAAAGGGCAAAAATCATGAAGAACAAAAAATATACGGCCGGCATTCTGGCTGCGGCTCTGGGGATCGGTATCATGGCAGCATCCCCCGTAGCACAGGCGGCACCGACACAACAGCCGATCGACTACATCAACGGCGCGACGAACGAATACAGCTTCCGCATGAAGGAGGAGGATCGCGTGCATGAGCAGAACGTGCGCAAGATTCGATTCGCGTTTCAGCGCGACGGCGATCAAGCAAAGTATGACCGTGCGATGAAGGGGAGCAGAAGCGTCACAATTAGGCGGTGAAGAGAATCAAGCGTGATTATAAAGACCGCAAACCGTGGCGGCACTGATTCTAAAAAAGAACTTATCCCATGTGCATTGTTGCATGAGATAAGTTCTTTTTATTTGTGCAGTTCGACTGTATCGAGGACAGTTCCGTCCACGGTTTCACATCGAATGTGGAGATATTGTGCACCCGCCTCCATGTAGAGGTAGTTGGACGGTGTTGGATTTGGTCCTGCGGCAATATCATAGCTTTCTGCACGAACGTCAAAGTACTGATTTCCCGCAGGTCCTGCGAGAAGGTATAGTGTACCGTGTGCATCTGTCTGCCGCGCACGGATGCGGCGGCGGCGGTAGGCATGGACGTGACCCGAGATAACGAGGTCGATGCCGAGTGTGTCGAATGTGTCCAAGAACATCTGCCCCACGTCGCTGATGCCGGCATTCGTATTCTGCTCGACCTGATACTCGCCGTACGCCAGGATATCCTTGTGCATGAGGACGAGTTTCCACGGGGCTGTGCTTGCCGCAGCGTCGTTTCGCAGCCAGTCCATTTGCTCCGCTTTCAGCGCGTCGCCGCATTCCTCGGCTTCGAGGAACTGCGTATCAAGCACAATGATGTGCGCTGCACCGAAATCAAAGGAGTAGTAGCGTCCGCGAAAATCACGGGTGCCATTGTCGGGGAGTGCGAATGTTTTCAGATAGCGCACGGGCGGAACGGCAGTCCAGTTCAGACCGTAGTATTCGTGGTTGCCAAGGACGGGGGCGTGCATATGACGCGCGAGCGGGGAATTTGCCCCCTCCATTGCCTCGAAGAATGCACGCCAGTGCCACGCGGACTCTCCGTTATCTGTGAGATCCCCGACAATGGCAGCGCAGTCGGCGTTCGGATGACGCGCCCACGCCGTCTGATAGGTCGCGCCCCATACATCGTAACTCTCGCCGCATTGACTGTCCGAAAAGAACAGGACACGCGTCCGTCCGTTTTCATGGATGGGCAGGAGGGGAATCCACTCTGTTGTGCCTGTTGCGTGTACGACACGATAGGCACTGCCTGTGGCGGCAGGAATCTCACAACGATAGATGAACTGCACCTCGCCATCCATAGAAAGGTAGGTATAGGCAGGCGTTCGGCGATCTATATGTCCTCGACTGTCACGCTGCTCGATGCACACATTTTCGAGCTGCTGCGGGCTGTCCCACTGGATCATACGCGTTTTTTCGGGCTGTGCCGTGACGATCTGACGCAGATGACGTATATCCTTTGCACCGGCAGCGGCGTGCGGTGCAAAGAGACCGCCAAAGCCCATCGTCAGGATGCTGCTTATGGCGGTCTGCAAAAATGAGCGACGGGTCATTTGTTTTTCTCCATTTTCTGTGTGAGAGCCTCAGTGCGCATCAAATTTTTTTCATATCGGATGGCAGTGTAGATGAGGATGCCGGCGATGATGATGACAACAATGAGGCGGGTGTTGTCCTCCTGCTGCATGATGATGTCATGTCCGATGATCGCCTCAATGCCCGTCGATGGGAATTTACCGACGAGTGACGCGAGCACATAGTCACGGAAGCGGATGGAGGAGAGTGCGCCGACGGCATTCATAATGGCAGAGGGGAGGTAGGGTACCATACGTCCGATCAGCATGATAATAAACCCCTTGCTGCCGCTGTACTGGTCGACCTTCGCGAGGAAGGGGCTCTTTGCGATTGCCTTTTCTGCCGCCTCGCGAAAGTAGAAGCGCATGAGGACGAATGCAATCGTCACGCCGACGGTCTCCGCGACGCAGGAGAGAACGATACCGGGCACAATGCCGAATAGGATGACATTCGCCGTTGAGAAGATCACAGCAGGCGGAAAGCCGAGTGCATTTGTAAAGAGGGTGAGGAGAAAGGCAAAGACAACCGCCCACTCGCCGAACGAACGGATGTATTCCACTGTTCGCGGGATGTCGCCGCTCGCGAGCAGCGTAAATAGCTCGGGCAGGAATTCCGGTGCGAGCAGATGAATGATAACAAAGAGCAGGATGATCGCAAGCGCGGCACCGACCTTCAAGATACCCATGCCCATTTGCTGCTTCATGACAATGAACCTCCTAGGTGGTGAGAACCAGCGTGAGTGCACCGAGAATCAGCGCAATACTGAACCCCTGCATGGCATTTGCAATGCTTTTGCCATAGCGGCGGGAATAGCGCTCGACAATCTTTCGAACTTCAAAAATTAAAAAGGAGAGACAAAAGAAAACGAGGGAGAGATCTCCCTCCGTCCACCCGAAGGCGAAGATCAGTGCGGAAAGCACAATGCCGGTCTGCTCTCCGCGTGAAAAGATGCGCTGCGGTGGGGGAGTATGTTCACGTGCGTCAATCTGCGCACGCGTGAGAGGAATGCCCATCTCGTCGATTTTTTCCTGATTGCGCTCAAACCAGCGGTAATGGAATCCCAAGATGCATCACCTCCATGAATGTCTGCTATGTCGCAATGCGTCGCTGTGCGGGGCGTGGATTTGGCTTCGGCAGATCCGGACGCTTGTTGGGTTTCAAACCGGGTTTTTCCGGCGGCGGCTGTACGGACGGATTTGGCGTACTTGGCGAGGGGTGCGAGGGACGTGTCATACCGCTTCTACGCTGCGCTTCCTCCATTTGTGCGCGGATGCGTGCAGACGGTACGTCCTGTTCTTCATGCTCGCGCTGCGCGATACGCAGACGTTCTGCCGCGAGCTCGTCTGATCCGTAATAAATACGTGCCTGTCGTACAATCTCCGGCAGCTGTGCGTAGAGACTCCGACCGGGGCAGGCAGTCGCGTTCAGGTCGCGATGCCCCTTTACAGTAGACTGCCATACGGGATCGAGTTGGTAGACGGTGCAGAGAGAGGCGATGAGTTGTGCCGCCGAGGCTTTCTGTTCCTCTGTCGGAGTGCCAATCTCGAAGTTGCCGGCGAGATTGATGCCGACCGTATGACGGTTCTCTCCGTAGACATGGGCACCGACCGTGCCAAGCGGCCGCCCCTCCTCGATTGTGCCGTCCTTGCGGATGATGAAATGATAGCCGATGCCTGCCCACCCTTGATTCAGATGCCATGTATGCACCGTCTCTGCCGCGACATCGTCATCCGCTGCCATGCCAATATGATGGACGACAATACAGTCTGTTACAAGTCTGTTTTCGAGCGATCCGAATTTCAAATGTGTCGGACGAACGGTGACACCGGGCAGCACTGATGGAATGTACCACGATGCTTCTGCTGCGGCGGGGAAGAAGGGAAAGACGGCAGCACCGATCCCGACGAGTGCCAGACGGCGCAAAAATTCTCTACGATTCATGAGGGATCTCCTGATAGGAATACGTTTGGTTACTGAGATGGAGCTCCGCGTCATGAAGGGCAAAAAGGGTCGAGCGATGCCCGACGCTGATGATGCTTGCGGTGGGGAGTTCCTGATATAAAAGTTGGTAAAGAACGTGCTCACGTTCCTCGTCGAGGGCGGATGTCGCTTCGTCGAGGAAGATCCAGTCGGGGCGGATGAGCAGAATGCGTGCAAAGGCAAGCCGCTGCTGTTCGCCGAGCGAGAGAATGCGGCTCCAGTCGTCCACATCGTCGAGACGCGCGGCAAAATGATCCATGCCGACCAAGTTCAAAATACGTGCAATCTCCTCGTCGGATGCTGCGGCTGTGCGCGGATAGGAGAGTGCGCGGCGCAGCGAACCAAGCACGAGATAGGGGCGCTGGGGGAGAAAGAGGCGCTTTGCCCCATGCGGCAGTGCGATCGTACCCTTGCCGTACGGCCAAATCCCCGCGAGTGCGCGGAGGAGGGTGCTCTTGCCTGCACCCGATACACCTGTCACGAGCACATGACTGCCGCGCACAAGACGGAGTGTACATGGCGTGAGAAGCGGTGTGCCATCCGGAAGATCAATGGAGAACTCGTGCAGTGTCAGTATGTCGTCCGTGCCCTCGCTCCGCACGATATCGCTTGTGACGCATGCGGACTCCTCCATATGCTCCGTAAAGCCCGAGAGTCGCTGAATGACGGCGGCAAGCTCCGCGATGGAGCCGTAGGACTCGACGAAGAAGGAGAGCGCATCCTGCACGCGCCCGAATGCAGAGATCGTCTGCATGAGTCCGCCGAGTGCCATTTCGCCCGCGTAGTAACGCGGCGCAGCCATGATGAGCGGGAAGATGATCGCGAGCTGACCGTAGCCGTTGACGTAGAAATTCAGCAGCTTCGTGCGGCGCATGAGCCCCCAGTAGTTCTTGATGACGTTTGCGAACCGCTCCTTGAACCCGACCCCTTCCGCCATCTCGCCACGGTAAAATGCAATGCTCTCGCTGTTCTCGCGCACGCGCATCATGCTGAAACGGAAGTCCGCCTCATAGCGCTGCTGATCGAAGTTCAGACGGATGAGCTTCTTTCCTACAATGTGGACGAAATACGTCCCCAGTCCCGAGTAGAGGAGGGACAGCCAGAACATATAGCCGTAGATGGTGAACTCTGTGCCGCCGATGGGGACGGTAATCGCGCCCGAGAGATTCCAGAGCACGACGGCAAATGCCCCGAGTGTCGTCAGCTGCTTGAGGATACCGACGAGGAGCGTCAGCGTCAGGCTGACGAATTGGTTGATGTCCTCGCTGATGCGCTGATCGGGGTTGTCCGTGTCGCTGCGCAGGACTTGCAGACGGTAGTAGACCTGTCCGTGCATCCAGCGTGCGAGATACTGCTCCGTCATCCATGTGCGCCAGTTGATCGTAAGCATTTGCCGCAGATAAACAGCGTAGACGGCAATGACAATATAGATGAACGCGAGTCCCGTGAACTCACCGATGAGCGGCCAGAATGATGCCCGGTCATATGCCTGCAGCGCGTCGTAGAAGACACGGTACCAGTCGTTGATCCGAACGAGCAGGTACACCATGATGAGATTCAGTGCAATGACCGCAGCGAGCAGTCCGCGTGCCTTCCATTTTTCGGGAGATCTCCAATATCCTTTGAACAGCTGCCAGAAGCCACGTAAGAGAGGAAGTTTCAATCCATAACCTCCATTCATCGAAAGAACGGCTTTTATTATAGTATTTTTTCACATAGTCTGCAAGACGTTCTCGAGCTGTAACATGAAATAATGATATTTGTTATCGTTGACGTGTGCAGGAAAATATAGTAGAATGACTCTGCTTATCCGCAAGGGGATTGTTTGTAGGAGAGGAAGGATCGGTTACACAATGAGTTTTATTGCACAGGGGATAAATTTTTTTCAGCAGGGCGGACTTGTTATGTACTTCCTGCTTGCAGCGTCGATCTTTGTCGTATTCATCGGCATTGAGCGTGCGTTTTACTTCGGGCGCATGGATGCGGGGCGTGCATTTGCCCATGAGTTTATGATGCATATTTCAAATGGCAGATACAAGGACGCTGTCACGCTGACGGATGAGAAACGCGGTGCGATAGCGGATATCCTGTTCAGTGCAATCACGAAGAACAGCAAGAACTCACGCAAGATGTCCTCCTATATGGAGATCCAGTCGGGGATCGCGCTCTCAAAGCTCCGCAATCGTATGTACTATCTGAGCGTGATTGTCACAATGGCACCGCTGCTCGGACTCCTCGGTACGATCAGCGGCATGATCTCGACGTTCAGCGTGTTCAACATCGAGGCGGGGGAACCGAGTGCTATTACGGGTGGTGTCGGTGAGGCTCTGATTGCAACGGCGATGGGCTTGTGTGTTGCGATCATCGCACTCTCGGTGCACGCGTATTTTTCCCAGCGCATCGAGAACATTGTCACGGATATGGAGATGTGCTTTTCCGCTGCCGAGAGCGGCCACGTGGAGCTGGCGCGTGCAGCCGGAGTCAAGGGCGTGATCGAGACCTCTCTGCATACCGGAGAAACGGCGGAAGGTGATGAGGCATGAGACTGCGCGACAGAAGGGCGTTTGAAAAGCCCGAGGTCATGATTATTCCCATGATCGACATCATGTTCTTTCTGCTCGTGTTCTTCATCATGAGTACGCTCTACATGGTGAACCTGAAGACCGTGGATGTGAATCTGCCGAAGGCACAGACGGCACAGACCCAGCTGAACGTCACCTATCTCGTCACCGTACGTAAGGATGGCGCGCTCTGGCTTGAGGACAAGCAGATCGATGAGGCGACCCTCCTGCGCCGTGCGCGTGCCGAGAGTCAGAAGAACCCGCGTTTTGCCGTTGTCGTTCGTGCGGATGGGGATCTGAACTACAGCGGTGTTATGGAGCTGCTGGACAAGTTCCGCAAGGAGGGAATCACGCGATTCGGCCTTGCGGCGGAGTGAGTATGTATATGAAAAGACCGAAGTCACTGCGGCTTCGGTCTTTGTGTTACGGCGATATTTCGGTGTACGGCTGTGCCTCAAGGCGTATCTCGAACGTGCGCGGCCACGGGTAGTATGCTGTGATATTGCTTTGCATAACACGCAGATGCATATCGTTTTGTACGAACGGGGTGTGAAATGCGGCGGTGGATTCATAGGTTTTTACGCGGCGGTTGAGATCGTTTGTGAGCAGATCGTTTGCCCACCTCCAATTCTTCGTAAGATCGAGATCGGCGGTGTTCCGATAGCCCGCTGTGCGGAGCGTATCGTTCACGCGGTCGATCGTCTCCTTCAGATAAAACGCGTCCTCTGCAATGCGTCCCGTGAGAAATGTGAGATTTGCATATGTGCTGCGTTCACGCTCCTCTTTATTGGGGGCTTTCTGCATGGCGCAGTGATAGAGGACAGCCTCTGCGAGTGCCGTACCGATGGCGTTGCTCGCCGTGTTCCACCCCGCATATGCTGCGAGTGCATTCACGGGCACATTCTTTTCCACCAGAATCGGGAGCAGCGTCTCCTCTGCGCGGAAGTGCCGCGCGAGATCGACGAGCGCGACATTTGTTCCTGCCGCAAGCATATTCCGGATGGCAGCTGCAGCGGGAGCGCGTGTGCCGAGCGTGTCCATCGCATTGTCGCCCGCCGAGAGAACGAGCGTCAGATCGCTGCGACCGCCATCCTCTGCAAGCGATGCGCCGAGCATTGCAATCTTTTCGCGTGCCGTTGCGTCATTCGAGACTGCCATAAACGGGAAAATCATATCTGCCATATCCGCCCGCGCATAGCGCAGGGCAACGCGCGGAGCTGCACCGCCGTGCGCACACAGATCATCGACTGCCATGCGTGCGAGCATGGTGAGCGCGATTTCATCTGCGCCGTGCACAATCATCGCCCGCTCTTGGGCGATGTTTTTTTGTGTAAGCAGGGCGGCGAGCTCCATTTTCTTCAGATTGCCGACGGAATACTCCTCTCCGTCGTCCTGCCCGAGGACAAGACGCGTCAGCACACCCTCCTCCGTGAGCTCGATGAGCATGGAGGCGAGTGCCGTACTCTCGTCGAAGTGTGCGAGATATTTTTCCAGATCGTCGGGGGGGAACTCTCCGCGCAGCCGCTCCATCTCGTCCTCATCGACGGGCAGTCCCGCTCCCGCACGCCCGAGCAGACGCGCATAGGCGAGAATGGCACGCCGCTCACGCCAACCCTCGATCCCATCCTGTGGAATCGCACGCGGCAGAATGTAGAACGCGTGCAGGGGCACATTCGGGTGCGCCGTGTGCAGCGCGCGCAGGTATGCGGCGAGCGATGCGATGTCGTTCGCAGAGATGTGCGCCTCGCGTGCCGCGAGCAGCCCGCCCGAGAGCAGCTGATCGACCGAGAGAATGACGGCATCGGCGTTTCCCATATGCTCTGCGAGCCAGCGGCGCATTTCCGCCGTTTCACCAGGTTTTGAATAGTAGTCCATATACTCCGACGGCGGTGTTACAATCGTACGCCCGATGATCTTCCCGCCGTTTACGACAAACTCCCTGCACGGCGGACGCGAGTCGAGCGGCACAAGGAGGAGGGGGCGTTGCCCCGCGATGCTGTTATCCATCGCTGCGTGCAGGGGGTGCCACTGTCCCGTATCGCTCGGATGAAATACAACGTGAAAGAGGAGGAGGGAGAGCATAAGAAAAGCGGCGACCATCCCGAAATTCTGCTTCATGCGTTCCCTCCTCCCTTTTGGTGCATTCATTTCAACTGGAAGTATTTTACTGGATACTGCTGTGTTCTGCAATCCCGTGTTTGCTGTCGTATCCATTTTCCACGAAAAGGTGCAGGGAAATGGCACAGCTCCTTGCGTTGTGGGTCCTTGGGAGCACTGCCCCCCCCAACTGCTTTTTGTGTACAGCATTGAACTGAGAATGTCGACCTGTTGAAATACAAATGTAAATTGTGGTAGAATAGGAAAGTCCATAGTAAAGGAATCGCGGATAAATTCAGCACTGCCATCTTGGCGCATCTTTTTCGCACTGCCATCGTCGACAAATCATCCACATAGCTATGGCTATGCGTCCGGTTTGTCTCCTGGACAGGAAAAATCTGCACCAATCTGACAGAACTCGTTTTATCAGCGACACCTAAGACAGCAGGAGGAATGCGATGCGGATCATTACGGGCAGTGCGCGTGGCACTCGTCTGAAATCCCCTGTGGGGGAGGGGACGCGTCCGACGGCTGACCGCACGCGGGAGGCTCTTTTTAGTATGCTTGGCGCGCGTGTTTATGATGCGCGTGTGCTCGATCTCTTTGCGGGGACGGGGGCACTTGCGCTGGAGGCACTTTCGCGCGGTGCAGAGAGTGCCGTGCTCGTGGATCATGCAACGCACGGGATTCTCATGGAGAATGCCCAGCGGACGAAGCTGACGGCGTGCGCGGAGATTCGGCGCGGTGATGTCTATGGGCAAATTGCCGCACTCGCCGATGAGGGACGCACGTTTGACCTCATCTTTGCTGATCCGCCCTATGCGTGCGGTGATAATGCCCGTGTGCTCGCTGCGGTGGATGCGGCGGCACTGCTCTCATCGGACGGTCTTTTCGTTCTCGAGCAGGGGGCGAAAGAGACGGTTATGGAGCATAGCGGCAGACTTTCTCTCGTGCGTGAACGCCGCTATGGTGCGGCACGTATTTGCTTTTATGCGGAGGAGGTGCAGGAATGAGACGTGCGATTTTTGCGGGTAGTTTTGATCCCGTTACGACAGGGCATATTGACATCGTGGAACGCGCGGCGGCGATGTTTGACGAGCTCATTGTCTGCATTTTTCACAATGTCCAGAAGGAGGGCTGTTTTCCTCTGGATGCCCGTGTACAATTTCTGAGGGAGGCGACCGTTCACGTGCCAAATGTGCGTGTGGATGTGTTCTCAGGACTCCTGACGGACTATATGAAGCAGCAGAATGCGCACGTTGTGGTGCGCGGGCTTCGTTCGGTGAAGGATTTCGAATATGAGGAGAATCATGCGGCAATGATTCGTCACCTCATGCCGGAAAGTGATACGATATTTTTACTCACGCGTCCCGATCTGACGTTTGTCAGTTCTTCGGGGGTGCGTGAGCTGATCCGCTTCCGCGGTCCGGTGCAGGGAATTGTGCCGCCGGCGGTGGAGCGGGCGATAATGAAGCTGTATGGGAAAAAGCCCCCTCGGGGATAGTTCTGAGGCTGTGCAGGTAAAGGAGATAGATTTATGGCAGTAATTGATACGCTGAAAAAGCTGGAAGATCTGGTTGCGGATGCTTCCCACCTTCCGTTCAGCGACAAGGCTCTGGTGAATGACGATGAGATTGTGCACCTCGTGGAGGAGCTGCGCATGGATCTCCCGAAGGAGCTGAACCGTGCGGCAGAGATTATGCAGGAGCAGGACAATATCATCGGGCGTGCGCGTGAGGAAGCGAAGGATATTGTTGACGCGGCACAGACACGCGCCAATCAGATGCTTGAGGACAGCGAGATTGTCATTCAGGCAAAGGAGCGTGCGCGTGCGATTATGCAGCAGTCGCAGGATCAGGCACGCGAGATCATGGAGCAGGCACAGGCGGGAGCTGCACGTCTTCAGAGCGATGCAGATGCCTATGCCAATCAGGTGTTTGAGCAGCTGATCGCTCACGTTGGCAGCACCTTCAAGGGCGTGCAGCAGGCGGAGATGGGATTGAATCAGGCGATGAATGTCCTGCGTACGGCAAAGGCACAGATGAATGCTCCGCAGGAGAATGTATCGGAGCTCTGAGTACTTTCGTGAAAACGCTCCTTGACAATGCCGAAAACCGCCGCTATAATGTGAAAGGTCATGC
>ERZ772957.2492-NODE-2492-length-10615-cov-3.127462_pt1 | contig 10615 bp, 9 predicted proteins | sample MGYA00580682_ERZ772957 | MGnify/ENA primary metagenome ERZ772957 (study PRJEB29015, sample SAMEA2737921) | human oral metagenome | biome: human oral; feature: human-associated habitat; material: dental | place: China | collected 2025 ...
AGATACCTCCATCACGACGTCTTTCCTGATGGGAATGGCAAACAGCTCATCAATTTCTTTCTGTATCATATCATCGGGAACAAGAATGCCCTTCATCGTACCCGATGAGCGAATCTTCCTCGTGACGGCACGCGTATCAACATTGTAAAGGCATGGCACACCCTGCTTTGTCAGGAAATCTGCGAGGCTGGTTTCATAATGCCAGTTGCTCCCGTGCTCGCAAAGTTCACCGATGATAAAGCCGTTGACGAAAGATTTCCTAGACTGCATGAAGATATCGGCAATACCATAGTTGCCGACCATCGGATAGGTCAGCGTAAGAAGCTGACGGCAGTACGAGGGATCTGTCAGGCTTTCCTGATAGCCGACCATGCTCGTATTGAAGACGACCTCGCCCATCGCCTTGATGTTATTTAGAAGATCGCCTGTAAACGTGCTGCCGTCTTCTAAAATGAGTTTTCCCTTCAATGTATAACACCCCGCAAATCATATATAAACACTGTAAATACGGCAGCAATATCAAAGCACTGTGCCGTCACACATGACAACCTTACCATCTACGACTGTCAGGATAGGCTTTCCCTTTAGCTGCCTGCCGATAAACGGAGAATGGCTGCCCTTGGTGTAGAACTGCTTTTCGTCGACCGTCCATAAAAGCTCTGGATCAATGACTGTGACATCTGCCGCTGCACCGACATTCAATGTGCCTGCATCAAGCTGAAAAACCTTTGCCGGGCCGTATGTCATCTTCTCAATAATGCGTGCGGCATCGACCTTCCCCGTTGCAACAAGGTCGGTAAAAAGAACGCCGACGGCTGTTTCAAGTCCCGGAAAACCAGAAGGCGCATACATGTATTCACGATCTTTTTCTTCCGGTGCATGCGGTGAGTGATCGGTTACAATCATATCGATTGTGCCGTCAAGAAGCCCCTTTAGCGTGGCATCGACATCTTTTTGTTCGCGCAGCGGCGGATTGATCTTGGTTGAGCTGTCAAAGAGTTCGACTGCGCTGTCTGTCATCGTAAGATGCTGCGGCGTGACTTCTGTCGTCACGCGTACACCGCGCTTTTTCGCCTGACGGACAATGTCGACAGCACCTGCCGAGCTGATATGCGCGACGTGGACGCGCGCACCCGCGTATTCGGCAAGCATGATATCACGCGCCGCTGCGATATCTTCTGCGATCGTCGGACGTCCCTTAACACCGAGCATAGCGCTTCGATGCCCCTCATTCATAATACCCTCTTCAATAAGTGAAGTCTCTTCCTCATGGTTGATGATGACCTTGTCGAAGGCATGCAGATAATCATAGGCATTTAAAAGCACCTTTGCTGAAGGATCGAAATGACCGTCGTCAGAAAAGGCAACCGCTCCTGCTTCGACCATATCGCCGAGCTCTGCGAGTTCCTTACCTTCCTGGTTCTTCGTCACAGCGCCGATGATACGGATATGAACCTTTCCGACCTCATCTGCACGCTTTTTCATACTGCGGACAAGTGCCGCCGTATCGATGACCGGCTTCGTATTCGGCATCGTTGCGACCATTGTATAGCCGCCTGCTGCTGCAGCCGATGAGCCGGAGAGAAAGTCTTCCTTTGCCTCTTGTCCCGGCTCACGAAAATGAACGTGCATATCAATCAAGCCAGGTGCGACAATCTTTCCAGCGGCATCATAGACTTCCGTATCGTCGTCATCCATCAAATTTTTTCCAACGTCTTTGATCCTGCCGTCTTCAATAAGGACATCGGCAATTTCATCAAATTTTTTAGCAGGGTTAATGACGCGGCCGCCCTTTATCAGTAACTTCATTCCGATTTCCCTCCCATCAGCACAAGAGTAAACAGTGCCATACGAATGGCAACGCCGTTTTGAACTTCCTCTTGGATAGCCGAATGCTTTCCATATGCAACAGACGGTGAAATCTCCCATCCTTTGTTCATCGGTCCCGGATGAAGGATGAGCACATCGTCCTTTGCCAGATGCAAGCGCCTGTCATTGAGACCGAAGATGCGCGCATATTCTCGCGTCGTCGGGAAAAGACCGCCTTTCATGCGTTCGAGCTGGATGCGCAGTACTTCGATGACGTCAGCATCCGCAATAGCATCCTCGATGCGCTCATGGATAAAGACGCCTGGAATTTCATCTAGGAAACGCGGCATCAATGTGTTTGGTCCCGCGAGGTGAACCTCCATTCCCATCCTTGTCATGCCGTAAATATCCGAACGTGCCACACGGCTGTGCAGGACATCGCCTAAAATAGCGACCTTTAATCCTGCAAGGCATCCCTTATGCTGCTGGATCGTAAAGAGATTGAGAAGTGCCTGTGAAGGATGTGCATGTGCGCCGTCGCCCGCGTTGAGAATCACAGGACTTACAACCTTAGAAGCATACACTGCTGCACCTTCTGCTTTGTGGCGCATGACAATAGCATCAGCCCCCATAGCCTCTATCGTGTAGAGCGTGTCACGGAGACTTTCACCCTTGACAATGCTTGACAAACTCGCCGATATATTTACAACATCAGCACCAAGATACTTACCCGCAAGTTCGAACGAGGTACGTGTGCGCGTACTTGGTTCGTAAAAAAGAGTTACAATGGCTTTTCCTCGAAGCGCCGGTACTTTTTTGATGTCGCGGTGGATGATATTTTTCATCTCCTTAGCCGTCTCAAGAACGAGGCTAATTTCTTCTTTAGAAAAATCCTCAAGTCCCATGACGTTCTTCCCGCGCAAGGAAATGTTGTTATTTTCCAAATCAATCACTCCTATCACACAGCGTCGCACTTGCAAAAGTATAAAGAAAAAGGCTTCCCTTACGATAGCATAAGAAAGCCCTTGATACCCATATGAAACGAGATGCCATCTTCTGCATCGTCGTATCCAAAGCAGTGCCCTGCGGAATGCTCCGACAAAACATCTTCTTTGTGATTTCAGCTCCCTTTATGCGCATCGCAGTACGCATATTAAAAAGGCGTTTGACAGCAAAATATCTCTGTCTGCGTTTATTATATCTTATCCGATTTGCAAAAGCAAGGATAAGCAGCAGAAATCTAAAAATGGAAGCTTATCCTACAGTTTCCTACGCAAGGTTGAGCATACGATGTGTCTGAGCAATGACACGCACATCTTGTAAACGCCGCAAAGCATAGCTCTGAAATTTTAATAGGCTTTTCGTATCCATTGGCAAAACATTGTTTACAGGAGTTACAGGCTGTAGGATGAGTAATGTCTCTGGAGAAATCTTTGCCAGCATATCGACGGCATGCTGGAACTCTTTTTCTGTTGTTGCATCTGAAACGACGATTTTGACATAGAGGTCTTTTGTCTTTGCAAGCTTCAAAAAAGATGCGTGCTCCTCCCAATATTCTCTGCCGAGCATGCTTGGTAATTTGATATCCATGCTGATGATGTCAACCGCATCCCATGCGGCGTACAGTTCTTGATATAAAGTACCGTTGGTTTCTAAGAGGAAAAGGGGAAATATTTTTCCCTCTGCAGCCAGTTTTTCTCGAACTTCCTTGATAAATGCCGCATGAAAAAGCGGTTCACCGCCGGTAAAGCTTACCGCTTGATGCGACGTTTCAGCACAGAAGCTGCGGATAATTGCAGCAACTTCTGCCGCCGACAAAGGATTCATCTTCTTTGCATAAATTTCTGTGTCAGCGCCGGTCTCCAAGTGACAGAAAGAATGTGTACCTACCGCGTGTTCTGTATCGCAGTACTTGCATTCAAGATTACACCCTTCAAAACGCACAAAAATCTGACGGCATCCGACGTATTTTCCCTCTCCCTGTACGGAGGAAAAGATTTCAATGATGTTTGTTTTCATGGCACCTCCCTTAATCTTTCGTATATGTCACGCTTGACTTCGGTGACTCAAAGACCGTAATGCTGGCAAGGGCAGTGTCATGGCGGAAGACTTCGCTGTGTTCCATTGCCTCAAAGATGACACGTGCGAGATTTTCTGCCGTCGGATTTATCCCGTCTTTAAAAGGCGTAAGCTCATTGAGATACTGGTGATCGAATGCATCAATTGTTTCCTTCAGTACACGCTTTACCTCTTTAAAATCGACCAGCATACCGAGTTCGTCCAGTTCCGTACCCTGAACCGTTGCCTCAACCACCCAATTATGACCATGAAGGCGATTGCATTTGCCAGGATAATCGACGACGCGATGTGCAGCCTCGAAAGGTGCCTCTACTTTTACTGTATACATAATAGTTTCCCTCCCTATGCTTTTGAAAGAAAGCTGCCGCGCGAGAAGCGCAGCAGCTTTGAAAATGAATGCCCGTTATTTTATCGTTGTCGTATTTTTGACATTGCCCACAATGTCATCCATACTCATGGCGCGTGTGTGCTTCGTATGGCTCCACTCATGATCGTTACGGTGAATAAAGCCGAGGAAAATGATGGGAATCCACGAGTATATGAAGACGGGATAGAGCAGCAAATACAGCCATGCCTTCCATTTGACGCGAATCTTTGCGAGAATGATCATGGGCAGAATGTATTGTCCCATCATAATCGCTGTCATCATCTGTGACGGAAGGAAGGTGTAGATATTCGTGTAGAACGGTGGAAATGCGAGCTGTACATAACTGATGATGATAAAGATCGTCGAAATCATCAGAAAATGCGGCTGCATGAGGTAAATGCACGAATCCCACATACGGATGTCTTTATGCTTCCAACCGGCTTTGAACATCTTGGGAATAAACCGGTTTCCGACATCAAATTGCCCCTGTGCCCAGCGACGGCGCTGATTCCATGATTGCCTAAAGGTCAGCGGTTTCTCGTCATAGACGATAGCATCATGTGCCCAACTCGTCTTGATGCCCTCAGACATGCACTTCATAGTAAATTCCATATCCTCGGTAAGACAGGTCGCCTGCCATCCATGTTTTTTGAGAATCTCAGAAGCAAAGCACATTCCCGTGCCGCCAAGGCAGGCGGAAAGCCCGATGTTTGACTTAGCCAGATGTGAAATGTAGCAGATGACCCAAAAGGCAATGGCAAACGTACCCGCAACCCAAGTATCATACGGATTCTTTGCATCAAGATATCCTTGGATAACCTTATCGCCCTTGCAAAGTCGGTTGTTCATTTCCATGAGGAATTGCGGATGTACAAGGTTATCTGCATCAAAGACAACGATGCCGTCGTACTGTTTTTCCATCTGAAAGAGTCTGTCGAACATCCAGTCAAGCGCATAACCCTTGCTTTTCTTTTTTGCGTCCGTACGCTCGTGAACAAGTGCGCCTTCTGCCGCAGCGACCTCCGCCGTCTTATCCTTACAATTATCCGCAACGACATAGACATCATACATATCTTTTGGATAGTTCAGCTGAAATAGATTCTTCACAAGCTGTCCGATAACGGCTTCTTCGTTATGCGCCGCGACGACGATGGCGAAGGTCTTTTTCGGCGTCGTAATCTTTTTTTCACGGCGCCGCCACATACCACAAAAACCGATGACGAAGAAATACAGGGTAAAGAGAAAGATAAGTATCTGCATCGGCACCATGATGATGTCGAAAGGATGCGTAATCAAAAACCATCAGCCTTTCTTCCCTAAGATAAGGAAAATGGAGTTTACGATGCCAAGCATGGCATAGGTGAGAAAAACCGCCATGCCGACTGCCGGAAGGATTGCCTCACGGCCGAGATAGATGAGTACAGCAAAGAGAATAATGCTGAGTATCTTCGTGATAAGATAGATCTTCTCCGCGCCGTCGCCCTTGAAATTCGGATAATGGACATGACTGACCATAAGCCACGCAACGATGATCACCGCGAGCGGATAGACCCAACCATATGCCGTTGGGTTGAAGCCAATCGTCACAAAGAGAAGCGTTGACATTGCGACCAAATTGCCGCCAGCAGGTGCCGCAAGCCCCATGAAGAAACCGTGAACGACATCTGTACTGACATTAAAGCGCGCGAGACGCCACATTGCACAAACAGCAAAGAAGATGACGATGGCAATACCGATATATCCATAGGCATGAAGCGCGAAGACCCAGGCGAGGATGGCAGGTGCAATACCAAAGGACACAAGGTCACAAAGAGAATCCATTTCCTTTCCCATTTCACTCGCCACGCAAAAAAAGCGTGCGCAGCGCCCATCGAGACCATCGGCAACAAGTGCGAGAAGAATGAAAACAGAACCCCAGACGAGGTCGCCGGAAAACGTCGAAAGAATGGAACAAACGCCGAAGACGAGATTCATCGACGTACATAAATTTGGAATCAATCTACGATAATCCATTAGTCTTCCAACCTCCCGATGATTGTTTTGCCTCCGGCAACCTTCTCTCCAACCTTTACGGTAAGAGCAACATCCTTCGGCATGACGACTTCAAGACACGAGCCGAATTTTATCATACCATAGAGCTGCCCCTGTGCAAGCTTGTCATCCAGCGTGACATAAGAGACGATACGGCGTGCAAGGATGCCTGCAATCTGTTTGACTGTAATCTTTATGCGATCGTTTGCAATACCGAGCAAATGATGTTCATTGACAAAGCCGACCGCATCCTTATACGCGGGACGGAAACGGCCGCAATAGTATTTTTGAACCTTAATCTCTCCATCGATGGGGCTTCGATTGACGTGCACATTAAAGACCGACATAAAGATAACGACCTTATGGCATGCACCTTCGACAAATTCATCATCGTCAATATCAGAGATTTCCGTTACCGTGCCATCTGCCGGCGAGAGGACAACGTTTTCGTTGCGGATAATCTTTCGCTTTGGATTGCGGAAAAAATAGCAAAAGTAGAGTGCGAATACCATAGGAACTACGGCAACAACGGGGTGCAGGGAAAAACCAAGAACAACTGCCAAGACAAGACACCCTCCGATAAAGGGATAGCCTTCTCCTATGATCGGCATCTGACGTATACCTCCTTCAAATATGAAACGTTCCTTTATAAAATTATTATAGACGAATGGGGGTAGTTTGTCCATTTCATTTTCGTTCAGACTTTATGAAACGACATTTCGAACCGCCTTATCTCAGGTATATCAGCCTTTTCGTGAGCGATGTACCTTCACGACAAATTTCGGTAAGGCGAGCAGGCGCTTGGCGCGCGTCGGCTGCATCAGTCCACGGAAGAGCCATTCGAGTTTTGCCCGCTGCATCCAACGCGGTGCACGCTTCATCACACCCGCCATAACATCGAGCGTACCGCCAACACCGATAGAGACAGGAACACCGAGTTCTTTTCTGTACTTGCTCAGCCATTTTTCCTGTTTGGGAACGCCAAGTGCCGCGAGAAGAATGTCTGGCTTTGCTGTCTTGATAGCAGAGATGATCTGCGGTTCATCCTCTGGCTTAAAGAAGCCATTCCGGATACCGACGATTTCAATGCCGGGATAGAGCTTTTCAGCCTTCGCCTTTGCCTTGTCGGCGACCCCCGGCGCAGAGCCAAAGAAATAAATACGCCACTTTTTTTCAGGTGCTTTCTTCATTAGTTCTTGTGCGAGATCATAGCCGGCGACGCGCTCGGGCATATACTGACCGAGATGATGCGCCGCCCATACCGTTCCCGCACCGTCTGGAACGACTAACGCCGCCTCATTTAGGATATGGCGCAGTTTCTTGTCGTATGTTGCGCGCATCAGCATCTCTGCATTTGCTGTAGCAACGAGTACACCTACCTTCTTTTCAATGAAACTTTCGATAAGTGAGATGGCTTCTCGCATCGTAACGCCTGCGACCTTAACGCCAAGGATATCGATCTCTCGTGGCAACTTTATCCCTCCGCTTCTGCTTTATGTCTTATCGCATATACTTTGAACATATGGTTTCTAAATCTCTTCAAAAAAGAAATCTTGCCAATCGTTGTCAGCAAGATTCCCCAAAAATTCTCTCATAAGAGACAGTCGATCTGCCTCACTTATTCTCTTTTACATCCTTTTTCTTTGCTGTTGTGCGGATGGAAAGTTCACGAAGCTGCTTTTCATCGACGAGTGAAGGCGCTGCACTCATCATATCACGCGCACTCTGGTTCTTCGGAAAAGCGATGACATCGCGAATGGAGTCACGCTGTGCCATCAACATGACAAGACGATCGAGACCGAAGGCAATGCCGCCATGCGGCGGTGTACCATACTGGAATGCATCGAGCATGAAGCCAAACTTCTCATGTGCCTGCTCAGGTGTAAGGCCGAGCGACTCGAAAACTTTCTCCTGAAGGTCGGCATTATAGATACGGAGTGAACCGCCGCCAATTTCAACGCCATTTAAAACCATGTCGTAGGCATTCGCCTTAACACGACCTGGGTCAGAGGAAAGATATGCAATGTCTTTATCACGCGGTGCGGTAAATGGGTGATGCATCGCTTTCCAGCGCTTTTCCTCCTCGCTCCATTCGTACATGGGGAAGTCAACAACCCAAAGGAAACGAAGCGCATCAGGATCGATAAGGCCGCGCTCTTTTGCCATGGCAAGGCGGAGCTGACCGAGTGCTGTATCGACGACAAGACGCTTATCGGCTACGACGAGGAGGAGATCTCCCTCTTTAGCGCCCGTAGCCTCTGCAATTTTCTGGAACGTCTCATCCGAATAGAACTTCTTAAAAGGACTCTTGACGCCTTCTTTTGCATACTGAATCCATGCAAGTCCCTTTGCACCGTAGATCTGTACGAATTTCACGAGGTCATCCAGACGGCGGCGTGGAATATCCGCATAGCCATCGACTTTAATACATTTGACCATACCGTCGTTTTCGATAACTGCATTGAACACCTTGAAATCTGAGCCCTTGACAAAATCGGAAATCTCCATCAACGGCATGTCGAAACGAAGATCCGGCTTGTCGGAACCGTATTTGTCCATTGCCGTATCCCAATCCATGCGCTCAAAAGGCACCTTAATGTCTCTGCCAAGCGTCTTCTGAAAAATCTCATAGATAAGATTTTCCATCAGGGTCAAGATCTGATCCTGCTCCATGAAGCTCATCTCGATATCCAGCTGCGTGAATTCCGGCTGACGATCCGCACGCAAATCCTCATCGCGGAAGCAACGAACAATCTGGAAGTATTTTTCAAAGCCTGCGACCTGAAGAATCTGCTTGAAAATCTGCGGGGACTGCGGCAGTGCATAGAATTCGCCCGGATTAACGCGGCTCGGAACAAGGAAATCCCGAGCACCTTCCGGCGTGCTTTTGCAAAGCATCGGCGTTTCAACTTCAAGGAATCCCTCGCGGTCAAAGAAGTCGCGCATGGCCTTTGCAACCTTGTGGCGGAGGATGATATTCGCCTGCATCTCTGGACGGCGAAGGTCAAGATAGCGGTACTTCATGCGAACTGTTTCATCGACATCGATACCGTCCTGAATGTAAAACGGTGGTGTCTTCGCCTTGTTGAGAATTCGAAGCTCCTCGCAGACGACTTCGACGTCTCCCGTATCGATGTTCGGATTGATCGTGTCCTCGTTGCGGCCGCGCACCTTGCCGCGCACTGCGATGCAGAATTCGTTGCGCAGGGACTCCGCCTTATGGAACGTGCCCTCATTCATCGCAGCTTCGTCGAAAACGACTTGGACAAAGCCCGAGCGGTCGCGCATATCGACGAAAATTAATCCGCCATGATCACGGCGACGGGAAACCCAGCCGCAGAGAACGACTTCCGTGCCAATGTTCTCTTTACGAAGATCGCCCGCATGGTGCGAACGCTTCATGCCTTGTAATGTCTCCATCAGTTATCCACCTCAGAATGTAATCGATTGTTGATTGTCTCTATGATTTCGGCAAGCGGAACTTTTTCCTGCTTGCTGGCAACCATATCTTTCATCATAACCGTGCCCTCTTTCACCTCATCCTCGCCGAGGATCAGAGCAAAACGCGCATGCATCTTATTTGCTTGTTTCATCTGCGCTTTCATGCTGCGCCCCGCAAAATCCATCGAGGCGGTAAGACCGGCGCGGCGAAGTTTTGCCAAGAGACAAAAAGCCGGCTCTTTTGCCACATCGCCGAGTGCGACGACAAATGCATCTTCTGCCGGGGTATTCTCTGGAAGAAGGTTTTGTTTCTCAAGGGCAAGCAATACACGCTCCAACCCCGTGGCAAAGCCAACGGCTGGCGTAGGCTTTCCGCCCATCTCTTCAATGAGGCCATCGTAGCGGCCGCCGCCAGCAACAGCGCTCTGCGCACCGAGCGGCAGATATTTAATCTCAAATGCCGTCTTCGTATAGTAATCAAGGCCGCGAACCAGGCGTGGATCAAGCACAAAGTCAATGCCTGCTTCCGTTAAGAGTTTTTTGACACGTTCAAAGTGATCTTTACATTCGTCACACAGACAGTCCGTGATCTTCGGCGCGCCTGCCATGAACGGCTTATCCGCATCGATTTTACAATCTAGGATGCGAAGCGGACTGCGTTCAAAACGGTCGTTGCAGTCCTTGCAAAGCTCACCGAGGTGCTCACGGAAATACGCTTTGAGTGCCTCTCGATACTTTGGGCGGCACCGCGGACAACCGACAGAATTTAGCGAAAGTGAAAGATCTTTCATATCGAGCGATTGCAGGAAGTCCACAGCTAACATGATGATTTCTGCATCGGAAAGTGGGCTTTCCGCGCCAATGGACTCAACGCCAAATTGATGAAAT
>ERZ772957.2494-NODE-2494-length-10608-cov-12.997631_pt1 | contig 10608 bp, 6 predicted proteins | sample MGYA00580682_ERZ772957 | MGnify/ENA primary metagenome ERZ772957 (study PRJEB29015, sample SAMEA2737921) | human oral metagenome | biome: human oral; feature: human-associated habitat; material: dental | place: China | collected 2025 ...
TTCTATTCTGCGTATCAAAAAAGACGAGGATTTTTTAGCTTTCCTCGTCTTTTTACTATAGGGGGGCATATCTTAAGACATTAAACTTTAAGAAATTCTATTTAATCGGCGGTAGTGATGTAGTTAGCAGGAATGTTGAAAATGCAGTTTCAAAACTTGGGGAAATTGAACGACTTGCCGGCGATGATAGATATGGAACATCAAAAGCAATAGCCGAAAAATTCTTTGCAGGAAAGCATAAGAACGCTTATATTACTTATGGATTAAATTTCCCTGACGGACTCTGTGCAGGTGTTTTATGCGATGCAGATAAAAGCGCTCTTCTATTAGCAAGCAATAAGAACATGAATGAAGCAAGCGAATATGTCAGCAAAGCGGGAGTTCTAAATTGCACAATTCTGGGTGGAGACGATTTAATTTCAGAAAGTGCAGCTGACATGCTTTTTAAAAAATAACATATCACATTTTAATATAAGATCTGATGATATAAGTGAATGTTTTATGGTTAAGGATGATTTAATCTGATAAATTTCGAGATGAGGACTGAAGATAACTTCGGTCCTCTTTTGTTGAGATTTTATAAAGGGTAAAACACTGAAAATCTTGTATTTGCAGCTAAAAAATGATAAAATATTTTATTAGCTATAATAGATAGTTGAGGTATATTGATATGAAAAAATTAGAAAAGAAATTAAGAGTAGGAATTCTAGGTGGAACAGGAATGGTTGGACAGAGATTTATAACTCTGTTAGATGGACATCCATGGTTTCAAGTAACTACAATCGCAGCAAGCTCTAGAAGTGCGGGTAAGACATATAAAGAAGCTATGACCGGAAGATGGAAGCTTGAGGATAAGATGCCGGAGGCCGTTAAGAACATCATAGTTAAGGATGTCAAGGATATAGATGATATTTCAAGTTCTGTGGACTTTGTTTTCAGTGCTGTTGATATGACTAAGGAAGAAATCAAGGCTATAGAGGATGATTATGCAAAAGCAGAAACTCCGGTTGTTTCAAATAACAGTGCACATAGATGGACGGAGGACGTTCCTATGGTAGTTCCGGAAATCAACATTGATCATTTTGATATTATAGAGACCCAAAAGAAGAGACTTGGAACAAGCAGAGGATTTGTAGCAGTTAAGCCAAACTGCTCAATTCAGGGATATGTACCTGCGCTTGCAGCATGGCAGGAGTTTGAACCATACGAAGTTTGCGTTACAACATATCAGGCAATTTCCGGTGCCGGAAAGAACTTCTCGGATTGGCCGGAAATGCTTGGCAACATCATTCCTTACATTGGGGGAGAAGAAGAGAAGAGCGAAATTGAACCTCTTAAGATTCTCGGTTCGATCAAGGACGGCAAGTTTGTAAAGGCTGATAATCTTATTATCACTTCACAATGCGTGAGAGTACCTGTACTGGAGGGACATACTGCGGCTGTATTTGTAAAGTTCCACAAGAATCCAAGCAAGGAAGAGCTTATAGATAGGCTAAAGAACTTCTCAGGCTTTCCACAGGAGAATGATCTTCCGAGCGCACCGAAGCCGTTCATTAACTATCTAAGCGAGGACGATCGTCCGCAGGTCGCTAAGGATGTTTACTACGAGAAGGGTTTTGGTGTTTCAGTAGGAAGAGTTCGCAAAGATACTTTGTTCGATTATAAGTTCATCGGTCTTGCACACAACACTGTAAGAGGTGCTGCAGGCGGTGCTATTCTTTGTGCAGAGAGCCTTGTAGAAAAGGGATACATAACTCACAAGTAGTTAATTGAAAGGATGAGATAATTGGCGGGTAAAGCTAAAAAAAAATCAAGCAATAAAAATTCTAAATCGAAAAAATCAGCAGCTGCTGAAAGAGGAGTTATTGATAATATTTGGGGGATAGTTTTCATAATCATAGGTATATTTCTAATTGCTGCCGTATCTTTTCATGCAGCAGGTGAATTCGGAAATGTACTGGGTGATTTTCTCAAGGGCATATTTGGACATGTAGGTGTGATTTTACCTATATATCTGATAGCGTTCGGGATCGTGCTGATAGCTAACAAGGCTGTCGAGATAACAAAACTTAGCATTTCAATGTGCTTTGTTATTTTAATTATGCTGTGCCTTCTGAATTCCGGAAGATTCATACCACAAAACGGTATGGTATTTGAAGTATCCGAATTCTATAAGAATGGCGTAAGCCTTAATGGTGGCGGAGTAATAGGAATGAGCATAGATATGTTCCTGGTTAAGTATATCGGAAGAGTGGGTCTTTACGGTATATCAATCGCCGTTATCTTAATTTGTGGAATGCTGGTAGTTAACACACCACTTTCAAGGGCATATTCTTCATATAAGCAGAAGAAACTGGATAAACAAGCCGAGATAAAAGCAAAACGTGCTGAGGAAATGGCTATACACCAAATGGAGCTTGAGACACGTGAAAAAGAAAGAGCAAAGTACCTCAAGGAACAAGAAAAACTCAAAAAAGAGCGTTTGAGATATGAGAAGGCAAAGTATAAAGAGGAACTCTATGCAACGCCCGAGCTTCTTTTTGAGACTGACAAGATGAGGATAGATAGAAATCCTGACAATATCAGTCAAAATCCGAATGAACAGCATTTCGTTTCAATGATGAAGGATGACTCTATGTTCGAACAGAGGGAGCAAAGAGCACCTGAACCTGCACCTATGGTTAAAACCTTTGGATTAGAAGAGGAACGTAAGTCTGAGTATGGGTTTGGTCTGGATGATGTTCCTAAGGAAGACTATCGTGTAAGTTCAGATACAGATTCGGGAAATTTTTCCCAAGATACACTTGCAAAAGCTGAGGAAGAGCCTGTTAAGATTAGCAACAAGGAGGCTAGGGAGGCAAAGCTTGATTTAACGGATTTTGCCAATACATCAAAGCCAATACAATACAAAAAGCCAAGTATCTCACTTCTAAGGTCCGTGAGAAACACTACAAATCCGGCACAGGTAAACGCAGAACTAAAGTCTAAGGCTGCACTTCTTGAAAATACACTGCAGAACTTTAAGGTCGATGCAAAGGTTGTTGAGGTTACCCAGGGACCTGCTGTGACAAGATATGAAATTCAACCGAATACAGGTGTTAAAGTAAACAGTATCAAAGCTTTAGCCGATGATATAGCACTTAACCTCAGAGCAAAGAGCATAAGAATTGAAGCTCCAATTCCCGGTAAAGCTGCAGTAGGAATAGAGGTTGAAAACGAAAAGATAAACATGGTTACGCTTCGTGAAATTATCGACAGCAATGAATTTAAACAAGCGAAATCAAAGATTTCATTTGCAGTTGGAAGAGATATTTCAGGTAAGAGCATTGTAGCAGATTTAAAGAGCATGCCTCATCTTTTGATTGCCGGATCTACCGGTTCAGGAAAGAGCGTATGCATAAACAGTATAATTACAAGTATTTTGTATAAGGCTAATCCGGATGAAGTCAAGCTTGTACTCATAGATCCCAAGGTTGTAGAACTTGGAAATTACAACGGTATACCGCATCTTTTGATACCCGTTGTAACCGAGCCGACAAAAGCGGCGGCAGCACTTAATTGGGCTGTTGCCGAAATGACAGACAGATATAAAAAATTTGCTGAGACAGGTGTTAGAGATCTTGAAAGCTATAATAACCACATAAAGGCACAGGACGAAAATGCCGAGAGAATGCCTCAGGTAGTAATCATAATAGATGAGCTTGCAGATCTTATGATGGCAGCACCTTCACAGGTTGAGGATTCAATCTGTCGTCTTGCACAGATGGCTAGAGCTGCGGGCATGCATTTAATTGTTGCTACGCAGAGACCTTCTGTGGACATTATTACGGGTGTAATCAAGGCTAATATTCCTTCGAGAATTGCCTTTGCCGTATCATCCCAGTTTGACTCAAGGACTATCTTGGATATGTCAGGTGCCGAAAAGCTCGTAGGTAAGGGGGATATGTTATTTAATCCACTTGGAATGGGCAAGCCTGTCAGAGTGCAGGGCTGCTTTGTTTCCGACGAGGAAGTACACAACATAATAGAGTTTGTTAAGTCACAGGCTGAGGATGTTGAGTATTCCGGTGAGGTTATAGAGAGTATAGAGAAGGGAAATATCTCTACATCAAAGGCGGACGATGTAGATGAACTTCTCGAGGAAGCTATAGAATGTGTAGTTTCTGCCGGACAGGCATCCGTTTCCATGCTTCAAAGACACTTCAGAATCGGATATAATAGGGCTGCCAGAATCGTCGATGAAATGGAGGCTAGGGGTATTGTCAGCGCACAGGATGGTGCAAGACCGAGACAGGTTCTTTTGTCAGAGGAAGAACTGAGTGAGATGAAAGAGAAATTAGATGAGGAGTAAAAAAGTCTTTATAGATACGCTTGGATGTCCAAAGAATTTTAACGACAGTGAGTTTGCTGCGGGCGTTTTAGAAGAAAATGGATATGAGATTATAGATTTGCCGGAGGAAGCGGACATAATAATGGTCAACACCTGCGGATTTATTAACGATGCCAAAAAAGAGTCCATTGAACATATCTTTGATATGAGTGATAGAAAAAAGGATGGTGGAAAGCTCGTAATATCAGGTTGTCTTTCACAGAGATACTCTGAGGAGCTGAGCATAGAGATACCTGAGGCGGATTGTATCATAGGTGTTAACCAATATAGCAAGCTTCCGGAAATTCTATCAGATATTGATAATAATCATGTTGCAGCGAATAGTTGTGATTTAGATTATTTGGAAAAAAACGTAAGAAAGCTTTCTAATAATCCTTATACTGCAAGTTTAAAAATCGCTGAGGGCTGTGATAATACATGTACATACTGCATAATCCCAATGATAAGAGGAAAATATCGAAGCAAGAAGATGGAGGATATCGTAGCGGAAGCTCGGGAACTTGCGGCTGCAGGTTGCAAAGAGCTTATTTTGATAGCTCAGGACCTTACGTATTACGGTAGAGATCTCTATGGCAAGTTTGTGTTACCGGAGCTTCTAAGAGAGCTATGTAAGATAGATGGCATTGAGTGGATTAGACTTATGTACTGTTATGACGAGAGAATTACAGATGAGCTTATTAAGGTTATGGCGGAGGAAGAAAAAATCTGTAAGTATATAGATATCCCACTTCAACATGCATCTGATAGAGTTCTCAAATCAATGAGAAGGCAGACTACCGGAAAATCAATCAAAGAAACACTTGCAAAGTTAAAGGCAGCTATGCCTGATATTCATGTTAGAACGACACTAATAGTAGGATTTCCAGGTGAAACAGATGATGACTACAATCAACTTCTTGAACTTGTGGAAAGTGAGAAATTTTCCAGACTTGGAGTTTTCACATATTCTCAGGAGGAGGGCACTGTAGCTGCTGAGATGGATAATCAGATTGATGAGGAAATTAAGCAGATTAGATTTGATGGTGTGATGAGAAGACAGATGCTAATATCTTCTGAACTAAATCAAGAAAAAATAGGAAAAGTTTTTGAGGTTATCGTTGATGGTAAAGATGAGGACGGTAGCTTCCTTGGAAGAACGAGATTTGATGCACCGGAAATCGATAATTCGGTTATATTTATATCAAAGAATGAACTAAAACCCGGTGATATTGTCAAAGTTAAGATCAACGATGCTTTCGATTACGATATTATAGGTGAGGAGATTTAAGCTCCTATGAAAGGAATATTATGGCGGATAGAATCATTATTATAGATGGAAACAGTTTGATTAACAGAGCCTATTTTGCTATGCAGCGTCCAATGATTACATCTGAGGGCATTTACACGCAGGGGATATATGGCTTTTTGAATATGCTTAATAAAATTCTTGATGATTATTCGCCCGAATATATCGCTGTCTGCTGGGATAAGAAATCTCCAACATTTAGACATCTCGAATATAAGGAATATAAGGCGGGAAGACGTAAAATGCCGCCGGAGCTTGCTATGCAGATGCCTTTGATGAAGGAAATCCTTGAAGCGATGAGCATCGCAAACTATGAAATCGATGGCTATGAGGCTGATGATATCATAGGAACCATATCAAGGCTCGGTGAAGAGAATGGACTTGAACCTTTGATTATTACAGGAGATAAGGATGCACTTCAGCTAGCTTCAGATATAACAAAGGTAATCATAACTAAAAAAGGAATTTCAGACTTTGAAATTTATGATAAATCAAAGATGCTCGAAAGATATGAACTCACACCGGAGGAATTCATTGATCTGAAGGGCCTTATGGGAGATAAGTCGGACAATATTCCCGGCATTCCCGGAGTTGGGGAAAAGACAGGAATAAAACTACTAAAACAGTTTGGAAGCATAGCTAATATGGTTCAAAATGTTGATGAAATCGAGAATGTCAAGCTTAGGGATAAGGTAGCTGAGAATGTCAATATGGCTCTAATGAGCAGAAAGCTTGCGGAGATAAACAGAAATGTTCCACTCAGCTTTGATTTTGAGTCTATGAAACTAGGCAAGACTGATGAAAAGAAGCTGATAGACCTCTATGTTAAGCTTGAATTCAATTCATTCCTAAAAAAACTTAACATAGAAAACGACGTGAAAGAAGAGTTTAATTTCTTTGAACCTGAGAATATCTATGAGCTCACGGACGGCTCTGATTTGAGTCCGCTTGATAAGATTGAAGTTCAAAGCGAGATTATTATCAAGGTATTCTCAGATTTCTCACATTTAACGAAACCTCATATATCAGGAATATCATTGATTTCAGAAAAAGATTATTTTTTCATAAGCGGAAGTGAAACTTTTTTTGAAGAATTCTGTACTAAGATTGTGAAAAAGAAATGTAAGCTTGTAGGACATGATTTAATAAAAGACATATATGTTTTGATGTACTACGGCATGTCTGATTTTGATATTGCTTTTGATTCAGCAGTAGCAGAATACGTAATAGATCCATCGCGTTCGAGTTATGATATAAAAACTCAGGTTTTAGAAAACTTCCACATTCAAATCGAAAGCGAAGAGGAATTTTCAAAGAGAACAGCACAGGTTGATCTTCTTGGAGATAACAAGGCTGAGGAAATGAAATTTGGTCTTTCTTTTTGCAAGTATGTAATTGAACTATCTAAAATTCAAAAGTCGAAGATTGATAAGCAGAATCTCGGTAAGGTTCTATACGATGTAGAGCTTCCGCTTATCAAAGTTTTAGCCGCTATGGAAAAAAATGGGTTTAAGGTTGATAAATCGGTACTTTTGAGCTATGGTGAAGAGCTTTCTAAGGAAATAGATTCTTTGACCGCTGCAATCTATAAAGCAGCCGATATGGAATTCAATATTAATTCACCTGTTCAGCTCGGAGAGGTGCTGTTTACAAGACTTGAATTACCTTCGGGCAAAAAGACAAAGAGGGGATATAGCACCAGTGCGGACATATTAGAAAAACTTAAGGATAAACATCCTATAGTTTCAGATGTGTTAAAATACAGAACTTTAACAAAGCTCAAGAGTACATATGTTGATGGATTAAGCACTTTGATTGCATCAGACGGTAGAATTAGGCCGCATTTTCAACAGACCGTTGCTGCAACAGGAAGGATATCCTGTACAGAGCCTAACTTGCAGAATATCCCAATCAGGAATGAATATGGAAGGTTGCTTAGAAAAGCATTTATGCCTACAGATGGGAATATACTTGTTGGGGCTGATTATTCTCAGATAGAGCTAAGAATACTGGCACATCTTTCAGGTGACGAAGCTTTACTTGATGCGTTTAATAACAATGATGACATTCATAGAGCTACGGCTTCAAGAGTTTTTGGCATAGAATATGATAAGGTTACTGATATTGATAGAAGTCGCGCTAAAGCAGTAAATTTTGGTGTGATTTACGGTATGAGCGGATTTGGTTTGTCTGATGAACTTCATATCAGCATTAAAGAAGCTGAAAGCTATATAGCTGATTACTTTGACAAACATCAGGCTGTTAAGGAATACATGGATAGTCAAGTAGAGTTCTGTAAGGCAAACGGCTACACCGAGACTATAATTGGAAGAAGAAGGTATATAAAAGAGATAAATTCTTCTAATTTCATGACTAGAAAACTAGGTGAAAGACTCGCCATGAACAGCCCGATTCAAGGAAGCGCAGCTGATGTAATCAAACTTGCAATGATTTCAGTCCACAGGGCTTTAAAGGAGAACAATCTCAAATCAAAGCTTATTTTGCAAATACATGATGAATTGATAATAGATACAGCAATTGACGAAGAAGAACAGGTAAGTAAGCTCTTGGTAGACTGCATGCAAAAGGCTATGGCTCTCAAGGTTAAGCTTATAAGCCAGCTAAATACGGGAAGCAACTGGTATGAACTTAAGTAGGAAACGCAATGAAAGTTATCGGTATTACTGGAGGAATTGGGAGCGGTAAATCAACAGTTTCCAATATCATAAAAAATAATAATTTTCCACTCATAGACTGTGATGAAATATCACGTGAGCTGACACAAAATGATGATGCTGTTTTGAGTGAGATAAGGAGATGCTTCGGAGCTTCTGTCTTTGATGATAATGGCAATTTACTCAGGCAAGAACTTGCAAATATTGTTTTTTCAGACTCATCAAAGAAGAAAATCCTCGAGGACATTGTTGTTACAAGGATATTTGAAATTGTCCGGGATGATTTATCCAAGCATAGGAGTTTAGGAACAAAGCTTGTATTTATCGATGCACCGCTTCTCATTGAAACAGGTCTAAACCGCCTATGTGATATTTGTGTTTTGGTTACAGCCGATATCGAGACCAGAATAAATAGAGTCGAAAAACGTGATGGAATAAACCGGGATAGGGTTTTAGAGAGAATAAACAATCAAATGCCGGAATCCGAAAAGAAAGCTGTTGCTGACGAGCTCATAGATAACAGTGGATCGATAGAGTATTTGAATAATAGTGTTGAAAGGTTAATCAATAAATATGTTGAATACTAAAAAGAACAAGAAAATAAGAAGAAACAGAATCATATATCTTATTCAGGAAAACTTTTTAGTTTCGGTTATAATAGCCGTGGCTATAATAGCCATGGTTGTTTCCGGTATTGTTGCAACTGTGAATTCGAGGGAAAGAAATAAAGATAGCGATACCAAGACAACTCTTGTAAAAGCGGATACAATCAATTTGGCGATGTTTGAACCAAGGAATTTTAATGTTTATGAGTCAATTGACGAGGATATTTTTTACATAAATCAGCTGGTTTACAGCAGTTTGTTTAAGCTTGATAAAAATCTGAATATCACACCTGACGTGGTTTCAAAGTATAGCGTAGATACATCAAACGGAGAAGTTAATATAAGGCTCAAGGATAACGTAAAGTTTTCGGATGGTTCAGATCTTGAATCATCTGATGTCAAGGCTTCAGTCGATAGAATCATTGCAGCAGAGAGCAGATCGCCATACTTTGTTTATGCAAGCAAAATAAATCATATACAAATTAACGACAGCAAAAATTTTACTGTTGTATTTAACAGTGCAAGTGATGCGGCTTTAGATAATTTGATTTTCCCAATAACCTCAGCAGGGGAATATAAGAAAGGTGAAAGCTTCGCAATCGGCAGTGGACCGTATGCATATTCGGGACACGAAAGTGGTAAAACCCTTAAGCTTGCAGTGAATAAATATTATTATGACGGGATAGCAAAGCTTCCTATCGTTTTTAATATTGTCAAGGACAGATCTGTAATTCCGGGCCTTATGACCATGGATGTTGTGACTGCATATCTTAACAAAACTCAGGATGCCGATTCTATAGCACAGGATAAGAAGCTAAAGTATAAGAAGCTTGCGAGCGGAGAGCTTGAATATTTAGGTTTTAATCATGAGAATAAGTATTGCAGCAATAGCAAGTTTAGAATCGCTATATCGAAGGCAATTGATTCAAGCAAGATAATTAAATATAATTATGCAGGTGCGGCAGTTACATCTGATTCTATTTACTATCCGAACTTTTTAGGTGCAAAAAAAGATGATACATTTAATTTTGAGCCCAAAAAGGCTACTAAACTTCTCAAAGAGTTAAAGCTGAAGGATAGAGATGAGGATGGAATCATAGAGGATGAAAGCGGTAATCCGGTTACTCTTAGAATTCTGGTCCAAAACACAAATAAACAGAGACTTGAAGCTGCCGAGACAATCATAGAAAACTTAAAACAAATAGGCATAAATGCAGAACTTGTAAGCGTTGATGCAGATAGTTATAAAGATAAGCTTGAGTCGAAGCAATATGATATATATTTTGGCGGAATCAAGATAGACAAGCAGTTCAATCTGACAGATTTATATACTACTTACAACAAAATAGGATTCTCCGATTCTAAGCTTTTAACTCAGATTTCTAGACTGGAGCAATCTTTGAGCAGCGAGGAACAGTTAAAACAGTTCACTGCCATAAAGAAATCTATAAATCAGGATGCCAGCTATGTTCCGGTTTGCTATAAAGCATATTGGTTTCTTTCAGTTGACACGCTAAAGAATGCAGATGATGTGAGCTTCTATAGCCCATATGAGGGAGCAGTTAAATGGCAGTGGTCTAAAAGAAAGACCAAATAAAAATGTACATTAGTCAATGATGTGAGACCAAATCTGTAAAAAGTAAAAAGCCATAT
>ERZ772957.2495-NODE-2495-length-10604-cov-5.232534_pt1 | contig 10604 bp, 17 predicted proteins | sample MGYA00580682_ERZ772957 | MGnify/ENA primary metagenome ERZ772957 (study PRJEB29015, sample SAMEA2737921) | human oral metagenome | biome: human oral; feature: human-associated habitat; material: dental | place: China | collected 2025 ...
AGAAGCAAACACGCTACTGACATGAACCACCGCCATCCGTGGCGGTTCTGATACGTTGAGGATTAATTTTTTTGAAGCAACGAAGCAGACGGCGTGTATATTTTCAAAAGGGGAGATGGATGAAGAGACGGGCTTATACTATTACGGCGCACGCTACTTAGACCCGAAGTATAGTAGATGGTTGAGTGGAGACCCGGCGTTAAGTGATTACATACCCAAAGCCCCGATAGACGACGAGGCGAAGAAGCATAACGAGAACTTACCCGGCATGGGTGGGGTGTTTAATGTCGTGAACCTGTACCTGTACCATTACGCGGGGAATAATCCGGTGAAGTATGAAGATCCGGATGGGGAATACATTGAAGTTTTTGATAATAATGATGGAACATATACTATCTGTGGCGGTACTATAAACAATGATTTGAGTATATATTTAACCGTAGATGGACAGCGGACAGGCGGTGTTCTTGGTACCATGTTTACAGAATATTCATTTTTTAACAATGATACAGTTGTTGCCGGTGCTATGATAGATATGAATGATACGTCTGGGCAAGCTTTTCTTGATGATTTTAAAACAAACACACCAAGTTTAATTTCTTATATTCCAAATGGAGGAAATGGCAAGAAATATGATTTTAAAGATATAGGAAATGATGGTAGGCAGGGAAATGATTTAGTTACCTATCATCATCGAGGCATGCAACTTGGTACTACTCAGGGTGGAAATAGAAGATTCGGTTCTGCACGTGATGTGGGTAACTATGCCGCAGGTTATGCAGCTGGTAAAAATGGTCTTTCGTGGAGCCTTACAAGATTGGGCTTTGACGGTTTCCAATCAAAGACTTCTGGGAAATTGGTTCAAGAAGGGCCGGAATCGCAAGCAGCGCAAATCAAAGGATTTGCTGATGGCAGTGCTTATTGGAAACAGATGATGCAAAAGTGTGCGGAAGATCACTAATGAAAACAAAACTAATACGAGTTTTTGCGATTATTGCTTTGATACTGCTATTCCCTGCATCATGTGTTTTTTATGTTTTTCAATATAAGATGTATTATACTATCGGAAATACTACTTTTACATTTTGGAGCACAGTGTATGCTTGCTATATTATGCCGTATGAATATAAAGGATTGTCATTACCTACGCATGACTATATCATAGTGCCAACGGCAATAAGAGATATTAGCATATTTGTAGCTGAAGATATTATATATGTAATTTCACATAATTCAGATCCGGCTAAAAATAGAGTCTTTTTTAGTTCTGATGAAAGTAAATATAAGATTTTTCCGATGCCTCCTGATGGATCCGATGATGATAGGGCTGCTGTTTTTGCATATTGTAAAAAACAGGGATATCTGCATATTCACTTGTATTTGGATCCAATAGTGATTTATGATGGTGATAGAATCGGTTCAGATTTTAATTTTGGTATCTGGTTGTTACAAATGCCGGCATGTTTTTTTGAGATGATGATATCTAGCCTATTATCTATATTACCGCTAAAACAGGGATAATATTGAGTATTGATAAGCGAGGTGATTATCCAATTGTTAAATCATTTGTCGAGTGATGGGATGGGATATTTTGAAAAGATATATGGGGAGATATATAAAGCGCCTTTACTATTGGAGTAATTGATGAATGTTATAATATTTTACGTTGTTCCGTTCTATATAGTTGAAGGTTTTTTATTAATAGCTTTTTTCCTTTTTTTTCGTTTAAGATATACTTGTACTATATTGTGTTTTCTTTATGAGAATAAGTATATTACGTTGGAATATTTTAATAAATTAAAAAACTATATTGAAGGTTTTGGCGTAATGCCTTTGAGAAAAAAGAATAATGATGGGATAACGGCAATAGATGAGTTATGGAAGATATTTAGAAAATCATACCTTGCGAAAAAAAATAAAAAAATCTATATACTCCAAATGCTCTATAAAAATTTTTATACAATGCTGATTGTACAGATATCTATCTGTATATTATTTGTTATTATGATTATAGTATTTGTCATTATGATTATAGTATTTATATTATATAGTGTTGTTAACACGTATGCTTAAAAATAACATTAAGTAATCCGCTAATTAAAGAAGATGGATAAAAGGCTAATATAATTCAAGGGTAAACCCTCTCTTCCCACAGAACGAGTTACGGCCGTATATGAGAGGTAAACAAAAATGAATATCCACATCCATATACATTATATTTGCAGAGTATTTCAGTAAAAGTTAGAGGAAAGATTGATAATGAATAATTTTAATAACTTGAGTTGGAATAAATCAAGAGCTGAACAAGAAAAAACTATGGAGTTTTTAATAGCTAATGATAATTGGGATATTCAACATTGTATTCAAAATGCATCGAAAGATATTTGGGAGAATTTAGTGTATGTATTATCTAAGAAAAAGAATATGATTAAAGAACAGGCATTGCAGGGATTGTTGTTTTTATTTAAAGATTTATCATGGCCCGGAGCTAGTATGGCTTTTGATATTATTAAGCAGATACCAAAAGATAAGGTGTTAATAGATTTAGAAATAGCATTATCCGATGCATTTGAAGAAAACGACGGAATATGGGTTGCTAATTTAAAGCAAGTTATTTCATATTTTAGATTCACAAAAAAAGACTTTAAAAAAATTAATTTATCGAAAGTTTTACAAATATCCGAGTGGTAATATTGTTTTGCTGACAGCAAAATATGATATTATTTAGAACCACCGCCATCCGTGGCGGTAGTGAAGGGAAACATATTTTTTAAGGTGAAAACAATATTTTGCTTTTATTCACAGCTTAATTATTCACACCCCCGGACAGCGATTGAAGCGGAAATCCTTTTTGCCGTTCGTGTAATGCACCTGAGGTTTTTGAAGCTGGTAAGCGGAAAAACACCGCCTGAACAAAACAGCAGCGGCAAAAAGATTGAAGCGGAAAGCGCGGTGCTGCATTTTGTTTTCTTTATAGTAATAGTAAACAAAATGCAGCAGTCCGCCAAAGAAAGATGCTTATTAAAAAGAAACACTATGCCGGAGGTTTTTCCGCTTACGGCAATCCTTGCCGGAAGCGGAAAAACGATGCCTTTTGAAAAGAGACATGCCGGATGCGAGGAGCGAGAAAAAATTAACCGCAGGCGTATCTATGATACGTTGAGGATTAATTTTTTTGAAGCGACGAAGCAGACGGCGTGTATATTTTCAAAAGGGGGAGATGGATGAAGAGACGGGCTTATACTACTACGGCGCGCGCTACCTTGACCCGAAGTACAGTAGATGGTTGAGTACTGATCCGGCATTGGGTGAGTATGTTTCAGGAACAGAGAAAGGTGAAGGTGGAATATATAATGGTATTAACTTTAATTTGTATCACTATGCAAATAATAATCCAGTAAAATATACTGATCCTAATGGCGAATGGGCGCATATTGTTGTTGGAGCTGCAATTGGAGCCGGTGTTGGTGCAATATCGGCTTGGGCTTCAGGTGCTTCGGGAAGAGAAATTGTTGCGGCTGCAGTGGGTGGAGCTGTAACAGGAGGAATGGCAGCTGCAACATGCGGTATGTCGCTTGGGGCAACAATAGCAGGTTCTGCTATGGCTGGAACAGCCGGATATCTTGCGGAAAATATAGTTGCCGGAAAGCAAGCAACTGTTCAAGGAACTGTAATGTCTGGAGCCAGTGGTGCTGCAAGTGCCATGGCTGGGGAAATTATTGACAAGGCTGCTGACATGGTTTCCAGTACAATTGCTAAAACTGCAAAAAATGTCAAAACAGCATCGCCTTATTCAAATATTACAGATGATACTAATTGGAGTTGGAAAAAATTTTACTGCACGACAAAAGCAAACTATTTTACAAGCAAATAGTAATAGAAATAATGGAGTTATAAAATCTGATTCATCTGGTAAAGTTTTGACAAAACCAATAAAAAGTCAATCCGGTGTGACTCCTCGTCAAGATGAATGGCAAATAGATCATATTATTCCTAAAAGTAAAGGCGGAACAAATAGTTATTCGAATGCTCAAGTTCTATCAAGGCAAGAAAATAGGTTGAAATGGGATAATTAGGAGGAAAGATGAACTGGCTTTTTGATGACAAAAAAACAACGATGGTCATTACAACAAAACGTATTATCAATAAACTTACTCCGATATCTATCGTTACTCATGATCGTGATGATGGTATGTGGCAATTTCTTGATAAAGGAGAATTAACCGAAGAAATTGCTGCTATAGTTAGTTTAGAAGAAATAATTTTACTGGATGAATCGTTAATGATATTATACGATTTGCCTTTAGGATGGATTGCTGAAAAGCATTCTGATGGATCATGGGTTAGAATGGAACTATTGTAGTTGCTTTGAATATCAAAATTCAGGGATACAACTTCAGAATAAAAGGGGATGTGCATATTGGAGGTGCTACTGCAGGCGGTTTATTGGGATTGACGACTGGAGTAAAGCTGGGGGCTGGTGTGTGGCTTGAAGTTAGGAAACTAGAGGAGCGATAGTATATGAAAAAAATCGGAATAATTATTATAATTTTAAGTATAGTATTTGTTGGTATTGTTAAATTTGATGTATATTTTTCAGGGGGTGAATTAAGTCTAAATTATATTGAAAAAAATAGATATTATGTGCGTGATAAAGCTGGAAATTTGACGGAAATATCTAAAGTGCATTGGTATTGCAGTTTTATCATTTCTATTACTGCATTTATATTATTGTGTTTAGATAGCTTACTTTATCTATATGTTATGTGTAAATATGTACTGCCTTACATTTGGTTTAAAAAATATGAGGATATTTTTAATGGAACTTGATTCTAAAAGTTACGGCCGTATGTGAGAATCCATATCAAATCTGTACAAGGACGTACAGATTTGATATCATGTTTTCCTGATGGTAAAACATGATACTGTTTAGAACCACCACCATCCATGACGGTATTGAGAAAAAACACCGCGGGAACAAAGCCGCAGCGGCAAAAAGATTGGAGCGGTATGGTGCAGTGGAGCCGACAGGCGTAGCTTCGATGCAAGCGCGGTGCCGCTTATGCATTTGTGGCTAGTAGACTTACACAAGCTGCTATTGGAAGTTGTTCAACAAGTACGAGTAGGGTTCCCAATTTATTAACAGGGACTGTTGAAGGTTTTGAAATTCAACAACCAAAATGGGCTGGAGCTGCTGGTGTGGTTGAAGAATCTGTAATTCCTACTGTTATAGATATGTATCATTCACTTAACCAAAAGTCAGAGTTGAGGTAGATTATGCGTCCTGTTCGTAAATTTTTTATCACATTGCTGATTTACTTTGGTTCTGCATTTTTGACTCTTGTAGTAGGTCTTTTTATTAATAGTTATTTTCCATGGCTTGATAAATATGAGATTGTTTTAGGACTCGAATTTACTATTATTTGGAGTATTTTTGTTTCTATATTTATGATACTTGTTAAGATGGATTGATTATTTTGCGTGAAATAGATCGTAAAAAATGAAGCATACAATGCGATGTCTAAAAAACGCTCTCTTCCTCACAAAACGAGTTACGGCCGTATGCGGGAAAACGATGCCTTTTGAAAAGAGCCTGTTCCCCAGTGTACATCCTTGTACACTGGGGAACGACGAGCTTTGTGGTATCCACAAAGCTCGCTTCTGTTTAATTTCACGGACATCTGTGTCCGTTTTGAAACTACAAGGAGACAGGAAAAAAATTAACCGCAGGCACGGTAAAAAATGTACCTCCTTGTACATTTTTTACCTACGCGTTTGCAGAAGCAAACACGCTACTGACATGAACCACCGCCATCCGTGGCGGTTCTGATACGTTGAGGATTAATTTTTTTGAAGCAACGAAGCAGACGGCGTGTATATTTTCAAAAGAGGGAGATGGACGAAGAAACCGGCTTGTACTATTACGGCGCGCGTTACCTTGACCCGAAGTATTCGAGGTGGTTGAGTGGCGACCCGGCATTAAGCGACTACATACCCAAAGCCCCGATAGACGATGAGGCAAAGAAGCATAACGAGAACTTACCCGGCATGGGTGGGGTGTTTAATGTCGTAAATCTGCACTTGTACCACTACGCGGGGAATAATCCGGTGAAGTATATTGATCCTGATGGGAAGATCGTTATTGCGCCTGCTGTTGTATGGGGAATCAATGCTACTTTATTCGGATACGGGGTAGTTGCTTCAAGAAACGATGAGATAGGGTTTGCTGCACGACATCCAATTATTGCTGTACAATTGGGACTGCCAAAAGATGGTGGAAGACATGGAATAAATAGTGCTGCCAGTAATTTTGCTATAAATTCAGGTTTATCAAAATTTGCATTTACTGGAGCTTCTCAAGATTTAGGAAGTAAAAAAGGGGCTTACCGCCATGCAGTATGGCAGGCAATTATTTGTTCAAAGTTTGGAGAGAATATCGCTACAGAAGTTGGCAATAGTCACGATCCAATTACTCCGGGAAAACAATCTTCTTACACTTCTTTGGATGATGCAGATACATATTGTGATCAAATGAATAATATTATTGGCAGAACATTAGGAAAGGATAGTAATTTGTCAAACAAAGAATTAGCATTGAAAGCATTAGATATTTTTCACGACGCTGGATTATATACAGTATCGCAAAACAAGGATGGAAGCTATAGTGTAGGAATAACAAGAATAAATGATAGTGAATATAATACTGCATATTCAGAGATTTTAAAAAGAAATAATCAAGGGCTGCTAGAATGATAAAAAATAAACTTTTAATAACTCTTATAATCTTTTCTTTCCTATTCTTATTAACATCATGCAAATCAAAGGAAGAAATAAGTATTATATCTCAAATACAAAAAAATAATTTTATTGATTTATCAGTTTATTGTAAGCAATTCGATAAAATTATCATTTATGATGAGGGATACTATTATTATGATAATAATAAAGAAGAATGGATTGGACCGAAAATATATTATTTTTTTAATGGAAAGATTGAAAAAGTGATTAATATGCGTTATTGTCCTGCTGATGTTCCGTATGGTACTATTATTTATTTTTATCCCTATACGGATGGAAAAATTATTTTAAGTAAAGGAAATACTATATTTTATCTTACACAGATAGAGAAATATAAAACAGGAAAACTGCTAAGGCTTGAAAATCAAAAAAAAGACATACAAACATGGTCATTTAAATGAAAACGATGCAAACATATCCGAGTAAATTATAATGATAGGATCACATTGATTCTATCTTAGAAAATCTTTCAGGGGCTTTTGAAAGCCATGATTATGGTGAATTTCTTAAAGATCAGAAAGCGAAACTTCAAGATGAAATTAAGAGTAATAAGAAATATGATTCAAAACAAGTTATAGAAATAACAAAAGCGGCTGATTTTTATGGAGCCGGTAGGTATAAAGAAAGACGCGATTCATCTAATCCTAAGCCGCCAATTGACTATGAAAAAGCGTATAAGAAATATAAAGAGGACTGTCGATTAGATGAGTAAATGGCCTAAAAGAAAACTTATACACATCTTGTTCTATTCTTTAGTGCAAATACCGACATTTTTCTATGGTGTATATAGGTGTTCGAATAGACGAGATGGGCTAGTAGAATATCCTTTTATAACAGCGGAAGCGATTAAATCCGATACATCAGTCATATATGATGAAGAAGGAGTAGAAATTGGAGAGATTACGGTACAGAGGAATAATGATGGACTTATATGTAGTATAAAAGGAGTTGAGGTGCATGGTGTTTCGGTGTTAGAAAAAGAATATACATGGAAAAAAATTGAATATCACAATATGTATTTTATACTTAAAGATCATGATAGTGAAAGATATTGGTATTGCGATACTGGTGATTCAATTTTGCTTATTAACAAAGTTAGAAAGAAAAAATATGCAGATTGGTGGTTTGGCGGAAAAAAGGAAGATGCTTATTTTTTTTGTGAAGTAAGCAAGGAACATTATAACTGGATGTTGGATAGAGATATGCCACTGCAAACGGTCGTATTTATAGATGAGGATAAGAAGATGTATTTCTGTATTTTTATGCAATGATATATAATATTAATAATATAAGACTTCATCTGAACGCATTGCAAGCGTATTGTCAGAAGGTACTGTTGTTGAGGCCATGGGGAGATATGGCTTGCAAACTCGTTATATCCTCGGTGAAAATACCGTCGTTATAGCAAATGAAGGAAGAAATGCAGGGAAAATAATAACGACATTTAGTAGTCAAATAATAAACGGAATAAAAGGTTTTTGGGTAAATCCATGAAAGTAGATAGCAAATTAAAAGAACAAATTAATGATATACTTTCAGAATGGAATCCTTTAGATGTACCTGCTTTTATAGCTAGTGAGGAATATATGAATTATGATTGACTCAATCATTAATATAGGTCGAAATATAAATGCGTTACGGAGATATTTCATTAGCCTTATTATTGATCGATTGGGGTTAGAATATGACCCATCAAATTTAGAACAAATAAATAGCATAGAGAATGTAATAGAAAAGGTTATGAATACTTTACTGGAACGAGGAGAAAAGAGCCTTTATGATGAGACAGGTGGAGAGTGGCGAATTCATAAACCAGATAAGCATCATCCAAAAATGCATTGGGACCATAGACCTCCGGCAACACCAGAAAATCCCTATCCTAATTGGGAGAATATTCCAACATCTATGCAGAAATTTGTAAAATGACTATGAAAAAAAGAAATATAGTCCTTTATTTTATTATTTTCATTATTTCCTCTATTTATATTATTGGAAGTCAGCTTATATTTAAAAGCTTGTACAAGATGTCTTTAAGGATATCAGAAAATACTTTTGAAATAATTAGAAATAAAAATATCATTTTATTTATAGTTTATAAAGAATCCGGATATATTTTTGGTTCAGGTCATAAGTATTTAATACTTTTTTCTAAAAACAAGATGCTACTTGATATACGCAAATTTGGAGAATTTCCTATTTCAGTTCAAAATATTTCAGAAAATGAAATTGTATTAAAAATAAAAGGTTATGATTCTAATAAAGAGTATATTGATACGTGGATACGAAAGAATCGGAAAATATGGAGGTATAAAATAATATACATCTTAGATCATTAACTCTTTTGCCTTTCCAATATTTTCAATGGTCGTGTCGATTATACAAATACAAATACTGAGCCTATTGAATTCTATGAAATAAAACCGATAACACAAAGCGGAAAGAATTGGGGACAAGTACAGCTTGCAAATTATGTAGAACAACATAATGCGAATCCAAGAAACGAAGTAAAGGCTACGCAGGGTACTTCATTATTGGCGGAAATAAATGGCATAACACTGCATGATGTACCGTTGTATGTAGCTGGCTGTCATTTAAAAGCCGATATACGGCTTATTACGTTCCCCAATGATTCAGGCAAAGAAGGGATGATATATTATGATATGCAGAATTCAAGAATAGACAGCGATTATTATAAAGAAGCTGCAAAAGAACTTTTAACCGGCTTGTTTTTTATAGGAGCTGCTGCACTCGCCGCTTCGGGCTTTCCGGCAACAGCACCAGCGATTCAATGACAAAGGAGAATAGTATGTGGAATATTAATTTGAAGAAATTGTCAGGGCTAAAAGAATTGATAAGTGCACTGGAAAAATATCATTTTATAGTAGAAACTATACATAAAGATATATTCTGGTTTAGTCATGAACGTAACGGAGCACTTGTAATCGATTATGCAAGAGGGCAGGAGAATATCATACGGTTGGATTACCGAGGGTATTGTAATAGATCTATTGGTTATAAGAAGAAATGGGCAGTATCGGAATGGGATGATATGAGAAGATATGTATGTGAAGAATTAGCGCCGCTCATTGATACATTTCGAGGGCCATATCGGCTTACGATGGAAGAGACAAAAGAGGCAATTATAGAAGCAATGAAGGAGCTGGGGTATATCGATTATGTGGAAGGTTCGGAGAATTTAAAAATTTCGTACCGATATGCAGATATGAAAATAGTGTTTAGCCACTTTGCGGCACCATATTATGTTGGCAATAATAAGGTGTGTTCGCCGGAAAAAACTATTTCGATGTCAGCAGTCGAAGAAAAGAAATATGACTTTATTCGATACACTGTTAATGGTACCCCTATTTATTATTGTAAATTAAAAGAATGGGGAATAATATATAATACTGTTTTGCTAGAGACATCAGTCCGTCGCTATCGATATGCTTGGTTTGATTTTGCAGATAGGACACTGGATGGAAAGGATTGTCTTGCAGCAATGGTAAAAGAGGTTGTTGCGGATTTGCCTGCTATCTTGCAACAGCTGCATGATAACGAAGATGCCTTTTATCAGTACTCTAAATGGTTGTAAAGTCATATTCGTGTGATAAACAAAACTTTACCCACTCTTCCCACAGAACGAGTTACAGCCGTATGTGGGAAGCTATCAAATCTGTACGTCCTTGTACAGATTTGATATCATGTTTTGCTGATGGCAAAACATGATACTGTTTAGAACCACCGCCATCCATGGCGGTAGTGAAGGGGAAAAGATTTTTTAAAGTGAAAACAAAATTTTGTTTTTA
>ERZ772957.2500-NODE-2500-length-10577-cov-3.490021_pt1 | contig 10577 bp, 8 predicted proteins | sample MGYA00580682_ERZ772957 | MGnify/ENA primary metagenome ERZ772957 (study PRJEB29015, sample SAMEA2737921) | human oral metagenome | biome: human oral; feature: human-associated habitat; material: dental | place: China | collected 2025 ...
TGCGGAAGTTATGGGATTCGTCAATGACGATCAGGTCATAGTTGCCCCAGTTGAGACGGTTTAAATCCAGACCGTTGGACTGTCCGCCGTTGCGGGAAAGGTCCGTGTGGAACAGCACGTCGTAATTCAGGCGATCGGCGGCGATGGGGTTATTGACATAGTTGTCCTTATAGGTGTTCCAGTTCTCCGCCAGCTTTTTAGGGCAGAGCACCAGAACGGACCTGTTGCGGTTTTCATAGTATTTTACGACGGCTAACGCGGTGAAGGTCTTGCCCAGGCCAACGCTGTCCGCAAGGATGCAGCCGTTGTATTTTTCCAGCTTATTGATAATGGCCAGCACGGCGTCCCGCTGAAAATCGTAGAGCGTGCTCCAGATTTTGCTTTGCTTAAAGCCCGTGGCCTCGTTGGGAAGCACATCCTCGGATATGTCATCCAGAAACTCGCTGAAGACATGGTACAGCGTCATGAAGTAAATGAACTCCGGAGAGTTTTCAGCATAGGCTGTGCTGATGTTTTCGATGACCACATCCGTCACGTCCTGCATTTTCTCGCGGTCGTTCCAAAGTTGGTCGAACAACTGCATATACTGATGCGAAAAAGGCGCCTCCATGCAGTTGACCATGTTGTATGTATTATTGCCGCGCTCACAGCCGATATCCACCGTGGTGAATCCGGCGACAGGCATATAGGCAGTCTGCGCACTTCCAGCATCGAGGGTCACAAAGCCCGTCATGTTCTCGCCGGTGGTGTTGGACTTGAATTGTGCTTTTCTGCGAATCCAGTCAGCGCACTCCTTCGCGATGGCGCGCTGGGTCATTTCATTGCGGAGCTTGATTTCAAATTCTGTGCCGTACAGGCTTGTCTCTCTGGACAGACGAGGGATATAAAACTCACGTTTTTGCTTTTCGGCTTTTTCTTTTACAAAGGTTGGGGACGTAAAAATAAACCGGAACGTCTCTACGGACTCCAGCTGCTTCTTTAACTCCTGATATGCGTACATGGAGAAACAGGCCGCTGCGACAGAAACCCTGCTTCCACGTTTTATCTCTGCCCGCAGATCATCACGGACGGTATTGTTGATGTTGTCGAGTATCCTCACGTCTTGCACCTGCCTCATATCTTTCTCCTGCCATCATTTTACCTTTCCATTTGCCTCATACTCGGGACATCTTGAAAGAACTTCAAAATATCATTTGCCGTACAGTCGAGAGCAAGGAAAGAGATGGGGTCCTCGTTATTTTAAATGGGTAAGGAGCTATTATGTCAAATTCAGAGGTTCGGCGACATCGAGGAACCGCGTTTCCCTATAAAAGTACGAGCGGCCGCAACTAGGGCCGCTCGTACTTTTATAGGGAAACGCGGGAATGGGGGTCAGCGTCTCCGATTCGGGAGGAACACGAGCGCCAGCAGGCCCAGGGCGAAGAATCCACCGTTGCAGCCGCCGCCGCCCGATTTCGATTTCTGCCTTGGATTGGGGTCAGTCAGGGGCGGAGTCCGGTCCGTCATGTCGCTCAGAGGGATGCCCGTCGCTCCCAGTGGGAACCTTGTACCCGCGGCGTCTCCCTCCAGCCGGTAGCTCAGCGCCTCGATGGCGGCCGTGCCCAGATTTTCCCCGGCGACTGTGCCCGTGATCCGCAGCGTGTAGTTCAGAGAAGCAACGGAAAGAGAGGCCGCCGTGGAGGAGGCGTCTCCGTCTCCCAGGATCGTGGCCCGGACGGAGTCCAGCCCCCTGGCCTCGACGGAGACCGAGAGCAATCTCTTTTCCGTCGAAAGGGGGACGCGGATCGTCACAGGGGTATTTCCCTGCGCGTCAGGGGTCCCGCGAACGATCGTCCATTGGCTGGGGGTCATCGGGACAGGAACGTAGCCCGGGGGGGTTTCCCCCGGATCCGGCTCAGGCTGAGGCTTGGGGCCAAGGTCGGGGCTCGCCGCCTCCAGAATGTCCAGCGCTTTTTTCACGTCCAGGTAGCCGTATTGGGAGATCCTGGCGCCGCCCCTGTTCGTCGGTGCCGTCGCCACCGGGTTCCGGCTGCCGTCCGCTCCCTTCAGCAAGGCGTCCTTTATCTGGGATGCCGTGGCGTTCGGGTAGCGGCTCGCCAGCAGTGCAACGGCCCCGGCGACGTGCGGGGTCGCCATGGATGTCCCGGACATCTCCCCATACCAGGTTCCGAAGGGCACGCCTCCGTTGTCGGCATTCGGGAAGATCGTGCTGAGGATGTCCACACCCGGAGCGACGAGCGAGACGGCCGTCGGGCTCCAGTTCGAGAAGGCCGCCGCCCTGTCGTCGGACGCCGCCGCCCCGACAACGATCAGGTTTTTCAGCCCGATAAAGGACGCGGGGTAGCAGTATTGCCCCTTCTTGAATGCGGGATTGGCAGGATCTCTATAGTCGGTATAGGGCGCGGGTTTGCCCACCTCCAGCCCCTCGTTTCCCGCCGCCACGACGATCACCGTCCGGTCCATGTTGTCCAGAATCTTGTAGACAAGCCAAAGGGGATCCCGCTGCGACTGAACTGTGCTCGGAGCTATGTCCGCATAGAATCCTAGAGAGAGGTTGAGCGCGGCGACCTTCATCTGTGGCCGAGTGCGAAGGAGGGAGGTCAGGCGGTTGATGGCATCCATGGTCCAGGAGGTCAGGCCAGCTCCGCCCGCACCCACGACCCGCAGCGCGATCAGCCGCGTCGTCCAGTTCACCCCCGTGACGCCCAGGCCGTTGTTCCCCACGGCCCCGATCGTCCCCGCAACGTGTGTGCCGTGCCCGTGGGCGTCGGCATAGTCCGAGGGGACCGCGGGCGTTTTTTCGTTGATTTGCGTGAAGTTGCGGCAAAACTCCGTAGCGAGGTTGGCCTTGAGGTCCTCGTGGGCGGCGTAGATTCCCGAGTCCGCCACCGCGACGTACACGTTCGTGCTGCCCGTCTCGACGTCCCACGCCTCGGGAGCGTGGATGGCCTTCAGGCCCCAAAGGTCTCCTGAGGCGTATCGGAGATCGTTGGGCTCCCGCATGAGCCGGGTGATGTAGTTGGGTGAGGCCGCAAGCACGTCGGGTCTCGCCCTCAGGTCCTCCACCAGCTGCTCCGCCGTTCTGGTCTCGGAACGAATCAGCGCGAAGACGCCGTCGCCGGCCTCGGACAGGGCCCCGTAGGCCTGCGCCACCCGTGCCCCGGAGGCCGCCGCCAGCGCCGCCAGCCGGAACGATTCCGACCCACGCTCCACGGATGCTGCCGTCACCGTCGAGCCGGACGCCTTTTTGAAGACCACCAGTGCCTCGCCCTCGACGTAGGGGGTGGCAAAGGCCCCCCATGGGGCTGCCAGCAGCCCCAAGAGAACCGCGGCGAGCAAAAACGACTTTCTCATCTCTTCCCCTCCATTTTCTGCGGGCCTGCCCGAAGTTACACAAAGCAAAAACAGATGGCTGATGAAAAAGGCCTGCCTGCATCGCCGTGTCGCGCTTGTCCGCACGCTTATGATTTTAAGATACTTTAGGGCAAAGCCCTCTTTCCGTCAACGATCTTCCGCATTTTGCCGCCCGTGGGGAAACCGGAAAGACATTTGAGCCCGGATGGCCGAATCACGCTTGCCCCTCTCCTCTTGAGGGCCTACAATATTTTAAGGGTATCCTTGTGCGAATGTACGGGGGAGAAAGCGAGAGGGGGCCTGCGGAGTCCATGCTTTCGAGTCCGCTCGTCCTTTTGGAAAAACACGGTAGGAAAGGGAGGTCTTTGTGGCATGATCGTGACGACGACGCCCAACGTCGAGGGGCGTACCATCAGGGAGTATCGAGGCATCGTGTTTGGCGAGGTGGTCGCCGGGGTCAATTCTCTGAGGGATATCGGGGCGGCGCTGCGCAATGTCTTCGGAGGCCGTTCCAAGGGCTACGAGGAGGAGCTGACCCGTGCCCGGACGGAGAGCCTGGCCGAGATGGGCCAGAGGGCGGCTGCGCTGGGGGCCGACGCGGTGGTGGGGGTCAAGATGGACTACGAGGTGCTGGGCGCGAACAACGACATGTTGATGGTGACGTGCAGCGGAACGGCCGTGAAGCTGGACTGAGGTCCGAGGCCCCACCGGCAGGGCCTCGAGGGACGGGGAACAGGGCCCCGCCCCGAACCGATAATTCCGAACCAATAATGAAGAGTTGAGATCTTGAATGAAGAGTCGAGATCAGGAAAGGAGATGTCCTTCGATGCACAAATCCTCTGAAGGCCGGGGCTCTGCGGTAACCAGAACACATCTGCGGTCCATGCTCCTGGCCGCGCTCCTCGCGGCGGCGGCCGTCCTGCTCGCGCCCTTCTCGTTTCCCGTCGGACCCTCGCGGTGTTTTCCATTTCAGCACACGCTCAACGCCGTGGCCGGGGTCCTGCTGGGGCCCTGGTGGGCTGTGGGCAGCGCGTTCGTCGCCAGCTTCGTCCGCTATGCGACGGGCATGGGGACGATCCTCGCCTTTCCCGGAAGCCTTTTCGGGGCCCTGGCCGTGGGATTGACGGCCCGCACGGTCCTGCGCGGACAAAGGGTCAGGGCCTGGGCGGCCCTCGCAGAGCCCTGCGCTACGGGGACGTTGGGCGCCTTCACCGCGGCCCTGATCGTGTCCCCCGGGGCGGTGGGAGAGATGTTCGTCACCCTCTCGGCCGCGTTTCTCACCAGCAGCGTTCCGGGCGCCCTCCTTGGCCTGGTCGTTCTCAAGGGCCTCGAAAAGCGCCTGAAGGGCACGGCCAAAGCGGCGGAATAGCGCGGCGTCACGCCTCCCTGTCCAGCGTCATATCCCCCGGCCGGATCAGCCCCCGGCCCTCGAGAATCCTGGCGAAGAACCAGGTGAGCAGGGCGGGGAGGACGAAATGCAGCAGGATCACGCCGGGCCGGGCGGACTCGCCCATCACGGCGAACGTGCCGATCTGCCCCACCAGGCCGCTCGTCCCCATCCCCGCGCCGACGCTGTTGTTCTTCATCCGGAAAAGCAGCGTCGCGAGGGGGCCCAGGACGGCCGAGGCGAGGGTCGGCGGAACCCATATCCAGGGGTTGCGCATGATGTTCGGCACCTGAATCATGGATGTGCCCAGCCCCTGGGCGATCAGGCCCCCGATCCCGTTCTCCCGGAAGCTCATGACCGCGAACCCGACCATCTGCGCGCTGCACCCCACCGTGGAGGCCCCGGCGGCGAGCCCCGAGAGCCCCAACGAGATCGCCAGGGCGGCGCTGCTGATCGGCAGCGTGAGGATCATCCCCATGACGACGGAGACGGCGATGCCCATCGGCAGCGGCTGCAGGGTCGTCGTCAGGTTGACGAGATCCCCGACGGCGTTCATTCCTCTCGCAATCCAGGGCGCGCAGGTCACGGCCGCGAGTCCGCCGCCGACGATCGTGGCGAGAGGGATCAACAGGATGTCGAGCCCCTTACCTCCTTTTCCCTGCACGATCTTGCCGCAGAGGACCCCGACGAGAGCCGAGACGGCGGCCCCTACGGGCTCGCCGGGCACGGGCGCAGGGCCGGCAAAGGCCCCAGCCCCGACAGCGCCGACCGCCAGAGAGGAGAAGACCGCCAGGGGCGGGGCCGAGACGCTGCACGCGATGCTGGCTGCGATAGCCGGTCCCATGAGGATCTGCGCCGTACTGCCGAGTTTCGTCAGCAGGGGAACTGAGAGGTAGGCGCCCGCCTGCCTCAGGATCAACCCCACGATCAGGGAGGCGAAGAGTCCGCGCCCCATTCCATTCATTACGTCGATGACAAAGTCCCAGCCTTTCCGTTGTCTGTCCATCGAGAGTCCTCCTATGCTGACCGAGCTGACGGTCCGGTGTGATCCTCCGGTTCCGTCCTGCATTATATCAAAGGAGAAAAGCGTAAAAGGCGGTAAAAGGCGGAGGGCACGGATTTCTTTGTCTTTTCGTTTATAATGCTGAGGGGAGGCGAACTCGAAACCATACGGCGCTTGAACCCATTGCGGATGCCGGAATGACCGGAATGAAAGGACAGGATGAACGGATATGGCGAAGCTTGTGGAATGCGTACCGAACTTCAGCGAGGGGCAGAGGGCCGAGGTCATCGAGGCCATCATCGGCGAGGCGCGCGGGACGCCCGGCGTGACCGTCCTGGACCACTCCTCCGACCCCAATCACAATCGGACGGTGCTCACCTTCGTGGGCGAGCCTCAGGCCGCCAAGCAGGCGGCGTTCGCCTGCTGCGCCAAGGCCGCGGAGCTGATCGACATGGAGAAACACAGGGGGGGACATCCCCGCATCGGTGCGACGGACGTCATTCCCTTCATCCCCGTCTCGAACGTTACGATGGAGGAGTGCGTGGCCCTGGCCCACGAGCTGGGCAGGGAGATTGCTGACAAGCTCTCCATTCCCGTCTATTTCTACGAGGCCGCCGCAAAGCGCCCCTCAATGAAGGCGCTGCCCGACGTCCGCAAGGGGGAGTACGAGGGGCTGAAGGAGGCCATCAAAACGCCGGAACGCGCCCCCGACGAGGGGCCTCGGGCGATGCACCCCAGGGCCGGAGCTACGGTCGTCGGCGCGCGCCCCTTTCTGGTGGCCTTCAACATCAACCTGTCGACCTCCGACGTGGCCCTGGCCAAGCACATCGCCCAGACCATCCGCGCGGCCAGGGGCGGCTATGTGAACTGCCGCGCCATCGGCCTGGCGCTTGAGGAGAGGGGGATCACCCAGGTCTCCATCAACATGACGGACTACACCTCGACCCCGCTGCACCGCGTCTTCGAGACCGTCAAGTCCGAGGCCGCGCGCTACGGTGTCAGCGTCGTGGGCAGCGAGATCATCGGGCTCACCCCCATGCAGGCCCTCCTGGACGCCGCCGACTTCTACCTGCGTCTCGAGGGATTCAAGCGTGAGCAGGTGCTGGAGGCCCGCCTGCTGGGGGAATAGCGCGCCGGGGGTCCGCGTCGCTTGAAACCCGATGGGGGTGCGGGGGCGTCGGCCCCCCGTGCTTTGCCCAATTAAGGATAGAGGCTCTATGAGGGCGGACGGATTTTGGAGGGGATATTCTCGTCATGGAAGTTATGGATCTGATACGGCACAACGGTTACGTTCAGGCTATTTTGGGTTATGCGGTCCTGCTGATTTTGATCGGGTGGTTCGTGGGCAGAAGGGTCAGGAGTTCGTCGGGCTTCTTCGTCGCGGGGAGGAGGCTGGGGACGGGCCTTCTCTTCACCACGCTGATCGCGGCAAATATCGGCGCCGGCTCCACGGTCGGAGTCGCGGCCATCGCCTATAAGTCCGGCGTCTCCGCCTGGTGGTGGATCGGGAGCGCGGGCATCGGCTCCATGATCCTGGCGTTCTGCGTAGGCCCCAGGATCTGGCGCATCGCCTGCCGGCACGGACTCTACACGCTTGGGGATTACCTGGATATGCGCTACGGCAAGGTGTTTCGGGGATTTTTCTCCGGGATGATGGCCGTCGGCACCCTGGCCCTGTTCTCCGGCCAGCTCCTGGGCATCGCCTGGATTCTGGAGGTCGTGGCGGGGGTGCCGAAGACGGCGGGCGTCATAGCGGGCGCGGTCGTCGCGACGCTCTATTTCGCGGCTGGCGGCCTGCTCTCCGCCGCGGTCGTCAATATCGTCGAGCTCGTGGTGATCCTCGCCGGATTCCTCGTCGCCCTGCCCTGCATCTACGAGTTCGTCGGAGGGTGGGAGGGGCTGACCGCCAGGGTGGCCCAAAATCTGCCCGACGCGGCGCGGCAGGCGTCCTTCTTCTCCATGGACGGCATTGGCGTTACGGTTATCGTTGGCTACCTGGTCATGCTCGTACCGTCCTTCTTCATCTCCCCCGGTCTGATCGGCAAGGTCTTCGGGGCGAAGGACGAGCATGCCATCCGCTGGGGGACGGCGCTCAACGGAGCGGTCCAGCTTTTGTTCGCGGTCATCCCCGTCTTCATCGGCATGGCGGCCTTCGCGGCCTTTCCGGACCTTCCGCGCGCGGATCTGGCCCTGCCGACCGCGATGAAGGAGATGATGCCCTTCTCCATCGCCACGCTGGCGCTGGCGGCCATCTTCGCGGCGGAGGTCAGCACGGCGGACGCCGTGCTCTACATGTTGGCGACCTCCGTCTCCAACGATCTCTACAAGCGTTTTCTGAACCCCGGGGTGTCGGATGCCGCGCTGCTGAGGTTCTCGCGCGCCGTTACCCTCGCGTCGGGAGTGCTGGGCGTGCTCTTTGCATTGAAACTCGGCAGTATCATCTCCGCGCTGACCATCTTCTACTCGCTGATGAGCGTCTCCCTGGCCGCGCCGCTCGTCTTCGGGCTCTTCACCCGTCGCGCCTCCAACGCCGGGGCCATCCTCGCCTCGGTCTGCGGCATTGTTCTCACGTTGTTCTGTACTTTCTATCAGGGGACGGAGACGGTGAATCTGTGGGTGGGCGTGCTGGATACCAAAACGCACTTGGTCGACTTTGGGTTCTCCAAGCTCAATGCCACCACTTGCGGCATTCTATTCGCTTTTATCATGATGGCTATTTCTCTCCTGATCCTGCCGTATCACGGTAATCCGTTGGACGATTCCACTCCTTCATCCGAAGAAAGGGCGGCATAAATTTTTTATCGGCGATGCATAGACATCCCGAAAAAGTCATACTTCTATTGTCAATTCTATTCTAAAGGGAGGTTCGTGTCATGCCTAAGGTAACGATTCAAAAGCTCCAGGAGATGAAGCGAAACGGGGAAAAGATCAGTTACGTCACAGCTTATGACTTCGGCCAGGCAACATTGGTGGAAAAGTCGGAAATCGAGATGATCCTGGTTGGGGATAGCATGTCCATGACCATGCTGGGCCACGAATCTACGGTGCCCCTGACTACGGATCAGATGATCCATCACATCAGGGCTGTCGTGAAGGGGGCGCCTTCCCCAATGATTGTAGGAGATCTCGTCTTCGGCTCTTACAACGAGAACCCGGAGCAGGCCATCCACAGCGCCAACCGCTTGCTGAAGGAAGGGGGGTGTGATGTCGTCAAGCTGGAGGGGTGCATGCCCGAGACGGTTCGCCGTATGGTCGATGCGGGTATTGGGGTGCAGGGACATATCGGCCTGACCCCACAGACGGCAGGGCTTCTGGGTGGGTTTAAATTGCAGGGTAAGAACATGGATGCGGCGCGGAAGATCGTGGATCAGGCGAAGTCTTTGGAGCAGGCAGGAGCCTTCTCGCTGGTTGTGGAATGTGTGCCCGAGGAGCTGGGACGGGCAATCACCGAGGCTGTGGGAATTCCAGTTATCGGTATCGGCGCCGGACGATACTGTGATGGTCAGGTACTGGTCTATCACGATCTGCTGGGAATGTTCGACCGTTTCCGTCCCAAATTTGTCAAAAAATACGCCGATATTGGTGGGCAGATTGTTAAGGCGCTCCAGGAGTACAAGCAGGAGGTCCGTGACGTCAAATTTCCCAGTGATGAATATGTCTTTGGAGGACTCAGCAAGGACGATATCGGAAAAATCTATTGATGACAGAATTACAAAGCAGGAAGGAGGAAAAGTTTTTATTGGTTGATGCTTTTGTTTTATAGTCTTAATTTAAATTAGGGAGGGAGCAACAATGGCCAAGAAAAAAGGTAAGCTGGAGTTTTTGGAGATGAAGAAAAACGGAGAAAGGGTTACATGGATTACCGCTTACGATTTTCCAACAGCGATGTTCGCGGAAGCAGCAGGAATAGATATGATTTTGGTTGGAGACTCCTTAGGTATGGTCGTATTGGGATATTCGGGGACCATCCCTGTTACGATGAATGATTGCATTAGTCATTGCAAAGCAGTGCGTCGTGGCGCCCCGAACACTTTTATAGTTGGCGACCTACCCTTTGGATCTTACCAGGTCTCTGACGAGCAGGCGGTGGAGAATTCAATTCGATTTTTCAAGGAGGCTGATGTGGATGCTATTAAGCTGGAGGGTGGCGTGCGTGTGAAAACTCGCATCAAAGCCATAGCTGAAAGCGGTGTGTTGGTTTTTGGACACATCGGTCTGACGCCGAGTTCCGGCCCATTGGGGGGATTTAAGGCTCGAGGTGTGACGCCGGATTCAGCGCGCTACGTTATTGAAGATGCACTGGCGGTGGAGGAGGCGGGAGCCTACGCTCTATTGGTGGAGGGTATTCCGCCCGAGCTGACGGAGTTCATAACAAAACGTCTATCAATTCCCGTCTACTCGATTGGAGCAGGATGGCCGTGTGATGGTCAGTTGATTATTTGTGGGGACATGCTGGGACAGTTCCAGGCCTTTACGCCGAAATTTGTGAAGAAGTATGCGAATGTGGCGGAGGTGATCACAAATGCCTTTAAAGCTTATGCAGAGGATGTTCGTACCGGGAAGTTCCCTGACGACAATTATGTTTACCATATCCGTAAGGGGTGTGAGGAAGAATATGCTGCCATGTTGAAGGAGTACGAGAAAAAGTAAAGCAACTCATGATTTTTTTATAATTTCTTTTCCGGACGATCCTGCCTTGATCTTTTTCAGGAGGTGTAGGCGCTATGAAGATCGTGGTATTGGGTTCAGGGGCTATGGGATGCGTTTATGGGGGAAAATTAGCGGAAGCCGGTTATGAGGTAACTTTGGTAGATATATGGAAGGAGCATATCG
>ERZ772957.2501-NODE-2501-length-10566-cov-10.929693_pt1 | contig 10566 bp, 7 predicted proteins | sample MGYA00580682_ERZ772957 | MGnify/ENA primary metagenome ERZ772957 (study PRJEB29015, sample SAMEA2737921) | human oral metagenome | biome: human oral; feature: human-associated habitat; material: dental | place: China | collected 2025 ...
CGGCGGCCTTGCGGCAGAGGTGTGCATGGACGGCGGACAAGCAGGCGCGGCACGCGCCGATGTCGAGCTCGACCTCCTTCTGCGAGGCGAGCGCCCAGAGGATGCCGCGCGTGAGGAAGCCGAGACACGGCAGAGCCGAGTCCGGCGCACTCTTCGCACACGCGAGCCGCACGCGTGCTGCGGCGGCGGCTCGCGTAAGCCTTGCCGCGTAGTCGAGCCGCGTCTCGATGGCGGCGGCGGGACAGACTGCCGTACAGAGCCCGCAGTCAATGCAAAGTTCCGAGTGAGGCACGCCCCAGCGGAATGCGCCCGCGGGGCAAACGTCCTCGCAGGCGCGGCACGGCGGCTGCAGCGAGCCACGGATGCATTTCGCCGCCGCCAGGCGGATCTTTTCCAACAGTAGCCTCCTCCTTTCAAAATTCTCCTCTGTATTATAGCAGGCTGCAGAGGATTTTTCACGCGTCCTGCACATATTTGGCATTCTCATTCAACAGCATCATGCACTCAGACAGATTGACGACACGCGATACCCGCAATATAATATAAGCAGAGGGGGCGATCACATGAAAAAAAGAGTCGCACGAAGTCCAATGCGTATGAATCTGTCAGATGCTGAATATCAGATGATCGACCGACTTGCAAAAAAATATAATTGCTCACACGCTGAGCTTGTTCGCCGCTTCATCTTCCAACGACTTGAAGATGAATTCAAAATAAAAGTCAATGGCGCGAGGACGAAGGGGATGAGCTATCGTGGCTAAAATTTTGAGCCTGCATTTTACGGACGATGAGTTCAAAGCTCTTGAGGCTATCGCCCCCCTCTATGCGACAGGCCTGTCATCGGCAACCTTGAAAAACTTCATATATGACAGACTGGAAGATGAGTACGACATGGAACTCATACACGAGTACGAAGAGGATCTGGAAAATGGAACGCTCGAAACGATACCTTTCAGCGAAGTCTTGAAGGAATCAAAAGATGTATAGACTGACAACGACTAAGAAGTTCGATCGGACGCTGCAAAAGTTGGATAAAAGCACGCGTGACCGTGTGATCCGCTGGCTGGAAAATAATTTGGTCGATTGTGAAAATCCGCGCATCTTCGGAAAGGCGCTCACAGGAAACCTTGGCAAGTATTGGAGGTATCGCGTCGCTGACTTCAGGATCATCGCAGAAATCCGCGACAAAGAGCTGATCGTAATCGCGATCGAAATCGGTCATAGAAGCAAGATATATCAATAAGGTCATAAAGGCACTTGAAATACAGTGCCTTTTTCATTGTCCTGCAAAAGATGTCAGAAGCCATATTTGACATAATTTTGATTTCCAGACAAAAATAGCGGCAACATGTTATAATAGGAAGCGATTTTTAAAAACTGAGAGGTATTCCCATGAAACACGAACACATCGGCGCGAGTATTGCGCGCATTTTGGGCATCCGAACGAAGCAGGCGGAGGCGACGATCGCGCTTTTAGACGAGGGCAACACCGTGCCCTTCATCTCGCGCTACCGCAAGGAAGCGACGGGGGAGCTTGACGAAGAGCAGGTGCGCGCCGTCGAGGGCGAGCTGTCGCGCCTGCGGAATCTCGTGAAGCGCCAGCAGGAGATCGAAAAGAGCATCGAGGAGCAGGGGAAGCTCACGCCGGAGATCAAGGAGGCGCTCGACAAGGCGCTGAAAATGCAGGAGCTTGAGGACATCTACCTGCCCTTCAAGCAGAAGCGGCGCACGCGCGCGGGCGTCGCGCGCGAAAAGGGACTGGAGCCACTGGCGCTCGCGATTCTCGCGCAGGCGGAGAAGAGCGGCACGGCAGAGGCGTACGCGGCGCGCTTCGTCGACGCGGAAAAGGGCGTGACGGCGGCAGAAGAAGCGCTCGCGGGCGCCATGGACATCGTCGCCGAGAGCGTCATGGAGGGCGCGCCGCTGCGCCAGAAGATGCGCAAGGAGATGTGGCAGCGCGCGGAGCTCGTGACCGCGCTCGACGAGGAGGCGCAGGAAGCGCAGACCTTCCTCATGTACAAGGACTACAAGGAGCCGCTTCGCACCTTGCCTTCGCACCGCATCCTCGCCGTCAACCGCGGTGAGAAGAAGGGCTGCCTCAAGGTCACGCTCCAATGCGACCACGAGAAGAACACCGCCGCGATCTTCGCCGAGCTCGACAAGGGCGCCTCGATCTTCCGCGAGGTGCTCAAGGAGGCAATCGAGGACGGCTACAAGCGCCTGCTCTTCCCCGCCATGGAGCGCGAGCTTCGCTCCCTCCTGACGGAAAATGCCGAGAAGCAGGCGATCCGCGTCTTCGGTGCGAACCTCAGGCAGCTCCTGCTCGAAGCGCCGCTCGCCGGGCACACGGTCATGGGGCTCGACCCCGGCTACCGCACGGGCTGCAAGATGGCGGTCGTCAGCCCCACGGGACAGGTCGTCGACCACGGCGTCCTCTACCTCACGATGAGCGAGGAGCGCCGCGCCGATGCGGCGAAGAAGGTGCTCGCGCTCATCAGGAAGCACGGCGTGACGCTCATCTCCATCGGCAACGGCACGGCGTCCTACGAGACGGAGGAGTTCACGGCAAACCTCATCCGCGAGCACGAGCTTCCCGTCCACTACCTGATCACGAACGAAGCGGGCGCCTCCGTCTACTCCGCCTCGAAGCTCGCGAAGGAGGAGCTGCCCGACTACGACGTGACGATCCGCGGCGCCGTCTCCATCGCACGGCGCGTGCAGGATCCGCTCGCCGAGCTCGTGAAGATCGAGCCGCAGGCGATCGGCGTCGGCCAGTACCAGCACGACGTGAATCAAAAGGAGCTTGCCGCCGCGCTCGACGCTACGGTGGAGTCCGCCGTGAACCATGTCGGCGTGAACCTCAATACGGCATCGGCGGCTCTCCTCTCGCACATCGCGGGCATCAACGCGACGATCGCGAAGAACATCGTCGGCTGGCGCGACGAAAACGGCGTCTTCGAGAGCCGCCGCCAGCTCTTGAAGGTCGCGCGCCTCGGACCTGCCGCCTTCACGCAGTGCGCGGGCTTCCTGCGCATCGCGGGCGGCAGGAGCCCCCTCGACAACACGCCCGTGCATCCCGAATCCTACGATCTCGCCGAAAAGCTGCTCGCGCGCCTCGGCTTCTCCCTCGCCGACCTCAAGGACAAAGAGGCGCTCAGCCTGCTCGGCGCGAAGCTCTCGCTCGCCGACGCCGAAAAGCTCGCGCAAGAGCTCGATGCGGGCGTGCCGACGGTGCGCGACATCATCGACGCGCTCAAGAAGCCCGGACGCGACCCGCGCGAGGATCTGCCCGCGCCCCTGACGCGCCAGGCGATCGTCAAGCTCTCCGACATCCAGCCCGGCGCCATCATGCGCGGCACGGTGCGCAACATCACGGACTTCGGCGTCTTCGTCGACATCGGTATCAAGACGGCGGGGCTCGTCCACATCTCAGAGCTCAGCCAAAAGCGCGTCAAGCACCCGCTCGACGTCGTATCCGTCGGCGACATCCTCGATGTCATGGTCATCAAGGTCGACGAAGAGCGCGGCCGCATCGGCCTCTCTCTGAAGCAGGTACCGAAGGAGGCAGCGCGATGAACCAATCTCTTGATACCGTTCTTGTGTCTGATACCGTTCTTGTATCTGATACCATTCGCGCCATCGAGCCGCCCGCCCAAGAACCTGCTGAGCAGCTTCACCATGCCCTGAAGGCAGCCGACATCGACCTCGGCACCCTCACCGCGCTTCTCAGCCGCTATGCGTGCGCGACGAAGAGCGCGCCTGCCGCCCTCGAAAAGCCGAAGAAGTGCACGATCATCTGCTGCGCCGACCACGGTGTCGCCGAGATGCAGGTCAGCGCCTACCCGCCCGAGACGACGGCGCAGATGACGGCGAACTACCTGCTCGCCAAGGGAGCCGTCGCCAACGCCCTCGCGAACTTCGCCAAAAGCGATCTCTTCGTCGCCGACCTCGGCATCAAGGCACCGCTGCCGCCCCTGCCCGCGCTCATCGACCGCAAGATCGCGCACGGCACGAAGAACTCCGCCAAGGGCGCCGCCATGACGCGCGAAGAGGCGATGCGCGCGCTCGCCAGCGGCATCCAACTCGCCGAGGAGAAAATCGCGCAGGGCTATCGCTGCTTCCTGCCCGGCGAGATGGGCATCTCCAACACGACGGCGAGTGCGGCGATCGCCGCCTGCCTCTGCAATCTCACGCCCGAAAAAGCGACGGGGCGCGGCACGAACATCTCCGACGCGCGGCTCAAGACGAAGATCGAGGTCGTGCGCCAAATCCTCGCCGTCAACCGCCCCGACGCGAGTGACGGCATCGACGTGCTGCAGAAGGTCGGCGGCTTCGAGCTTGGCTGCATCGCAGGACTCATTCTCGGTGCAGCGAGAAGAAGAGCCGTCGTCATCCTCGACGGCTTCAACACGGGCGCGGCAGCCTTGATTGCCGAGGTGCTCGCACCCGCAGTCACGGGCTATCTTCTGCCCTCGCACCTCGCGGCAGAGCCGGCGCACGCCGCCATTCTCAAGAAGCTCGGCCTCACGCCTTATATGGACATGCGCTTTCGCCTCGGCGAAGCGACGGGATCGTCCATCGTCGCTGACTTCCTCGATGCCGCGATCGAAGCTGCAAAAAGCCTCTTCGCAGAGGATGCGGCGGCAAGCGACGGCAAGGAAGCGCACGCATGGAAGCGAAAAGCTGCGGCGGATGCGGCGCAAACAAAAGAGGCACAGGACGAGATGAAGGCAGTGCCGTATCGCTTCCTGTCGAAAAGCATGTCCGATGACGCAGACGACGTACCCTGCACCCTCGTCCTGCCCGCCTTCCCCGCGCTCGACACTCTCGCCATGGCCTCCTGCCAAAAGCGCATTGACAGTCTCGCCAAGCCCATCTACAGCCTCGGACGGCTCGAAGAACTCGCCGTGCGCCTCGCAGGCGTCACGGGCGAGACGCGGCCGCCGCTCGGCGCGCGGCGAGCGCTGCTCATCTTCGCAGCAAAAGAACCTTCCGCGCGGCAGAAGCGGCTCATATCCGCCTTCGCCGCGCACGCCGAAGTGCCCGTGACGCTCGCGCTGCTCAACCAAGACAGCAAGCCTGCCGAAGCCTTCGCCTTCGGGCAGAAGATCGCGCGGGAGCTTGCCGCAGACGGCTCGCTCCTCGGGCTCGCGCTTGCCGCAGAGACGGATGAGATGGCACGCGAGAAGGCTGCACGCTGTGACGAGGCATTCCGCCCGGCAAAGGAGGACGCCACGCTCCTCGGCCTGCTGCAGAATCTTTCGCCCGCACTCCAAAGAGAAGCCGCCGCTCTCCTCGGCGCTCTCTGCGCCGCTGCCGAAAGCCGCTGCCTCGTCCTCCTCGATGATCCCGCGACGGAAAGCGTCGCGCACCTCGCCGAAACCCTCGCGCCCACGCTCAAGCCCTACCTCTTGCACGTCCAGTCCGGCTATCTCGCGCTCGCCCTTCCTGCAAGCTGCGGCATCGCGGCCTCGCTCGGCATGCGTCTCGTCGATGCCGCGCTCCACATGGAAAATGATATGAAGACCTTCGCCGAAACCGCCGTAGCCGTCGCTGCGGACGGTCCGGGAAAGGGACGGCAAAGCTGACTTTGACAAGTGCTCTTGCACACAGACAACCGAATATGCTATACTATAGATGGCAAACGTTATTATGGTCAAAACCAGTACACGAAAAACCCCCAAGTTGCACTCTTGGGGGTTTTTCTATTCCCTTATTGCAGGTGGGCTTAATCCCTAGGCTCGTCGCCGTCGTGCTCCCTCTCATCGAGCCATTTACTGATGCGATTGGCAATCACGCCAGTCATGATGGAGAGAAGAAACGTTATTATGGACACCAGCACACCCCCTTTCCATTGCCATGTCTAGGGGCGGCAACGCATAAAGTATAGCATACCTCGGCAGATTGTTCCATAACGCCCACAAAATCGCAGGCGCTTGATTTTGTAGGCAAGTCGGCATGTGATCCATCAGCAAGCCTTATACAGCAAATCCTTATGGATGAATCGACCCTTCTGCCTAAAACAGATGAAGATGGCGCAGAAGAACCGTGATGAAGCAGAGGACGGCGAGGAAGAACATGAAGTACTCGATGCACTTCACGGGATACGCGTAATGCAGCGGAATCTCCACGACCTTCGGGACGTTCTCCGCAAGAAGCGAGATGGCGACGGAAGTGTAGAGAATCGTGTTTGCCATGCGCGTCGTCTTGTACGTCGACAGCGCCATGAGGATGAGGCAGACGGCAAAGGCGATGAGAAAGTACGCAAACTTGTCGCCATGATGACGCATGACACCACCTCCTCTTCATTTCAATCCAGCTTGTTTCATGATGGCTTCAAGCGTACCCGTCTTGACTTTCTGTCCATCATGACGCGTGGGAGCGCTTCAACTCCGAATTTTTCATACTGCTTCCTTGGTCAAGTCAACAATAAATATATACCATGCACATCCATTTGTAAATGCAGAAAGCGGTATCCGAATATTTTCCTTGGCAGGTTGCTGCTCCAATCCTCGGGTTTCTGCCATAGTATAGTCGGATACGGTATCCGTGGCCTTGCCTTTAAGGATGAAGCGTCTCAATAAAGAGTTCTGATTCTCATTGGCTCCCCGTTCCATGGAGGAATACGGATGGGCGAAGTAGATGCAGCCTTCTTGGAACGGATCTGCAAGACCGCTGAACGCACTGCCGTTATCGCCGGCAATGCTCCTGAAGATCTTGGGAAGCTAGCGCCATACGCCTGCCGCAAACCGCATCGGGAGCGAGTTTATCCTTCAACCGTTGTGAAATCCTCCTAATCCCGCCCAGAATGGAAAAATATCATTTGCGTAAAGAAACAAGACCTTTTATAATAGGGGAAGCACCTTGCGGGCGAGGAGTCGCCCCATGCGTGCCGTGTTCCTTTCGCTTGGGCATGTACGGACGTTCGCTTTGCGAAAACCGTACGCCGCCTTGCCGGAACTTGCTATGAAGAATGCTGAAAAGAAGGTATGATCTTGCAGAAAAATTCTCCGCCCCCTGCCGTGCCGAAAAAGAAACGGCGCATTTGGCCTTATGTCGCCGTCGTATTCCTCTTTTTTGCCGCCGCTGCGGCGGGTGCGCTCTTCGCTTCGACGAGCCTCCTGGACAAGGAGAAACCGAAAGCGGACGAGGAGCACCTCCTGACCGCGAAGGACAAGTCGACCATCATGATCATGGGCGTCGACCAGAGAGAAGACGATGTCGGCCGCTCCGACACCTTGATGGTCACGATGATCGATCCGAAGAAGAACAAGGCAGCGCTCCTTTCCGTGCCGCGCGACACGCGCGTGAAGATCAAGGGGCACGGCTACGACAAGATCAATGCCGCTTACGCCTACGGCGGACATAAGCTCAGCGAGAGCACGGTCGAAGACCTCTTGGGCGTGCGCATCGACCACTACATCATCATCAACACGCACTCCTTCCAACGCATCATCGACGCCTTGGGCGGTATCGACATCAACGTGGAGAAGCGCATGTACTACGAAGATCCGTGGGACGACGACGGTGGCCTCCTCATCGACCTCAAGCCCGGCATGCAGCACATGGACGGCAAGACGGCTGTGACCTATGTGCGCTACCGCGACGAGGAGGGCGATATCGGGCGCATCGAGCGCCAGCAGAAGTTTATGAAGGCGGTCATGGAGAAGGTCACGTCGCCCGCCATCATCACGCGTCTGCCTTCCGTCATCAAGGAGGTCATGGATTCCATCGAGACCGACCTCTCCTTCCGCCAGATGCTTGAGTTCGCAGGTACGCTGAAGGAAGCGCAGAAGAACGGTCTCAAGACCGACATGGTGCCTGGACGTCCGCTTTACATCTCGGAAATCAGCTATTGGATTCCCGACATCATGAAGCTTCGCCAAACGGTCGCCAACACGCTCGACATCGACGTCAACGCCTCGATGCGCGCCGCCATGGAGCGCGAGAGCCACGAGTACGAAAGCTCGATCCCCGCAGGCGCGACCGAGGTGCCGGCCGGCGATACATCCATCGGCCGTCCCAAGCGCGAAAGTTCGGGCAGAAGCGAAAGCTCCTCGAAGAGTTCGACAAGCCGCGAGGACGCGGACGAGAAGGAGTCGAAGAAGGGCAGCAGGGATCGCGCGTCGTCCGCTTCGTCGACAGAGAAGAAAGGCGCGGCGCAGGACGCAGACGATTCGCGCACGCGTACGGAGACGAAGCCTTCGGGCGCATCGCCCGCCGCGACACCCTCTGCTGCACCTACCCCCGGCGCAGAGACGCAAAAGACGCAATGACGCTCCCCATACGAAAGGGGCTGTCGCACAAATCATGTGCGACAGCCCCTCTTTCGTGTGCAACAGCGCCTTTAGCGAACGGCGCACTCCCCTTCACCGTACAATATGCTTGCCGCCGTAATAATGCGTATTCCAGTAGTCGCCCGAAAGCTCATCGATGCGCACGCCTTTGCTCGTCGATGCGTGTATGAATTTGCCGCCGCCGAGGTAGATGCCGCAGTGCGACGCGCCTTTTTCGTACGTCTCGAAGAAGACGAGGTCGCCCTCTTCAAGCTCCGCCGTCTTCGCGCTCTTTCCGAGCTTGAACTGCTCGTCCGCCGTGCGCGGCAGCGTCATGCCGTTCTCTTGGAAGACGTACTGCAGGTAGCCTGAGCAGTCGAACGCCTTCGGCGTTGTGCCGCCGAATTTGTACGGCGTGCCGATGTACTTCTTCGCCGTCGCTATGACGGACGCCACCTTGGCTCGCTGCAGGAACGGGGCGCTCTCGGGCGCTTTTTTTACGCGCGGTTCGAGCGCGGGGACGTTCTCTTTGCCCGGCGCTTCCGTCGCTGTATTGTCGGCAGGCTTCACAGCGGGAAAGACGATAGAGCCGCCCTGCGCGGGCCTTGCGGCGGGGGGCGCAGGGGCGGGGGAGGCGTCTCGTGCGGGCTGCTCCTGCAGGCGGCTCCATGTCTCGCGATCGACGACGCCCGTTTCCTTGAGGCTCTGGGCGCGTTGGAATGCAAGAACCGCGCTCTTCGTGCGGCTGCCGAAGATGCCGTCCGGCTCGTCGCTGAGGTAGCCCGTGCGCTTCAGTTCCTTTTGCAGCTTGAAGACGTCGTGTCCGTGGGAGTTTTCCGAGAGGATCGGCGCGGCCAAGGCCGTGCCCGCCGACAAGAATACGGCAAGTCCGAAAGCAAGAAAGACTTTGCGCAAACGACAGAGGCGCATACCATCCCATCCTTTCCACGCAGCGGCAGTCGCCTTAAATATATCTGTGCTTTCAAGTATACTGTAAAACTCCGAGAAGTCAAGTCTGAAGGGTATCAGCTCTATGTGAGCCCTTTGTCCTTAAAGGAAAAAATTCTATAAGATTTACAGAACATGTGGATAAAGACTTGCCATAAAATAATGAGTCATATATACTAGTAAAGCAAATAATACAGGGTGGATAAATACAGAATTTACCATATTTTCTATCCGATTGATAGATAAAAAGTCCTTTGTTAAACGATGCGCTGCCTGCTGCGTCGGATGGTGAGCAAAGGTCAAGCGAATGGAGCCTGAAACAAGAATATGAGTACATGGACGAAAAAAGTGATGTTTGCGGGGCTGCCGCGCTTCTTGGAGCAGCTGCTTGCCGCGTGCTTTCGCAAGGAGGCGTGGGAAGTATCGCACCTTTCTGCGAGCGAGGAGGAGCGCCCGCCCGTAGGTATGAAGACGTATGACTGCGCCTTGGAGAGCGTCGAGGCGGGCATGGTTCTTGCCGTAGAGAATCTCGATCTCCTCATCTACCGCCTGGAGAGCGACGCGGCAGTGGCTGCGAGCCGCCTCGACGCCGTGCTGCGCTCTGCCGCCCTGTCGAAGGTGCGGCACGTGTTCTTGCTCTCGGGTGACGAGGTATTTGCGCCGCATACGACGCCGACGGAGCAGGACGAGCCCCTGCCGCAGGGCGAAACGGGGGCGCTTCTCGCGCGACTGGAAGCCCAGGGGCTCTCATGGCGTGCGCAGGGACTTTCCGTGTCCATCGTGCGCCTTCCTGAGCTTTACGCGCCGGGACAGACGTCGGACGACGGCTTCATCGGGCGTCTCTTCAGTGCGGCGCTGATGAATCGTCCGCTGCCGCGCTATATAGAGCCGGAGGCCGTTTCCTGCGGCTTTCTCGATGCGCGTGACGCGGTCTATGCGATCTATCAGGCGGCGGCGCGCGGTTTCGACGGCGCGCATCTGCACATCGGCGCACCTGCGGCAACGACGATGGCGGATCTCTATGCGATCTGCCGCGAGTTCTTCCCGCGCATGGAGGAGGCGGCGGTTCCGCGCAAAACGCAGGGACGCGCCATCTTGAAGAGTGCGATCGCAGAAAAGGAACTCGGCTGGCGTCCCGTGCGTCCTCTCGCGCAGGGGCTCAAGGAGACGTGGGAGGCGATGTGCGCGATGCACGATACGCGCGTCGCGGACGTCCGCGCGATGTCGCGGCGCACGCGTCTCGCACGCCTCCAGCAGCGCTTCATCCCCTACGCGGAGAACCTCGCGGGCGCGGCTTTGACGGCGGGCGTGGGCGCTTTGCAGGGCGGCACGACGGTGAACG
>ERZ772957.2503-NODE-2503-length-10555-cov-4.010095_pt1 | contig 10555 bp, 10 predicted proteins | sample MGYA00580682_ERZ772957 | MGnify/ENA primary metagenome ERZ772957 (study PRJEB29015, sample SAMEA2737921) | human oral metagenome | biome: human oral; feature: human-associated habitat; material: dental | place: China | collected 2025 ...
GGCCCACATCGCCGGGGCGGTGACGCAACCACCCACCCACACGAACTCACGAAGCTTCATTCATAAGGTCCATCGACGTTGGATGGCTGCGCGTCTGCCCTTGGGTGTCGGGCGCTACGACTGTACCCCTCAGCAGCAGTTCCTATAGAAGAACACGGCGATCTGCGTGCGGTTTTTTAGACCGAGCTTAGCGAGGATGGATGAGATGTGGTTGCGGACGGTGCCTGCGCTCAGGCAGAGGGCGTCTGCGATCTCGCGATTGTCAAGGCCATCCGCCACGGCGCGCACCACCTCCCGCTCCCGCTCCGTGAGAGGCGCGAGGGCGCCCTCGCCTGGCAGGGTTTCAGGCTGTGGTGTGCCACCATGTTTTGGTGCCCCGACGTTATGCCCGGGCGCCAGAGTGTCACCTGTACCCGCTCGCCTCGCACCGAGCGTCGTCGCGCGTTCGAGCACCTCTCCCTCAAGCACGACCTGCCCCGCCATGACCGATCTGAGCGCGGGTGCTATGGTCGAGATGTCCTGCTTGATGAGGTAGCCACGGGTTCCCAGCCTGAGCGCCCGTACGATGTACTCGTCGTCCGAGAAGGTCGTGAGGAAGACGATGCGTGCGCCGGGGTGTCTGGACAGGATCTCTTCCGCTGCCGAGAGGCCGTCGCATCCCGGCATCTGGATGTCCATGAGCAGAACGTCGGGTAGGCACTCCTCAAAGAGCGTGATGGCATCGTCCCCGCGCGTACCTGTGGCAATGGGCTCGATGTCGGCTTCTACCGAGAGTATCAGGCTCAGTGACTTTGCGACGATGGGATCGTCGTCCACGATGATGACTCTCATGCGGCCGACGCTCCTCTTGGAATGGAGGCAAAGATCCTGAACCGTCCCTTTCCTGAACTCACACGCAGCGTTCCGTCCAGAGCTTTCACGCGCTCTTCCATCGAGCGAAGGCCCATACCCCTCTCGAAGAGCGCGGGGATGTCCCCTTGGATGTCTGTAGGAACCCCGTCGTTTGTGATGACGAGCTGCCAGAGCGCGGGAAACTCGCTCACGCGCAGTAGTATCCATGTTGCCCGCGCATGGCGCTCTGCGTTCGTGACGGCCTCGCGCGCAACCGCCACGAGGCAGCGCGTCTCGGCGGGCGTGGGCTCATGGTCCAAGGCGCAGTCGACCTGGGTATCTCTCACCGAGCTCGAGGCAACCAGTCCGTTGAGCTCACAGGAGAGGTCCATGCCCGCATCCTCCAAGGCATGCACGCTCGCACGCAGGGTGTCGAGGGCGTCATCGAGGCCTGCCTGCATCTCGGTGAGTTCCTGCAAGATGGCCTCGTCGTTGCCGTGCATCACCTTGTATGCCGCCACCTGGTAGATGAGGCGCGTGAGCTTGTGTCCCACACCGTCATGGACCTGGCGGGCCAGGCGGGTACGCTCCGCGAGCGTCGCCGCGTGCGCCTCGGCCTCGCGGGTATCTGCGAGAGCGTGGTTTCTCGTCTGCAGGTCGATGATCGTGTCGGAAAGCCTGTCCTCGACCTCATGAAGCTGTCCTGTGACGGTGTCCAGGCGTCGCTGCCTCTCTGCAAGCAGGAAGGCGAAAGATACCGTCGCGAGCACGGCTGCCACGAGCGTCGGCGTGCCCGCTCGCCCCATGAGTGCCGCCGCGATAAGGGTGAGGGCCCACGGCAGCCGCATCGCACGACTACCGATGCGCGCGAGCTCGAAGACAAGCAGAGGCAGGCAGTACATCCCTCCCGGGACGAGGGCAAGTGTCACGCCAAGGACCACCAGCGCACGCTCCGTCGCGAGCCTGAGTCGCCGTTGCGTAAGATCGCAGGCAAAGGTCACCCCGACGCTCACGACGAGGCAGGCGACCGGTACCGTGCCTGTCGCCTTTCCCAGCATGCTCAGGCAGACGCACAGCGCGAGGATGCAGCTTCTGTCCATGGTCTTCTCCATGTCTACCATTGTAGGGGCAGTCCAGGGCTCGTGTCTCGGCAAGACGGGTGACATTTGTCATGGCTGTCGCCGGGCTGGTCGTGACGGTGCTCACTTCCTCATTCGTCGACCCTTTGCGAGAATGGGCGCATAAGAACGAGACGAGGGGGATCTGTATGGCAGCCGAAGAGGTCGTGCGTGTCGACAAGCTCGTGAAGCGCTATGGGGAGCTGTGCGCCGTAGACCATCTGGACATGAGCGTCAGGCAAGGTGAGATCTTTGGCCTCCTTGGTCCCAATGGATCAGGCAAGACCACTGCCATCAACTGCATCCTACAGCTGCTTCGCTATGACCATGGCAGCATCTCCGTCTTCGGCCAGAGCATGACGCCGACGTCCTATGGGCTCAAGCGTCGCATCGGTGTGGTGCCCCAGGAGGTGGCCGTGTACAAGGAGCTCACGGTGCGTGAGAACATCGACAGCTTCTGTGCCCTGTACGTGCGCGATCGCGCTCGTCGTCGAACCTTGGTCGACGAGGCGATCGCGTTTGTCGGACTCGAGAGCTTCGAGAGGTTCAGGCCCAAGAAGCTTTCGGGAGGTCTCCTCCGCCGTCTGAACATTGCTTGCGGCATCGCCCACAGGCCCGAGCTCATCATCTTGGACGAGCCCACGGTCGCGGTGGACCCCCAGAGCAGGAATGCCATCTTGGAAGGCATTCGCAGGCTCAACGAGGCGGGCTCGACGGTCATCTATACCTCCCACTACATGGAGGAGATTGAGGAACTCTGCAGTCTCATCATGATCATGGACCACGGACGCAAGATCGCCTCTGGCACGGTCGAGGAGCTCAAGGCCTTGATAGGCACCGGTGAGAAGGTCGTGGTGGAGCTGGACGGGGCGCCGGGTGAGCTCGTGGAGCGCGTGCGCCGGCTCGATCACGTGCGTGCGGCCACCTTGGAGGACGGCGTGCTCCATGTGGAGTGCCTCGCCGGAAGGCACAACCTTGCGGACGTCCTTGCGACCATCACCGCAGCTGGTGCCTCCTATGGACGCGTGCTCTCCGAGCCGCCGACGCTCAACGAGGTCTTCCTCGAGATTACCGGGCGCGAGCTGCGCGACGAGGCGTGAGGAGAGGCCATGCTGTCCAGTTGCAAGACCTGCATCATCTCGCTTGTGCGAGAGAGGGCGCTCCTGTGGGGGACCCTCCTGTTTCCGCTGGTGCTCTGCCTTCTCTTCATAGCGGTGTTCTCGGGCCTGAACGGAGCCTATGCCGACGTCACCACACGCCTTGGCATCGTCGAGGATGACCACTACGCGGCTGCCCCCGGTCTTTCCAAGACCATGGACGCCATAAGCGAGGAGAACGCGGATCCCCGCATTGCCACGATCACGGGCTTTGAGGACGAGGACGCGGCAATCGAGGCGGCGAACTCGAATGCCATTGACGCCTACCTGCGTGTGGATGCAGACGGCACAGCCGAGCTTCACGTGGCCTCCCGCATGAACGGTGAGCTGCAGCCGGCGGTGCTCGAGGCGGTGCTTGACGACTACCTTCACGCGCGGGGTGTGCAGGCGCGCCTCGCCGCCAGAGAGCCTGAGGCGGCTGCGGAGGGGGGCGCTCGCGTTGCCCTTCGCACGGATGCCGTGAAAACGAGACAGCTCAAGGTGACGGAGAGCTCACCCGACCCGTCCGTGCGCTACTACTTTGCCCTTTTGGGTATGGCAGCAGGTATGGGCATGGTGTTTGCCTGCCATGCCGTCAAGAGCACGCAGGCGGGCTCGACGCCGGTGGGCGGGCGCGTCTCGCTTGCCGGCATCGCACGGTGGAAGGTCCTTTTGGGCGTGCTCGTGGGCGCGTGGGTCTGTGAGCTTGTGTCACTGCTTCTCTTGGCGGCATTTATGCGCTGGGTCTGTGGTGTGGACTTTGGTCCTCGCGGGCCCCTTGTCGTGGCTGCACTCGCCGTCTGTGCGCTTGCCGCCTGCGCCACAGGCTCGCTCTTCGGGACGCTCGGTCGTCTGGGCAGAGGTTCCCTCCTTTCGGCACTCGTGGCCCTGCTCTCGCTCTTCACGGGCCTGTACGGCACGGCAAGCCAGCGCCTTGCCGATACGATCGAGGCAAGACTTCCGCTCGCCTGCCACGTAAACCCCCTGTGGCAGATGACCCACGCCTTCTTCTCGCTTCTGTACTACGACACGCTCGAGCCCTTTGCCATGAGCTGCCTTGCACTTCTGGGGACGTCCGTGGCCTTCTTTGTCCTTGCGCTGCTGCGAATGAGGAGGATTGCCCGTGTCAAGCTTTAGGACCTGCCTTACGATCGCGTGGAGGCACAGGGCAATGCTCTTCGCGTACGTAGTCATCTTTTCGGTGACGGGAGTCCTCATCGGCTTCGGGTCAGCTGAGAGCACTGTGGGTAGCTGGCATCACGAGAGGGTGCGCGTCGCAGTCATCGACCGTGACGCCTCACCCCTCTCGTCTGCCCTCAAGGAGCAGCTGCTCTCAGACAATGATGCGCAGGAGCTTGCGGATGACAGACGCGCGATTCAGGACGCAGTCGCAAAGGACAGCTGCTCGTACGTCCTCGTGATCCCCCAGGGGTGGGGAGGGGGCCTGATGTCTGCTGCCGCTCGTGGCGCAGATGCACCTGACCTCGAGACCTACGTCTCGTATCGCTCCGGTACGGGGTCGCTCGTCGACATCTCTGCGAAAGGCTATGCAAACGACCTCTATGGACTGGCGGCCACGCTGGGCGAAAGCCAGGAGGATATCGTTGCCATGGCGCGGGAGGCGGCAAAGGACAACGTGCGCATGAGCATCGTGCGACAGCAGGCGACGCCCCTGCCAGAGTCACTCTCTCTGTCCTGTGCCTTTGCGACCTACCCCATCTTCGAGGGTCCCGTCGCATGCATCGCCATGCTCATGGCGAGCCTTAACGAGGATGGTGTCCGCGCGAGGCGGCTCGTCTCTGCCTTGAGCCCCCGGCGCATGAGCGTCGCCCTCCTCGCGCTGTGCCTGCTCGTCGGCCTTATCGCGTGGGCCTGGGTCTTCGGCCTCAACGTGCTGGCGTTTGCGAGCGGCGCGCTCGTGACGTCATCCGTCCAGCTCTCGATAGTCGCTGCGGCGCTCGGTGCCTATACCCTCTTCGCAGTGGCCGTCGGCTTTCTCTTGGGACAGCTGGAGATTCCCGAAAACGCCATCAATGGCCTGACGAACCTGCTGGGCATGACGCTGTCCTTCTTGGGTGGCGCGTGGGTCTCGATGAGCTACCTGCCTGACGAGCTTGTGGCCGTCGCGCACTTCACGCCGGCGTTCTGGGCAACCGAGGCCATAAGGGGCGCTGCCAGCATGGTGGACGTGACGCCTGAGCGCGTGCTGCCCCTCCTTGCCAATGTGGGCGTCGTGCTCCTGTTCGCGGCTGCCCTCCTTGTCGTGGCCCTTGCGGTGGGAAAGGACAGGGCCCGCACAAAGCTGTGAGGGCACGTGCCACGAGGCTGGCACGTCAGCGGCATGCCATGGACCATGAGTCCCCCTCATTTCCGTTGGGGTCTGGCATGTACAATGAAGAGGAGGCCACGCACGATAAAGGAGGAGCATATGATTATGGCGAGGATGAAGATGAAGGGCATGCCCCAGGTCGTGTCGACCCTTCGTGGGTTAGCGGGATTTATCAGCAGCTCGACGGAATCTCCCTCCCGCATGGACGAGGAGAAGTTGTACAGGGGTATGTGGTCGTACGTCACGCCCTCGTAGGTGTAGCGCACGTAGGCCACATAATGATACTCGTCATCGATGGTCGTCCCCCTCTCTCTCCGTATCTGCTCAATCTCGGCTGTCACCGTGGCGCCTGAAGAGAAGTCAGCTGACCACTGGACACATGCAAAAAGTGCGGCTATAAGAAGGATGGTCCCCGTGATGAAGCAGAAGAGCCCCTCCTGAAGAGGGGTGAGTTTGATGGCTTTGATTCTCATGGGATACCCCCGTCGCATCTGATCGAATGGGTCACGTAGGCTGGTCGCGCCCGACGCTAACCAGCATGCCCGCCGCGTTTCATGCACGCAATGGTACACCAGGACGTCCTGTGGCCATGCTGTCGCCGTAGCCGCAACGCCCAAGGGGGCTCTCCCTGCTGGCTCGCTCTGACTGCTCATGCTATAGAATGGCTGCCATGGACACGTTATTCTCGGACATCGAGCGAAGCAGACGCAAGGCGAACGCGCCTCTGGCCGCTCGCGTGAGGCCGCATGCCCTGGATGGCTACGTGGGCCAGGCGCTGGCCGTGGGAGAGGGTTCGTGGCTGCGTCGCGCAATCGAGCACGATACGCTCTTTTCGCTGATCCTGTACGGTCCTGCCGGTACGGGCAAGACGACGCTCGCCCACATCATCGCCAACACGACCCACGCAAAGTTCGTGGAGGTGTCAGCCATCACGGGCACGGTCAAGGACCTTCGTCGCGAGGTGGACGCAGCGAAGAGCCGTCTGCTCATGCAGGGTCGGCGTACCATCCTCTTCGTGGACGAGATCCATCGCTTCAATCGCTCCCAACAGGACGCGCTTCTGCATGCCGTCGAGGACCGCACCGTCATCCTTATCGGTGCCACGACCGAGAACCCCTATTTTGAGGTTAACTCCGCCCTCATCAGCCGCTCGCGCGTCATCGAGCTTACGCCTCTGGACGACGCCTCCCTGCGCGAGCTCCTGCGTCGTGCGCTGGCAGATGAGGATGGCCTGAAGGGCGCTTTCACGATCAAAGACGAGGCCTTGAACGAGATCATCACACTCGCGGGCGGCGACGCCCGCGCTGCCCTCACCTCGCTCGAGCTGGCGAGCCAGATGGCTGCCCCAGAGGGTGACATGGACCTTGCCTCACCAGAGCATCCCGTCTTGATTGAGCTCGATCATGTGCGTGAGGCAAACCCGCGCCGTGGCCTCGCCTATGACAAGGCCCAAGACATGCACTACGATATCATCTCGGCGTTCATCAAGTCCATGCGGGGCAGCGATCCCGACGCGGCGCTCTACTGGCTCGCCCGTATGATCGATGCGGGTGAGGACCCTAAGTTCATCGCCAGGCGCATCCTCATCCTCGCCTCGGAGGACATCGGCAACGCCGACCCCCAGGCCCTGCTCATCGCGTCAGCGGCCTTTAGGGCGGCGGAGGTCATAGGTTACCCGGAGTGCCGCATCAACCTGGCGCAGGCCGCGATCTACATGGCGCTTGCGCCTAAGTCGAATGCTGCCGAGGCGGGCATCGATGCGGCCCTGTTGGAGGTGCGAGAGGGTCCTCGTCGGGAGGTGCCCAGCCACCTGCGCGATCGGCACCGCCCTGGCTCAGAGGCCTATGGCAGCTACCTCTATCCCCACAACTACCCTGCCGGATGGGTGGAGCAGCGCTATCTGCCCGAGGGGCTTGAGCGCGGCTCGCTCTATCATCCGGGTCCGCGTGGTTGGGAGGCATGGCGCATCGATGCGAGTGCTCGCGACCGTTCGGAGTCGCCCTCAGGTGAGCGCTCTGCCTCGCAGGATGACGATGGCATGCACAAGAGGTGAAGCAAAGATACTGGTGGCGCGGCTATGATGCGCCAACGGTCGGGGGACTCTGCTTCTGCTAAAATGAGTCGCAGCTGTGCCAAGGATTGCCCCGCGCAGACAGAGACGAGAAGAGAAAGGCGTGGCCATGCAAGTCGATCCTATGAGCATCCTGTTACTCGTTCTGATCGCTGCGGGAATCTGGGTGCTCGTTGAGCTCGCCCTCACTGCCCGCAGAACTCGCAGCTCTGTAATCCAACTTACGCGCTCTGCGAACGAGACGTTCGAGCAGACGCAACCCGTTATCTCTAAGCTTGACGGGGTGCTGGATGATCTGCAGCCCTCTGCCAAGCGTGTGGATCCCCTTCTCACGCGCGCCAATGTCCTGATGGATGAGGTGACGATTGGCCTCGACAAGGTAAATGACATACTGGGAGACGTCTCTGAGGTGTCGGGTACCGCCGCAGGCGTCAGTCTTGCCGTGGGGCACGTTGCCAACAACGCTGCATCAAGCGTGAACGGGGTCATCGATCGCATTAAGAGCAAGGCTGCCCCCGAAGCGTCTCGCATAAGAGGGACAGCCGAGGGAGTTCCTGCGCTGGGCGAGGCGTCTGGTCAGGCAAAATCGCAGGCGTCCAAGACAGCCAAGGACTCGGGCTACATCACCTATGGTGAGACTTCCGCAGGCGAAGGCACAGCTACCGCAAATCATGGCCGTGGCGAGGACACAGCAGAGTAAGGAGTACGTTCATGCAAGATTCGGTCGTTCGCCTCTGCGTCCCCGCTGAGGCACGCTACGCCAGGTCCGTCCGCATGATGGCCTCGAGCTTGGCCGTCGTCAGCGGCATGGGCATCGATGACGTCGAGGACGTACGCATGGTTGCCGAGGAGGGATTCGTCTACAGCTGTGCTACTAAGCCTGCTGCCTGTGACATGACATTCGCACTTGGTGACGGATCGGTATCCATAGACTTCTCGCTCGGTGATGTCCATGACGAGCAGATAGAGGCCGCAGGTGTTGACCTCAGTCTCGTCGAGCTGCTGCTCTCCGCCATCTGCGACGACTTTACCGTGACGGATGACAATACGCTTCATGTGGTCAAGCGAATGATGGAATCGGACGGTGTCAATGCCTAGGGTAGACGAGAGGACAGAGCCGATCCCGGCGTCGCGGCGTCGGCTCTCGCGACGGGTCCCCAAAGGCAAGCTCGCGTGGGATAAGGACAGGACCCGCGAACTCTTCCGTCGCTATAAGGAGGAGGGTGATGATGACGCGCGCGAGCAGCTCGTGATGAGCCACCTCAACCTCGTGCGCTTTCTCGCCTCCAAGTTCAAGAGCAGGGGAGAGCCCCTCGATGACCTCATCCAGGTGGGTACCATTGGGCTCATCAAGGCGGTGGATCGCTTCGACCCGACGCGTGGGCTTGAGTTTACGACCTTTGCGACGCCCACCATCCTCGGCGAGATACGTCGCCACTTTCGCGACAAGGGCTGGTCGGTTCGCGTCCCACGGCGCTTGCAGGAGCTTTCGAGTAAGGTTAACCAGACCAAGGAGGAACTCACAAAAGGGCTGCAGCGGGAACCCTCTGTCGAGGAGGTGGCAACTGCGCTCAACACCACGGTAGACGAGGTGCTCGAGGCCATGGAGTCGTCGAGTGCCTATAGCTCGGTGCCGCTTGAAGGCGGTCCGTCCGGTGAGGACGATGCGCCGTCGGTTATCGATCGCTACGTCTCGGAGGACGAAGAGCTGGCTCTGTCGGATGACCGCTTGGCTATAGAGGAGGCCATTCGCGACTTCTCCCCCCGCGAGCAGGAGATCATCTGCATGCGTTTTATCGAGGGGCTCACGCAGGTCGAGATCGCAAAGAAGCTTGGTATCTCGCAGGTGCAGGTTTCGCGGCTGCTGCGGAGGACCTTGAGGAAGCTCCAGGAGAAGATAGACCCGGAGGGAAGGGGCATGTAGCTCCGCGTGGGGCGGGTGCTCAGGGCCGTCTGCCAAGACGAACATTTCACGTTATACACATGCGGCTTCACGAAGCTAACGCATTGACAGGTCGTCTTGAGAAGAGAGGCACGTTTGCGCGTATCATTGTCGGCTGGACCTGAGCGCTTGGGCGGTGACTGTCATGTGATGGTCCTGCTGGGTATGACATGAGGAGCGATATGAGCGGTGACGACTACAAGACAATGACGACTGCGGATATCCGTGGTGACTTCCTGAGATTCTTTGCGAGCAAGGGTTGCGCGCTCTATCCTTCGTCTCCGTTGATCCCCGAAGACCCCTCACTGCTCTTGACGAATGCCGGAATGAACCAGTTCAAGGAGTACTACCAGGGTACCAAGACCATGCGCGAGATCGGCGCGACCTCATGCCAGAAGTGCCTGCGCACCAACGACATCGACAACATCGGCGACTCGCGCCACCTCTCGTTCTTCGAGATGCTGGGCAACTTCTCCTTCGGCGGCTACACCAAGGCGGATGCCATAGCCTGGGCCTGGGAGTTCATCACCGCAGCCGAGCACCTGGGCCTCCCGAAGGACCGTCTCTACATGACCGTCTTCGAGGACGACGACGAGGCGATCGAACTCTGGCATGCGCAGGGTGTCGCCTACGACCACATCTCGCGTCTGGGCGAGGAGGACAACTTCTGGGCAGCCGGTCCAACGGGTCCATGTGGCCCTTGTTCTGAGATTTACTTCGATCAAGGCCCTGAGTTTTCCGGCGAGAAGCCCGGTGATGACGGGGACCGCTACCTTGAGTTTTGGAATCTCGTCTTTACGCAATACGATCGTCAAGAAGACGGCTCCATGCCGGAGCTCCCGCACCGCAACATTGATACCGGCATGGGCCTTGAACGTATTGCCGCCATCATGCAGCATGCGGGCTCCAACTATGAGGGCGATATTATGACGTCTCTCATTGAGCTTGGTGAGAAGCTTTCGGGTAAGCGTTATCAAGCCGGAAACGAAGAGGTTGATCGCAGTCTCCGTATTTTGGCCGACCACAGCCGTGCGGTGTCATTTATGATTGGCGATGGAATTCTTCCTGGAAATGAAGGTCGTGGCTATGTCCTTCGTCGTCTTCTCCGTCGTGCTTCTATGCATGGTC
>ERZ772957.2507-NODE-2507-length-10548-cov-9.026589_pt1 | contig 10548 bp, 10 predicted proteins | sample MGYA00580682_ERZ772957 | MGnify/ENA primary metagenome ERZ772957 (study PRJEB29015, sample SAMEA2737921) | human oral metagenome | biome: human oral; feature: human-associated habitat; material: dental | place: China | collected 2025 ...
CTCCACATAGCTCTTGCTATGCGTCCGGTTTGCTGCCTCAATCGGACAAAAATCTACGCCAATCTGAGAGCCTGTTTTATCAGCGATTCCCTAAATCCCTAAATCCCTAAAAAACAGCGGTGCTCCCTATTCATTGTGAGCGAGATGTACCGGAAATCGCCCCAACTCCTTCAGCCAGATGCTCCGCCGTGCGACGGCGGCGATCGCCTCCTCTGCGGCATCGCTGTGCGCATCGAGATCAAAAAAGAAAAGATACGCGCCCAGCTCCGTCCGTGCAGGGCGAGACTCAATGCGCGTGAGATTCACCTCGCGGCGGGCAAACTCACCGAGGACATTGTAGAGTGCCCCCGGACGCGAACCGTCGATCTGTGCCACCAGCAGCACCGTATCGGGTGCTGCGGGGGGCGATGTTTCCTGCGCACGCACGACCTCAAAGAAACGTGTGCAGTTCGCTCCGCTGTCCTCAATCCTACCCGCGATCTCCACCAGACCATTCAACACACCTGCCCGCCGCGTACAGATCGCCGCCGCTCCCGCATCTACAGGCAATGCACCAACCATCTCCGCTGCACGCGCCGTGCTCGCCGTCTTGATGAGCTCCGCCTGCGGGCAGTGCTGCAGGAGAAACGTCCCGCACTGCGCGATGGGCTGTGCATGAGAGTAGATCGTACGGATCTCCACATCTGCGCGCCGCGCCATCAGATAGTTGTGGACAGGCCAGATCACCTCACGGTTCACACGCAGAACATCCGTGTGTGCGAGCACATCGAGCGTCACGGCGATTGCCCCCTCGAGGGAATTCTCCACAGGGACAAACGCCGCATCCACCGCTCCCGTCTCCACCGCATGAAGACACGCCCCGATATCGCCATAGCAGACAATCTCGCGGTCAAGTTTCTGCCACTCCACGAGATAGCGTGCCGCCGCCTCACTGTGCGTCCCCGCGGGGCCGAGCACCCCCATCGTCTCTTTCACCAGCACGCCCTCCTCATACAAAAAGACGTATCATATCATACTATATGTACGGCTCGTTGACAAGTCTATTGCGAAACACTTTCATTACTATATCATTTCCCCCAAGGTTCGCCAATATGTTATAATCATTTAAGTAATCAACAAAGGAGCAGCTATGACCCCAAACGATTATCTGTCCATCCTGCACTGCATCGCAGGCCTCAAGGAGCGTACGCGCCACGCTTGGATGAAATCCGGACGACAGGAGAGTGTCGCCGAGCACAGTTGGCGCATGGCGCTGATGGCGTATTTTCTGCACGACCAGTTCCCCAAAGCCGACCTCACGCGCGTCCTCCTCATGGCGCTCCTGCACGACGTAGGAGAGGTATTTACAGGCGACATCCCAACTTTTGAAAAAACAGACGCCGACCGTGCCCGTGAGCACGAGCTCCGCGACAAATGGATCGCCGCACTGCCCACTCCCTACACGGAGGAGATACGTGCCCTTTTTGACGAGATGGATATGTGTGAGACCGAGGAAGCCCGCCTCCTCAAGGCACTCGACCGCATGGAGGCAGTCATCACGCACAACGAGTGTGGTCCTGCTGCATGGCTGCCCCTCGAATACGACCTGCAGCACACCTATGGCGTGAAAGAGTCAGCGTTCTCTCCCGTACTCAAAGGGCTGCGCGCAGAGGTAAACCGTGAGGTCGATGAAGTGATCGCATCATTGCAAAAGGAAGATGAAAGATGAAAACGAACTATGGCAATTGGATCTCCGCACCGATGATGAAAACTCTCGCATCCATTGCGGGCGGACTCTACATGTTCACCGCGCTCTATGCGCTCATTTTCGACCGCGTGACGGCCCCCTTCTTCATCCTTTTCATTCTCTCCTTCGTCGCAACCGTTGTCGTCATCTATATGTACTACTGCCGCCGTGTATTCGACTTCGAAGGCGGCGGGCTCATGCGCCGCATTCACAGCTATCTGCTCGATCATCTGCCGTGGGACGGCCGCGGCAGGGTGCTTGAGGTCGGCTGCGGCTCGGGCGCACTCAGCATTGCCGCAGCGAAACGCTTTCCGCTCGCTGCGGTACAGGGCATCGACTACTGGCCGCCAATGTGGAACTATGGGCAGGCACAGTGCGAGACAAACGCCGCCGCCGAAGGTGTCGCAGATCGCTGCACATTTCAGCACGGTGACGCAGCGAAACTCGACTTCCCCGACAATCATTTCGACGCTGTTGTCAGCAACTTTGTCTTTCACGAAGTACGCACGCAAAAGGACAAATTCATGCTCGTTGAGGAAGCTCTGCGCGTACTGAAAAAAGGCGGTGCGTTTGCCCTGCATGACACCTATGGGAACAAGGATATGTACGGCAGCATGGATGAATTCGTTGCCTGCCTCAAACAGCATGGCATTGCCGACGTATCCTACCTCCCGAATACCGAGCGAAACATCCCCATGCCCGCCCTCCTCCGCTTTATGCTGCGCGGTGTCGGCATGCTCTATGGAACAAAGTGACTTGTGCCATAGACGAACGTTTTACTGTAAATTTCGAAAGGAAACGGTCACCGCATCCATAGAAAGGACGATCACCATGAAACTCTCCACACTGCCCGCTGCCCTCGCTGCCGCCGCTCTCCTCTGCGCCCCCCATTCCTTCGCTGTGCCTGCGCCCGCATCAAAGGACAGTGCACCAAGCATCCCGCGGCCTGCGTTCCCTGCCGAACTCCCGCAGACAAAAAATATCGACGCCAAACTCGCCGCAGGGCTGCACTTTTCCCTCCCTGCACCGCATCTCGACATCCTCCCCATGCCGGGGCCTGCCGCCGCCGAGGTCACCATTCTCGGCGAGCCCACTGCAACCGAAGAGCAGATGCTCGCCTGCCTCCTCGCCCGCAACCCAAAGCCAAAGCTCACGGGCTCTCCCAAGGAACTTGTCCACGCCTACTACGAGGAAGCAGAGCGCGAGGGCATCCGCCCCGACGTTGCCCTCTCACAGGCGTACAAAGAAACGGGCTTCTTCGCCTACGGCGGCGACGTGGACTGGCGGCAGAACAACTTCTGCGGACTCGGCGCAACGGGGAACGGCGCAAAGGGACTCTCCTTCCCCGACATGCGCACGGGCGCGCGCGCGCACATCCAGCATCTCCTCGCCTACGCAAGCACAACGCCGCCGCACAGCCCCATTGTTGATCCGCGCTATGACCTTCTCCGCACAAAACGCCCCGACATCTTCGGCAAACTCACGCACTGGGTACAGCTCAACGGCGTCTGGGCCGTCCCCGGCACCACCTACGGACAAGGCATCCTCGCCATCCGTGACCGCGCGGCTCTCCCTGACGGCTCCGACGCCTCCCTCCATGCCGCCAACGCGCGCATCATGCAGGCGGCCGACGTCGACGGCTACATCTATCGCGGACTCGTCTACCTCCACCGCGGCAATGCCTCTGCCGCACTCGCTGACTTTAACGCCGCACAAAAACGCAGTACTCGCCGCCCCGAACCATACCTCGGCATTGCCCTCACACACACGGCGACAGGCAACCGCAAAGAAGCCCGCCGTGCCTACGAGGCATACCTAAGACTTGCTCCCAACGATGCCGGAGCACTCTACAACTACGGACTCACCCTCTTCACAGAAAACGCTCCTGCACAGGCAGTTCCCATCCTGCGTGATGCCATCCAACATAATGCACAAAATACCGACGCATACAGCGCTCTCGCCGTCGCCCTCATCCATACGAAGGATTACGCAGGTGCATGGAAAACCCTCGCAGACGCTGCTGCCATCGCCCCCGCGAATCCTGACATCCTCATCAACCAGATTCTCCTGCAGGCATGTCTGAAGGAGACGGACGCCAAGAAGGGAAAGAAGAAATAAATACCTAGCCACTAATGTCAGTCATTTTTGAAAAAGAACCGTACCGAGGCACGCCCCTCGCATACGGTTCTTTGTTCTATATTGGCTTTTACTCCGCGAGCCGCAGGAGTCCCGGCTGCTCGATATGCCACTTTTCATTGCGCTGGGTAAAGAGCGCAGGCATATCAACGGTGATATGATGATATGTCTTTCCTGCCTCATAGCGTGTGGCAAACGTCTCCTTCATGCCGCCATCGTCGTGCATTTTCTGATCGTAGGGGAACATGGGGCTCGGGATGACGGCAAAGTCGCCCGGCTGTCCCGGAATGTCATACGCCCAAAAGGTAGCCTCATTGAGGTCCTCGACCGTCTCGAACTTCGGCATCGTCTTGCCATTCTCGACGGCCGCGTGATCGGAGCAGACAAGGAGGTGCAGTCCGTACTTCGTGATGAGCGGCACGCACAGCTCCGCGCCCTTCGTGCGGTCAAAGTTCTCGCACAGGGCATGGTAGTCGTCGAGAAGATCCTGCCAGATCGGTTTGCTCTCAAGGAGGGCGTCGAGGTCAAGATCCTCGTCCTCGTCTTCCTCCTCGTGCTTCTCCGACTCCGATGCCGGTTCTGGTTCAGGTTCCGGCTCAGGCGCTGGCAGCTCCGGTTCTGGTTCCGGCGCCGGCAGCTCCGGTTCTGGTTCCGGCGCCGGCAGCTCCGGTTCTGGCTCAGGCGCCGACAGCTCCGGCTCTGGAACCTGCGTCTCCTCTGGCACAGATTCCTTCGCCAATGACGGTGCCGCCGGCCGTCCCCCTCCCTCTGTAAGAGCTGTCTCGAGCTGTGCGATCTTCTCCTTCAATTGGGTGATCTCACTAGCGGTCATGCTGTCCTTTGCTGCAGCGCTTTTGATCTCATTCGAGAGACGCTCCGCTTCTTTGCGCAGCCACGCGACACTCCCCTCGAGTGCATCAACTGTTCCGCCTGTCTGCCGCCATGCATAGTAGGCCGCCACGGAGGCGATACCGACACTCGCAATAACGAGGACAAACGACAATATTGTCATAACATCCGCCATCACCGGATGAATAAAGCCCGCGGTCTGCACCGCTGCAGACGCCGCTTCTGTTTCCATAGATCATCTTCCTTTCCCTTTTTCTCAGTATCCCTATGCCATATCTTGTTAAGTTCTCTATAATAGAGTAAAAATCCTGCAATAAATTCACAGAAAAAGAGCCGCTCCACGTGAAGCGACTCTGCCCGTCAAAAGAGAATAACAGGTGTGCTGATCAGCACGCACCGGCAATGGCTGCGCCGAGCTTCTTGCTGCCCTCGATGCCCTCATCGTCCGGCTCATTCTCGACGATGAAGGTATCGACGAGATTGGCGCCCGCTTCTTTCGTGCGCTCGGACCACGTCTCCATCCATGCGCCTGCACCCCAGCCCCACGAGCCAAAGAGCACGACCGGCTTGCCGGAAAGCTTGCCGCTGTCAACCGCAGCTGCGAAGAACGGCTCGTATGAGCCCTCCTCCAGCTCCTCTGCCCCCATCGAGGGGCAGCCGAGTGCGAGACCGTCAAAGCCGTCGATCTGATCGACGGAGAAGCTGTCCACCTCGAAGCACTCGACGTCGGCACCTGCGCCCTTTGCCCCCTCGACGACAGCCTCTGCCATCTTCTGCGTATTGCCCGTGCCGGACCAGTACACAACTGCTACCTTTGCCATGTGAAATCCTCCTCATGAAAATATCCCCTCTGCCCTGCAGCGACAAGAGACTGCCGCTCGATGCATGGTTCTCGGGTGTGATTGTTCTGTTTCTATTATAGCGAAAATTCGCATCACTGACAACCGAATATTTTCTATCTATAAATAGATAAAATCTTGGAAACATCGCGTCATTGACAAAGCGGCGCGTCTATGCTACGTTTAATCGGTATCAACGAAGAGAGGCTACCATATGATACAGCTAAAGAATATCATCAAAACATACGCAGGCGATGTGCATGCCCTGCGCGGCATTGATCTCACGATCGAACGCGGCAGCATCTATGGCATCATTGGGCTGTCAGGCGCAGGAAAATCGACGCTCATCCGCTGCATCAATATGCTTGAGCGCCCGACGAGCGGCGCTGTCCTCGTGGACGGACGCGATCTCATGCAGGTCTCGGAGAGCGAGCTGCGCGAGGAGCGGCGGCACATCGGCATGATTTTTCAGCACTTTAATCTGCTGTCCTCTGCGACGGTCTACGACAACGTGGCATTCCCGCTGCGGCTCGCAGGGAAGTCTGCCGAGGAGATCCGCCCCAAGGTGACGGAGCTGCTCACGCTGGTCGGGCTCGGCGACAAGGCAAATTCCTACCCGAGCCATCTCTCGGGCGGGCAGAAGCAGCGCGTCGGCATCGCGCGCGCACTCGCAGGAGATCCGAAGGTACTGCTCTGTGACGAGGCAACCTCGGCGCTCGACCCGCAGACAACGAAGTCCATCCTCGCGCTCATCCGCGACATCAACCGCCGCATGGGACTGACCGTTGTCGTCATCACGCATGAAATGCAGGTCATCAAGGATATCTGTGACCGCGTTGCCGTCCTCGACGGCGGCATCATCGCCGAGGAGGGTGATGTGGTGGACGTGTTCACCGCACCGCAGCAGCCGATCACGAAGGAGTTCATCAGCGTGCTCCTATCGAACGAACTGCCGACGGCATTTCGCGGAAATTCCATCGAAGAAGCGCCGAGCGAGGGGAGCTATATGCTCCTGCGCCTTACATTCCTCGGCGAGCGCGCGGACGATCCCGTGCTCGCGGAGATGATCCGCCGCTTCCCAACCATTGAGGTGACGATGCTCTTCGGTACACTCGACCAGATCAAGGAGCTGCCGTTCGGGCGCATGATTATCGGGATGCGCGGTGCACCGGAGGAGATACAGCGCGCCATTGACTATCTCTCGGAACGGCATTTGAAACAGGAGGTGATCGGCTATGTCCGCCGAAATGATTCCCCTGCTGACTAAGGCACTCGGAGAGACCGTCTATATGGTCGCGGTCAGTATGGTCATCTCGAGTGCGCTCGGCATCCCGCTCGGTGTGCTCCTGCACGTGACAGCGCGGGGCGAGATCCTCGATGCGCCGGCGGTGAACCGCTCGATCGGCGCGGTGGTCAACGCGATCCGCTCCATCCCGTTCATCATCCTGATGGTGGCAATCATCCCGCTGACCCGTCTCATCGTCGGCTCGGCGATCGGCACGACGGCGGCGATGGTGCCGCTCGTCATCGCCTCTGTCCCCTTCATCGGGCGGCAGGTGGAGACCTCGCTGCGCGAGGTGCCGCACGGTCTCATCGAAGCGGCGCTCTCCATGGGGGCGACGCCGCTGCAGATTGTGACGCGCGTGCTCCTGCCGGAGTCCATGCCCGGCATCGTCAGCCAGCTCACGACGGTCGTCATCGCACTCGTCGGCGAGTCCGCCATGGCCGGTGCGATCGGCGGCGGCGGTCTTGGTGATCTCGCGATCCGCTACGGCTATCAGCGGTTCCGCCCCGACATCATGCTCGCGACCGTCGTCATTCTCATTGTTCTCGTCCAGCTCGTGCAGTTTGCAGGCAATACCCTCGCCGCACGGCTGAATAAGAAATAAATTCTTAGAGATCAATTTTTCAAAGGAGGTACTTTATGAAAAAACTGCTCGCTCTTGTGCTTGCCGTCACCGCATTTGCCCTCGCCGGCTGCGGCGGCAGCGCAGACAAGCCCGCCGACAACGCCAAGGCGGAGAAGGTCGTCAAGGTCGGTGCATCGCCTGTTCCCCACGCGGAGATCCTCGAGGCGATCCGCCCCGAGCTCGAAAAGGAAGGCGTAAAGCTCGAGATCGTCGAATTCAACGACTATGTTCAGCCGAACATCGCCACGAACGATAAGGAGATCGACGCGAACTTCTTCCAGCACGAGCCATACCTGAAGAATTTTGTTGAGGAGCACCCCGAGCTGAAGCTCGTGAACGTTCTCGGTGTCCACATCGAGCCGATGGGCGTCTACTCGCACAAGATCAAGAAGCTCGACGAGCTGAAGGACGGCGCATCCGTCTCCATCCCGAGCGATCCGACGAACGGCGGCCGTGCGCTGCTGCTCCTCGCGCGTGCGAACCTCATCAAGCTGAAGGACGGTGCCGGTACGACGGCGACGGTGCAGGACATCGTCGACAACCCGAAGCACCTCAAGATCCAGGAGATCGAGGCGCCGCAGCTGCCGCGTACGCTGGATGACGTCGATATCTCCGTCATCAACACGAACTGGGCAATGCAGGCGGATCTCGTGCCGACGCGCGACGCCCTCATCATGGAGGACAAGACCTCGCCGTACGTCAACATCCTCGTCGTCCGCCAGGGCGATGAGAACCGCCCCGAGATTCAGGCGCTCGTCAAGGCGCTCCACTCTGAGACGGTCAAGAACTTCATCAACGATAAGTACAAGGGCGCGATTGTTCCCGCGTTCTGACGGCAACGCAAAAGAGCGCTGTACGATATTTAATATCGTACAGCGCTTTTTTCATCCATTTTCACGGTGTCGCGGGCGTCTCCGCGCTCACCGCACCGCGCCGAATCATGTCACCAACGCGCAGATCATAGGTAAGTGCCATCTTGTGCAGGGTCTCTGCTCGAGCGAAGTCCTCGGTCGTGCCTCCGTTCAGCCCCTTCACAAAGCTCTCATACGCGCCGATAAACGCCTCGGTCGCCGCCTTGCGCTGTGCAGCAAGATACTGTGCGCCGTGGGGAACATCTACGCCGTCCAGCTCCTTCTGATACTTCTTGAGCAGGGGAATCATATCCTCCTGCAGGAGATGTGTCAGCGACTTGCGGTACACCGTCGTATAGGTACTGCGTCCCGTCTCGGTCAGATTGCGGAACTCCCGCTGCTTCGAGCGAAATACACCATTATAGCGATCCACAATAGGACGCGTTGCATCGATGTAACGTCCCAGATTGCTTGCCGCAGCCTTCTGCACGGCCTCGAGATAGGAACGGTAATTCGTCACGCGTACGACCCGCCAGCCCGTATCGCCGCGCTCCATGCGCAGCTGGAGGGGAAACTCCAGCGCTGTCCCCTCGTCACGCACGGTGATGTTCGCCGTCGCGGCACTCCCATCCCGCTCTACGCTGTCAATGTGCAGGAGTGTCGTATCACGCAGGTGACTGTACTCCATGAGATACTCAAAATCGATACCAAGCTGACGCCCCTTCAGAGGATCCACCCCCTCCGGGGACGGCCACGTTCCGCTCCCGACAGCCGTCTCAATACTGTCCACGATCCCTGCCGCAACACTATCCTTGATCTTCTCGTAGAATTTCCCCGAGGCGCTGCGTTCCTTTGCCTTCAGATGCGTATCCCCCGAGAAGAGCACATAAGTGAGATCATCATAGCCCGATGCCGTCATCGATGCGATATCGACACGGCGCTGAAAGGCCTGCACATCATGTGCGGCAAGCGCTGCCGCAGCCTGCTCAAGCGCATAGGAGGGGCGCTGAATATAGTAGCCGAGATACCAACCGAGAATCGTGATCGTCAGAGCGATCACCCCCGCCGCCACACGAAATTTACGCTGACGCGCTTTGCGCCGGCGTGCCAGACGCACGCGCCACGCAAACTCATCCAGCGCCATTGCCGCACCTCCCTTTGCACGAACTTTAATGCTGTTATTATAACACGGAATATCCCTCGCGTTCAATCGGCAAAAATAAGTCTCCACGCAAAAGGACTGCTGCATGAATCCAACATCTTCGCGCAGCAGCCTCATGTTTCATTCGTTCACTGTACTCCCAGCACCTCATCCATCGACGCCTTCATCTGTGCGATGGCGGTGCTGAGGTCATCGCGCCCGATGTTCAGCGGCGGATTGAAGTAAAGCACGTCGCCGAGCGGGCGCAGGAGCAGCCCATGCCGGAGCGCACGGCGATAGATCGCATAGCCAAGGCGGCGACGGGGATCAAAGGGACGCTTCGCTTCGCGATCCTCGACCAGCTCAACCGCATGAATCAGCCCGATGTGGCGGATCTCACCGACGTTCGGATGCGCACCGAACGTCTCCGTCATGCGCGCAGTCAGCCACGATGCTGTCTCCTCCGCCCGCTCCAGAATATTCTCCTCATCGAGAATGTCGAGCACGGCGAGCGCCGCGCTGCAGCCGAGCGGATTCCCCGCGTACGTATGACTGTGCATGAACGCCTTGCCCTCGCTCCAGTCGGCATAGAATGCCTCGTAGATCTTCTCCTTGACGACGGTGATGGACATGGGCATATAGCCTCCCGTCAGCCCCTTCGAGAGGCACATGAGATCGGGCGTAACCCCCGCACGCTCACACGCAAAGAGCCGTCCCGTGCGCCCGAACCCCGTCGCAATCTCGTCGGCGATGAGCAGGACATCGTATTCGTCACAGAGGGCGCGCAGCTTCCTGAGATATTCCTCGGGATAGATGCGCATCCCCGCACTCCCCTGCAGGAGCGGCTCGACGATCATCGCCGCCGTCTCGTGCCCGTGCGCGGCAAAGGCACGCTCTGCATGCTCAAAGCACGCACAGGAGCAGGTGCCGCGCGTCTCCCCATAGGGACAGCGGTAGCAGTCGGGCGCCTCGATATGGATGTTGTCCATCATCATCGGCTTGTACATCTCGGCAAAGAGATCCATGCTCCCCACCGAGAGCGCGCCGATCGTCTCGCCGTGATAACTCTCCGAGAGACACATGAAGCGGATTTTTT
>ERZ772957.2509-NODE-2509-length-10537-cov-41.701965_pt1 | contig 10537 bp, 10 predicted proteins | sample MGYA00580682_ERZ772957 | MGnify/ENA primary metagenome ERZ772957 (study PRJEB29015, sample SAMEA2737921) | human oral metagenome | biome: human oral; feature: human-associated habitat; material: dental | place: China | collected 2025 ...
GACGTCTCGTTCCTCGCAGTGGAATGAGCCGACCATCCTGCGCTGGGCGTCGCCGCTGTTCCACTTCGGTGTCCTCTTCGTGTTCATGGGCCACGTCCTCGGCCTCGTGATCCCGAAGACGTGGACCGAGGCGGCCGGCGTGCCCCAGCACGTCTACCACCTGATGGCGACGATCCCCGGTACGATCGCTGGAATCATGACGATCGTCGGCCTCGCGCTGCTGATCTACCGCCGCCTGGTGTACAAGTCGGTGCGCGTGGCGACGACCCGCATGGATATCGTCACCTACGTCATGCTGACAATCCCGGTGCTCCTGGGTGGCGCGGCGACGCTGCTCAACCAGGTGCTCGGAGGACACGAGGGCTACGACTACCGCGAGACGATCTCCGTCTGGTTCCGGTCGATCTTCTACCTGCACCCGCAGGCGCACCTGATGGCCGATGTGCCCCTCAGCTTTAAGCTGCACATCATCGCTGGTCTGCTGCTCTTCTGCATCTGGCCGTTCACTCGCCTCGTGCACGCGGTGAGTGCGCCGGTCGGCTACGTGGCGCGTCCCCCGGTGGTCTACCGGTCGCGCGACGAGCGTCGCACGCACCAGATGACGCGTGGCGGCATGTCTGACTGATCGATGGCCGGTTCCCGTGCCGCGTTCTTGCCGAAGGGGCGAGGCCGTGGCCGGGGGATCGGTGGGACCGGGGGCGGGCGAGAGCTCGCCCCCGAGTCTTTATCCTGGGTGCGCGGTATCACCTGCGTGAATAGATGAGAAGACCCCGCGTAATGAGACCAGTCGGTGGTATTGGCCGTGCGGAGCGGCTTGTATGCTGGGTAGAATAAAGAACGCTTTGTCAGTAACGTAACAGGTTTAAAGCCGTTTGGTGATGCTCGTCATGTGCATTTCCGCTGATTATGAGGGAGAGAGGACTATTGATGAATGACACCTCCCGTTCTCGGCCTCTGGCTGAAACACTCGCCGCGATGGCTGCCCTGACACCCGCGCAGCACGCTCTCCTGGAGCGCATTTCGCACCACGCGAGCCCCGTCACTGTCGCAGAACTGGCCCAGGAGGCCGGCCTGCACGTGTCGAGCGTGCGCGAGACCCTCGAGGGCCTGTTTGCGCTCGGCCTGGTTGAGAAGCAGCAGCTTCCCTCTTCGGGGCGAGGCCGTCCCGCGCTCGGCTATTCGACGACGACTCCGGCGGATCCGTCCTTCGCTGCCCAGATGCTGCACCAGCTCACCTCGTCTTTGCTGTCCTGGCTGCGTGCGGATGCGGCAGATCCTGCCGCGTCTGTGCGTGAGATTGGCTCGCTTTGGGCCGATGCTGCGCTGGAGACGATGGAGGTCCCGGATCATAGCCACGCGCCGAGTCGCCGTCCGGTGCGCGACACCTTCAACATTGCGGCCCACATGGGCAAGGTGCGCCTGTTCATGAATGCGATGGGCTTCGCGTCGACCCATCATGACACCGACCCGATGGCGGTCGTACTGACGGCGTGCCCGTTCAGTGAGCCGGGCACGCCGGACGACCTTGCGCTGGAACTGCGTCGCGGCATTGTCGAGCGCGTGTTCGAGCGAACGGCGACGGGATTTGCCACCTGGTCACTTGATATTGATCCGATGGATCCGCTGCGCATGACGATCTACATTCGCCCGCTGAACGAGGCGAATCCAAAGCCCCTGTCGACGACGCTGCACTTTTTCGGTGGTGCTGCTGAGGCTGCCGGTGGATACGTGCGTGAAGTGCCATCTTCCGAGACGCCGGGAACGCTCGGTGAGCTCCTTGAACAGCTGAGCGCGGAGAGTCCTGAGCTGGCACGCATCCTGAGCGTGTCGAGCTTCCTTGTCAACGAGCGTTCGGCCCGCCCGGATAGCGAGCTCGCGCCGGGTGCGCGCGTTGACGTGCTACCCCCCTTCGCTGGAGGGTGAGATTTACTAGTCATTTGTGTGGGGCGGTTAGGGTTGTAAGACAATCCTGACCGCTTCATCGTAGGATGTGGATATAGCCTCTCCCGTCATTGGAGGATCCCATGTCCGCAGAGATTGCAACCGGTATTACCGAGGACCCCCTGGATGCGGCTGCGCTGATCAACAGTGCCCGCCGTGACACCTGTGGTGCCGTCGCGTCTTTCATTGGTGTGGTGCGTAATCATGACGGTGGCGAGAGCGTGGATGCGATCGAGTACTCGTCGCACCCGTCATCCCCGCAGATTCTGCGGGAAATTGTCTCGGAAATGAGGGATCGTCCCGGCGTTCATTGCATTGTGGCGTGGCATCGCGTGGGCCGTCTGGAGATCGGTGACGATGCGATGGTTGTGGCCGTTGCGGCGGAGCATCGCGCGCAGGCGTTCCGCGCGGTGGAGACGATCGTCGAGGATGTGAAGGCGAAGCTGCCGATCTGGAAGAAGCAGGAGCTGTCCGACGGCTCTTACAACTGGTCGGGGCTGTGAGGTGACGATCGGCGATCCCTATTCGCGCCAGAGCGCTGTTTCGGGCCGCTCGGTTGCGCTGCCGCTCATCAATCAGCCTGTCCCGTACGAGGCCGGGGACCCTGCTCTGGAACGTTTCCGTCGCAATTGGCTGGTGTCGGGTATCGGCGAGGCCGGTCAGGCGCGCCTCGCTGCGTCTCGCGTGCTCGTGGTGGGCGCGGGTGGCCTCGGCTCGCCCGTCCTCCTGTACCTGACGGCGGCCGGCATTGGCACGATCGGTATCTGCGACTCCGACGTGGTCGAGGTGTCGAACCTGCAGCGTCAGCTGCTGCACGGCGAGGGCGACGTGGGGGATCCGAAGCCGGATTCAGCCGTGCGTCATCTCAGTGGGCTCAACTCGTCGGTGCATTTTGAGCGCTTTGGGCACGTGACCCGCGAGTGGCTGGATGAGCACGGCCGCGAGTGGGATCTGATTGTGGAGTGCACGGATAACTTCGACGCGAAGTACCTGGTGGCGGACTACTGCGCTGATTCGGGCGTGCCGCTCGTGTGGGGCACGGTCGTGTCGATGGCTTTCCAGGTGAGCGTCTTCTGGTCTGGTGCTCCTGCTCCCATGCCGTCACTGACGCTACGCAGCCTGCACCCGGTCAAGCCTGCTCCCGGGACGACGCCGGCCTCGCCGACAGTCGGTGTGCTTGGCCCGGTCGTCGGCCAGGCGGGCACAGCGATGGCGACGGAGGCCATCAAGGTGCTGGTGGGCTTCGGCGAGCCGCTCATCGGGCGTGTCCTCATGATGGATGCGGCGACGCAGCGTGCCGACGTGCTGACTTTCGCCCCGTGGGACTGAGTCTCGTGGCTGCCTCGCGCGCTGACGTTGCGGCGATCGTCGTCGGTGGAGGCGGAGGCGAGCGGCTGGGTGGCGTGTCGAAGCCCGACCTGACGCTGGGTGGTGTGCGTGTGATCGACCGCGTGTGCGGGGTTTTGTTGGAGGCGTGCGGCGCGGGATGCGTGGCCGTCGTACCCCCGACCGTACGCGTCCCGGAAGGGGTCTTGCGTACGCTCGAGGATCCGCCGAGTGGCGGCCCGCTGGCCGGTATCGATGCGGGCTTGCGCGCGCTGGGCGTCGACGACGACGTCCTGGTTGTTGTGGTCTCCGTCGATGCGCCCGGCGTGGCAGGCCTTTTGCCCGCCCTCCTGGGGTCTCCTCTGGGGTCGGATAGTGAGGGGCGCATCGCGGTCGGCGGCGACCCGCAGCCTTTCGATCAGTATCTCATGGGTGTGTATCGCGCGGGGGCGCTGCGCCGCGTTCTCGACGAGGCCGTGGCTGCCCTCGGGTCCGTTCGCGGCGTGGGGGTGCGTCGGGTCCTGCGCGCGCTCACGCTCCAGCGGGTGAGCGTCGACGCTGACGTCTGCCGGGACATCGACACCCCCGAGGACGTGGCCTGGTGGCAGGATCTCCTCGGCAAGTGATTGATAAGTAATGCCACAGAGGGTATAGGTTGGGAGGGGCAGCGTCTCACGGCTCACTCCCATCAAGGTGCCCTCATGAAACTTCGTCATGGACAACTGTGGCAGCGGCTCGGACTGGCCATATTGTCAGGAATTCTCGTGGCAACCCTCGCTCCTTCGACTGCTGCTGCTCCGACGGACGGTCACGAAATGCACAGCGACGCGGAGTCCGCTGACCTCGAAATCGAGGGGGACCTCGAGGATCGGATAGCGGCTGTCGTTGGGCATGTTGACATGCTCAAGGCGGGGCATCACGGGCTCGCGACCTCGAACTCAGAGTCTTTCATGGCCACCCTCTCGCCCTCGATGATCATTCAGACGAACCCCGAATGGGTGACCCCGGACCGCCTGACGACGTTAGTCACTGTCAGCGGCACCGCGTCATGGGCGCCAACCGCTGACCTGTGGGACAGGGCGCGCATTCCAGCCGTGGTGGGAAATTTTACCGAATCGGGCATCAGCTACAACGACCTGTCTGCCGCTTCGTGGGGGCATGAGTATTACCAGGGCGTCACGCCGCGGGCGTGGTGGTTCCAGGGCGCGCGCCCCCAGTCGACGTACGGCTGGTGGAAGAGCTGGTCAGGCAACTGGTACTTCTTTGCGGATCACCCCTATTGTGCGACGAGCCAGTGGGTGAACGATCGCGGCACCTGGTACTGGATGGATTCCACCGGCGCTATGGCGACAGGATGGATCTACGACGCAAGCTCCCGATACTATCTCGACGACAAGGGGAATCCGAGCGCTCAGGGGTGGCAGAGCGTCGACGGGAACTGGCATTATTTCGTCGACGGTCGTGCGTCAACCGGATGGATCCAGGACGGTGACTCCTGCTACTACATGAACGAGACGGGTGCCATGGTTACCGGTACGCAGGTTATTGATGGCCGACGCGCGACCTTCACGGCCTCGGGTCGCTGGACCGGCTACGCCTCCTGATCGACGCCTCCCGACCAAGGCCCCCGATCGACGCCTCCCGACCGAGGCCTCCCGATCGACGCCTCCCGACCGAGGCCTCCCGATCGACGCCTCCCGACCGAGGCCTCGGTGAACGACCTCACAAAGCGCCGCGCACCGGGAATAATCCCCGGTGGGCGGCGCTTGTCAGAGGACTTGTGTCGTGGCGTAGTGGGGTGAAGGGAGGGCTGCGGAGCGTTGCTGATGACGCACAGTAATTGGACTCTATTCCGAGGAAGATGTAGAATTTTTGCAACTAAACGGGAAAGTGAGAGTGCGATGCTGCGGGTCCTTCACCTCGACAACTGGAAGTCCTTTTCGGAGCCGGTCGACTTCACGATGATTGCGGGGAAGGAAACGCGCCACGGAGAGACCCTCTACCTCGGCAGCAAGAATCGCGTGCTCCCCGTTGCCGCGATCTACGGCGCGAATGCCGCGGGAAAGTCCGCTCTCCTCGATGCCCTCGCTCACCTGCAGGTCATGCTGCGCGAGCCGCGCAAGCGTGGGCAGCGCCTGCACTATCAACCGCACCTTCTTCTTGGTCCCGACAAACCCAGCGTCATCGGCGTCGAGATCGTCCTCGATGTGCGGGATGCGACGTCGAATCGGCAAGCAATCGTCTACTACGAGGTGGCGTTCAACGCGGGAGAAATCGTCGAAGAGTCCCTGTACCGCGTGCGTTCGGAGGACGAGCAGGCGGTCTTCGAGCGCCGCGGCCAGGAGGTCTCACTCTACGGCGATCTTGAGGACGACGTGTCCCTCGACGCTGCGTCGAAGACAGTTCAACCAAACCGCCTCTTCCTCGAAACCTGCTTCAATGCGGGGCTCATTGACGACGAGAAGAGTCTTCTGGGCTCCGTCATCGAATGGTTCAAGCGCCTGACCATCCTGAAGCGGGGAGCGCGTTACATCCTCATGCCGCAGCGGGTCGCGCACGACGAAGATTTTCGTGCCGCTGTCGGGAGGGGGTTGACAGTCGCCGACACGGGTATCTCCGACATCTGCTTCACGGCGGTTCCTCGAGCCAAGGTGCCTGCAGAAGAGAAGATCCTCGATGAGGTCGAGGGCCAGCTGCTTGATAACACCTCGGAGGCGTACCTCAATGCGGAGAGTGGTGCCGTTTTTCGCGCTCGCTTGGCCGAGGATGGAGACGTTGTCTATGAGCGTCTAGTCACCGTGCACGGGGATGGAAACAAGGAGTTCCGGCTTCCCCTTGAGCAGGAATCCGACGGCAGCATCCGCTACCTGCACCTGTTGCCCATCCTGTATTGGGCGGGAGGGGCCCACAAGTCGGGCGTCTATCTGATCGACGAACTCGAAGACTCGCTCCACCCGAAGCTCACGGAGGAGCTCATTCGGCTGTTTCTGGATGCGTCGGGACCTGATGAGAAACGTCAATTGATCTTTACGACGCATGAACTCCACCTCCTGCGGGCTGACCTGCTGCGGCGCGACGAAATTTGGTTGGTGGAAAAGAACGATCACCGGTCAGAGCTCACGAGGCTCACGGACTTCCCTGCGTCTAACATTCGATCGGGTAGCGACCTCCAGCGGATGTACATGTCGGGTCGCCTCGGCGGCGTTCCGCGTCTGTAGGAGGCGATGTGGGCAAGAAGAAGGCGCCGACGAGAAAATCTTCGCGCGGGTTCAGGGGGCGCTCTCATAGCAAACAGGTGAAGCCTCTTGTCGTTCTCGCCGTTGAAGGGGCGACAGAGAAGCAATACTTGAATGCGCTGAATCAGCACCTTTATGGTCGCGCCTTTTCCTTTGTTTTCTGTAGAAACGACTCGAAATCCTCTCTCAAGAACCTGGTTGAGATAATGGGGGGAAAGGTTAAGGAGCTAGAGCGTGAGAGTATCTCTATCTCTGGTGCCTGGATCATCTGTGATGCGGATGTGAATCAGCCGCATAGGGCGATCTTGAAGAAGTGGTTGTCGGAGAAGATGGACTTTCATCATGGTGCAGCTCTGTCGAATCCCTGCATCGAGGCGTGGTTTGTCTATCACTGTGCGGACGTCTGTTCGAGCTGGACCGCAAGTGCTGTCGTTGAGGAACTCGTCAGTAAGTGGGAACGGGGAGCTTATGAGAAAGCAATGGAAATTCCTCAGTGGCTCATCGATCACACCGACGAGGCCTGTCTACGGGTGCAGCGTCGGCGGGCGAGCTTCGCGCGGGGCGTGACCGTGTGGGACGAGGCGCCCTGGAGCGATATGCCTGAGTTGATCGCATGGCTCGACCAGTTGAGGCCACGACGCTCCGCATGAATCGGACGCTGGGTCGGCTACGCCTCCTGATCGACGCCTCCCGATCGAGGCTTCCCGATCGAGGCCTCCTGGCCGAGGCCTCGGCGAACGACCTCACAAAGCGCCGCCCACCGCGTATTGACGCAGGTGGGTGGCGCTTGTTGGTTGTACTGTGGGAAGATCATTCCTGCGCGAAAGTCCTCCCATGTTGTTCTCTCGCGTCCGCCTCGCAGCGGCCATGGCAATGACCGCCGCAGCTGCCACGGCCTCGTCCCTCGCCCTCGTCGGGACCGCCCGCGCCGACGACACCCAGTCCGGCTCGTGGGTGCCCGTTACCACGATCCCGCTCGCGAACGCGAAGTCGGTCGAGGCCTCGTCCCTGATCGTCGGTATGGTTCCCCACAAATGTCGCACGTAATTCCCATGTCGACCTTTCGGATTTTGAAATGGAAATGTTGGTATTTCAACGTTTTCTCGATGCCTAAGAAAATGAAGGGTACCCAAATTACGTGCGACATTGAGAGAGGGGGAGTGGAGAAGAGGGTCAGCGCTGTTCGTCGAGCTGGTGGAAGATCGCGGTGAGCAGGGGTGTGACCACCTCGAGGGTGTCGAGCGCGCCGCCGCGCGAGCCGGGGGAGGAGATGATGAGCGCACCTGAGGCGTCGCGTGCCGTCACGCCGACGACCTCCCGAGACAGGCCCGACAGCGGGGTGTTGGCGAGGCCGTGGGCGCGGATCTGCTCGGCGATGCCCGGGATCTCGACCTCGACGATGGAGCGGACGACCTCGGGCGCGTAGTTGCCCACGCCGAAGCCCGATCCGCCCAGGATCAGGATGAAGCGTGCGCCGGCCTCGAGCGCGTCGCGGATCTCCGTCTCGAGGATATCGGCGCTCTCGGGGATCGCCGCGACCGTCACCAGGCCGAGGCCCGCCTCTGCCAGTGCGGCAGTGCAGGCGGGGGTCGCCCGATCCTCCTTCGTGCCGCGCTGAATGCGGTCGGAATAGGTGATGATGTGGGCGCTGATCTGGCTGAGGTCGTAGTCGACGTGCTTGGGCATGGTGTCCTCCGGTGGCGAATGCGTATAAGTGTGATCCTAGTCCCTCCTTCGTAACAAGGCGGGGTGTGGATGGGTGTGGGTGTGACGGCGATTTTGTGAGCATCTCGGCCGAGGTAAATGGGGCCTACATGGATCCCCGCGCGTCCGGCCATGGTCGAGTGTGCGGAGTTGCTGCCGATCGCCCGTATTTACTATGGGTGAAAACAAGTTAAATAGAGATCTATATTTTGCTGAAATGAGGAGGAAAAGTAATGATTCGGATGCGGATCTGCGAATCCTTGCGCGTGTGCCGCACACCTTGTTAGATTTAATGCGTTCCATTCCCTCATAAAAGGAGAAGTGAGTGCGCTCCCTTCGTATGCTTCCCATCCTCGGCGCGGCCGCGCTGGCCCTCGCTGCCTGCACCTCCGGTTCCCCCGCGTCCGACTCCGCGGCCTCGGCCGAGGCAAGCCAGCCCGCGGCCGAGACCACCGTCCTCAACGTCTACGCCGCCGCCTCGCTGACCGAGACCTTCGGCGAGCTCGAAGAGATCTTCGAAGAGGCCAACCCCGGCGTGGACGTGCGCTTCAACTTCGCGGGCTCCCAGGACCTCGTGACCCAGCTCGGCGAAGGCGCGGACATTGACGTCCTGGCCACCGCCAACGAGTCCACCATGAAGAAGGCTGCCGACGCCTCCCACGTCGACGCGCAGACCATCTTCGTCACCAATACGCTGACCCTCATTACGACGCCCGGCAACCCCGCCGGCATCACCGGCCTCGACTCCTCGCTCGAAGGCGCCAAGCTGGTCATCTGCGCCCCCGAGGTTCCCTGTGGCAAGCTCACCAAGACCCTCACCGAGAAGCTCGGCGTGACCCTGAGCCCCGTCTCCGAGGAGCAGGCTGTCACCGACGTGCGCGGCAAGGTTTCCTCCGGCCAGGCCGACGCCGGCATCGTCTACAAGACCGACGCCCTTGCCGAAGGCGACGCCGTCGACACCGTCGCCATCCAGGGCGCCGACGAGGCCGTCAACAAGTACCCGATCGCCCTCGTGAGTGCCTCGGCCAAGAAGGATCTGGGCCAAAAGTGGATCGACCTGATCCTGTCCGCAGACGGCCAGAAGATCCTCGAAGACGCCGGCTTCACGCCCGCCGCGAAGTAACATCGACAGGTGACATCGCGTCGAACGCCCGCCGTGAGCCCCCTGCCCGTCTGGGCGGGGGGCCTCGGTGCGCTTGCCCTGTGCTTCCTGTTCCTGCCCCTGGCCTTCATGCTAGGGCGCGTCAACTGGGCGACCTTGGGAGCAACCCTCGCCACCCCCGAGGCCGCCGCAGCCCTCGGCCTGTCCATGCGCACCTGCGTGATGGCGCTCGGCGTCGACCTCCTCCTTGGCGTTCCCGCGGCCCTCGTCCTGTCGCGCTCGTGGCGAGGCGTGCGCGCCGCCCGCATCCTCGTCGCCCTACCGCTCTCGCTGCCGCCCGTCGTCGCCGGCATCGCGCTCCTCGCGGCCTTCGGTAGGCGCTCAACCCTCGGGGCGCTCCTGAGCGGTGCTGGCCTCGACGTCGCCTTCACGACGAGCGCCGTCGTCATCGCGCAGGTCTTCGTGTCCCTGCCCTTCCTCATCGTCACCCTCGAATCTGCGCTGCGCTCCCGAGAGCAGGGACTCGACGAGATGGCCTCCTCTCTCGGTGCCTCGCCCTCGCGTGTCTTCTGGCAGATCACCGCGCCCACGGTCCTGCCCGGGCTCGGTCGCGGCGCGGCCCTCGCGCTGGCCCGCTGCCTTGGCGAGTTCGGTGCGACCCTCACGTTCGCCGGGTCCATGCAGGGCGTGACCCGCACGATGCCCCTCCAGATCTACTTAGCCCGAGAGTCCGACGCGGACCTGGCCCTCGCGCTCGGCGTGGTCCTCCTCGGCGTCGCCGCGGCCGTCGTTGCGCTCACGGAAACCCCGTGGGGGCACATCGCCTCCCTCATCCGATCGACGAGGCCGGGGCGCGCCACCGCTCCCGGCGCTCCTTCCGTCCCCCCTTCCGAGGCCCCGACCGCGCTCGCGGAAGAAGCGGGGGAGGGTGCGGACGTGCGCGTCACCGGAACTATCTCCGAACGCGGCTGGAACGTGGACGCGGAGCTTCGCCCCGGCCTCGTGACGGCCGTCGTTGGTCATAACGGTGCCGGAAAGTCGACGCTCGCGCAGGTCATCGCCGGGACCCTGCGTCTCGATCAGGGGAGCGTGCGCATCGGCGAACGCGTCGTCGACGATGACGCCACGTTCGTGCCCGCGCGCCGACGCGGTGTCGCCATGGTCTCCCAGGCCCCCCGCATCTTCACGCACATGAGCGTGGCTGCCAACGTCGCCTTCCCACTGCGGG
>ERZ772957.2511-NODE-2511-length-10532-cov-3.547008_pt1 | contig 10532 bp, 11 predicted proteins | sample MGYA00580682_ERZ772957 | MGnify/ENA primary metagenome ERZ772957 (study PRJEB29015, sample SAMEA2737921) | human oral metagenome | biome: human oral; feature: human-associated habitat; material: dental | place: China | collected 2025 ...
CGCTATCCTGATAGCGGCGTGGGGGTATGGGGGCTTCGCCCCCATGTTAATTTTTAGGGAAGCGCTGTAGACTTTTGCCTATAGATATTTCGCATATTTACACCTTAGAAAATATGCGATTTTGTTTTAATCAGCGCTTCCCTAAAATATCCGTAACAGCGGATTCCAGAGTATTTTAACAGAGAGGAGGCAAACGGTAAGACGAAGCCGCCGCGGCGACGGACGAAAAACGGGCCGGAGCGCCCACGCTCCGGCCCGTCCCCATACCCGGTCAATCGGTCTATCGAATCATCCCATTCATTCCATGCGAGGATTCATTCCGAGCCACAATCCTCAGCGCCGCCTCATTGGGCCCCCTCGGGCTTCCACTGCTCCAGAAAGACCAGCTTGCCATCCTTCGCCCCCAGGACGGACGCCGGCTTGTTCAGAGGGTCATGGGTCTCCTTGTTCACCGTCCAGACGAAATGCGTGACCTTGAAATCCCGAGTATTCTCGAGGGCATCCCGAATGGCCGGCCCCTCGGCGACGCCCGCCGTCTCGATCGCATGGGCGATCATCAAAACGACATCGTAGGCAAGGACGACGTTCAACACCTCCGTAGCGTCCCGATCGTACTCCTTTCTGAAGGCTGCCTTGAGGGGGTCGAGAACCGGGTCATCCGCGTTCATGGGATACACCCAATAGGTTCCCTCCATGGCCTTGCCCGCGATCTCGAACATGTTGGGGCTGTACCCGTCCCCGCCCATGAAGAGGGGCTTCCAGTCCATCTCGGCGGCCTGCTTGATCACGAGCCCCATTTCCTTATAGTACATCGTCAGCGCCACCGCGTCGGCCCCCCACTCACGGGCCGCCGTCAGCTGCGCGCGAAAATCTACGTCCCCACCACGGAAACCCCAGAATTGACTCTCGACCCCAAAGGCATCCGCCGTCCTCTTGACGAACTCCGCCAGCCCCTCGGAGTATGCGTCTCCTACATCGCCGATGATCGCCAGCTTTTTGGCCCCGCACTTCTTGATAAGGTAGTCCGCTATCACCTTTCCCTGATAAGGGTCCGTGTAGACGATGCGGAACATGTAGGGCCGCACCTTTCCCGTGTCCGGGTCCACCGTCACCGCCGGGTTCGTCGCCGTGCTCGAGACGACAGGGACCTGTCCCCTGTCGGCAATGGGTGCGACGGCAATCTGAATGCCGCTGTAGTTGCTTCCCCCAATAGCAACGACCTTATCGTCGTAGATCAGCCTGCGGATGGCGCTGACCCCCTCCTCGGGCTTCCCCTTGACGTCGTAGCAGACCAGCTCGAGCGGCCGCCCCAGCACGCCCCCCTTGGCGTTGATGTCCTTGACGGCCAGGAGCGCCCCTTCGCGCTCGTGCTGTCCCCAGGTCGCCCCCTCGCCCGTCAGGGTCGCCATATAGCCAATCCTGATGGGCTCCGCGGCAAGTCCCTCCGACACCCACGCGAAGAACGACGCGACAGCCGCCAGCACCGCTGCAAATTGCCCCACACGTTTCATCCCGCTCTCCTCCCCTACGCTTCAAGTCCCTGTCGGCCCGCTGGAAACGCCAAAGGCGAAAGCCGAACATCGGGCACGCATATTATACTTTTGTTTATAGATAAAAGCAATAGGAAAAATAAATTTATTATCTTGAGACCTTCGGCGGTGCGGGGCCCGGAGCCCGGCGACATGCACTATAATGAAACGAACGTGCAGCTTATCCTCGAACGGCTCGGTCCCCTCGTGAAAGGACGTGGAAGCCATGAAAATGGAAGCCATGAAAGCGGAAGCCATGGAAACGGAGGCCCCCTATCGCTCCCTGGAACGGCTCATTCCTATCCATCTCAAGGACAACCCGGCCCCCTACTACATCGCCAACATCCTTCGGGAGGCCATCTATCGCGGCCTGCTGGCGGACGGGGAGCCCCTGCATCAGAGCCTGCTCGCGGAACGCCTCAAGGTCAGCCCCATCCCCCTGCGCGAGGCGCTCCGCCTGCTGGAGACGGAGGGGCTGGTCGATTTCCGCGGCCGGCGCGGGGCCGTGGTCACGGGCCTGAGCGCCGGGGAGACGCGCGAAATATACGAGATGCTCGCGGCCCTGGAGACGAACGTCCTGCGTATCGCCTTCCCCTCCATAACGGAGAGGACGATGGCCGCGGCGGAGAAGCTCCTCGACAAGATGGAGGCGGAGCCGGACTGCATCGTCTGGAGAGAGCAGAACATCCTGTTTCACACCCTGCTCTACGAGTCCGCCGACCGTCCCATGACGCTCGACCACATCGCCCGGCTTCGGCAGCAGGTGGACCGGTATATCCGTCTGCATCTCGCCTCCATGAGGGAGGAGTCCGAGGCCCAACACAGGGCCATCCTCGAGGCCGTCAAGGCCAGGGACCGCAGCGCCGCGCTCGAGGCTTTGTCCCGGCACCTGGAGAAGACATCCCGGGAGCTGCAAAACTATATGGGCAAGGAGGAGGAGGAATGACATGGAAAAGACCACCGGCACCGCTCCGCGGAGGCGGCCCGGAATCGTCCTCACCCTGATCGAACGCAGGGGGCCCCACGGCTGCCACAGAGGGCACAGGGTCGGGGACACCTTCGACTACGACACCGAACGCGGCAAGCTCTGTCCCATGGCCCTGCACTCGGGCTTTCCCTACATCGACATCCTGCGCTATGGGGGCTCCATCCCTCCGTGCAGGAGCACGGGCTCCGTGGCGTTCTGCTGCCCCGACCCGGACGTGATCAACGTCTTTCGCATCGATGTGGTCCCAGCCGACGAAGCCCGATGAGAACGGCTCCGTCCCCCCGCCCGAAGCGGCGGGATACCTTTTTTCGAACCCCTTTCAGGAGGTACTCACGTTCATGAAACGCCCTGTCGAACACAAGGATCTTCTCGGCTTTCACTTCCTCTCGACCCCCGCATTCTCCCCCGACGGGGAGAGGGTCGCCTACCGCGTCAGCCGCCCCGACCTGGAGAAGAACGGCTATGCGTCGGACATCTGGATAGCCGACCTCACCACGGGGACGAACAGGCGGCTAACCGCCTCCGGCTCGGAGCAATTCTTCTGTTGGAGCCTCGACGGGGCGCAGATCGTCTTCGCCTCGAAGCGTGGCGACCCCAAGTGCTCCCATGTAAAGGCAAACGCCGCGACCCGTTTCTACTCCATCGACGTCGACGGCGGCGAGGCGAAGCCCCTCTTCGAGATCCCACACGCCGCAAACGCCATCCAGGCGCTCCCCGGGGAGCGCTACCTGATCACGGCGATCTTCGAGCGCGAGTGCGACAGCCAAAATGCCGAGAGTGCGGACATGATGGTCTTCGAGCAGCTTCCCTTCATGGCCAACGGCAAGGGCTACATCGGGCAGCGGCGCACCGGACTGGGCGTCTACGACGGGACGAAGGGCGAATTCACGCGCCTGACCCCGCCCCTGATGGACGTCGCACGGACGGTTCTGAACGAGAAGCGCACCGCCGCGCTGCTCGTGGCCTCGGACTACAGGGACGTCAAGCTCCCCGACAACGCCGTCTACGAGCTGGACCTCGCCTCGGGGGACTGCCGGTGCCTTACGCCGGGCCTGGCCTACACCTTCAAGCACGCCGCCTGGAGCGACGGCGAGGTCGTCGTCACCGCCACGGACCGCAGGAGCACGGGCGTCAATCAAAACGCGCGGGTCTACCACCTGAGGGACGGCAGGCTCGGCTGCCTGACCCCGGAGCTCGACTCCAGCCTGGGGCACGCCATCGTGGCGGACTCCGGCTACGGCTGCTCGGAGCTGAGCGGGGCCATCTTCCCCAGCGGCATGGGGCTGATCTGCTGCACCACCGACGTCATGAAGAGCCGCATCTGCTCCGTGACGCCGGACGGACGTCTGAAGACCCTGACCTCGTCCGTCTCCGCCGTCATCGACTACGCGGTATCGGACCGCCGCATCGCCTACGTCGCCTACGAGGGGCTGAACCTGCCCGAGCTCCACATTCTGGAGGGGGGCGCCGAGAGGCGCGTCACCGCCTTCAACCGGCCGCTCTTCGAGGAACTGAGCCTGTCGCAGCCCATCCACGTCTCGGTGGATAATGGAGACGGATGGGTCCTGGACGGATGGTACATGCGCCCCGTCAACTTCCGCGAGGGGGAGAGGTACCCCACGATCCTGCACATCCACGGCGGACCCAAGGCCGCCTTCGGGGACGTGTACCATCACGAGATGCAGTGCTGGGCCGCACGGGGCTACGCCGTCATCTACTGCAACCCCCGGGGCGGCGACGGACGGGGCAGCGCGTTCGAGGACATCCGCGGACGCTACGGGGACGCCGACTACCGGGACCTGATGGCCTTCACGGACTGGTGCGTCAAGAACCTGAAGTTCGTCGATCCCGAGCGGCTGGGGGTGACCGGCGGCTCCTACGGCGGCTACATGACGAACTGGATCGTCACCCATACGGACCGCTTCAAGGCGGCCGTCTCCCAGCGGGGCATCGCGAACTGGGTCTCCAAGTTCGGGGGCTGCGACATCGGCTACTACTACGTCGAGGACCAGCACCTGGGAACGCCCTGGAAGAATGCTGAGGCCGCGTGGGCGGAGTCGCCCGTGCGATACGCCGATCGGGCCCGGACCCCCACCCTCTTCATCCATTCGACCGAGGATTTCCGCTGCGAGCTGAATCAGGGCTTCCAGATGTTCACCGCCCTGAAGGTCCTGGGCGTGGAGGCCAGAATGTGCGTGTTCAAGGGCGAGAACCACGAGCTCAGCCGATCGGGAAAGCCCAAAAACCGCCTGGCGCGTCTGCAGGAGATCTGCGCCTGGTTCGACTCGCACCTTTAGGGAAGGATACCGGAGGCTGAAACAAGATGAACAAGATCACCTGCATCTGCCTGGGCGTCAGGAACATGGAGAAATCGATGAAATTTTACCGGGACGGTCTGGGATTCAAAACGGACTGCAAGGAGGACAATCCGCCCGTATGCTTTTTCGATACGCCGGGGACGAAATTTGAATTGTATCCCCTGGACCTCTTGGCAAAGGACATCGGCAAGGATGGTCCACTCCAAACAGGGAACGAATTTTGCGGCATTACCTTGGCATACAACGTAGCCGAGAAGAAGGAAGTCGATAAAACCATCGAGTTGGTCAGGAATGCGGGGGGGACCGTCGTGAAGGAACCGCAGGATGTCTTCTGGGGCGGCTATCACGCATATTTTTCCGACCCCGACGGCTATTGTTGGGAAGTGGCATGGGGGCCGAATTTTCAATTCGACGAGAACGGCTTGCTGAAATTTTAACGGTTCGACAATCAGGGCGATCGACCGCGCTCCAGCGACAGCAGCTCCTCCAGGGTGACGAACCGGAAGCCGCGGCGCAGCAATTCCAGGACGGCCTGCCGCACGCCCTCGGCCGTCCCGGATGCAGGACGGTTCATGTGGCACAGGACGATGTCCCCCGGCCGGACGGAGAGCAGCCTGCGCCTCACCGCCCCCGCGGACAGCGTCCCGCCCTCGTCCCCATTCACGCTGAACCCCGCAGCCCGACAGCCCAGCGCATCCAGGATGCGCAGGGCCACGTCGTCGTAGTGCGCGGTTCCCGATCGAAAGAAAAGCGGCCGACGGCCCGTCATGGCCATGATGGGCCCGATGCCGGCCTCCACCTCCTCCACGGCCTCCGCGGCGCTCGCCGTCCCCCGGATTCCATAGGCTCGGCGGCTCGAGACCGACAGGGGACGGTGCTTCGCTCCGTGGTTTCCGATCTCGAAGAGCGGGTTGCCCGCGAGGGCCCTGGCCGTTTCCGGATGAGCGCGAATCCACCGCAGGTTGAGGAAGAGCGTCGCGGGGATCCTCTCCGACTCCAGAAAGGCGATCAGCCTCCGGTCGTAATCGTCATGGCCCCGCCTCGCCCCGCCACAGGCGTCGAACGTCAGGGCCACGACCCGGTCCTCCACGGAAGCCCGACGCAGGACCCCGGGAAGGTCCATCCCCCACGCCGAGGGGCGCTCCTTCGCGAAGCGTGTAGCGACGTCCCGAACCGGCGCCGCCGCGCCCGCACCGCAGGACACGGCCAGACACAACAGGGCCGCCAGCAGCGACCCCATGGGAAAAAGCCGCCCTCCATTCCACCCCCTGTTACCCTTCCCGTCCTCTCTCCCGCTCATCTTCATTCCTCCCATCTTCATTCCTCCCGTCGGCGGCCCTCATGCCGGATACCGTGGGAAGACATAAAAACTGCCGGGAATTGCATGTTTTATCTCCCATTTCTTGCTTGACAAACACCGCAACCGGCCCTAGGATAACATGGTATTGTCTGTAAACAAGGGTCCACGATGCCGCGAAGACTTCCGCATCAAACATTCAGACTGCCGAGGAGGACGCCATGATTACGGCCCGCATAGAGGATTACCTGGAGGAACTGTTTCTTCTGGAGAGTACCGGACGCACCGTGACCGTGACGGACCTGGCGGAGCGCCTGAAGATCACGAAGGGGACAGTCACGGCCACGGTCCAGAAGCTCGTCGACCAGGGTTTTCTGAATCACGAACGGTACGGAGCGCTGCACCTGACGGACAGCGGGCGGCGCAAAGGGCTGGTCGTGTTCCGCCGGCACGAGGGTCTGAGGGCCTTCTTCCACGAGCTCCTGGGTCTGGACCGGGAGAAGTCCTCCGAGATGGCCTGCTGCATGGAGCACTACGTCGATGCCGTGACCGAGGAGCGGCTCTACGCCCTGCTCGAATATTTCCGGCGCGCCCGCGCGGAGCGGGACCCCTGGGTGGACGAGGCCTTTGCCGCACTCGAAAAGCCGATTCTTCTGCCGCTCCCCCTAACCCTTTCGCCGGAGGGGGCCAAGGGCCAGATCATCCGTATCACGGCCGACGAGCCGCTGCGTAAGAAGCTCTTGGACTCCGGGCTGACGTCCGGGATCAATATCACCCTGCTCCAGGTCAAGGATGGCGATTACACCCTGCAAGTGAAGAGACACACCGTGGACCTGCCGCTCAACGAGGCCGCGGCCGTCTGGATCCAGGCCAACTGACGTTCGTTGGCCGCGCTCATACCGGCTCCGATATGGAGGACGGCCCCCGTGAGGGCCGTCCTTTTGCTTTTGCCGCCTCCGCGAAATTCTCGTTGACAAAGGACCGCGGTCAGGCTATCTTCTGAGACGCTTCACTCATATCTTATATTTTGGAGGCTGTCGATACGATGGACGTCAAGACCGATTTTCGAGAGGTAAAGGGCCGCAGCGGTAAGCTGGCTGAGGCGGCCCCCGAGACGATGAAGGCCTTCGGGGCCCTCAGGGATTCCGTACTCAAAGAGGGGAAGCTGCCACTGAAGACCAAGGAACTGATCGCCCTGATGCTCGGGCTGGCCGCCCGCTGCATGCCCTGCATCATGACGCACGCTCAGAAGGCCATCGACGCGGGCGTCACCCGCGAGGAGGTGGCGGAGGCCATAGAGGTGGCCATCCTCATGGGCGGCGGGCCCGCCTCGGCCTACGGCGGGATCGTTTTGGAGGTCTACGACCAGCTCAAGTCGAAGTAGGCCATTCCGAGGCAGGGGCTTCCATGCCCCCTTCGTCCGCTCGACGCGGAGCGCGAAAGGGGTATGGAAGCCGTTTTCAATCAACTATTCAACCAATTCTTCAACCAATCATTCGCTCATCGGGGAGGACCGTTATGGATAATCTTGCAGCGCCCGTTCAGGCCGTCTATCCGCTCTCGGCTGCCAGGTCTCGGGACCTGGAGGCGATAGCCCGGCATATCGGCGCCGATCCGCGTTCGCTGCGTTACTTTCAGCCCAAGCGGAGGGTCCGCCATCTCTATGCCCCTCGGGTGGACTACCGTGCGGCGGCGTTCGTCAAGCAGGAGCTCCTGGCGCGAGGGGGGGATGCGGTCGTCGCGCGCCACGTCATCGACGGCAGGACGGAGCTCAGCGATCTCCTCATGATGGGGACGGACGGGCAGCTCGCAGCCCTCCTGCAGAAACTCCGATCCATGGACTGCTGGGGTCTGAAGTCGCTGAGAACGGCGCTTGCCGAGACGTTGGAAAACGACGCCGTCGCCGAATGGACGCTCCCGCTGCCCGGAGGCCGCACGCTGACCCTGAACCGGACAACGAGGATCATGGGCATCCTGAACCTCACCCCGGACTCCTTCCATGCGCCCAGCCGCGTCGCGGACGAGACGGAACTGCTGCGCCGCGCGGAGGCCATGCTGAGCGCCGGCGCCGACATCCTGGACCTCGGAGCGGAGTCGACCCGTCCCGGCTCCGCTCCCACCCCCGAGTCCGAGGAGCTGGAGCGCCTGCTGCCCCGCCTCTCGGCGGTCCGCCGGGCCTTTCCCGAGGCCATCCTCTCCGTGGACACCTACAAGGGCAACGTGGCCTTGGCCGCGGCCGACGCCGGGGCGGACATCATCAACGACGTCGGGGGATTCGGCCTGGATGGGTCCATGCTGTCCTGCGCCGCCCGGACGGGACTGCCCTACGTGCTCTCCCACATCCAGGGAACCCCGGCGACCATGCAGAACTCCCCGTCCTACGACGACCTGCTGACCGAGCTCCAGCTTTATTTCCAGAAGAAAATGCACGAGGCGGAGCTTGCGGGCATGAGCCGGGACCGCATCATCCTGGATCCGGGGCTGGGCTTCGGCAAGCGCGGCGAGGACAACCTGCTGATCCTGAAGGAGTTGGAGAGCTTCCGTTCTCTCGGCCGTCCCCTCCTGATCGGGCACTCCCGCAAGGGCTTCACGGGCACCGTGACCCGCGCCGCGGACGCGGCCGGCCGCCTCCAGGGTACCACGGCCATATCGGCCCTGCTGGAGGGACAGGCCCAGATCCTGCGCGTCCACGACGTCGAGCGGAACCACCAGGCGATGCTCATGGCCCGGGCAATACGCGAAGTCGCCCCATGGCGGTCCTAGCCCTCGGGCTCGGCACGAACCTCGGGAACCGTCTCGGGAACCTTCGCCAGGCGGCACGGGCTATCGGGGAGGATATCGGCCCCATCCTTCGTGCCAGCGACGCCTTCGAGACGGAGCCCTGGGGTGTGACCGACCAGCCGCATTTCCTGAATGCCTGCCTGTGCCTGGACATCGACGAGGGAGTGGACCCTGAGGAGCTTCTGGCCTCCCTGAAGGCCATCGAGCGGCGGATGGGACGAAAGGAGACGATCCGCTGGGGCGCGCGCCTGATCGACATCGACATCCTGCTGATCGGGGACCGCGTTTACGAGAGCCCCATCCTGAAGATCCCCCACCTTCACCTGCCCGAGAGGACCTTCGTGCTGACGCCGCTCGTCCAAATCCTGCCCGGCTGGACCCATCCGCTGACAGGGAAGTCCCTCGAGGAGATGTCCAAGGCCCTGAAAGGCGAACCTTCCCCCCTTCGTATCGGTCCGCTTTGAGCGTCCCCAACCAGCGGCGTCTTTCCTTTTCCCGGCTGGAGTTCCGGGCATCCGTGCCAATAACGATCGGGGGGCCGTTGTACCGAAATAGCATTTTCTCCTTTTTCTCTATGGTATGATATGGAAGATGGTATGATATAGGGGGGAATGGATGTCGCCCTCGGCGGGGGCATTACGACAGACATCCCAGCGGGGGTACTCCGTCGCAGTCTTACAATCATCACTATTGGGGAGGAGATCTCTTATGGCAAAGTTTCGATGCATCCAGTGCAAGAAGGAATTCGAGGAGGACGCAAACGCCGCGACAAAGCGATGCCCCTCCTGTTTCGGCCGCTACCTCGAGCTGGTGTCCGGGGAGATGAAGCGCGGAAAGTCCTGGAGTGCAAAAAGCTTCTCCGTTAAGTAAGGGAGCCGTAATACCCCTCCTGCGCGGGAGTGCCGCAGACAGGGGCAACGATGAAAAGGAGCCGATCCCATGTCCTCAGTTTTGCCGCCGAACGAAGTCAGCCCGAACACCGCTTCCCCCGAGACCGATGAGGTGACCGCCGTCGAGACGGACGCGGCATCCTCAGCAGAGGAGGCACCCCAGGATTATGTTATCCTGAAATACACCTTCATCACGTCAAAACATGTGGGGGACCTGTGCGGAGCGTTTTGTCTGATCTTCGAGGGAACGACGGGCAAGACTCTCTTTCAGGCCTTCTGGGTGACCCACGCGGACTCCCTCGCCGACCTCAGTGCCTCGCAGGACTGGAGGACCTTCAATAGGCTCACCTCCCGTATGGGGCCCTACGACAAGACCTGGGGGGACAAACTGGCCCCTCTTATTCCGGAACTTCTGCCCACGGCAGATCGGAGGGAGCTCTATGAGGCGGATCCTCAGGAGGCCGCGCAGATCCTGTCCCGAATTTCGGAGGCGATCCGCAAGGGCTACGAACGCGTGAGTCATTGTCTTCTGGACGTATCCTGCGACATCGAGCGTCCAAGCAGGGACGAACTCATCGAGGCCGGGCTCCTGGAGGCCCCCGAGGGGAGGGGAGGATCTTCCGAGGAAACGGCTGCCGAGGAAGGCCCCAAATCGTTCTCGGGGATCCTCGTCCAATGCCTGCCCCTCGTCGACCCCGTCCACGGCAAGCCCCTTGCGGACCTCGTCCC
>ERZ772957.2512-NODE-2512-length-10519-cov-2.305524_pt1 | contig 10519 bp, 8 predicted proteins | sample MGYA00580682_ERZ772957 | MGnify/ENA primary metagenome ERZ772957 (study PRJEB29015, sample SAMEA2737921) | human oral metagenome | biome: human oral; feature: human-associated habitat; material: dental | place: China | collected 2025 ...
AGTAAAATGCTCTATGAGGCGGCGCGAATATATGCCGAACGCAATGGAATAGCGGAAGCAATCGTATTGTTGAATCAGGCTCTAAAACTCGATTCCGAAAACCATCGGGCCAATGTATTGAAACGAAAACTGATTGCCGACGGCAGTGTTAATCAAAATACCGGTTTGGATACATTTTTACAAACCGGTATGGATACCAACCTGCAGTAGTGTAAGCGGTCGGTTAAGTATGAACATACCCCGGCGCTCTGCGTCGGGGTATGTTGATTAAAGGCTCGCGATCCCGTGATTTAAAACTTATAGCGCATAGTTGACAGCGTCTGTCCTTCGCGCAATACATCGAACCACACTTCTTTTTTAACTTTTGTCAATTCGCGATAGAATTCGCGCATATTTGCTACCGGCACATCGTTTACCGCAGTAATAATATCACCGGATTTAAGGCCGATAATGACCGCGGGGGTTTTATTGGTAATATTGGTTACCAATACGCCTGTTTGTTTTTTATCAAGTTTTAATTTATCTCGTATTTCATCTTCCAGCTCATAGCCGATAAATCCCGGCCATAGTTTTGACGAATCGGTAACAATGTTCTGATCCCGCTCTTCAATCTTCACGGAAAGTGTTTGTTCTTTTCCGTCGCGGATAACGATAAATTCGGCAGTAGCGCCGCTTCGGAGATCGCCGATATCGCGGACAAGCTGATCAACGCTCTTAACTTCTTTGCCGTTCAGCTTAACGACAAAATCGCCCGGGCGGATGCCGCCTTTAAACGCAGGAGAACCTAAAAATATATCGATAGCCAATGCTCCGGTTTTTTCACCGAGCCCTAGGGCTTTCATAACCGTTTCGTCGGCGCTCGTCAGTTGGACACCGACCCATCCGTATTTCAATTTACCGTCGGAAATGAGCGAGTCGATTGCGCCTTTAACGTTGTTGATCGGAATGGAAAAGCCAAGCCCTTGGGATCCGCCGCTCGACGATGCAATCCAAGTATTAATGCCGATAACTTGCCCGTAGATATTCACGAGCGGGCCGCCGGAATTCCCCTGATTGATTGCCGCATCGGTTTGGATAAAGTCGTTGATGTTATTATTCGGGCCGCCCGACCGTCCTACCGCACTGACCATACCGCGGGTAACCGTCGAAACATACCCGAGCGGAGAACCGACAGCAAATACGATATCGCCGACTTCTACCGCATCGGAATTTCCCAATTCGGCAATGATAATATTTTCCTCCGTTGACTCAAATGAAACAAGGGCTATATCCCGCCGTTGATCGCTGCCCACAAGCTTGCCTTCTATTGTGTGCCCGTTATACAGCTTGACGGTAATTTTTTCCGCCGATCCGGTAACGTGCTGATTGGTTAATACATAGTATGTATTGCCGCTTTTCCGGACAATGACACCGGAGCCCATCCCTTCGGATTTATATTCCTGCTCGCCGCTGTCTTTGCCGTCGGATTTTTCTCCGTTGTCCTGGTTAGGGATGCCGAAGAAAAACCAGGGAAAGCCGTCGCCGGAAAGCGGATTGCGTACTTTTTTGATTTCCGTAACCGAAAGCGTTACGACCGACGGTAAAATTGCTGCAGATACTTGCCGGTTGGCGCTTTGCAGCCCTTCCAACAGGGAAATCGTTTCTTTTGTAATTGCTTCCGAATGCTTCGTATCGGCATAAACGGTTGTCGCCGATGCCGGATTGCCGGAGCAAGATGATACAAACAGCACTGCAGCTGCGCACAAGATCGCTGCAACTGCCCGTACCGGTTGAAATGTTCGTTTTACATACATGAGTTTACCTCCAACTGATTTCATAGATAACCTATTAAACATATAACATACTGCGATGATACACCCATCGGCAAGAAAGACGAAATTCCTTCTGCAGGAAATTTTCTTTCAGATTTCGCATCTTATTCGTGCGGAGGGTTTAATACCCCGACGCTCGCGTCGGGGTTGTTGATTTTTCAGAAGAGACACAAACGCCTCAGATGCATGAGCACCGAATCCCTGGAATCGAAAACGGCTGCTTGCAATTTTTTATGTCCGTTGCTATAATCTTATAAAACATACTGTGGAGGCTTCCTATGAAAAAGATATGTCGCTATTTACTGCTGTGCTCCCTCTTTTTAGGCGCTGTTGCTGTCTTTCCGCTTGCAGCCGAATCAAAAGAATCGGAACTGTACTATGTAAATGCGCAGATTTTAAAGATTTTCCCTCATACAAAGGGATACTATGTGGTTTACCGGCGTGCAAGTTCCGGCAGCGGAGAGGTTTTTATTCCGATTGAATGGTTCGGTACTGCAGGCAGTAAAGCCGACATTTCGTTAATTAACACACGGGTTAATCCGTATATATCGTTTTTCCTTAAAGAAGGAAAGTGCGAATACGTGAGGATTTCTGCTCCTCAGAATTTAGGTTCGCCGATTTGGGGGGCATTGCAATATCCGCAACAATATGATGAAAAGTTTGACGGAATTGAATCGCTCACGCTTGAGTTTTAATACGGCATGTAATTGATGTATCCTCGCAGAGGTGCTCTTTTTTTGCTCAAATGAGGAGCTTCCGAATTTCGGTTTTTAAGGCTCCTGAAAAATAAAATTCACGATAGGCTTCTTTTCAACGGTTGTGGTGTGAGAGGGAGCCTTCAATTTGATGTATCTTTTTAATACCATAAGAACAACGGCTTAATGCGCTAAGGATTGAGCAGTAGTTCGTATCTCAATTGAAATTAAAATATTGCTCATTCAGCATTCGAGGTTGCGCATGGCCGCTATTATCACTCCCGCTATTCCGCAGGATTTAATTGACTTTCTTCATAAGTATCGTGTCTTTCTTATCGCCGGGCATAAAGAGCCTGATGGCGATTGTATCGGCAGCAGTATCGCTATGTCGCTGTTTTTACGGCGGCTTGGAAAAGAGACCGTGCTGCTTTCGGCCGGGCCTTTTCAGCGGCCTGAGATACAGGCGTATGAAGCGTTGTTTTCTGCCCATGTGCCCGATGCGTTGAAGGAGCGTCCCGATGAGGTCGGCGCGATTATTGTTGATTGTTCGGGAATAGACCGTACCGGCGATCTTGCCGAACAGCTGGCCGATTTTCCGTCAATATGTATTGATCACCATGCGACGAATGCAACGAAGAGCGTAGGCTCGCTGGTGTATGCAGATGCGCCTTCAACGACGTTTATTATTCAGAGTATCATAGAGCACCTGTGCGGCTCCGTTACGAAGGAAGAGGCGGAAATGCTCTTTTTCGGTCTGTGTACCGATACCGGATTTTTTCGGCATCTTGATGACCGGAGCGGAGAAGTGTTTGCGTATACCGCGCGGCTTGTGCAGGCAGGAGCGAATCCGAAATATACGTTTGCTGCAATGAACGGCGGTAAATCCTTCGGTTCCCGCACGCTTATTTCACGCGTATTGGCTCGCATGAAACCGTATTACGGCGGGAAGCTCATTGTATCGTACGAGACCTATCAGGATAGACAGGAAATCGGTGTTGAAAATAGAGATTCTGATATGGTATATCAGCTCATCCAGGGAATTGCCGGAGTAAAAGCAATCTGTATTGTGCGGCAGGATACCGAAACGCATTGCAGCGTCGGGTTCCGTTCGCTTGACACTGTGGATGTCAGCAGTATTGCGGCTTCGTTTGGGGGCGGCGGGCATAAGCAGGCTGCAGGTCTCTACATAGAAGGAAGAGTTGACGAGCTGATTCCGCAGTTTGTGGAGGCATTTGCTTCTCAGCTTGAAGCTGCTTCGTAAATTGTTCAGGGCATCAGCATGAACGGAAAATCAACAACCCTCTTTTTTCATGCTGAAGTTCTGGATCCGTTGCGCCCGGGCATTGTCATAAAGCGCCGCTCTTAGTATTATCTTGCGCGGTATGAGTGAACAAACGGAGATACGGGAGGCGCTTCATCAGTATGCGCTGTCGGCGCCGAAGACGAGCGGCGTTTATCTGTGGCGGGATGAAAAAGATATCGTTATCTATGTCGGGAAGGCGAAGTCGCTGAAAAATCGGCTCAGTTCATATTTTGCTTCCAAGCGTGATATTAAAACCCGTATTCTTGTATCCAGGGCACGGCGGCTTGAATATATTCAAACCGATAATGAGTATGAGGCGCTGCTGCTTGAAAATAATCTGATTAAAAAATATAAACCTCGTTATAATATCAACTTAAAAGACGGAAAAACCTATCCGGTGCTCAAAATCACTAATGAACGCTATCCGCGGTTATTCCGGACAAGACGGGTGCAAAACGACGGCGGGCGGTATTTTGGGCCGTTTCCCAATGTTCCCGCGCTTGATGATTTTTTGTCGCTGGTTAAGCGGACGTATACGTTGCGGCAGTGCAAGCGTTTAAAGAAGCGCGAACCATGTCTGTATTTTCATATCGGCCGGTGCAGCGCGCCGTGCGCCGATAAAGTCTCGGAATCCGACTATCGGAAGGAAGTGGACGAAATTGCGCTTTTGCTGGAAGGAGACCTTGAGAAGCCCCTGACTGCGTTAAAGGATGCGATGAAAGCCGCTGCGGCAGCCCGTGAATTTGAGAAGGCCGCCCGCATTCGTGACGGGATTCAGGCGGTACAGGCGCTCCGGGGGCAAAATATCGTTGAAGATATGGATCCCGAAGCGCGCGATTATATCGGGTGGGCTGCGGAAGGTGCGCTGATTACGTTTACAGTGCTTAAAATGAGGGGCGGTAAGGTTGTCGGGCGGGATTTATACCGTACCGAAAGTCTCAAGGACGATACGGAAATTTTGCCGGAGTTTTTGATGGCGTATTATACCGATCCCAAACAGGTACCGCCGCACATCTTTGTTGTTTCCGGGCAGGGGCATGAGCTTGCCGAACAGTGGTTTGCCGACCGGTTGGGTGTGCAGGTTGCCATTACCGCGATTCCGTTGGCAGGGCAGGGGAGTACACCGGCCTCCGAAGCGCTGCAGTCAGGCGTATCGGCAGTTGAGACGCAGGAGGGCGGTACTCAGGCAGCCGGGCTTCCTGCAGCGAATACGGAGGCTGATACGGCGTCATTGGCGGCCGAGCAAGTACCCGGCTATGGAAGCGATAGCTCCGCCGAATCCGAGGCCGCGATACGGCTTATGCCTGCCTCCGTGATCAGGCGGCACCGGGCGGCGCTGGCAATGGCTCGTTTCAATGCCAAAGAAGATGCCTCCCGCCGCGTGAAGGAGCTCGGCGACTTCCCTGCGTTGGAGGAATTGCAAAAGGTCTTATCGCTTGACCATCCTCCGCATCGGATTGAAGGCTTTGATATTGCGCATTTGCACGGCAAATACACGGTTGCCAGTTTGATTTCGTTTAAAGACGGTAATCCCGATAAAAAGAATTACCGGATTTTCCGCCTGCGTACGACGGATGGCGGCATTATCAATGACTATGCGTCCATGAGGGAGGCGGTTGCGCGGCGGTATACCCGGTTAGTCAACGAAGGCGCTGATCTTCCCGATCTCATTATGATAGACGGCGGTATCGGACAGGTGAATGCGGCCAAGGCCGTGCTCGACGCGTTGGAGCTTGATATTCCGCTGGTTGGTTTGGCGGAAAAAAACGAAGAACTGTACCGGCCGCATATCAACAAGCCGATTGTACTGCCGCGGCGGAGCGCAGCCCTGCGGGTACTCCAGCGGGTACGCGATGAAACGCACCGGTTTGCCAATACCCGTAATAACCGGCTCCGTTCAAAAGAAGGGTTGCACCTTTTATTTGAGCAACTGCCGCATATCGGTGAAAAACGGGCTGCGGTTTTGCTGCGCAGCTTTTCAACTGTTGCAAAACTTTCCGTCGCTTCTCCAGAAGCGGTTGCCGCGGCTGTGCGGATTACGCAGTCGCAGGCGGAAGCGGTCATTGCAGCTGCCCGGCAGTTATGTTAGCCGTGCCGACACTGCTTACAGCCGAGGATGCGGACGTGTCGGTTTGCTTTGCCGCGGTCGAATAAGCGGGCGATCAGGTACTCATCGGCTTCAACGTTCGCTTTGCATACGGGACAACGTCGCATAATATTCAATTCCATTGATGGATAGCAATGCGGACAACCGTATACCGAACACAGTTGGTCGCTCCCTTCAGACGGATACACTTTTGTTTTCAGCTGTTCGCCTTTTTTTAAGACGGTACAACACACGGGGCATACACCGGGAGCTCCCGGTTTTCCTTTTTTTAAAGGGGTATCCGTGTTGTTTCTCGAAGGTTTTGCAGAAAAGAGCAAATAGGCGATCACCATCAGCGTAATTCCGACACAGACGAGTATAAACCATGAAACGGGTGAAAGAAATGTTCCCATGCGGATAAGATACACGATTCTTGGACTTGCGGCAACCTAAAAAACGCGCTATACTAGCGAGGTGGCATCGTTATATGTTGTCGGAACACCGATAGGAAATTTGGGCGATATTACCGTACGGGCATTGGAAACGTTTAAAACGGTTGATTATATTGCGTGCGAAGATACCCGCCATACGTTGGGGCTTTTAACGCATTTTGAAATACGGAAACCGCTTATTTCTTGCCGGGCGCAAAACGAGCAGGAAGCAGCTCAAAAGATTATCGGGCTGTTGGCTGAAGGAAAGAACGTTGCCTATGCGAGCGATGCGGGAACTCCTGCGTTGAGCGATCCGGGGGCTGTTCTGGTAAAACAGGTACGGCAAGCGGGGTATCCCGTGGTTCCCATTCCGGGCGCTTCCGCATTTGCCGTGATGGTCAGCATTGCGGGAACAGGCGATTCATCGGTGCTCTTTGAGGGCTTTTTATCACCCAAGCCGGGGCGGCGGAAGCGGCGGCTGCAGGAGCTGTTTGCGGTAGGTACCGGATTTGTGCTCTACGAGTCCCCGTTTCGGATTATCAAGCTCTTGCAAGATATTGCCGATATTGACGGTATGCGGCGCGTTGTTGTCGGGCGTGAGCTGACGAAGATACATGAGGAAATTTTATCCGGTTCCGTATCGGATATTTTATATATATTACAGGAGCGGCCGTCGATAAAAGGTGAGTTCTCGATTTTTGTATCGGGGATATCTTAATTTTTTCGATAAATATGCCGATATATGCTATGGAAGGCGGAGAGAACATGACGATTGATAGATCAAATGGAATTGAATCTGTACAGCCTGTAAAACCTGTACACCCTGTCCAAAGAACACCGAAGGCGGAAACAATCGGTAAAGCCGATGCGGTTTCCGTTTCAAAAGAAGCGCGTGTGTTATCGGATGCAACGATTGCGCTGGAAGCAATACGGAAAGCTCCCGATATCCGTGAAGATAAGGTCGCTGAAGTCAAGAAAAAGTTTGCAGACCCGTCATATATCAATAATGCGCTTTTAGATATTGTTGCCGATAAAATTCTGACCGATTACGGTCTGTAATATCATTTATCGCGCAGCGCAAGCGTATTGTGATGCGCGCATGAGGCAGTAATCTTATCAGCATAGTGATATTTTCTCATTATCGCAAACCTGAACGAAAGGCGGAAAAACAGGTATGTCTAATTTTACCTTTAAACTTTCATCGAATATTATTCTCGGAAGTTATTCCATAGCAAAAATAGGTTCTGAAGCAGCGCAATTCGGAAAGAAATTTTTATTTGTTGTTGATCCGCTTTTACATGAAACGGGAATTTCCAAAAAGATTACTGCCGCATTGGAAGAGCGGGGTATTTCGGTTCTCGTATTTGACGGCGTGAAACGTTCCGCCGATTCCGATATTATTGAAAATGCATTGAGCCTTGCACGCGGCGTTTTTGTTGACGGCGTTATTGCATCCGGCGGAATGGGGTCTGTTGCCATTGGGCGGGCTGTTGCCTCACTATATAATGAAACCGGTTCCATTTATGATTTTATCGATGGAAAGCCCTGCACTGCAGAACCGCTTCCATTTATTGAGGTACCTTCCACGTGCCGGGAACCGTTTACGTTTACCTCTTTTAGTCCGATTGTCGATGTTCGTTCCCGGAAAATCAATTTATTGAAAATTCGTCAGGATCTCTGCAAGTTATGCGTCTTTGATCCTGCTTGTTATTCGAACCTTGCCCCTAATGCAACAACCGCTACCCTTTTACAAGGGCTTGGTATCGCGTTTGAAGGGTATATTTCATGCCGGTCCAGTTTTTTATCGGAAGCTATTTTAGGAAAAGCTATCGAGCGTTTCTTGCAGTCGCTGGGGGCACCGCTGGGCAATGCAGACGCTTCCGATGAAACGGTTATTGCAGAGGCGGCCTGTTTAACGGCGATCGGGATTTCGTGTTCAAGTCCGGGACTGGGAAGTGCTATCGCGCTTGCGTGTGCCGGGCGGTATAATATCTCCAGTTCCGTTGTCGGGACGATTTTGCTGCCGCATATTCTGGCAAATGCACAAACATCCAACCTTGATAAGGTCGTCAGGATCGGGCGGATGCTCGGCGTTGAAACGCAGGGCGCTGATCCGCTTGCGGTGTCGCAGGCTGCAATTGAAGAAATACGCAGGCGTTTGGCTCAAGCGAATTTGCCGACCCGTTTAAAGGATATCAATTTAACCATGGAGCAGCTGATCGCCGTCTCTGAAGATGCGGTATCTTTGAGCTTTATGAATTATATTCCCAAACCGATGCGGAGCGATGATGTATTTGAGCTGCTCAAACAGGCGTATTAGACCTGAATGATTGAACTTTTTAAACTTATCGGTCTTCCTTCTACACAGAAAATACGAAAAATTATCAAAATTTTAGAAACGCTTGAAACCGAATGTACTGCATTTCCCGCATCCACGCCTGTTTCAAGCGCGTCTCTTTCGTGCGATTTGTTTTACATTGAGGGGCTTTGTACGCATGTGCTTGAGCTCTATCCTGATGACGCCGCCGTTGCCGCAGCTATTGAAGCATTCCGTAAAGCGGTGCATTCCGATGCCGTACCGATCGGCGTCTACCGCACGCTGTTTAATACGCTGCGGCATGCGCTGTACCGCAAAACAGGCGTACAGCCTTCCGAATGGGATCTGATTGCGCCGGGGCTGCGCTATGGGATGGAACTGCCGGAAATCCCAACGGCGGCACACCCGGCGGACGGTACGATGTCCGATTCCATACCGGCGGTCGCGCGGCCTTTTTTTCCGGGAATTTATGTGTATGCGGAAGATATCCGTGCACCGTTTAACCTTGGCTCGATCTTCCGTACGGCGGAGGCATTCGGCGCGGAAAAATTGCTGCTGTCGGAAGACTGCGTTTCGCCCGAACAGCCCCGTGCACAGCGGTCGGCGATGGGCTGCACCCGCTTTCTGCCGTGGAAGTATTGTCCGCTGGGATCCATGCCTGCCGGTCTCCCCGTTTTTGCCCTTGAAACCGGCGGAACACCGATAACCTCTTTCCCTTTCCCTAAACAGGGCATCGTACTGCTCGGTTCCGAAGAACTGGGACTCAGCGCGGAAGCCCTCAAAAGAGCTTCCGCCGGTATTGTCAGCATTCCGATGAAGGGCATTAAGGCCTCGCTCAATGTGGCGGTTGCTTTCGGCATCCTCATGCAATATTGGTCAGCCTCTTTAAACAATTTATAGACACTGCCCTCGTTTCGGCTATATCTTAAATTTAGAAACTTCAGCGGCTAACACTTCAATACTCTGCTTATTTTTCTGCGAAATCTCGTTCACTTCCTGCACGGCATTGTTGATTTGCGTTGCTCCCGCCGCCATCTCATTCATACTGCCGGTAATCATACGGGTAAGGTCGTCCAATTTTCTCATTTCCTGTGCGACTCCTTCGCCGCCTTTCAGCATCTCTTCAGATCCGGCCTGCACTTCTACCGTTACCATATTGATATTCTTAATAGCGGTTAATACTTCTTTATTTCCGTTTTCTTGTTCCCGCATTGATTCGGTAAGACGGGCGCTCATCTCCTTAATCTGTTCGGCAAGAGTGAAAATCGTATTAAACTTCTCTTCCACCGTTTTGGACGAAGTAGACAGCGTTTCAATCTCTCCGGATAGGCTTTTCAGTGTTGCCGTGATAGTTTTACCCTGCGTTGCAGAGTCTTCCGCAAGCTTACGGATTTCATCCGCAACAACGGCAAAACCTTTCCCCGCCTCTCCCGCATGGGCAGCTTCTATAGCGGCATTCATTGCAAGCAAATTTGTCTGCGATGCAATATGCTGAATAACACTCGACGCTTCCATCAACGAGCCCGATTCCTCTGCAATTTTTTGTGTTACGGCGTTTGATGTAACAAGTGTCGCTTTGCCGTCACCGGTTGCCGTTGTCAAGTTTTTGATTGCCTCGTCGGTTTTGTCAAGCGTTTGCCCGATAGAAGCGATATTTGCGACCATTTCTTCTACGGAAGAAGAAGATTGCGCAACACTTGCCGCTTGAGTCTCGATACTGATATTCAACTGCTTTATCGTTCGGACAATTTCTTCGATGGTAGCAGCGGTTTCGGTAACACTTGCTGCTTGGGTAAGTACCTGCTGCTTTACACCATCTATATTTGCGCTAATTTCATTCACTGCACCGGCTGTTTCAATCATATTGGTAGACAAC
>ERZ772957.2513-NODE-2513-length-10515-cov-8.030688_pt1 | contig 10515 bp, 11 predicted proteins | sample MGYA00580682_ERZ772957 | MGnify/ENA primary metagenome ERZ772957 (study PRJEB29015, sample SAMEA2737921) | human oral metagenome | biome: human oral; feature: human-associated habitat; material: dental | place: China | collected 2025 ...
GAAGTTTTTAAATACTTGTTATTTTCTATACCTTCATTTAACATTTCAATTTTCCAATCATCTCCATAATATGTAAATTTTATATTTTTAAATTCATTAGCTTCATCTATGCAATTGCTAAAATCATTTTCCAAAGTGTCAAAACTGAACTCATCGTATTTTAAATTTAAAGTATTAATTGTATCTCTCAATTCTTTTACAAATTCTTTGTTATATATATTTCCAAATTTTTCTTCTATTTTTGATAAAATATGTTCTACTGAATAAAATATTTTTTGATTTTTTATTATTATATCATCTATTATCCCAACAAAATCACTAATTATATATGTTTTCACTATATTTTTGCTCCTAATATTATTTCGTTTGAATAACTATTTATAACTATATTTCCTTCAGTTATATCTTTAAATATAAATCTTGCTTCATTATTTGGTAAATCTGTTATGATTAAATTTGGTTTTTCTATTTTATCAATTTTTTCTATCATCTCCTTTAAAAAACTTTTTGTTATTTTAAAATTATTTTTTCTACATTTATGTAATGATGAACTCCAAACTTTTCTAATATTTAATTTTTCCATTTCCTCTACAATTTTTTCTAATTTTCTTTTAAACTTATATACTTCTATCATTCTAAGCTCCTTTTTTAATTAATTCTTTGCAAGCATTTAAAATATTCTCATCTTTACTTTTATCTAATAAATAATTAATATATTTAGGGTCATTATTGTAAATAGTTAATAAATCACTTCCTTTATATTTACCAAAATTCACTATAACTCTTTTTGCAGATATATTTGTATTTTTCTCTTCTGTAACATCTTTTACTTCTCCTTTATTTTCTAATTTAGGTTCCATACTGAATACATAATTTCTTCCTTGTAGTCTTACTGGATACCAATTCTTTTTAAATTCATATAAATATCTTCCTATCCCAAAGCCACTTGCAGCAACTCTCTTGAAAGCATTTGATATTCCACCTTTTATAGATTCAAAATCTGTCATTCCTGCTCCATCTTCCTTAGTTATCCAAACACCATCTATACATAATGATAAAGAACAAATAAATCCTCCAGATATTTCTCTATACGATACTTGCCAATTATGAAAACCTACAACATCATCTAATCTATTTTGTATTGCTCTTGCTTGTACATATGGTAAAGCTAGTGCCATTGTCTTATCGCTATTCATAGAACCTATTCTAAACTCTAATTCACTTTCTAAAAATTTTTCTTTTAATTTTTCCATTATTTCCATATTCTTCCTTTCTATACTCTTCCATTAATATAATATTCCAATATTTTCCAATTTCTTTATCCTCTTTTTTTACAGCTAATATTTCTTTTTCTTTTTTATAAGAGTAATCTAATTTTAAAATTTTGTCTTTATTATAAATTAAATTATTTTTAAAAGTTTTAAACTCTAATATATTATTTTTATCTTTAAGATTTTTTAAAACTTTTATTATACTATTGATAGTTTCAATATTTAATTCTTTGACTATTTTTTTGCTAATATATATTTTAATAACCTTCTCAACCCCTTATTTTAAACTCTAATAAGCTAATTTTACTAGTTTTTATTATTTTCTTATTATGGAAAAAAACCTCTATTATTGAAAAACTCCTAAAAACCGTATTATATTGCTTTTAAATTGATTTTGTTATTTACCCTCTCAGTAAGTTTTTCTACATCTTCTAATACATTTTCAAATGATTCTCTTAAATTAACACCTTTCTTATAGAAATATAAATAACCATATTTTTTACTTATATCTAAATTAAAAATAGAGCCAAATATCATAGCTCCAAGTTCAGCCTCTATTTCTTCTTCATTTTTGCTTAATTTTTTTTCTTGAAAATGCCTAATATAGTGGATATATTCATGTATAAGTGTTCCCAACATTGATATTTTTTCTTTTTTCTTAATATAAATATTTTTCCCATCTGTCATCCCTTCCTCTCTACTGTTATTAGAATAAAATATTATACTTTTTCCTGTCTTTTCTTCAACTAATTCTTTAGTTATTTTAAATAACGAGTTAATATTATATTTACAATTTTTAGTTTTCATAAAATTTGTATCTATCTCAGGTAAAGGAATAGCATTCTCTGTTGCTATAACTTGAGTATCATCAAAGACAGATACAAATATAAACTTTTTTATTTCTTTTTCTTCATTTAAAATTGGTGCAAATATAAGCCTAGCTTTCTCTCCTTTCTTTACAATATATCCCAATTCTTTCCATTTTTTAAAACCTGCTACAAAAGTTGCTGATTTATTTTGTGAATATATAAGTAACCTATTTCTAATACTATATTTTCTAAAATTTTCTTTGCAAAATCTTAAAAAGTTTTTCAGCTCTTCTGAATTGTTTAGAAATTCCTTAATTTTTTCTTCTAGGGTAATTTTTAAATTTTCTAATCTTTCTATTTTTTCCATATGATCACCTAATTTGCAATGAATAATTTTCTATTATTCTTGCTCCTGATATTTCACCATATGTTTTTATATAATTTCCAATACCAATTTTATCTATTACTCTTTCTGTCTTTAATTTAACAAATTCTGTTGGTATTTTATTTTCATCTAGTATGTCAACTTTTGTACTTTTTCTTATACCATAACTTCCTATATCTGTTTCTATTTTTTTACTATTTAGCTCTAACATGATACTTACAAGATATTCTTTTAATCTTTTAATTTTATTCTCTTTAGACTTTTTTATTTTTTCTAATCTTTCAAGTTCTATTAAAATTATTTCTTTTTCAGAATCTAAATTTCTTATATATTTCAATATATTATCACTCTTAGATTTTAATTCTTCTTTTAAAAATTCAAACATTTCTTTACAATTATCAATAGCCAACTCATCTTCACTACACTCTAAAAATAGATCTAGTGTTTCCACTAGATCATTTTTAATTTCATAAAGTTTCATAAATACCTCCTAATCACCTTTTACAATTTTTCCAATAAGTTTTGTTGCTGTACCAATTATAACTAAAACTCCTCCAATACTTTCAAACATATTCTCAAACCTCCTTTCGTACAAAAAGATAAGCCCAGCCTCTCATATTTCTATGAAAAACTGGGCTTTTATATTTTTATTTTGTATTACTACATATTATAATATATAGTTAATTATTTGTTAATTTTTTTAAAATTTTAGGCACATTAAATCTTCTATACTAGGACAAATTATAATTTTCTTTTTTTGGATTTTTACTAATATTTTAAAAGAATCTTCAAAAAATTTTCTTTTTATTTTCACTCTTTTACATGAATCTTTTATAGAATTTATTCTTAACAAAATATCTATAATTTCTTTCTGTAAAATATTACTTTTTTTGAAACCATTTTCATTCCCTTTTTCCTTATACATTTCTCTTGTAATTAGTGAACGAAAAATACTAATTACTCTATTATTATTTCTTAAATTCTTGTCTGTTATTAACCTTTTTAGTTGTTTTCTAAATGGTTGAATTGGAGTTTTTTCTTGACTAACTATAGATGTAATTACTTTTTTTATTTGTAAATTTGCACCACTAAAAAAAGAATAGTTTAAAAGTAATTTTTGAATTGCCTCTTGTTCTTTATCAAAATTATTTTTAGGTTTTCTATTACCATATAATATTTCAGAGATATCAGATTTTTTAAAAATTTCTAAATTTTGAAAATTATTTAAATTTGAAAAGCCAGTTATTTTATCTACTTTATCTTTCACTATATCTAAATCTAAAAAATCTCCACAAAAAATTAAATTTTTTTTATTATTCTTTTCAATATCTTCTAAATTTTCAAATTGTTTAGAGAGAAAATACAAAAAGTCTTTCTCTTTTAATAAAGGTTCCGTTTTTAATGAATATTCTTGAAATAAATTTATATCTTCTAATTTTTGCTTTTCTCTTAATAAATCAGCATTTAGAATTAGAAAATCTTTAAAGTCATTATAAATTTGACCTTCCCTATGTATTAAATCTGTTTTTCTATTTACTTTTTTAATAAAATTTAAACAGTCATCTAAAAATTTTTTAATTTCATTAAAATTTTCTTCTTTTTCTTCTTCTGAAAAATTATAATGTAAAAAATCATAAACTATTAGCTGAACCAATACATCATGATAACAATATGTAAAAAATTCTTCCCCTGAAGTATTTGCAATATTATATTTTCCTATTTTTGATACCTCGTCCAATATTTCTTCTATGCTATTTAAACTCTCTATTTCAATAGAATTTATCTTATCAAGAATATTTTCACTAACAGGATAAAAGATATTTTTTTTACTAATATTTATTGAACTTAATATCAGATTGATTTTCTCTATGTATAAACATTTTTCATCTACATATTCTGTTCCTTTATATCTGATTTTCCATGTTTTTATTATCTTTCTATTAAATCCAATGTACTCACTTTTTTTATTATTTATAGAAGGTATGGAGTCATAATAGTCTTCTTTTTCTTCTTTAGTTAAAAAAAGTAAAAGAATTTCTTTTATATCTTTCCCCATACCTATATCCTTAAATAAAAATTTATTTGGAAATTTCTCATTTTTCTTACTCTTTAAATCTTTCTTAACTATTCTTTCATTATCAATTTTTATATTTTTCAATTTTAAAATAAACTGGCTAACTTCCTTAGGTTCATACTGTAAAATTTCCTCTTTTTTTTTAAATTGTTCTTCTTTTAAAGATAATTTACTTTTCTTTGATTTTAAAAAACCTATTTTTTTTAACTCATTTATATAATTTTTTTCAGTTTGATATTCCCTGTTTTTTTCTTGATTTTCCATAGTTAAACCTCTTTTTCTTATTTTTTGTATTTATGTTTTACCTTATTCTTTCTTTATAAATTTTATATAATTCATTCTATCAGATAAAACTAAATATTTTAAGGAGGATTTTTTAAATGAAAGAAATTATTAATTATCAAAAAATTAAAGAAGATTTAGAAAAGAATCAGAAAGGATATATTGTAAAAAAACATTGTTTATTCTATCTATCTAACCAAATAAAAATTCACTCATTAGGGAATATTTCTCAAATAGAATTTATTAATTTATATTCTATAGAAAATATCTATCAAATTGATGACTTGGAAGTTCCTACTAAATTAACTTTTACTCTAAAAAAGCAATATGGTAAAGATGTTGATAACTTATTATTAGTTTTTTCTGATGGTAAATGGCATGAACTTTGGATTGAAAAAATATTTTAATAGGAGAATTAAAAATGACAAAAGAAAAAAGTAATAAATTGGATCTAAATGGGAAAAATGTAAAGGAAAGATTTGAGATTATATTAGATCCTATCAATATAAATTCAGATAATAACTTATATTATAGGTTAATATCCTTTTTCAAATTATTACCTTTAGCTTGTAAGAACTTATATGGATTTTCTTTAGGGAAAGCTGGAACTGGAAAAAGTAAGGTATATGAGTTGCTTGAGTGTAATACAGTAGTAGGTATTCCTTCAGTAGCTTCTTTAAGGGGTAATGTTAATTCAAATGAAACTATAGCTCTTTTAGAAAATGAGTTTATTTTATTTGAAGAAATTGCTGAAGGAGCTGTACAAACTGATGCTTTGGGGCTGCTAAAGGCAACTTCAACTTCAAAAAGGTTCTTAAAATGCAATGAAAATGAGATTAGTTATAATGGAAGTTATATTATGAACTTTAACTATTATAAAAATGAAACTTCTCTTGAAGATGTAAAAAAGGAAAATTTTAAAAAAGTTTTACCTACAATTGTTCAAGACGAAGCTTTTCTAAGTAGAATAGGATTTGTATTAATACATAATGATAGTACTGTGGGAAATCCAATATACAAAAATAATGGTAGCTCATCTCCTTTGGAATTAAAAGAATACTTATTGTCTCTTAGAAAATTTGAAGCTGACTTTGAAAAATTCCCAAAAAGTATTTTTGAAGGTATTGAGAATTTTACCTCAAGAGAGCAGGAAATTATATTAAAAATGTTAAGTACAATTTTACTTGTACTTTATCCTGAGTATAAAAAGAAAAATAATTTCTTTGAAATACCAAATTATATAGTTGAAGGTTTCTTAGATATTGCTATACATTTTCATAGCTTTATTAGCGGGAAGTATAAAAGTTATTTAACAGAAAAATCAATAAAACTTATTTCTGAATTATGGGGTTATCCAGTTTTAGAAGATAATATATTAAAAATTCTTCCTAATGACAGAATTTTACTTGATAAGAAAGAAAAAATAATTATTCTAGCTACTAATAATCATGGGAGAAATCAAAATGAAAAGGAATTTTTATTTTTTAAGGAAAAGTTAAAAGTGGGTCTTACTCCTATAGAAAGCAAAAATAATTATCATTTACTGACCTATAAAAGAGAACATAACTGTATTTTATCTAATAAATTTAAAATAGATGAAAATAATATTGAATTGCGTCTTTATAAAGCAAGAGAAATGCAAAAAGAGGTTTTAAATATTTTTAAAAAAAATGTTTATTCCTATATAGAAGAACTTTTTAGAAGAAATATTTTTTATATCACAAATGATATTGCACAAAATATATATTTCTTTTTATATGGTGTGGAAATTTTTATAAGATCTCTCTCAAGAGTTTCTTATAATCCTTTCTATACAATAATTTATGATAAAGAAAATATTATTACTTATTTTAAATGGTGTATTGAATCTATCTGTGATATAGAGAGAAACCATAATTATGTGCTTGAGGTAAAAAAGTTCTTATCTTCATACTCTAATTTATTTAGTTTAGAAGAATTGAAATTTTTAGATACATTTTCTACTAAATTAGATATAGATATGCAAGAAGGAATTATTTGTAAAGAAATAATTGAAATAAACAAAGAAAAACTTAGGAAATATATAGGTAAAGATATTAATTTAGAGGATAAGGATTATCTATACTATATAGACAAAGATACTTTATCTCCCAAAATTTTTATTTTATAGTCAACTATATATAGTAACTAGAAGGAGGAAAATATGTATAATGCAAAAGAAGTTGCTAAACTTTGTGAATGCTCTATTAGTAAAGCATATAATATTATTAGAGGGTTAAACCAAAAAATGATTAAAAATGGTATTCCAAAAGAAAGTATTATTGCAGGAAAGATAAGCAAAAAGTTTTTTCACGAAACTATGAAAATTTAGACTTGAATTTTTCATGAAAAGAGGATAGTATATTGGATATTTATCCTCTTTTAATTTTATTAAGGAGGTTATAAAAAAATGAAAAATGGCAATGGTAATGGAAGTGTATATAAAGCAAACGGGAAACGTAGAAAACCTTGGATTGTAAGAGTTACAATAGGCTATTCTACAACAGGAAAACAAATTAGAAAAATTATTGGTTCTTATGAAACTAAACGAGAAGGGCAAGAAGTATTATTAGAGTACTTAAAAAATCCAAATTTATTTTCAAAAATAACCTTTGGAGAGGTTAGAAAGTTATGGTGGGATAATTACACAAAAAAAGTCTCTACTAAAACTACAATCCAAACTCATATTTATAGAATGAGAGCTTTTGATAGTTTAGAAAATATTCCAATAGTTGATTTAAAATTATTTCAACTACAAGAATTATTTGATAATATGACAACCTCATCTAGTTTTAAAAGAGGATGTAAAAGTATTCTTAATATGATATTTGATTTTGCACTTAAAAACGATTTTATTAAATCTAATAAAGTTCAATTTATTGAGATTGGAAAAAAAGAGAAAGTTCTTGAAAGGAAGATTTTTACTAAAGAGGAAATTGAAGTTCTTTGGAAAAATATTAAAATGCCTTATGTTTATATTATACTTATTTTAATTTATACAGGAATGAGGATAGGTGAACTAATAAATTTAAAAAATGAGGACATTAATTTAAAAGAAAATATATTACAAGTAAAAGTAAGTAAAACTTCTAATGGAATAAGGATGATTCCAATTAGTTCGAAAATTATTCTATTATTTTCTGAGAATATGAAAAATGACCAAATTTATTTTGTTAAAGGAGATACAACTGAACAACTTAGTTATTCTACATTTAAGCCTAGATTTAATAAACTTTTACAAAAATTAGGAATAGAAAAACATACTATTCATGATACTCGTCATACATTTGCTACTTTGATGAATAATGCTAATGTAAACTCAACTTCTATTGTCAAGTTAATTGGGCATAGCAACTTCTTAACAACTGAAAATATCTACACTCATAAGGATAAAGAAGAGCTTAGAAAAGCTATAGAATCTATATAGATTTTTGTTGGCTATGTGTTGGCTACCAGTTGGTTTAATAGAAAAAATGTATAAAATACGAAAAATGTATATAATAGAAAAATAAATAAAATCAATGTTTTTATATTTTAAAGATTTTTAGAAAGGTTGATTATGGAACGAATTATTATGCACTATGATATGGATGCTTTCTATGCTTCTATTGAAATCAACAGAAATCCTAAGTTAAAAAATAAACCTCTTGTTGTTGGAGAAAATATTGTTACAACTGCCAGTTATGAAGCTAGAAAATTTGGTATTCATTCAGCAATGAAAGTTTCTGATGCAAAACTCCTTTGCCCTAAACTTATTGTAATTCCTGTTGATAAAACTGAATATATCCGAATTTCTAATGAAATCCATAATTTAATTTTTAAAATCACAAATAAAGTTGAATTTGTTGCGACAGATGAGGGATATATTGATTTAACTGATATTATAAAACCAGAAAATAAAAAGAATTTTGCTGTAAAATTTAAACAGAGAATAAAGGAATTAACTAATCTAACTTGTTCTGTTGGAATTGGTTTTAATAAGTTATCTGCTAAGATAGCAAGTGATATAAATAAGCCTTTTGGATTCTTTATATTTGAAAATGAAGAAGAATTTATTAAATATATCTCAGATAAAAAAATTAAAATTATTCCAGGAGTTGGGAAAAAATTTTATGAAATTTTAAAGCAAGACAAAATTTTTTATGTCAAAGATGTTTTTGAATACTCACTTGATTCCCTTATAAAAAAATATGGTAAATCTCGTGGAGAAAACTTATATTGTTCTGTTAGGGGAATAGATTATGATGAAGTTGAATATCAAAGAGAAATACATTCTATTGGAAATGAGGAAACTTTTTTAATTCCACTACAAAATAATTCAGAAATTATAAGAGAATTTAATTCTTTATTTAATTATACTTTTGAAAGGCTAATGAAAAATAATGTTTTTACTCAAAGTGTTACTATTAAAATGAGGTATATTTCATTTAAAACCTACACTAAAAGTAAGAAATTAAAATTTTCCACAAGGAGTAAGGATTTTCTTTATAATGAGATGCTAGAATTAATAAATTCTTTTGAAAAAGAAGATGAAGTTAGACTTTTAGGAGTATATTTTGGAGATATCAAAAAAAGTAGTTTAGTTCAATTGCCTCTCAATAAAAATTTATAATATTTTATTACAAAAAATGGACTATTATAATTTGATTACTAACCAAATTTATAATAGTCCTTAAAAACACTATTCTTTTTTATTTTCTAATTCTCCTATCATTTTTTCCAATTTTTTCTGTTTTTTATCTAATTCATTGATTCTAATTTCAATAGAATTTAATATCCAAAATTGAAAATGCATTGACTTTTGAGTTTGTTGTTGCATCCAAATTATTTTGAAACCAAGTATTAAAATCAAAAGTAGAAGTGTTGTCATTGGAGATAGTTGTTTTAAAACTATTCCTGCTACAAAAATCACTAAAACTATACCAACAAAAAGTGTTGTTACTATTTTTGCTTGGGGATTATTATTTCCACCTATTTTTCCAATAACTTCTCTCAATTCTTCTTTTTCTTTAAGAAAGTCATTCAAATCTTCCTTTAATTGATTTTTCATAAGCACCTACCTTTTTATTTTAGCTATAAGTGGCATTCTTCTTTTGTATTCGCTTCTATTCATTCTTCTTACAATATTATCAACTAAATCTTTATTAAAACCTTCTGCTAAAACTTCTTCAACTGTTTTATTTTCTTCTAACATTCTATATAAAACTTGATCTGCTTCTTTGTAAGTTAAGCCCATTTCTTGTTCGTCAGTTTGACCTTCCCATAAATCAGCACTAGGTTTCTTTTCAATTAATTCATTTGGAATTTTTAAATATCTTGATAAATCCCAAATATTTGTTTTATATAAATCTCCTATTGGATTTAATGCACAAGCTGAATCTCCAAATTGTGTACTATATCCTAGATAAATTTCTGTCTTATTAGATGTTCCTACAACTAAAGTATTTTCTTTTGATGAATAATCAAATAATATTGACATTCTTTCTCTTGCCATTTTATTTCCCATTCTTAAAGATGTAGCTTCCTTTTCATTTTTAAAGTAAGCATCTATCATATCAGTTATTTCAATAGTCTTAGAATTTATTTTTAAATCTTCTATCACTAATTTTGCATGATTTAAGCTATCTGGATTTGATGATTTATATGGCATCATAATAGCAAGTACATTTTCTTTTC
>ERZ772957.2514-NODE-2514-length-10513-cov-10.337828_pt1 | contig 10513 bp, 9 predicted proteins | sample MGYA00580682_ERZ772957 | MGnify/ENA primary metagenome ERZ772957 (study PRJEB29015, sample SAMEA2737921) | human oral metagenome | biome: human oral; feature: human-associated habitat; material: dental | place: China | collected 2025 ...
GCAAGACGGCAGACGGAAGAATTTGAAAAAAAAATTAAGACATTATCGGAGCAGTATGCAACGGAAATTTACCCGTTCTATTTTGATGTCGCAGATGCAGACGCGGTAAAAAAAGCCATCAAAACCATCGGAGACAAACAAAAGCGCATTGACATTCTGGTGAATAATGCGGGAATCTCCGTGGAACAATTATTCCCGATGACCGCAATCAAAACGATTGAAGACTGTATGCACACAAATTTTATGTCACAGGTGCAGTTGGCTCAGCTTGTATCACGGTATATGATGAGAAATAAGGCGGGGGCGATCATCAATGTAGCCTCGGTCGCCGGGATGGAGGCGGAAGAAGGCGGGCTCGCGTACGGCAGCAGCAAAGCTGCGGTGCTTTTTTCGACGCAGACGATGGCGCTCGAACTCGGGAAGTACGGCATCAGGGTGAATGCGGTTTCTCCCGGGTTTATTGATACGGATATGTGGCACGCGCGCAGCGATGCGCTCAAGGAGAAAATACTTCAAGAGACCCCATTGAAACGGCAGGGGGCTCCGGAAGAGGTTGCAAATGCCATTTTGTTCTTGGCATCGGATATGGCATCGTTCGTTACCGGGCAAAATATTGTAGTTGATGGAGGACGAAAATCTCAAGCATTGGGGGTGACGATGAAACTGGATTTAAGCGAAGGAGGCCTGTGAAGTGTACTTGGATAAAGCGTGCCCGTATATTGTGGCTGAGCTGAATTCCAGCCACAGGGGAAAGGTTGAAGTCGCAAAAAAAATGATCGATGCGGCGAAGGCGTGTGGCTGCGATGCGGTCAAATTCCAGTCATGGACGGAGACCTCTCTCTACAGCAAGACATATTACACAAAGAACCAGATCGCGCGGCGCATGGTGAAGGGCTTTGCGCTTTTGCCGGAGGCGCTCGTGGAACTGTCCTCCTATTGCAGGGAGAGCGGCATTGATTTCGCATCCACACCTTATTCCCGCAGTGAGGTTGATCTCCTGGTTGATGCGTGTGACGTTCCGTATATTAAGATCGCATCCATGGACATCAACAACATTTCTTTTTTGGAGTATATTGCAGGCCGTATGGTTCCGATTGTACTCTCTACGGGGATGGCAACGCTTGATGAAATCAGGGCGGCTGTTCGTGCGATTGAGGGCAGAGGCAATCATCAGATCTGTATTCTCCATTGTGTTTCACTGTATCCCGTGGCACATGAACATGTTCATCTGAATAATATGCGCATGTTGAAAGTGGAGTTCCCGGAATGCAGCGTCGGATATTCGGATCATACCATGGGAAGCGAAGCCGCGTGTGCCGCAGCGGCACTTGGCGCGGTGATGATCGAAAAGCATTTTACCCTCGACAGCAGTGTGATCGGCTGGGATAATCAGATGGCGACCGAGCCGGAACAAATGGAGAAGTTGGTGCGGGAATGTCGAAACGTCGCGGCGGCGCTGGGGTCTTATGAACGATGTGTGACGGAAGAGGAGCTTGTACAGCGGGTAAAGATGCGAAGGAGCATTGTTGCCGCGAGGCACATTCCTGCAGGGCATGTGCTTTCGATGGAGGATCTTGACGCAAAACGGCCGGGGGACGGGATACCTCCCAATGAGTTTGCCCGTGTGATTGGCAAGAAAGTGAAACGCGATATGGAAGCTGACGAGATGCTTCTGCCGGATGATCTGGAATAGTGCAGGGATGGAGATATGCTAGAAGTCTTTCACAAGCTTGCCCCGTATGCATTACCGAAAGCTGAAAAGGAAAAGTTTTTATTGTCTGCCATGCGGAAATTGACCGAATGGCATCGGCATCGCTGCGTTCCGTACCAAAGGTATTTGGACGCCATCGGCTATGATCCGGCTGGTGTCAAAACACTGGAGAACGTGCCGTTTCTTCCCATTCGTGCATTCAAAGAGTTGCAGATGAAGAGCATCCCGGATGACGATGTTTTCAAGGTGATGATGTCATCGGGAACAAGCGGTCAAAAACAGTCGAGGATTTATCTGGATCGGGAAACAGCTGTTTTACAGCAGAAAGTGCTGCTCAGGCTACTGGGGGACTTTATCGGAAGTCGCAGACTGCCGATGCTCGTGATTGATTCGGATGCGGTGATTGGGGATCGACGAAACTTTACCACGAGAGGTGCAACGATCATGGGGTTGGAGTTTGCCGCCAGACGTATGATTTTTGCACTGGATGAACAGATGCAGCTCAAGGAAGATGTGCTGGATGACTTTATTCAAGCCTACGGAGCCGAGCCATTCATCATTTTTGGATTCACCTTTATGGTTTGGCAGCATCTTTTCCGGCGATTAAAACAAGCGGGCAGAACTGCCGATTTGTCGAACGGTTATCTGCTTACAGCAGGCGGTTGGAAAAAGTTAGTCAATCTGAAAATCTCCAATGAAGATTTCAAGAACATGGGACAGGCTGTCTGTGGAATAAAACATTATGTGGATCACTATGGAATGGCAGAGCAGACGGGCTGCATCTATGCGGAGTGCGAATACGGGCATCTTCATGCCAGCATCTACTCGGATGTAATCATACGTCGATATCGTGATTTCTCGCCTTGTGCCATGGGCGAGAAGGGCTTTATTCAGCTCCTCTCTACGCTGCCGCATTCGTACCCGGGGCACTCGATTCTCACGGAGGATGAAGGTATCATCGAGGGGGAGGATGACTGCCCGTGCGGAAGAAAAGGGAAATACATCCGTATCCTAGGCAGGGTGGAGCAGGCGGAAATAAGGGGGTGCAGCGATACCTATGGAGCACGTATATAGGGACATCGACTTTTTGGTCGGAAATATGGATGTCCTCTGCAATATGGAAAAGACGCGGGCACTGCCGATGTTTTCAGAAGATGTCGTATCCTTTCTGGGTAGATTATCCGAGGTGCTGCTTCGTGATCCCCGAGCGAAGGCATATGGGGACATCGCTGCCTTTGCTTTTTGGCTTCGCAAGGCGTCCATAAAAAAAGAGGCCGCCAAATATGAAGCTTCTGGCAGAAGAATTGGCTGGGGGATGGCGTTCCATATCGCGCCGTCGAATATTCCCGTGCAGTTTGCTGTTTCCCTTGTCTATGCATTGACTGCCGGCAATGCGTCTGTGATCCGTGTATCCGATAAGCAGTTTGAGCAGGTGGATCTCCTGTGTGAGACGATCAACACACTATTGCAGGAGGAGTTTCAGAAACTGCATCCATATATCTGCATTGTTCGATATGCACATGACAACGTGGCGACGCACGTGCTGTCATCACTCTGTGATCTCAGAATGATATGGGGCGGAGACCAAACCATTGCAGGGATTCGGAGCAATCTCGCGCAATCTCGATGCGTAGAGCTAGGATTTGCAGATCGGTATTCGATTGTTGTCATTGAAGCGGATACGTATTTGCAGAAGGATCCACAGATCGTTGCGCGCGATTTTTATCTCGATACCTACTATTCTGATCAGAATGCTTGCAGCTCAACGCGGCTGGTTCTATGGACAGGAAATTGCATCGATCAGGCAAAAAAACTTTTTTGGGAGAGTCTTCAAGAAAAAGTACATCAAGGGTATCAACTGAGCGATATCAGCGGGTCGGAAAAACTGCTGCAGACGGCAGTGCTTGCGGCTGCCTGTCCTGGCATCAAGGAGATTCGGCAGAATAATGGTCTGGTTAGGGTTGAGCTACCGGAACTGTACGAGGATGTGATGGATTATAAAGGGAATTGCGGGTACTTTCTCGAATATAGTTTAGGGAACTTGGATGAACTGGCGTGCATTCTTGGCAAGCGGTGCCAGACCGTTACGTATCTGGGGGATCATCTGGATGATAAAATCAAGGAGATCATCTTCCAACAGGGGCTGCGAGGGGGGGATCGCATCGTTCCCATGGGACACAGCCTTGATCTGTCCTTTGTTTGGGATGGCTATGATATGCCGTTGACACTTTCCAGAAAGATCAACAATCAATAACGTATACAGAGAGGGAGCAATATCATGACGAATTTGGAGAAGTACACGCAGATATTTTCTGACAGCCTTGGCGTTTCCAAGGACGATGTGGAGGGACTCACATATCAGTCCATCAGTGCATGGGATTCGGTCGGACACATGGAATTGGTGGCTGCCATCGAGGATGCCTTTGATATAATGATGGATACCGATGATATCATCGACTTTAATTCTTTTGAACGGGGGAAAGAGATCCTGTCGAAGAATTACAACATCACATTTTAAGAGGCTGTGCCGTGTTTTTTGATCTGAAATCTTTTGCCGAGACGCCCGCACTCCTTATGGAAAATGAAGTGTGGGCATACAACAAGTTGTTTGATATATCGGAAAAGATTGCGGGGATGGTACCAACGCGCTCGTTGGTTTTTTTGGTGTGCAGCAATACGCCTGCATCCATTGCGGCATATGTGGGCTTTATCAACCATGGGATTGTTCCCATTATGGTCGATAAGGATTTGGATGAGGAACTGTTTCAGAACTTTTTAGAGAAGTATTTACCGACCTATATTTTTGCGGAGGAAGCGCATTTCGACTTTTTGGACCGTTATACGCAGATTTTACACATAGCGGGCAGTGTCCTTTACGATCTTGCGGAGCAGCATCCCTTTCCCCTGCATGACGATCTCGCCCTCCTCATGACGACATCGGGCTCGACGGGCAGTCCGAAGCTCGTGCGGCAGAGCTATGAGAATCTTCGGGCAAATACGGAATCCATCGTGAAGTATTTGGATCTTCACGAAGATGAACGTGCTGTGACGAATCTGCCGCTGCACTATGTCTATGGGCTTTCTGTTCTCAATACACACCTTGCGGTCGGCGCGTCGGTTGTTGTGACGGACAAAACGCTCTTTGATCGCAGTTTTTGGCAGCTTATGCGGGAAAAAGAAGTCACAAACCTCTCCGGTGTGCCCTATACCTACGCGATGCTGAAGCGGCTCCGCTTCTTCCGCATGGATCTCCCCGCGCTCCGCACGCTGACGCAGGCGGGTGGCAAGCTCGACACGGAGCTTCATGCGGAGTTTGCAAACTACGCTGCACGGACGGGAAAATTGTTCGTCGTGATGTACGGTGCGGCAGAGGCAACGGCACGCATGGGCTATCTGCCGCCGCAGGATGCCCTTGAAAAGGTCGGGGCGATGGGCATTGCGATCCCGGGCGGCAGGTTCGCACTCGTCGATGAGGCAGGAAAGGAAATCACAGACACGGATACGGTCGGCGAACTGGTCTATTGCGGTGCAAATGTTACGCTCGGCTATGCGGAGGCCGGTGCGGATCTCGCACGGGGCGACGAGCGTCATGGACGCTATGAGACGGGCGATCTCGCCCGCCGCGATGCGGATGGGTACTACACCATCGTCGGTCGCAAGCGCCGTTTTTTGAAGATGTTCGGCAAGCGGACGAATTTGCAGGAGGTTGAGCATATCCTGCGCCGGCAGTTTGGTGAGGTCGAGGTCGCGTGTGCGGGCGTTGACGATCACCTCCATATCTTTGTGACGCAGGAGGCGCTTGTTCCCGCGATTGTGCCGTTCTTGAGCGCAAAGCTCGGCCTGCACCATACGGCGCTCACGGCGAAGTATATCGCGGAGATCCCAAAGAATGCTTCGGGCAAGACGGTCTATCGCGAATTGGAGCAGTATTATGACGTATGAGGATGTGCTTGCTCTGCCGCCGTTCGCCGTGGGGCGCACGGAAAAACAGGCGCTCCTGTGCGGGGGGCTGCTGCGCCTGACGGAGCACCACAGGGCGCACTGTGCGCCCTATGCGCGGATGATGGAGGCGGTCGGCTTTTCTGCTGCGGATGTTCGCTCAGTGGAGGATGTTCCGTTTTTGCCTGTGCGCCTCTTCAAGGAGATGGAGCTGCGGAGTGTGGCGGAGGAGGATGTGTTCAAGACGATGACCTCGTCGGGAACGACGGGACAGCAGGTGTCGCGCATTTTCCTCGACCGCAAAACAGCGGCGAATCAGCAGAAAACCCTTGTGCGTATTGTTTCCGCATGGACGGGAAAAAGCCGTATGCCGATGCTTATCATCGACTGCCCTTCGGTGGTCAAGAACCGTGCGATGTTCTCGGCACGCGGGGCGGGGATCCTCGGTTTTTCGATTTTCGGGCGTAAGAAGCTCTACGCGCTGAATGACTCGATGGAGCTGCAGCTCGATGCCGTTCGCGCATTTCTCGCAGAGCACGCGGGGCGGCGCATTTTGATCTTCGGCTTTACCTTTATGGTGTGGCAGCATTTTTACAAGTCTTTGCGGGCGGCGGGGGAACGGCTTGATCTCTCGAATGCCATATTGATTCATGGCGGCGGCTGGAAAAGGCTCGCCTCCGAGGCGGTTACGCCTGCGGCATTTCGCGTTGCACTTCGTACGGTCTGCGGCGATCTTGATGTTGCGGACTACTACGGCATGGTGGAACAGACGGGCTGCATCCATCTCGAATGCGCGGAGGGACATCTCCACACAAGCACATACGCCGACATCATTGTGCGCCGACCGTTTGACTTTTCATCTGCGGATTTCGGCGAGCGCGGCATCATCGAGGTGGTCTCGCTTCTGCCGGAGTCGTACCCGGGACACGCGCTCCTAACGGAGGACGAGGGTGTTCTGCTCGGTGAGGACGACTGCCCATGCGGACGTAAAGGGAAGTATTTCAAGGTGCTCGGCAGGCTGAAAGAGGCGGAACTGAGGGGGTGCAGCGATGCCTATGCGGCAGCATTTTGAGGGTGTGGACTATGTGCTCGGCAGCGCAGAAAGCGAGGCGCAGATGGCGGCCGTGCGCCCGCTTCCGATTTTTTCGGAGGCGGCGTGTGCGTTCCTCTCCGCACTCTCGGCACGGATTCTCGCGGATACGGCGGCAAGGACGTACCCCGATGTTGTAACACTCGGCTTTTGGTGCCGTCCCGCCGCGCTTCGCCAAATGCAGCGCGTCTATGAGGCGGAGAAAAACAGGATTGGGCGCGGTATTGTCTTTCACATCGCACCCTCGAATGTGGCGGTGAACTTTGCCTACTCATGTCTTGCGGCGTTTCTTGCGGGAAACGCGAGCATTGTGCGTCTGCCGTCGAAGACCTTCCCGCAGGTCGATGTACTCTGTCGGATTTTCGCGGAGATGCTGGTGGACTTCCCTGCACTCCTGCCGTACTTCCTCTTTGTTTGCTACGGACACGAGCAGGACGTAACGGAGCACTACTCACGGCTTGCAAATACACGCGTGATCTGGGGCGGCAATGCGACGATTGAAGAGATACGCCGCGCGCCCCTTGCTCCGCGCGCGAATGAAATCACGTTTGCCGACCGTCACTCGCTCGCCGTCCTTGATGCCGATGACTATCTTGCAGCAGCGGACAAGGAGCGCATCGCACGGGATTTCTACAATGACACGTATCTCAGCGACCAAAATGCCTGTACGGCACCGCATTTTATTATCTGGCTCGGTGCAGCAGAGAAGGTAAAGGCGGCGCAGGAGGTGTTTTGGAGCACCCTGCATACGCTTGTGAAGGATCGCTACACGCTGCAAGGCGTTCAGGCGGTGGATAAGCTGACGCAGCTCTATCGGCTTGGTGCGTGCTTTGAGGTGCGGCAAGTTCCGATGGAGGACAACCTTATTACGCGCGTCTGTGTGGCAAAGCTGACGGAGGAACTTGCCGCCTACAAGGCGGGAAGCGGTTTCTTTATCGAATATCGGGCGCAGGAACTTGCAGAGATACGACCGCTGTGCGGCATTTCGTGCCAGACGCTTTCGCATTATGGCGTGGAGCGGGACAGCCTCTTGCGGGAGGTGCTTGCCATGCGCCCTGCCGGCGTGGATCGCATTGTACCCATGGGGCATACGATGGACTTTGCGCTCGTCTGGGACGGTGTTGATCTCATTCGGACGATGAGCCGTGTGATCTGGGCGGTTTGAACGGAGGGGGATATGCCCATGTGTACGAAGGTACTCGTCGTTCTCGGCGGCGACTTGGACGAGGAGCTCGTTCCTCGTTATCGGCGTGCGGAGCAGGAGGGGACGCTTTCGATTGTCGGTTATGCGAGATGTACGGAACAGGGGCTTTCCGTCGAGGGCGTGAGGGGAGAGGTGGAAATTCATCGCGTCCTGCTTTCCTGCTCGAAGCTCTTTCCGATGATTGCGTATCTGCGGCGCTGTGCGCCCGAGATTCCGCGTGCGGCACTCCTCGACGGGCGCATCTTTCGGATGTCGGGGCTGGATGTGCCGCGCCTCTTTGCGGAAAATGTCGGCTATGCGCCGCTTCAAGCGGAACTTACGGATCGGGAAGAGGCGTTTTTGGATGTGACGCGGGCAGAGATTCCGCGCGTCTGGTCGTATGGTTCACGTACGGTCTCGGTCGGCGTAAAGAGTTATTTTGGCGGACGCATCGAATGGGGCTATCGCGGCGACGTGCAGGAGGTGCGCATCGGGAATTACACGTCCTTTGGCCCGCACGTTGTCCTTGAGGTCGGCTTGAACAATCAGCATGACTACCGCCGCATCACTACTTATGATCCGGGATGTATGGATTTTGATACGGAGGATTGGTGTTCCTCTCTGGGGTATAAGAGTTATGCGGGGGGGGTACACATCGGCTCGGATGTTTGGATCGGACGCGGCAGTCGCCTGAAGGCGGCGGGCGACAGCGGCATTCTGACGGTCGGGGACGGTGCGGTGATCGCGGCGGACAGTGTTGTTGTGAAGGATGTACCGCCCTACGCCATCGTGGGAGGCAATCCCGCACAGATTATCAAGTATCGTTTTCCTCCCGAGATGATTGAATCCCTCCTGCATCTGTGCTGGTGGGACTGGCCGCTGGAAAAGATACATGAGCACCTGGATGTTATGAACGATCCGGCTGCGTTTTTGCAAAGACATGGACTTTGGCGATAGAAGGGAACGTTGCGTATGAATGACAGGAAAATTGCAGTCATAGCACAGTGCGATGCAGGTGGAGGCTCTGCCATACGCCCGTATCTTGATGCAATTGATGTGCCGCAGGGCTATGCGGTGGAGCTGATCGAGATACCGTCCGGTGGGAATGTCGCCGCCGCCTATCAGCGCGCGATGGAAGGGAGTGACGCGAAGTATAAGGTTTATCTCGCGGCGGGGAGCATCCTCTTGCGGCTGAATTTCTTTGCGGAGATGCTGCGCGTATTTGCGGATCCCGCAATCGGCATTATGGGGCTCGTCGGTACGGCGCAGCTCTCGACATCGGGGGTGCTTGCAGAGTCGCCATCGATCTGCGGAAAGCTTTTATATATGGATGATACCGGCTTCCACGGAGATGATATTGCGGACGATGTGGAGGATGTCATGGCGGTGGGCAGTGATCTCATCGCCACGCAGTACGATATTCCTTGGCGCAGTGATCTTTTCCATGGCGATTGTTTTTTTGCGGAAGCGCAGTGCATCGAATTTCGGAAGAGGGGCTATCGTACAGTTGTGCCCAGACAGGAAGAGGCATGGCTGCTTGCGGGCAAGAAGGAATTTCAGTATAATAAAACGAGCCGAGAGGTGTTTCTCGACACGTATTCAACAGAGATCTACCCGCTCGTTTCGGTCGTTATTCCAACGTTTGAACGACCGCACTACTTCCGCCTTGCGCTCGAAAGCGTGATTGCCCAGACCTATCGCAATCTGGATATTTTCATCACGGACAACTCGCACAACACAGAGACGGCGGATATGATGCGGCGGGATTTTTCGAATGACCCGCGCATTCACTACGAACACCATCCCTCCTACGGGGCGTTTGAGAACTGGGCGCGCGCCCGCAGTTATGACAATAAGAGAGCCGCATACGTCAACTGGTTGATGGACGATGATCTCTTTATGCCGGATAAGATCGCGGTCATGATGGACGCGTTCTTTGCACACCCCGACGTCAGTTTTGTTACATCGTATCGGGAACTTATCGATGCGGATGGAAATAAGCTGCCGGATATTCCTGTAACAAGCCCCATTGCTCATGAGACTACGAAATTCAGCGGCGAGACAATTGGAACAAATATTCTTGCTTATCTGACTAATTTTGTCGGTGAACCGACCACGGCACTGCTCAAAAAGAAATTTATGTTGGATGGGCATGATCTGGGCTTTTCGGGCAAAGAGGGCAAATATCTCATATCAGATTTTCCCACGTGGCTGCGTCTGCTCAGTCAAGGAAATATGGTGTATTTTCCAAAGCCGCTGAGCAAGTTCCGTATTCATGACGGGAATGAACAGCGATCGCTGCCCTGCCGCATTCGTGCTATCATTTGTTGGGCGCTGGTCATTCGAGAGGCAATGGAACGCAATATCTACCTCCATGATTCAGATACGCGTCGAAAGGCTGTTACGGGCTGGTTGAGGATGGCAAGTGAATTTCTTCGGATAGCCACAATGACGCCCGATCTTTGGGACGATGCGGAATTTCGTGATCTGCTGTGCGTTTTTGCAGGGATGTCGGAGGCTCTCCGCAACGATTGCCGCATTGCGTTCGATATTGACACAACGCTCGTATTGCATATGGATGAGGGCTGAT
>ERZ772957.2515-NODE-2515-length-10513-cov-3.913463_pt1 | contig 10513 bp, 8 predicted proteins | sample MGYA00580682_ERZ772957 | MGnify/ENA primary metagenome ERZ772957 (study PRJEB29015, sample SAMEA2737921) | human oral metagenome | biome: human oral; feature: human-associated habitat; material: dental | place: China | collected 2025 ...
AAGCCATTGATAGGTTCACCCATCCGACCTGTCTCTAAGATAATCAGCTCATGGTCTTCAAACTTAGACATTTCTTTTGGCTTGATTAAGAGACGTTCATCTGCCAAAGAAAGCTTCTTCAAACGAATGGCTGTGCGGACAATGTTTTCAACATCAAAACCTGTCAAGACAACACGACGTCCAGTGTCAGCTGCGGCATCGAAAACCTGTTGAATCCGAGAAAGGTTGCTGGCTACTGCAGCCACAATTACACGGCCATCCCAGTCGCCAATAGTGTGCATAATTTCATCGCCCACTTCACTTTCGCTTGCTACTTGAACATTACTGTCTGCATTAGCAGAATCACTAAGGAGAGCTAATACACCTTCCCGTCCAATCTCAGCCAAGCGGCCAAAATCAGTCGCATAAGACTGGCTAGCTGATTGGTCGAACTTGAAATCGCCTGTGTAAACTATGCTACCTTCAGCTGTTTTCAGGACTATTCCTAAACTTTCTGGGATAGAGTGAGTTGTACGGAAGAAGGAAACCACAGTCCCTCCAAAATCAATCTCCGTATCCTCATCAATCACATGGAAGTCATTGAATTTCTTAACCGTATCATTTCCTTTGACAAAGAGTTTGGCCAACTCAATGGTCAACTCAGAGCCAAACACAGGCACCTTCGCTTCTGCCAAAAGATAAGGCAGAGCTCCAATGGCATCTGCATGTCCGTGGGTCAAGAAGACCCCTGCGATACGGTCGCTATTTTCAAAAAGGTAGTCCATGTTTGGAATGACGACATCAACCCCTAGTTGTTCATTTTCAGGGTATTTAAGCCCTGCATCCAAAACAAAAATAGATCCATCGATTTCAGCGATGTACATATTTTTCCCGTTTTCACGCACACCACCTAGTGTTGTTAAACTGATATTACTCATTTTTCCTCCGAAACTTAATTTATCTTGATTATAGGGTAGGTTTACCCTCTTATTCTAAAAGTTCTAAAACTTTCAGCCGAATCTTTTCCTACCATTATACCATTTTTTTGATTATTTTCAAAACGAAGATAGGTTTTTAACTAGAGATTAGTCACTACTGTGAATCAAATTCTTTTACTTTGACTTCTCTTTTGGAGGCTTCATCGAAGATAATAGAACGATTATACCATCAAAATTATGGGCTTTTTGAATCAATTTAATTTCAGATACCTTTCTCGAACTCTAAATTTCTTTTTTAGTTCAAAAAAACTTGCTTGCACCCCCGACTTGAGAACTATTTTCTACAAAGACATGGTTTATCTACATCCAAAAGCGAGAATTTCCTGTTCGCTACAGAATCTAAAAATTTCAGCAATTAGCCACTAAGATGGAGCTTAACGATAGGAAATTTCTTCAAAAAGAAAAAAGACTTAGAAATTCTAAATCTTTTTATCATCTTTAGTTTGGATAGATATAAGTGACGTTACCTAAAAATTCATGTGGATTAAAGAAGCCACGATAATTTGCAATCTGCTTTTGACGTCTGTAGTTTGCTTCCAATACCTGGATAGAGTTTTCACTTTGAACATCTGTTACATAAGCAACGTGTCCATATTCACCACCATCCCAAACGGCGATTGCTCCTACTACTGGAACACTTCCTGTCTTATAGCCTTGAGCACTCGCGTAGATTGCCCACGTGTTGGCATTTCCCCACCAGTTGCTAGCCCAAGGTGCTAATTCTTTCACGCCCCATGTACACTGACCAACAGGATAAGAGTTTCCATAGTTTGTAGGAGTCTTTTCGACAACATCCTCTGTATCTGATACCACATTCGCAGTGCTAGCTGGAGCACTGTAGGTAGAGCTAGCCTGAGCGGAACCACTCACTTCCAATACGTCCCCTGGGTGGATAGTGTCAAAGATGGTTTTCCCATTCAAAGCTGCCAACTCATGCGGATCCATGCCGTTTGCAGTTGCAATGGCATAAAATGAATCACCGTCTTGGACAACGTAAGAGTTCGCATGGACAGTTTGAGCCCCAACTGTAGCCAAAATAGCGGTAGAAGTCAAACCAAGAGTCAGTTTCGTAACTGTTTTTTTCATAACTAGATTCCCCTTATATTTTCTTGATAAGAAAATCATACTTAATTTACATGTCAGTTCGTTTAGAGTTATATTTTAGTCCTGTTACAAAAATTTATACTTTTACTACATAAGGTATAAGGTTTAAAAACAGACATCGTATAAAGTGATAGAAGAGAATAAAAAATGAATCATTTCCCCAACCTTTACATCAGTAAACCATCCAAAAGACTATCCAATCAACCACTCCCACATCAAGCATTTACATTTATCCGACAAAAAGAGACCGAGATAGGTCATCTCAGTCCCTTTCTATCTATTACTCCATTAAAAAATCATACATTTCTTGCACCGTACCCAGCGCCATCATTTCTTGGTCTTTAACGGTCTGTTTGAGATTTTGGTAAATCTGACTTTCAGCAATTTCCCTTTTCGGCGCTTCTTTATTGACTGTCATGACACCATCTTTGATCGTCACAAAGCCCAGCTCTTCAAATACTTGAATCATCTTGACCAGCAAGATTTGTTGGATATTGAGATAAGCCGCCAATTCTTTCAGCTTGTAGCGAATATCAAACTCTGGGAACTGGTAAATGGTCTTGTACAATTTTGCAAACTGCTCTCTAGTCCCATAACCTGTCAGATAGTAGGCCTTGTCAATGTCATTTTTGAAATAGACAGCTGAGAAATCCTGTTCTTGAAAAATTGTCTTCAGCAAGGTAATATCTTCCGGAATGGTTTTCACAACCACAGCATCACTAGTCGCTAAATCTGGCAACTCTCCAGAGAAATCTAAAACTGGAACCCCTTCTGGCAAGACTGCATTTTTCCCACGGATGTTAAAGAGCTGAACGCCCTCCACACGAGCATCCACCATCATCAACTGAAGGGCGGTTTGACCATTCCATTGGTTGACAGACAGGGTGACTGCCAATTCTAGATTCTTGGTTTGAGCAAACTCTGTCGCCCATCTACCTTGTCCGAAGGCCACCACTTCAAAACTCGCCTCACCCTTAGAAATTTTCAGTTTGAGGTGAGCATTGCCTGCTCCCATGGTTCTAGCACTTTCGACCTGAAAATCCTTGATATAAAAGACAGGTTTCTGATTGTCCATTCCAAAAGGTGCCAAGCGTTCAAAACTTTTGACCGTTTCCAAGCTAAGCGTCTCCAAGTCTAGCTCTTCATCTAGATTTAACTTATTCTTGCCACTAGCATCTGCACCCTTTTCACGGACATAATCTTCCAAAACCTGGGATAAATCTGAGAGTTTCTCAACTTCCAGCGTCATCCCTGCTGCACCAGCATGGCCTCCAAAGGCTATGAAGAGGTCTCGATGGGGATCCAGAGCCTCAAAAATATCGACCGCTTCCACACTACGAGCGCTACCCTTGGCACGACCTTCTTCTATATTAAAAACGATGACTGTCTGCCCTAGTTCTTCCAACAAACGACCAGCAACGATACCCAGAACGCCAGGATTCCAGCCTTCCTTGGCCAAAACCTGGACCTTCTTCTCAGGATCCACCATGGTCTTGGCTTCTTCATAGATTGACTGAACGATTTCCTTGCGCTCTTCATTTTTCTGGTGAATCATGAGGGCAATCTCATGAGCTTCCTCGTCGTCAAACCCAGTCAGCAAATCAATGGCAGGATTGGGATCATCCAATCGCCCCAAGGCATTTAAACGAGGGGCAATCTGAAAGCCAACCGTTTCTTCCGTTACTTCATTAGCAGCAATCCCAGCCATATCCAGCATTTCTTGTAGGCCAATGCGCTGAGTATGCCCCAACATTTCCAGACCATATTGAACCAAGATACGGTTTTCATCCGTTAGACTCACCATATCCGCAATAGTTCCGATAGCGACCAAATCAAGCAACTCCACTTGCACTTCTTCTAAAAGGGCACAAGCCAGCTTGAAAGCCACTCCGCATCCGGCCAACTGTTTGAAAGGATAGTCCGCTTCTGGATGCTCGGGGTGAACAATCGCATAAGCATCTGGCAAGGTTTCAGGTATGGAATGGTGGTCGGTCACAATGACATCCACTCCCATAGACTGGGCCAATTCAATGGCTTCGTGCCCTGCAACCCCATTATCCACCGTCACAATCAAGGAAATCCCCTCTTGCTCGATAAAGTATTTATAAACACTGGCATTGGGACCATAGCCATCGGTAAAACGATTAGGAAGGTAAACACGACACTCTGCGCCCAGCTGTTCCAAACTTTCCTTAACAATAGAGGCCGAAGTCATACCATCCGCATCATAGTCACCGTAAACAAGGATATTCTCCCCTTCTTCAATGGCCTGACGAATCCGTTCCACTGCCTTATCCATATCATGGAGCAGATAGGGATCATACAAGTCTTCCAAAGAAGGCTCTAAAAACTTCTTCAGACTTTTCTCATTCTGAATCCCTCTTTCAAATAATAACCGAGCCACCTCAGGACCCAGTCCAGCCTTCTTGGCTATCTTTGTAAAATCCGCATCTTCAACCTGCGGGGCAAACTGCCATTCATAAGTAGGAGTTATCAAAAAAACATCCACTCTTTCTAAGAATTCTATCGTTTCATTATAACATGATTTAGGCATTTTCTCTATCCAGATTGCTTTTTTATAAAATTTTAGTGAATTTTTTTCAGATATGATTTGACAAGAACATTCTTTTGGTGTAGAATCATGTTATAAAATCTAACACAAAGGAGATCTCTCATGGCTTTAGTAGAATTTAAACACGTCGAAAAATATTACGGAGACTACCACGCACTCCGCGACATCAATCTCCGTTTTGAAAAAGGGCAAGTTGTTGTCCTCCTAGGCCCTTCTGGTTCTGGGAAGTCCACTCTTATCCGCACCATCAATGGTTTGGAGGCTGTTGACAAAGGAAGTCTCCTAGTCAATGGACACCAAGTAGCAGGTGCCAGTCAGAAAGATTTAGTTCCTCTTCGTAAGGAAGTCGGCATGGTTTTCCAACATTTCAACCTCTATCCGCATAAAACAGTGTTAGAAAACGTGACACTTGCACCCATAAAAGTTCTAGGAATTGATAAAAAAGAAGCTGAAAAAACAGCCCAAAAATATCTGGAATTTGTAAATATGTGGGACAAGAAAGATTCCTATCCAGCTATGCTATCTGGTGGTCAAAAACAGCGAATCGCGATCGCACGCGGCCTCGCCATGCATCCGGAGCTCCTCCTCTTTGATGAGCCAACATCTGCTCTTGACCCTGAGACTATCGGAGATGTTCTAGCAGTTATGCAAAAACTGGCGCATGATGGGATGAACATGATCATCGTTACCCACGAAATGGGCTTTGCCCGTGAAGTTGCGGACCGCATCATCTTTATGGCTGACGGAGAAGTTTTGGTGGATACGACAGATGTCGATGACTTTTTCGACAATCCAAGCGAACCTCGTGCCCAACAATTCCTCAGCAAAATTATCAACCACGAAAGTGACAAAGTCAAATAAGGAGGCGCCTATGAAAAAGAAATTCTTTTTATCCGCATTATTGATTAGCCTTTTCAGCCTTGTTGCTGCCAAACCAGTCCAGGCCGACACCAGTGTCGCAGACATTCAAAAAAGAGGTGAACTAGTTGTCGGTGTCAAACAAGACGTTCCCAATTTCGGCTACAAGGATCCCAAGAAAGGGACTTATTCTGGTATCGAAACGGACCTGGCCAAGATGATTGCAGACGAACTCAAGGTCAAGATTCGCTACGTTCCAGTTACCGCTCAAACCCGCGGCCCCCTTCTAGACAATGAACAGGTCGATATGGATATCGCAACCTTCACCATCACAGACGAACGTAAAAAACTATACAACTTCACCAGTCCCTACTATACGGACGCTTCTGGCTTTTTGGTCAATAAATCTGCCAACATTAAAAGCATTGAGGACCTAAACGGTAAAACCATTGGGGTTGCTCAAGGCTCCATCACCCAACGCCTGATTACTGAACTGGGTAAAAAGAAAGGTCTAACCTTTAAATTCGTCGAACTTGGTTCCTACCCAGAATTGATTACTTCCCTTCACGCTCACCGTATTGATGCCTTTTCCGTGGACCGCTCTATCCTGTCTGGCTACACCAGTAAACGGACAGAACTGCTAGATGATAGTTTTAAACCATCTGACTACGGTATTGTTACCAAGAAATCAAACACCGAGCTCAACGATTATCTTGATAGCTTGGTCACTAAATGGACCAAGGACGGTAGTTTGCAGAAACTTTATGACCGTTACAAGCTCAAACCATCTAGCCATACTGCAGATTAAGGAGGACACCCCATGACAGATTTATCATCTTGGACAGCCTATTTTCAGGATTTTGGACAATTTTTCAATGGTTTCCTCTTCACCCTTGCCCTAGCAATTGGATCCTTTATCCTAGCCATGGTTTTGGGCATCTTCTTTGGGGCCATGTCAACCAGCAAACGCCCATTCTTACGTGTTTTGGCTCGTATCTTTGTCGAATTTTACCAAAATACCCCCCTCTTGGTGCAGTTTGTTATCGTTTTTTATGGTTTGCCTCTTATCAGTGAACACACCATCATGATTCCGATTTATTGGACAGCTGTTCTCTGCGTGGGACTCTATCACGGCGCTTATATCGCTGAGGTTATTCGTTCAGGGATTCAGTCTATTCCTAGCGGTCAGATGGAGGCCGCCTTGTCGCAAGGTTTTACCTATATCAGTGCCATGCGCTTGATTATCTTGCCTCAGGCCATCCGTATCATCCTCCCTCCTTTGACCAACCAAATCGTTAACCTTATCAAGAATACTTCAACGGTTGCTATCATCTCTGGAGTGGACTTGATGTTTGTGACCAAGTCTTGGTCAGCTCTCAACGGAAACTACATCCCAGCCTTTCTAGGCGCTGCTCTTCTTTACTTTGCCCTATGCTTCCCTGTTGCCCAGTTTGGTCGCAAGATGGAGCAAGCCAACAAAAAAGCCTATTCACTTTAGGAGGTTACTATGGAATCTATTTTAGAAGTTTTGACCCCAGATAACCTAGTCTTTATCTTTAAAGGATTCGGCTTGACCCTCTACATTTCTCTGATTGCCATCGTCCTCTCTACCCTGATCGGGACTGTACTTGCAGTCATGAGAAATGGAAAGAATCCTATCTTGCGAATCATCTCCAGCATTTACATCGAATTTGTGCGTAATGTTCCCAACCTTCTCTGGATTTTCACCATCTTTTTGGTATTCAAGATGAAGTCGACACCAGCTGGCATTACCGCCTTCACCCTCTTTACATCAGCAGCCTTGGCTGAGATTATCCGAGGTGGCCTCAATGCCGTAGACAAGGGACAATACGAAGCAGGAATGTCTCAAGGATTTACCTCCATACAAATCCTCTACCATATCATTCTTCCACAAGCTATCCGTAAAATGTTGCCAGCCATCATTTCTCAGTTTGTGACAGTGATCAAGGATACCAGTCTTCTCTACTCTGTTATCGCCCTACAAGAACTCTTTGGAGCCAGTCAAATTCTCATGGGCCGTTATTTCGAACCAGAGCAGGTCTTCAGTCTTTATATCCTGATTGCCTTGATTTACTTTATCTTTAACTTTGCCATTTCTAGCCTGTCTCATAAGCTAGCAAAACGTTGGCAACAAGCTGCAGAATAAAAAAGAAATGTGAACTCAAAACAAGGGTTCACATTTTTTCTATAAATGAAAAAGAGCAACTCAATGCTATGCAAACGTTTTACTTTTTGGTAAAATGACTTTAAAACCATAAAGCAAGGAGAAAAATCATGATCCACGAACTTTGCAAAGAATTCTCTCAACTGAAACAAGTAGAAGCTATCGCTCTTGGTGGTTCACGTGCAGGACAAGACTACGATCAAAATTCTGACTATGATGTCTATGTCTATCTTAACTCACCTATTGACGAGAAAACTCGTCAAATCATTCTTAGCAACTATTGCTCCTATATGGAAATTGGAAACCAGTTTTGGGAATTAGAGGACGACTGTGTACTAAACAACGGTATCCAAATCGAGTTGATTTATCGTTCGCTGGAGTCGTTTGAACAAGAATTGAACTCAACCGTTTTTCAACACAAAGCTCAAAATGCTTATACAACTTGCATGTGGCATAATCTACTCCACAGCAAGATTCTATACGATCCGAATGGAAACTATGCTTCGCTCCAAAGAGCCTACCAGATTCCCTATCCACAGGAACTCAAAAAGCATATAATTGAAAAGCAACTCCTTTTGCTAGAACAAGCCATGCCTGCCTTCTCTCACCAAATAGAAAAAGCTATCAAACGCCAAGATCTTCTCAGTATGAATCATCGTACGAGTGAGTTTTTTGCTTCCTACTTTGACTTGTTATTTGCTCTCAATGAGCAAACCCATCCTGGTGAAAAACGAATGCTGGAGTACGCAAAGGCCCATTGTGCTCTCCTCCCTAAGCAATTTGAAGAAACTATTCGCGACTATTTCCAACTACTCTACCAACCGCAACAAGGAGAACAAGCGGTCCTAACCTTACAAACTATCTTAAAACAACTAAAGGACATTTTACCATAGACCCAAAAGAAAATGTGAACCTCCGTTGCTGGTTCACATTTTTTTGTCGTTGACTGTAAAAATCTACTCTACCCATATGCAGTTGCTTATTTTTGACCCTCTCTGAAAATCTGTAACTAGGTTAAAAATTGTCCAATTGATTGACGAGTAACCACCAAGCTATTCCAAAACCTCACCTACAATCTCCTGACCCGCTCTACCATTGTTGCTACTAATGGAACTTTCATTTTTTCTTTAAGTTACTGTAATTTTTTTAGAGAACCTAACAATTATTACAATATGAATTTTGCAAAAATCACCCAACGATGAGTTCACATATTACCATAAAATACCCTTATAAGAGAAAATCAAAGCTAAAATCAATAGAATATAGAAAGCGATAAAAAGCCATTTCATCTTCACACATAGAGCAATATACTCTCTGATAAAGGCCGATGGAATATAGTAGGCCGCTGTTCGACAGCCCAAGCCATCTCCTTTCATACGGAGTTGTCTAGCATAGGTACTGGTTCGAAAAACATGGTAGTCATTGGTCACAAAGAGAAAACGTGGACTTGCCACCAGTTTCTCTCCCATTTCTTTTGAGAAGAGAAGATTCTCATAGGTTGTCGTTGAGTCTTCCTCTAGGAGAATCGCTTCTCTCGGAACATCCGTCTCTTCCAGCAAATAATTACAAATTGCCTGAGCTTCGGAAATCTTCTCATCCCCACCTTGGCCACCACTAGCGATCAATTTGACATCTGGATTATTTGAATTGTGGTAAGCCTCAACAGCCTTGTCAATCCTACGCTTGAGCAAAGGACTCACCCTTTCTCCATCCAACAAACCAGCCCCATGAATGATGATAAAATCATAATGTTTTTTCTTAGGAATGAAGAGATACAAGATAGAATATAGTAGAAATCCTGCAAAGGCAAAACCAAAAATCAAATACGAATAAATCAAAAAGAAAAAGATGATATTCACTAGATGATTGGTGTAGAACAAGCTCTTGGTATCGCTCACTCGAATCGCCATGATTACAAAAAAGAACAGAATCACACACCCTAGTCCCAGAGACAAATAATTTGCCTTGGATTTCCCCTCTTTCTTCAACAACACAAATCCGTTATAAATAAGGAAAAAGCCACTTAGAAAAACTAAAAAAGGGAGCAAAAGAAAAATCACTGCAAAGAAAATCATGTGCAATTCTTCTTGCCCAGCCTCATAAAAAAGATTGGCAATAGACAGGTAAGAAAAGAGCAGAGACAAAAGCAAAAGAGCCGGATTCCAGAGGCTACGATTGTCCCTAAAAAATGAAATCAGAAAAAGTAGGACAAAAAATCCTGTAATAAAGTACATAATCTTCTCCTTTGATGACTACATTGTACCATAATTATGGCAATAGAAAAAGAGAACCTTAGTCCTCTTACTTGATCATTTTATCCTGAGTATCAGCCACAACCTGAGCCAGGCTCGTCTGACCAAGTTGATTTTCCATGGCTGCTTGAACATCAAACAGCTTTTGATCCAAGATCGCATGGATATTAGCACCAATTGGACAATTAGGATTTGGATTATCATGGAAACTAAAGAGCTTACCAGATTTTCCTAAACACTCTACAGCTTGGTAGACATCCAACAAGCTGATATCCTGAAGGTCTTTTATGATCTCAGTTCCTCCCGTACCACGAGCAACTGAAATCAATCCTGCTTTTTTGAGTTGGGACAAGGTTTTGCGAATAATGACCGGATTGACTCCGACACTGGCCGCAAGAAAATCGCTGGTTATTTTGCTGTCTGTATCCTGCATTGCAATACTAATCAACATATGAGTCGCAATCGTAAATCGACTTGAAATTTGCATCTTCTTCTCCTTTCACTGATATTTTATTCATCTTTTCCCGTATAAACATTATACCTTTTTTGCTTATCCTGTCAAATA
>ERZ772957.2516-NODE-2516-length-10508-cov-4.617909_pt1 | contig 10508 bp, 10 predicted proteins | sample MGYA00580682_ERZ772957 | MGnify/ENA primary metagenome ERZ772957 (study PRJEB29015, sample SAMEA2737921) | human oral metagenome | biome: human oral; feature: human-associated habitat; material: dental | place: China | collected 2025 ...
TGCCGCATACATTGTTCTCAATTTTACATTAAGACATATCACAGATTAAAAGGATGGAACCGCTAAAAAACGAATCGAGCTTTTAGAGCTGCACAATGAATCGGACGGTTAGACTGCCATGAATATCATTTTATTACGAGAGGAAGAGCTTTCTGCCGGAAGTTTTTCTTTTCCTAAAACGGATGAACGTTTTTTACATATCAAAAAAGTGTTAAAGCTCGGCATCGGGTCGGTATTCAAGGCGGGGATCATTGACGGCGAAAAAGGAACGGCGGAAATCATTTCCTTTTCCGATGAGGGGTTGTCCGCACGGTTTACCTCATCGGCGGAGCAAGCTCTTGATGGGGCTGATGGATCCTATCCGGCTTCAACGCTGCCGCCTATCAGACTGATACTCGGTTTTCCGCGCCCCATCCAGCTTCGCCGTATTCTGCGGGATGTCGCAGGTCTCGGTATTGAGGCGCTGTATCTGACGGGCACCGAACTGGGAGAAAAATCCTACCTGCAGGCTGATATTGCCGCAGAAACGGAGATCGAGCGGCTGCTGATCGACGGATGCAGTCAGGCAGGTGATACTCATATTCCGAAAGTGTACCGCGCCTATAGTTTACGGCATTTTTTTGACCGATATGGAGATGAGATACGGCCGGATCACCTGCGGGCGGCGCTCGATGTTCCGTTTCAAATTGAGCAAGATAAAATTGACCAAGCTCACATTGAACGAAAACAAAACCGCATGGTACAAGGCGAAGACAGCGGGCTGTATATCCCTGCGATGTATCCGCTGCCTCAGCTGCAGTGGGACGGAATGCAAACGCTTTGGCTTGCCGTGGGCAATGAGCGCGGCTGGAGTCTAAACGAACGGCTCCTATTTGCAAAAAAACACTTTACTGCCTGTACTATGGGACAGAGAATTTTGCGTACGGAAACCGCCGTTACTTCCGCTGTTGCAGTGTGCCTTGCAAACTCCGGCGCATGGGATATGAGAGGAGTGCAATGAATCAGGATCAGGTAAAAGAGATATTATTGCAGATTGAAGAGTCGGGGCTTGAATTTTCGGTAACGTTTACCGGCAAGGCGAGCAAGAAAGTCAACGGGCTGTATAAAAGCGATACGCATGAGATTTTGCTGCACAATAAAAACTTTTCCGTCGATAACGAACTGCTGTACACCGCTATTCACGAATATACGCATCATCGGCTCTGCGAGCTGGATGGAACCCGTTCCGGCCGTGTACATACGCAGCGGTTTTGGAGCTATTTTCACCGGCTGCTGCAAAAGGCGGAGGAGAAGGGGCTGTATAAAATCGCTATGGAAGAATCGCCTGAGCTGCTCGAACTGACGGATACAATTAGGACGACCATCATGGCGGAGGACGGCAAGCTGATGAAGGAACTCGGCAGGCTTTTGAGCAAGGCGCGGGCGCTCTGTAAGCAAGCCGGTGTCCGCTACGAAGATTATATCGACCGTGTGCTGTGCCTGCCGCGCGCCTCCGCTGCGACGATCGAGAAAATACATGCGTTCGATGTAAAGCCGGAACTCGGCTATGAAGCGATGAAGGTGGTTGCGAATATTGCAAATCCCGATAAACGCGCCGCAGCAGAGGATCTTTTTTTACAAAAGCACAGCCCTGCGTTTGTGCGCGACAGCGTAAAAAGTAAACCGCAGGATGAAGACCCGCGGCGTAAGTTGGAAAATGAAAAGCGCCGAATTGAGCGCACGATTGTCAGCCTGCAAGCGCGGCTCAGCGAGTTGGAAGACACGCTTGCAAAGATGCCCGTAACGCCGTTTATCTTTTGTTTTTTCTTTTTGCTGCGGCTGCTTTCTCCTCTCGCCGCGGATAATACCGGAGCCGGGCAAATGCAAATACCGGCGATACCGGACATCCCCGAAGTTACTATCGGCGGAGGGATTACTCGGCCGCCTGCGCCTCCCGTTATTCAGCCTCCGGTGTTTTTACAGCAAAAACGCACTCCATCGTCCGCAGCAGGGGCGAAAGGCAAACAGACGGGAAACGCCGCTGCCGCTTCCGGTAATTCCGGTAAAAGCGATGTAAAAAAATCAACGGCCCTGAACGGACTCAACGCTAAAACGCTGGCGGCATTAAGCCAAAACAGCGGTAATTTGACGCTGCTCAATAATTTGCTCGGCACTGATGCGGGATTAGGCGGCAATGGAGGCTTGGGCAATGTAACCGGTTTGCAAACCGATACGGGCGGCGCCGTTTTAACAAAGATTTTAACCGAACTGGAAAAACTGCAAGCGCAGACCGCTCAAGCTGCTCAAAAAGAGAACGCGCAAACCGGTCAAGCTGTACAGAAAGCAACTGCATCAACCGGAAATACCGGTGCGGGAACCAATGGAAACAATGCTGCCGGCACAAGCGGCGGTACGATTACCGATACCGTCAATGCTGCCGGTACTGCCGCAAATACCGGCGCGGGCAATGCGGCAAATGCTCACACTGCGCTTGCACAAGGGGCTGCGGCGGAACTCATCCGGTTGCGGATAAACGGTAAGGAAATTAAAGACGATTTGGTTTATACATTTTGTTCCGCTCCCGCCGCAAACGGTTCGTTCTTGTACGGTGCAGACCGCCGCTTTACGGCTAACGGCGCCGAGCTGAATGAGACCGCTTATTTTCTGTGCCGGAAGACGGAAGCGCAGCAGTACGAGATTACGATGGATTTACGCCAAGAGCCGCTGAATGCAAATTCTTTTCTGTATAAACTCTATCAACTCAGTCCCGTATCGGTGGAGCAAACTTCGGATATCATCTTTTGGCATTATAAGGCTTCCGACCTTGAAGTGGAGTTGATATTCAGAATTGCCGAGTCTGCGTAAAAACGCTCCCCGCATATAAGCAGGCAATTCCAAGAACTGCTACAGCAGGGAGTATGAAGCCGCCTCCCAGCGAAATAAAAAAATTATAGAGACCGTGGAGAAGGACGGCGGCCGCAAAGAGGCGTGAGGCTTTCCGCTTTGTTCTGGTGTATGCCATCGATGCATAAAAGCAGCCGAGCGTTCCGTGTAATACGGCGGCGGTAACAAGTCTGAGGAACTGTACGTTGGAATACCGTAAACTGTATGAAATATTTTCAAACCCGCTAAAGACAAAGCCGAAGAACACGGCAAGCAGCATGCTCTGTGTAATCCCGAATCTTTTTTTTAAGACTATAGCAGCCGTTAAAGCGAAGAAGCCGGTTTTAACGCCTTCTTCTATCCATGCTGACGTAATAAAGCTGTTAAACAAAAGCCGCACTGCTTCCGATTGTTTTGCAATACCGGCATCTAAAAAAGTATGCACACTATGCTGGAGCGCAAGCACCGGAAGCAGTGACGCTGCCGCTGCAAAGAATACGGCGGCAAGCGCATAAACGGGAATGTGTTTTTTTATTGCAATACAGACCGCTGCCGATGCCGGTAAAAATGCCGTTATCAGCAGCCCGATAATACTCATGCCGTACGAACCGCTAGCATATCTTCCCGCCCGAGACCTTTATGTCGGAATCGTGTTTGACGATGGCTTCAAGCGCGTGGGTAATGCCGCTGACAATTGTTTCCAAGCTCATCGAGGGGGTAAGCGCCGGTTTCCCGATTACCTGTTCGGGCAGGAACGGAATATGGATAAAGCCGCTTTTCATCGGTGTCCCCGCCGCCGTTCTGGCTGCCGCAAGGTGCGCGACACCGTAACAGACATGGTTGCAGATAAAAGTACCCGCCGTGTTGGAAATTGAAGCGGGAATCTTATGCGCTTTTATGTTTTCAACGATAGCCTTTATCGGAACGGTAACAAAATATGCAGCGGGGCCGCCGTTTACCACCGGTTCATCGATCGGCTGATTCCCTTCGTTATCGGGGATGCGGCAATCGTCAATGTTGATACCGATTCTTTCTACGGTAATTTCGGATCTGCCGCCTGCCTGCCCGATGCTTAACACCGCATCGGGATTTTCTTTCTCGACCGCTTCTTTTATCTTTGCTAAAGATTTTCCTACAACAGTCGGAATTTCAAGTTTGATAATCTGCGCGCCTAAAATGGTATCAGGCAATCGCTTAATTGTTTCCAGGGCGGGGTTGATTTTTTCTCCGCCGAAGGGATCAAATCCGGTAACTAAAATTTTCATATATTCTTCTATCCATCTTCTCTTAATGAATGGGTCATTATTTTATCAGAGTTATATCTATCTGTCTATTTGCGTGTTAGGCGGACGGCTCACTGAGCCGCTTTTTTTGTTGTTTTTTGATATAATGCCGATAAACAAGAATAAAGGAACTAAAAAAATGGCTACACCAACAGAAGAAAGAAACAATCGTATTATCAAAATAATGAATTGCCTTTATCAGAAAGCATCATCTACAGAACCAATAGAAATCGAAGATTTTTCAGAGAAAATTGAAGAACTTTTTAGAACGAATGTTTGGGGATTTAGAGAAGTTGTCTTAACAGTTGCTGTTGCAATGCTCGATAAAACGGATTTTCCGAATTTTAAGGCTTCCAAAGATTTTTATGACTGTAATCCAAGAGCAATTTATGAACAGCCCATCAAAACTGTTTTGATTGAGAAGAATTTACCTCATAGACAATCTGGTCCGTTAAATGTCGCAAAAGGTCAGCATAATCTTGATGGAGAATGGATTTCAAAACGTAGCAAATCAGACCAACCGACTTGCAGAGTTGCTGTAGAGTTAATCAACTTGATGGAATCTGATGAAAAGTTCATAGAACCGATTGGAATTTCTATAATGCGTCATCTTCTTGCAGAAAAACAAGAACTGAAACAACTTGATATAGAAATAAATCCGACATCAGATCCTTATTTTCTTTATCATGCTTGTGAAAGACTGATAATTATGGCGACAGATGGAGGCAACACTCCACAAAGAATTTGCGGGTATCTGTTGGGAAGTTTTCACAAATCTATGCAAACAAATATCATTGTTACAGGAAGTAATGACAGTGCCTCGACTACAAGTACGACAAGTAAAAAGCCTGGTGACATAAATGAAGAAGCTTCTGATGGAACAATTCTCAATGTCTACGAAATTACTGTAAAGTCTTTCAATGAAAGCAGAGTACGAGATTCATATAACTGCATAATGGCTTATAATTCAGAATACAACACAAACCTTACTGAAATTATTGTAATCTGCCGTCCAGAAGACTGTCATCCAGATATGCAGCCAACAAAATTAAAAGGCACAATGGGAAATTATTTGTACAATGGAATAAATTATCGTTATTGGAACATTTTTGAATGGCTTTCTTTCACTTTGCAGCACACTCCAGCCGATGGTCGGGAGATGTTTTACTCAGAATTGAACAGCTACATTTCCGATATAAACACCTCTCAAACCGTAAAAAAGTGTTGGCAAGAAATTCATTCTTAGGAAACCAAATATTCACAAACTGCTTTAGCTACAGCTCCGGCAAGTTTGCAAGGCACAGCATTTCCAATTTGTGTGTATATCATTCCCTTGCTACCATAAAATTTATAGTCATCTGGGAAAGACTGTATTCTTGCGGCTTCTTTTATGGTAATTCGCCTTAGCCGGCTTGGAGCTTCTTCAAAAGTTGGTGTTATTGTTCCGTCCATAAGCCCCTTATGGTAAGCCACTACCCAATCAGAATTTGCGTTTCCGTACAAGTATTCTTCATCAACAAAAGGAGTCTTATTTCCACCCATTGACGCAGGAAGAGTATTCGCATATCCGTCTACATCAATAGGTCTGCCCTGTCCATTAAAATACATACCTGCATAAGGCGATTTTCTCATGACAGGGTGCATTGCAAATGTAATTTTTGCAGTACAAGTAGTAGGGTTTTCAGAAGTTCCTGCTTTTCCAAGATTTTTAAGCAATTTTTTAACAGAAGGTGCTTGAACTTTCTGATTTAAAATGTGAAAAAGCATTTCCTGTTCAACGAATGGATTTTCCATGAATTTTTCTTTTGGAATTCCAATGATGAATATACATGGTAAGAAAACGGGAAAGAAAAGCTTGCCGATGATGTTCCAAATATTTCTCATAAGCCCTCTATTCAGTTGCCAAAGTGGTTCCATCTCAAGAATTGTGCTTCCAAAAATGACAATCCAAAGAACTATTAACAATAAAATACTGCCAACTACATAAATGTTCTTTGCACCACGATAAAACACCTCTATTCGTTTGTCTCGTGGAACTCGCTCCAGTATCTTCACCTGCTTGGTAATCTGATTTATTCTTTCTTCCTTATCCATATTTTTTAATCTGATAAATCTATAAATTTACCAACAGCTTGTCCTATTATGTCAACATACGACTTTACATCTACCACTTGCAGATTTTTGCTGGATGCTTTGCCTCCCAATGCCAAGGCTGGAACATAACCATAGCACTGACCATATTGCAAAGTAGGTAACTTTCCCTTAATATTTAAATAAGGTCGGGCGTCAAAATATTCCTTGTCTATAATAGCCGTTTCATCTCCTAAAGTAAAGTTTAAAAGAAAATCCATATCACCTAAGATTTCGCTTGTGCATTTTCTTATATTTATAAACAAGATTCTATTTCCCTCATCAGATGAAATCGTCTAATTGTCATTACCTTCCCATATTAACAAACCTCCTAAAGCCGTAACACCAAATACGATAGAAGGTTCTAATAACTTATCAATGTAATCAAATACAAATTCATACTCATCAGGATTAATAAACTGTATAAAACCATCTTCATAAATACCATAGCCCATATCTTGCCAGATGGTTAACAGCACATCAGATAGTACTCCTTTATATTTATTGATTGTTTTAATAGGAACATCACTATACTTGATATAGTTGTTTTTATTTCTTTCTTCAAATGTTAATCGTGCCATAATCTTATCTTTTTATTATTCAGGACTTAGAGATTGGAGTTAAAACAAAACTACACCATCATTGCGTTGTCAAGCGTTACTTGTCAACCAGTTCAATCTTTTAGTCCCAAGCGCTTCATGTCTTCTCCATAAAGACGGTTAAACTCTTTTGAAGACAATTCATGTGCAAGATAAAGTTCAACAAACTTTTTGTTAACACTGGGCTTGATGGTAATAAAATCATCCATACCACCTAAATTCTCATGACCAGAGAGTGACCTCTTAAAGAAGATGGGAACAGGATTATCCTTTGTGCCGTAGGTTGGATCCTGCCATTGCTGACGATTTACGTAGGCTGAGAAACTTTTAATCCTGTAAAGAAAAGTTAGTCTCTGAACTTCTATGTCATCATACCAGATTTTTTCGCCACTACCCCTTTGAATAGTATTATAGCTGCCTATAAAAGTAACAACTCCTAAATACTTCTTATGTTCAGGAGAATAGAAAGAATACATATTATAAGTTGCAGAGCGTGTTTGTGCTACTCCCATAAACCATCCACTGGTAGTGAAGACGTCGTCGTCGATATCTATTTCACGGTGATTTATAGGTATTTTTACTACTATTGTGTCTGAATTCTTTATATACGTATCTGCGTAAGGGATAGCGTCTTTATTTCCACCAAGCGTAAACCTCGTTATAATAAAGATAAGTAGTGGTGCACCTACAAGAGATGCAAAAACTGTTCCTGCTGTTGAGAAGATTTTAAATCCTCCTATTGAAAAATTATTTGCCATTGATATTATGAATTTGCGATGATACCCATATAGTTTGCATTACCTACTGTGTCATTGTCGTCGGAATCATTTAACTCCTTCATTATTTCTCTAGTCTTTCCTTCTATCTTATTTTCTACCCAGTTTGACCCTTCATCTACCGCATAACCAACTGCAGCTCCTGCAAGGCCTAAGCCCAAAGACTTTCCAAAGCTCTTAAAGCCTTCTTTCCATGCACCTGTTTTAGCGGCTTTTACTGCAGCTGTCTTTCCTCCCTGAATACTTGCTGCTTCAGCAAGAATATCTTGTTGTTCGAGTGCTGCTTGAGCAGCTTTGTGCATCAGTTCCTCAGAAGATTCTTTATACATCTGTTCTGCTAATTCTGCAGAAGCAATAGAAGTTGCACTTGCACCATTTGATGTACGAGTAGCTACTTGAGATCCCCAAGTAGCAGCATCCGCACTTGCATCGGCAGCTTGTGTTCCATAAGCCAAAGACTCCAAGCCTTTCATGTTTGCCTCTCCTGTTTTTGATGCTACCTGTGCATCTATCCTTGCAGCCTCACCCACTCCTGCCTTATTTGCTTTTACACCTGTAGTGATACTACTTTCAACAACAGACTCTCCAGTTCCTACTCCAGTAGTCGTACCAGTATTTTTTTAATTCCCTATAGGATCAGACTTTTGGTTGGATTTGTCCGTCTCACTAAAGTCTATGCCTCCAAAGTTTAGTGCACCAGTGTAGAAGCCTACAGAGAGGGCTAAAGCAAAAGGATTGGCTCCTCCTGTAAGCCCACCTATAGCACCTTGAATGAATTTACTTTTCAGCTGAACATATATTTCTGCAGTATTCATTTCTGAGATTCGCAAAGCAGCTTCTTTAGCCTGTTCAGGATTAACAATGATATTAATTGTTCCTCCCGTTGTACAAATCATCTTCGATTTATTTAACAATGCATGCTGTTTTTCTATAAAAACATTATTATGAAATGAATTCCAAGATGACTCCAATGTGTTGTCACAATCGTGGGCAACCCCTTTCACTCCTTTATAGCCTGCATAAATGGCTGCAGTAGTACCAACGGCTATTGCTGCACCCACCATCCAACCTTCGACAGCTACAGCAGATAGCAAGACAGCACCAACGCCACCAGTTGCAACAATAGTAGCGACTATCAAAGCTCCAACTGCAACGCCAGCAAGAAATGTTAACAGACCTCCCCATTTCTTTATAGGCATTTTGCAAACAAATGTATCAGAGATTTTTTTGTCATCAATATTTAGTAACGGTAGCTTTGAGGCAGTATTGATAACATTACCATCCTTATCAACTCTCCATATTTCTCGCGGTGTTCCGCAGGTCATATTAGTACAAACAACATTCGTACCATGTCTTACATAGGATTGTCCCATAATTTAAATTGTATTAGTCAGTCTTCGTATTTGTAAGTCGACACTCAATGTGACATTATCAGTAACTTCTTCTATAACACTCAGTGAACCTTTCTGAAGGCATCGTTCAGCCTGATTAATCCAAGATTGTTGTGTAAAGTTGATGTTATACTGCGTAAAGCTATACTGTATCAAAGGTTTTATCTTCTCATCATATTCTTTGCGTATTGTCTCGTCAAAACGAGAATCTGGTGTATTTTTACCACTGCACTCCCATAACAATGTCCCATCTTCTTGAACCTCAGACTTTCGTTATGTTTCCAAACTGAATTTGTTATCTGGGAAAAGGCGCGATGCGTAAGGGATGGTATCATTCCCAACACATAGCTCGTCAGAAACTAAATGTTGACCAAAGAAAATAGAGTAAAAGGGATTGGCTATCAAACTCTCCATAAACTTATCATACTGGTATATTATCTTATCTTCCAGTTTGATGAGATTGTTCAGCGCATTACTTCCTGCCGTACCTTTCAGGAAGTTATATTTGTCCGTTAGCTGTTTCTTCTCCTCACCCCATAATGCTGTAATTTCGTTATGATTGAGAACCTTTGTTATTAGTCCAGTATCGGGGTCGATACCTATTATGGCATTGACCTTCATATTCTCTAATTCATTAATTAGGGTTATTGACTCAACATATTGTTCTGGAAAAATAGAAGGAATGTCATCTTTCACACTGAAGGCAAAGCCCTGTGTACCCTCTGCATCCATAAACCTCTCTACAGAGTAATCTTTCTTACTGACAATTGTACTGACAGGTATCTCGTCAAGCTTCGTGATGATGGTCTGTACACAACGGTACTTGTAGTCTCTTTGTGTCAGACGACCTTCTTGGACGTGACCGTGTAATCGATCTATCAAACTCATTATCTATATGTTATTTAATATTGACAACTCCGCCTTTCTCTTTATTAATGTTGACAAGCTCACCTACAATGTCTACACTTCCACCTCCCTCGACTTTTACACCTTTTTCCATATTTGGTCCGATAACACTCTGTGATGCTCCTTTGACATAAATATTCTCAGATTTCAGCGTAATGCTTGTATTGGCTATTATAATCTCGCTTGATCCAACAGATAATGTTATTGTTGATTCACCTTTCAATTTTATGTTTCCCCCACTACTCATTTCAAGCACACTTTTTCCCTTGCCGACATTTATCGAAGCATTACTTCCGGCATTTACGGAATGAGTAGCTTTTGCTTTCAATGTAGAGTTACCTGCACCATCAAAAGTCATGCTTACGCCGCCCTTGTCATGCAGCGTGACACTTCCTTTAGAATCATCAAGTTTCAAGGAACTGCCGGTGCGACTGGTAAGGCTCTTGCAGTTGTTGCCTTGACCACCGCCACCACCTATCGTTCCATTAAACAAGCTACCCAAAACATATGGTCTTGCTGGATCTCCATGACGGAAGCCGAGGAGGACTTGGTCGCCTACCT
>ERZ772957.2519-NODE-2519-length-10503-cov-6.285126_pt1 | contig 10503 bp, 9 predicted proteins | sample MGYA00580682_ERZ772957 | MGnify/ENA primary metagenome ERZ772957 (study PRJEB29015, sample SAMEA2737921) | human oral metagenome | biome: human oral; feature: human-associated habitat; material: dental | place: China | collected 2025 ...
TTAGCGCAGGTCCTGCGGCGTCTATCAAGCACGAGCTTCTATTCTTTCTCTCCATTGTAAAAAGTCTAAAATTAAACGAAAATATCTGGCAGGATTAAATTCTAAAATTTGACTTTAAATCCGCAAATACGGAGGCTTTGCGCCGCCGCGAAATTTTGAAATTTAAAAGTACTCTTCCCGGCTCGGCGCCGCTATGATTTAGAATTTTCGCGATAAGGTCTTATGGACTTTGCCGCAGGGTCTATTATATTTGCGGCAGAGAGCGAAGTTGAAACCTGTCGCGACGAAATCCCATACGGTTTATAAATTTTTGCGGCCCGCATAGAGGAATTGAGCGCTTCTCTGTACCGATTTTCATCGTTCATTTCGCCATCCTAATGCTTTTAAAAATCGGCGATTAAAAAGCTCACACAAAAGCCGGCCACACATTTAATCTGCCTCCAAGCATTTTTAAGCGACAATACGAAAATCAAATTTTCGGAGTCCTCATGACGATTTACGAGTTAAAGCCCAAATTTCAAAATTTACTTCGTCCGTTAGTAAGACGCCTTTACGGCGCGAGCATCAGCGCAAATCAAGTCACGATCGCAGCCTGCGTCACTTCCGTTCTGCTAGGCGGACTTCTGATAAAATTCGCCGAAGTTTCGACGCTATTCTTTCTGCTGCCCGTTTGGATGTTTTTGCGTATGGTGCTAAATGCCATCGACGGCATGCTGGCTCGCGAGTTTAATCAAAAAAGCCCGCTGGGCGGCTACCTGAACGAAACCACGGACGTCATCTCGGACGCCGCGCTGTATCTGCCGTTTGCCTTCGTAGCGCCGTTTGACTGGGGCGTTATCACGCTCGTTATCTTTCTATCTTTTATGAGTGAGTTTTTGGGCGTTCTAGGGCAGGTGCACGGTTGCGGTAGGCGATATGACGGGCCTATGGGCAAGAGCGACCGCGCGTTTATATTTGGGCTTATCGGTACGATATATGCGCTATTTGGGCGACTACCGGAGCGGTTTAGCTGGGTACTTTACGCCGCGATATTTTTGCTTGCGCTTACTTGCGCAAACCGCGTGAGGATGGGACTAAAAAGCGGGGAATAAGGAGCCTCGGACGAGGATAAATTTAATAGCTATCTCCAAAATCTACGCAAGGTAAATTTGTCTAAATTTGATATAATTGCAAAAGTTTTAAGCTCGCCTCGGCGCGGGCACGTAATCGCTATAAATTTGAGCTTGTTTAAATTTACGAGATTTTTTGAGGCGAGGATAAAATATCACGACGAATTTGTCTACTTAATTTAGACGCTTTAAAAGACGCTAGGCGCGCAAAACGTGCTTGGTTAATTTCGAGCGTTTTATCAAATTCGGCGAAATCAAAGGCAAGTAGCAAAAGCGGCAAATTGCAGGCATTACTTAAAACCGTATCGGCTTTAATCGCCTCAAATTTATGTCTAGCTCGTTTTCGGCGAGGCGGGTAAAAGCTCATTTGCCGCACGCAATCGTAAAATTGAGGGCGTCACAAAAAATGAATTTGAAAAACAAAAGAGTAAAAAGGATACAAGATGAAAAATTTTTTAGCGGCCGCGCTTGATTTTATCCTTTGCCGCATAACGATATTTATTACGGGCGTACGGCCGCCGCAGGAGCTTTTAAGCATCGGCGACGGCACTAAAATTTACTACGCCAACCACGCTAGCCACGGCGATTTTTTGCTGATTTTCGTCTCGCTGCCTTACCGCGCAAGAAAGCGCGTGCGCCCCGTCGCGGCGGCGGAGTACTGGGGGAGCGGGCCGTTGCGTAGGTTTCTTGCTAAAAACGTGTTTAACATGGTTCTAATCAGCCGCCATAAAGATCCGCTAGAGTCGCTAGCGCAAATGAGCGAGGCGCTGCAGACGCACTCTCTCATCATCTTTCCCGAAGGCACGCGCAAGACGGACGACGATCTAGCGTTACAGCCGTTTAAAAGCGGGGTATTTCGTTTGGCGCAACAGCGCCCCGACGTCCCGCTCGTGCCGATTTGGATCAAAAATGCGCGCCACGTCCTGCCTAAGGGCTTTATGATACCTATCCCGCTGCTTTGCGAGCTGATAGTGGGCAAGGAGATATTTTACGGCGGCGAGAGCAAAGGCGAGTTTTTACAAAAGGCGCAGGATGCGCTTCTAGCGATGAGCGATACGCAAAATGATAGAACGAAAGCCTAGCGCAGCAGCTTTGGCGAGAGCTGTAAATTTGAGCCCTGTAAATCCGCCACGTAAGACGGGAAAATTTGCGAACGATTTTTGCGGCAAATTTGACGGCGAGCCTTCTAAAATGACGGCTAAAAGCGTCAAATTTAAATGCGAAACTCGGGCCAAAACGCTCGCCTCGCCGCAAATCAAATTTGACCCAAACGCAGGCTCAAATCGCGAGCAATTCTCGCTAACAAATTTAACCATTCAAGCCGTCCGTATGGCAAACCAAACGCTCGCAAATTCGACTCGCTCGGCAACATGCAAAACAAGCGTCAAATTTAGCTTCAAATTTAACCAAAAGGCACTAAAATGAACCCGCAAAATCATATCTTAAATCTATTTTTAGGACTCATCGCGGTACTTGTCGTCTCTAGCGCCATTGCCTTTATCCTAAAGGCGAAATTTGGAGCCGAGAACAAAACCGTCTCAAATTTAACCTCGCGCATAAACGCCTGGTGGGCGATGATTTTGGTCATTTTTGCGTTTACGTATCTGGGCAAAAACGCCGTGATATTTTTGTTTTTGCTAGTTTCGTTTGCCGCATTGCGCGAGTTTTTGTCGCTCATCTACATCCGCAGAGGCGATCACATCGCGCTCGTGGCGTGCTTTTACGTGATTTTACCGATGCAGTATATCTTTATCTACGCTGATTGGTATGCTATGGCGATGATATTTATCCCGGTTTACGGATTTTTATTTTTGCCGATTTTGGCGGCTATTTGCGGCGACGCGGCTTATTTTTTGGAGCGCTCGACGAAGATCCAGTGGGCGCTGATGATTTGCGTGTTTTGTATCTCGCACATCCCCGCACTTCTTTTACTAGACCTTGAGAGGGGCAGCAGCATGGAGCTTATGCTGTTTTTGATCATAGTCGTGCAGGCTAGCGACGTGCTGCAGTATATCTGGGGCAAGCTTTTTGGCAAGCGCAAGATCGCTCCTAGCATCAGCCCGTCTAAAACGGTGGTCGGTTTTGCGGGCGGGGTTCTTAGCGCTAGCGCGCTGGCTGCGTATCTGCATCATCTCACGCCTTTTGGCGCGGTAGGGGCGTTTTTCATCGGGCTTGCCGTTTGTATGATGGGCTTTTTAGGAGGGCTCGTGATGTCGGCGATCAAGCGCGATCTAGGCGTCAAGGACTGGGGATATATGATCAGCGGGCACGGCGGGATGCTTGACCGTATGGACTCGCTGTGCTTTGCGGCGCCGATATTTTTTCACATAGTTAGATACTTTTACGCGTGAGGTTTTGATGAAAATTCGGAGTAAAATTTTACTTCTGGCGCTCGCGGCAAATTTAGCCTTTGCCTTTTCGGCCGACAAGCTCGTGCAAGACGCTAGGGTACAGGTCGGGCGGACGCTGTTTTACGATCCTTCGTACGAGAGGCTAGCCTATCCGATGGGCGACGTGGATATGATAAAGGGCGTTTGCACCGACGTCGTCGTTAGGGCGCTGCGAGGGCAGGATATCGATCTGCAGCGGCTCATCCACGAGGATATGAGCGCGAATTTTAGCTCCTATCCTAAAAACTGGGGTGCGAAAAAGACCGACAAAAACATCGATCATCGCCGCGTGCCAAACATCGCAACCTATCTAAAACGCAAGGGTTACGAGGCGAAGGGCGAGTTTAAAGCGGGCGATATCGTGACGTGGCGGCTGGATAACGGCAGGCCGCACATCGGTATAGTTTCGGATAAATTTGCCGCCGGCAAAACCCCGCTCGTGATCCACAACATCGGGCTTGGCGCGCAGGAGGAGGACGTGCTAAACGAGTACGAGATAACGGGGCATTTTAGGATAAAATAAGCGTAAAAATCGATAAATTTAAGTAAGAAAGGCAAAAAATGGAGTTTAAAGAGAGCTATTTTATAACGAGCGACGGGGCGAGGATATTTTACAGATACCGTCTGGCTGCGGACGTGGCGTGCGAAAATCCGGGCGCAAATGAAGTAAATTTAAGCACCGGGGCCGCAAACGAAACGTCAAATTTGACCGACGAGCAAGCGGGCGGCATAGACGAAAATGCGGAGCTAAATTTAAACGGCGAAGATAAACCCGGCGAGCAAAATTTACCAAACGGCGGCGAAAACTCGGACTCAAATTTAAACGAAACGGGCAAATGCGCTGCGTCAAATTTGAGCGAGACGCCTAGCAAAAACGCCGAGCAAAATCTCAAATTTAAAGCCGCGCCAAACGCCAAAGCCGTAGCGATATTTCACCGCGGGCACGAGCACTCGGGCAGGACGACGCACGTAGCGGACGGGCTAGCGGACGAGAGTTTGAGCTATTTTGCGTGGGATCAGCGCGGACACGGCAGGAGCGACGGCGAGCGGGGCGACGCGCCGAGTATCGGCCGCCTCATCGCCGACGTGGACGAGTTTGTAGCGCATATTGAGCAGAGATTTGGCTTTGAGACGCAAAATCTAGCCGTGATAGCCCAGAGCGTGGGCGCCGTGCTGGTCTCGGCGTGGCTGCACGACTACGCTGTGCGGTGCTAGCTAGTCCGGCGTTTAGCGTGAAGCTTTACGTACCGTTTGCTAGGGCGGGGCTAAAGGCGATCTACCGCGCCCGCGGAAATTTTTTCGTAAACAGCTACGTCAAGGCTCACTATCTCACTCACGACAAACAGCGTCAGGCCAGCTACGACGCCGATGCGCTCATCACTCGCGCGATCTCGGTGCGCATATTGCTTGGGCTTTACGAAGCGGCGCAGCGCGTGGTCTCTGACGCGGCCGCGATCACGACGCCTACGCTGCTGCTGGTTTCAGGCGATGATTGGGTCGTGGAGCACGCCCTGCAGCACGAGTTTTACAACGCTCTTGGCGCGCGCGTAAAGAGGCGCGAGGTTTTAGATGGATTTTACCACGATACGCTGGGCGAAAGCGAGCGGGAGAGGGCGTTTGAGATAGTGCGCGAGTTCGTCGGCGAGCGCTTTAGAGCGCCTTTTAGCGAGGTGGACTGCACGCACGCGGACGAATACGGCTTTAGCCGCGAGGAGGCCGATAGGCTGGCTACGCCGCTGCCGAGATTTAGCCCGAAAAATTTGCGGTTTAAATTCCAGCGGGTATTTATGCAGGCGGTTTCGCCGTGGGTCGGCGGGCTAAAGATCGGCGAAAATACCGGCTACGATAGCGGCAGTACGCTTGATTACGTCTACCGAAACGAGCCGCAAGGGGCGAATAAATTTTTTAAATTTATCGACAAATTTTACCTAAACGCCATCGGCTGGCGCGGTATCAGAGAGCGCAAGCGAAATATCAAGCTAGCCATCAATCAAGCCGTGGCAAATCTGCAGAAGCGAGGCGAGCCGCTACGACTGCTCGATATCGCCTCGGGTCACGGCAGATACATACTAGACGCCGCGCAGGGGCATAAATTTGAGCGCATAACGCTGCGCGACTACAGCGACATAAACGTAAAAGCCGGTAGCGAAATGATAAAGGAGCGCGGGCTGCAGGACGTCGCGAGCTTTACGCAGGTAAACGCGTTCGAAGCCGCTAGCTACGAGGGCCTGCAGGACGCATATACGCTTGGCGTCGTGTCGGGACTGTTTGAGCTCTTTCCGGATAACTTGGTCGTGCGCACTGCGCTACAAGGCTTTTCAAGCAGCGTAAAAAGCGGCGGCTACCTCATCTACACCAACCAGCCGTGGCACCCGCAGCTCGAGATGATCGCGCGCGCTCTATCCAGCCACAGGCAGGGCGCTGCGTGGATCATGCGCCGCCGCAGCCAAGCGGAGATGGATCAGCTCGTGGAAAAGGCGGGATTTAAGAAAGTAAAAGAGTGGATAGATGGGGATGGGATATTTAGCGTGAGTTTGGCCGTTAAAATTTAGCGGCTTGTCTTTTGAGCGTCTTTGAATGAGCTGGAAATTTTCTCCCTCGATGAACTGCATGTTCTATCTTCGATCGAAAATTTCTTCGCAACATTCAAATCCATCTCAAAATACTTCGCCTTGTCGTTTTACGTTCAAATTTGAAGTCAAATTTGCAAATTTGAGTCGCCGAGACCCGTACCTTGAAAATGATAAATTTAAATTTGTGGCGCATAAGCGCTAGATAAAACTGCGCATAGCGCAGCAACTTCTCACGTCGTAGGAGATAGGGGATCGTTAAGGGGGAAGGGAGCGACCTCGTAATTCAAGCCCCTTCCCCCTTAACAAAAAAGATTGACTTGCACAAAAAGTTTAATTTATAACTCTAAATTTGACTAATTCAAATTTAGTACCTTAAAGATGCAGGTCTCGGCGAGTAAAATTTGCGCCAAGCGAGCGATATCGGCGATTAAGCCGTGAAAACGCAAATCCGCTAAAATTTGATAGAATTAGCAAAAAAAGTAAAAATGAAAACTAAATTGTTTTTATCGCAGCTGGCCGCGCTAGTCGTCGTTGCGGCGATATTTTACGCTAGCTACGGCGCTACAAACGCCCTCGCGAGCGCTCGCGCAAACGTGCCCGAGATTTATTTCGCGTGGGAGCGCGCAGTGCCGTTTTTGGCGTGGAGCATCGTGCCGTACTGGTCGCTAAATTTGCTCTATGCGCTTGGATTTTTCCTCTGCCGTGACGCCGGGGAGCTCGCGCGCTACGTCACGCAGCTACTCGCCGCGCAGGTGATTGCGACGCTGTTTTTTATCGCTTTTCCTCTGCAAATGTCGTGGGAGAAGCCCGCAGTTTCGGGCATTAGCGGCTTTTTGTTCTCGAGCCTCGCCGCCTTTGACCTTCCGTTTAATCAAGCCCCGTCGCTGCATATAATACTTTGCGTCGTGGTGGGCGCATTTTACCTTCGCAAGGCGCGCGCAGTTTGGCTTAAAGCGGCGCTTACGGCGTGGTTTGCGCTCATCGGCCTTAGCGTGCTGACCACGTATCAGCACCATTTTATCGACATTCCGACGGGGCTGGCTGCGGGCTGCCTCGTCCTACTTGTTCGTCCGATAGACGGCGCGCCGCTTAGTTTTGCCATAGCTAGGGAGGCCGCGCGCTACAAATGGGCGGCGCTATATCTGGGGCTTGCGTTTTTGACGCTTTTTGCGGCGATTTTGGGGGCTAAAATTTGGGGCGCGTGGATGCTGTGGCTATCTTGGGCGAGCCTTAGTTTCGCGCTGGTTGCTTGCGGTTACGCGTTTTTGGGCGCGGGAGTTTTTGCTAAAAACGAGCAAGGCCGTCACGCTTTCGCGGCCAAAGCTTTACTTTTTCCCTATCTTTGTGTCGCGCGGTTAAATGCTCTTTTTTGGCTGCGCGGACGCCGGCTTTCAGACGAGATTTTGCCGGGGCTCTATCTGGGCTCAGTTAAGGAGGCGGGCAAATTTGACGCTGTGCTAGATCTCGCGGCCGAGTTTGAGCGGCCTGGCGGTGCGCAAATTTACGCGAGCATACCTATGCTAGATATGATAATGCCCGGCGCGGACGAGCTGAGGCGCGGCGCGGACGAGCTAGAGCGACTTGTAAAAACGACTTTTGGCGGCGGTGAAAATTTGTCGCAAATGGGGGCGAAACTAGGATCAAATTTTAGCGCCAAGGCGGGCTACGCGAACGAGCGAAATTTGAAATTTGACGAGCAAGCGGACGCGCGGGCAAATTTGCAAACGCGCGGCGTGGCAAACGAAAGTAAGATCGCCGAGGCGGGACAAATTTTTGCTAACTCAAACGAACGAGTCGCCGAGAACGGCAAAAAGGTGCTGGTCTGCTGCGCGCTGGGCTACGGCAGGAGTGCGTCGGTGCTGCTTGCTTGGATGGTGATTTATAGGGGCTTTGGCTTTTATGACGCGCTAAATTTGCTAAAATCGCGCCGCGAAAAGATCGCCGTCTCTAGCTCGCTACGCGATCGGATAGAGCAGATAGCCGTCCGCACCAGCGAAATTTGAAAGCGAAGTAAAGAAGCGGCAAATTTACGCGCGAAATAGGCGCAGGCTAAATTTGATCAAGTCCGGTTTAAGGGATCAAATTTAAAAAATCTGCAGGCTAGAAACAAGCGGCATTGCAAAATTCTCGGCGAAAACAAACGGGAAATTTAACCAAAGGCGAACGCCCAAAATGAGGAGGGAAAATGACGAATGCGGAGCAAAACGAAAAAACGGCGCAAGGCGGGGAGCGGGAGTGCCGTCAAAGGACGGACGATAGGGCCTTGGCGCTGGTTACGGCTAGATTTTTAGCGACGCATAGGCTGTTTTTCTTGTTAAATTTACTTCAGCTTGCCGTCTGCCTTACGATTTTTACGCGTTTTGCCGTGATTGCGGGCTTTTTTGCGGCTTTTGCGGCTCTATTTTATCTGCACGTTAGGCTGCATTTTGATACGTTGATTTTTAGAGATTTTGCGGAAAGGAGGCTTGATTGCGGCAAATTTGACGCGGCGCTTGCGGAGCTAAATTTAGCTAGCAAGCCGCCCAAAATCCGCGATATGAAAAGTCGCTGCGCGGGAGCTTTGCAGCTATATAAATTAACGGCCGCGCTTACTTTTATCGTCGCCGTTGTGGCTTTTGCGTGTTACTATCTGAGCTAAATTTGCTTGCCCGCTTAGACGGTTACGGAACGCCGATTTAGACGATCGCGTCGGTTTGGCGCGCAAAATTCAACAACTGTTTTTCATGGCGAGATAAACGGGATAAAATTGATTGCTTTTGCGGGCCATTTTTGTAGCGACTATTTTAAGCGATGAAACAGCGGCTAGTATCGCCGGCGCACTGCATTTGAGCGCTTTTAAATTTGACGATTTCGTCGGTATTTTAAAATTTCAAAGCATAAAAAAATCCAGTGCAAAAAAGACGGAATGGACGACCGAGCAAGTTTAGTCGGGGCAAAATATACGAATTTCTTTTTATAGCACCACGACTTCGGTTTCCAGTTCGATACCGAATTCCTCAAAAACGCGGCTTTGCGCTAAATTTATGAGCGCAATCACATCCTCAAAGCTCGCGCCGCCGAAATTTATGATGAAATTGGCGTGCTGCTCGCTAAATTTCGCTCCGCCGATCGCGTGGCCCTTAAGCCCCGCCGCTTCGATCAGCCTGCCCGCGGCGTCATTCGGCGGATTTTTAAAACAGCTTCCAAAGCTCGCTCCCTTTGGCTGGTTGGCGCGTTTGGCGGAGAAATCCGCGGCGAGTTCGGCATCAAAGCCGCGTGAAATTTTAAACTCGGCGCCCAAAATCGGCTCCTCGATCCCGCTTCTTCGGTAGCCGAAGCTTATTCGCTCGCGCTCTACCCAGCAGCGAGTCAGGCGCACGGCAAGCAGGCTATCGCTAATGCTAGCGCCGCTAAGCCCTGCGTTCATTTTGATTAGCCCGCCGAGCTGCCCTGGGATGTTGCGCAAAAACTCAAAGCCGCCGAGGCCCTGCTTTTTGGCGAAGTTATAAATTTTACCCGACTTCGTCGCAGCCCCGATGCTAAGGACATCGCCGCTTAAGCTTATGCGGTCGAACTCCTCGCTTAGCATCGCAAGGTGCGGCGGCGCGGGCGAGATGAGCAGATTATTGCCGTCACCGATGATCGCGCCCCCCGATATGCTCTCAAACTCCGCAAAATCGGCCTCGTCCTTTAAAATTTGCACCGCAAAGCTCCCGCCGATGCGCACAGAGGTATATTTGCTAAAATCTATCCGCTTTATTTTCAAAATTTTGCCTTTTAAATTTCATTTTTTGGTTTCGTCAATTTAAAATTTCATGCTCGCCGCGCATCGTTTTAAAATTTAGCGATACCGCCGCGAGGTGCGGTGCGAGATGCAAACGCTATTTCAAAATTTAGCGCTGCCAGCGCGATTGAATTTATCTCGCTTTCGATACGTTTTCAGTGGCGCGCTACGTCACACGCGCAGCTCGCACTCTGCGGTACAAAATACAGCCGCGCAATGTACCTCCGCGTGTAAAATTCCATCGCCGCGTAGCCTTAAATTTGAAAGCGTAGTGGCTATCGTACTGCGACAGATCGCGCTATGGCGTACGGTCGAGACGAGCTTGGCGGCAAAATCCGCGGCAAGCTCGGCGCTAAATTTTACGCGCAAATTTAAATTCACGTCGCACTCCGCAGCTAAACCCAAAAGCGGCGAAGGGGCTGCACCGCCACGGCAAGAACGCGGGGTAAAATTCTACCTCGCGTCTACCCTTACGCCAAAGTAAAATTTTCGCCGAGGCACAAACCCCTTAACGCCTAGAAATTTAGCCGAAACGAAGGGGCGTGTTCCGAGCAAAATCAGCCGAAGCAAGGCTCAAATTTCAACTAAATTTTAACCTCGCTCGCTTTACATGGGGTTTTGCCCGCCGCAGTCCGCAAAACGGATCTCGTTATATTCGCGCGGGATAA
>ERZ772957.2523-NODE-2523-length-10501-cov-1.995884_pt1 | contig 10501 bp, 8 predicted proteins | sample MGYA00580682_ERZ772957 | MGnify/ENA primary metagenome ERZ772957 (study PRJEB29015, sample SAMEA2737921) | human oral metagenome | biome: human oral; feature: human-associated habitat; material: dental | place: China | collected 2025 ...
CAGACGGAATTTGATTTGGTAAAGAATATCTTTACATCGTTCAAGGAGGTAGAAGACAGACATATAACCTTCTTCAAGGGCGAGATATCGGGCAAAGAGGTAGCTCTGATGAAATGCGGTATAGGCAAGGTGAATGCCGCTGTCCGTCTATCGGAGCTCATCAATATATTCGCTCCCGATATGGTGATCAATACCGGTGTGGCAGGTGGTATCGATACGGCGGTGAATGTGGGCGATGTTGTCGTAGGTCGTCAGAGTTGCTACCACGACGTATGGTGCGGCGAAGGTGCTTGGGGACAGATGCAGGGTTTGCCGCTCTATTTCGATGGCAGCCGAAAGATACTGGATATCGTAGAAAGCTTATCTCTCGACAATCTCCACACAGGGCTTATCTGTACGGGCGACCAGTTCATTACCGAGGCGATTGGTTTACAGACGATTAAACGCAATTTCCCGAAGGCTCTGGCAGTCGATATGGAGAGTGCTGCGATGGCTCATATCTGCTATCAACGCAATATCCCGTTTGCTTCTATACGCGTAGTTTCCGACACCCCCGACAAAGAGACCGATAATCAGACACAATATTTCGACTTCTGGGAGACTGCTCCGAAGCGTACTTTCGATGTGCTGAAAAAAGTTTTGGAAAAACTCTAACCCTCGTGTCTAAGAATAAGTTAAAGAAGTTTGCCGAACTTGCTACAATGGAAAATGTTTTTGAATTTCCGTTGCAGCGTATACTTGCAGGCGACGATTTTCAGTTGCGAGGTGTGTGGGGTAAGAGCTTTTTCGGCAACTCTAATCCGATAGTGCTCGAGCTTGGTTGCGGTAGAGGTGAGTACACCGTAGGTCTTGCTCGTAACCATACCGACAAAAACTTTATAGGTATCGATATCAAAGGAGCTCGAATGTGGGCAGGAGCAACAGAAGCATGCGACGGAAAATTAAAAAATGTCGCTTTTGTGCGAACTGATATTCACAATATTAGTACTTTTTTCGGTAATGGCGAAGTCTCGGAAATTTGGATTACCTTTCCCGACCCGCAGATGAAAAAGCAACGCAAGAGGCTTACATCTGCCACTTTTCTCGATAATTACCGTAAAGTACTTACAGACAACGGACTGGTTCGTCTGAAAACCGATAGCAACTTCCTTTTTACATATACGAGCGAACTTTTGGCTGCAAACAAAATCCCTGTAAACGAATCTATTACAGATATTTATTCCACTACCGACAGCAAACGGCACGGTATACTTACGTCTATCAGAACCTATTACGAAAGTCAGTGGTTGCAGCGAGGCATCACGATAAAATATATCGAATTCCAATTACCGCACGCAGCCGTTATCGCCGAGATAGACGACAGTCATATACCTCACGACGAATACCGTAGCTACGGAAGACAACGCCGCTCTGAACTCGGTATATAAAGTATAAAGCGATTTAGCATTATACAAGCACTTTGTTTTCGATAAGTCGGAATTTATTTATACCTTTGCTTATCGTTTCAGTATGCCACTGAGACTATTTCAGTGATTTATAGTTCATTATACAAACAATTAGTAACATATAGAATGAAAAGAGACATCAGACATATATATATGATTATCATTGTCTTATTGAGTGCAATATCTTGTACTTCTCCAATAGACATTGAGACCGACCAAGCAAGTCCTCGTTTGGTGATTTTCGGAGCTTTTCGTCAAGATACTATACGCAACTATATAAGTATCAGCAAGTCGATGGGATTTTTTTCGCAATTGCCTCCCATTGCTATCGATAATGCAAAAGTAACCATTACCGCCAATGATACTGTGTACCAACTATATCCCGACACTGTGACTGGGCGTTATTATATCGACTCTCTCAATATATTAGTTGGTCGGGAGTATATTTTGGATGTATATCTCGACTTCGACCAAAACGGTGTAGATGAGCACTATAGAGCAAAATCGCGAATGACCAATACTCCGCGTATCGATTCGGTGAAACTATCGGGATTTGTAATACAAAAACTCCCAATAATGCTCGTATACGGTAAGGTTTTTTATACTTCCGACAATAATTTTTGTGTTTACAATTGGAAAAACAGAGATACTATCGGTATATTCAACTATCTGATGATTATGCCCGAACGATTTCTTAAAACTGCCGGATATGCCTACACTGTCCCCTATTTTGTAAAAGATGGATTTAGTAAAGGAGATACTCTGCATTTCCGTATAGACAATTTCAGCAACGAATATTCGAGGTTTATATCCCAAGCAGCATCTGCATCGGGTATGCAAAACCCGTTTTTTTCGTCGCCGCCATCGGAGGTAACGACAAACATCAAGTGCCTCGATGCAGACATCAGAGTATCGGGATTTTTCACTACTTATAGCCGAGGAACAGTGTTTTCGGTAATCTCTCACATAGATTTCGACTTCGGGTCGATTGGCGGTATGAGATAAACTTTTTATTTGTCGGTATATAAGTTATGAAGTTCACTACTGAGGTAAAAACACCTGTAAACAAGATATTTAGCCATCGCAGTAAATATATGTTGTTCGGTTCGTGTTTTGCCGAAAATATGGGAGAAAATCTATGCAAATACCGCTTCGAGGGCATCAATAATCCGTTCGGCATACTGTTCAATCCTATCTCTATCGCTCAGGGCTTGGAGCGTATTCTCGACGAAAAATATTTAACCCACGAAGACTTGTTCAAACACAACGGGCTATGGCACAGCGATTTGTATCACAGTGCTTTTTCCGATTCCGACCCGCAGACAGTGCTCGATAGGGCAAACAGACAGATTGCCGATGCTCACAATATTTTGCCTAAGACAGATTTTCTCATTATCACTTTCGGGTCGTCGTGGGTATATATGCATCAGGGCAAAGTAGTGGCAAACTGCCATAAGTTGCCCGAAAACAATTTCGTCCGCAAACGACTCTCTGTTAGCGATATAGTCGATGTGTATAAACCTCTTCTGGATAGGATATTCCGAACAGCACCAGAGATAAAAGTGATAATTTCCGTAAGCCCTGTACGTTATCTACGCGACGGAGCCGTCGACAATTCTCTAAACAAAGCTACGTTATTGCTTGCAGTAGAGCAACTTGTAAACACTTTCGGTCGATTGACATATTTCCCTGCTTACGAAATATTGCTCGACGAGCTGCGAGATTATCGTTTCTATGCCGACGATATGGTACACCCGTCGAAGATGACGCAAAATATTGTGTGGCAGAGATTTGCCGAGTCGTTTTTTACAGATGAGACATTGGATTTCCTACCGCAGATAGACAAACTGCACAAGATGTTGGAGCACAATACTATGCACGAAACCTCCGACGAGGCGGTGGTTTTCAAAGCAAGGATAGAAAGCCAAAAAAGCATAGTAAATAAATATCTTAAGGATTGCAGTTTGATGGGGTTTTAATTGAAATACTTGAATTTACATAAAATTAATATGAATTGTATTGCTAAAAAACTATTTTGTGCTATAATGCTTGCTCTCGCAAGTATTGGCGACGTATATCCGCAAGAGGCTACCCGAGGCGGACATTCACCGTCGGAAATAACGTATAATAAGCAGTATACCGTCGACGAAGTACCCAATCCAAAAACTAACGATGCCAATGCGTTTGTGGCAAATCCCGACGGAATCATCTCAGAAGAGACTGTTTATCAGCTCAATACTATGCTGCAAAACTTGGAAGCAAAAAACAAAGCAGAGATTGCCGTCGTGGTACTCAATTCTATCGGAGATAACGATATTTTCGATTTTGGTGTAAAACTTTTCGAACGTTGGGGAATAGGTAAAAAGGGGAGCGACAACGGTTTATTAATACTTTTTGTATTAGACCAACGTAAAATTCGTTTCGAGACGGGCTATGGGCTGGAGGGAGTTTTACCCGATGCCATCTGCAAGAGGATACAGATGAACGAGATGGTGCCCTATTTCAAAGAAGGTAATTACGATGAGGGTATGCTCAGAGGGGTAAAAAAAGCAGTAGAAATTATTGAAAACGAAGAATTTTTCGAAGATAATTCCAAGTCGGAGTTTCCCTCTTTTGTATTTGTAGTACCCGTAGCAGTGCTGCTGATAGTAATTATAGCTATGTCGTTCAAGAGCAATAATATTGCCCATAGTAAGAAGTTCCAATACAATGCCGAAAGATACAATGCTATGAAGGCATACGGTAGTTTGATAATAGGAATGATATTTGTAGGTATTATAATAATAGTCATCACATTAGCTATATTGGGAGTTAGTCTTATAAGTCTCTTCTTATTGGGATTTCTGTTATTTATGGATATGATACCCATTAATATATTGAAAAATGTATTTGCCAACAAACTCCGACGCCAAAGCGTTCGTTGCAAAAACTGCGGGGCACTCACAAAATTGTTGTCTGAGACGAATGATAATAAATACCTTACTCTTGAACAAGCATTCGAAGAGAAGATAAAATCCGTAGATTACGACGTGTTTTTATGTGAAAATTGCGGTCGTGTGGAGATAAATAAGTATAACGAAAAACCGAAATATAGCGATTGTCCCCAATGTGGCACACGCAGTTTTTGTTTGGCAAACTCGTACATAGCCACTCGCCCCACTTATGTCAGCAAGGGGCTTCGTATCAATGTAAAGCGTTGTAAATATTGTGGTTTCCAACAAGAAGATAGTGTGTCGATTCCACGCCTTACACATACGTCGAGTGGAGGTTTCGGCGGTAGTTCGTTCGGTGGCGGCTCATCGGGCGGAGGTTCGTTCGGAGGCGGTCGCTCGGGTGGAGGCGGTGCCACAAGTAGTTGGTAATAAAAAGATTACTATTAGATAATTATAACAATCAAACATACAAAATAATATGAGTATATATCCGAAATTAATTTTAGAGGCACTCGCCGAGATACGTTACCCCGGCGAACCACAGAATATTGTGGAGAGCGGTATGGTCGAAGACGACATACGTATCGACGGCAACAAGGTATCGTTTTCTCTGATAAGTCCCAAAAAGAATTCTCCGTTTATGAAATCGGTAGTGAAAGCTTCGGAAGCAGCTATAAGAAGACATATCGGCGAAGAGTGCGAAGTGGTTATAAATGTGAAAAACAGAGAGGTACGACCCGTAGCAGCAGAGCAACCGCCCACAGTGAATGCCGATAAGATTATTGCTATTTCGTCGGGTAAAGGCGGAGTCGGTAAATCTACCGTTTCGTCGAATCTGGCTGTGGCTCTTGCCAAAAAAGGTTATCGTGTGGGATTGCTCGATGCCGATATTTTCGGTCCTTCGGTGCCTAAGATGTTCGGGGTCGAAGACTATCGTCCCGAACTCGTGTCGGTGGGCGACAGAAACTGTATGCGACCGGCAGAAAAGTTTGGAGTTAAGTTGCTGTCGATCGGTTTCTTCGTCGACCCCAAGAGTGCTGTCGTATGGCGAGGCATAATGGCAAGTAATGCTATCAAACAGCTTGTACAAGAGGCCGATTGGGGCGATTTGGACTATTTCCTTGTCGATTTGCCGCCGGGTACGAGCGATATACATCTTACTGCCGTCGATGTACTGAAATTTACGGGAGCTATCATCGTATCGACCCCGCAGAGCGTAGCCCTTGCCGATGTAATCAAGGGTATAGAGATGTTCGAAAATCCCAAGATAAATGTACCTATATTGGGTTTGGTAGAAAATATGGCATATTTTACGCCTGCCGAATTGCCCGATAAAAAATACTATATCTTCGGTAAAGAGGGAGTAAAACGTTTTGCCGAAGAACGAAATATTCCGCTTTTGGCACAGATACCCATCGTCGAGTCCATTTGCGAAAGCTCCGATAGCGGTGTACCCGATGTGCTGAAAAACAGTATCTTGGAAGAAAAATATAACGAAATAATAGCGAAAATATAGGCTGCTCATACTATGCTTGGAATATAATACTATTCCCTTAAAAGAAGAGAGGACATCGACTCGAAATAGAGTCTTTGTCCTCTCAAACTTTTAGTCAAAAAAATTAAACTAACAACGTATTAGCTCAGAGAAGATTTAAGAGTTTCTACCCATGCAGCAATACGTTCGTCGGTCATGTCGCTTTGGTTGTTTTCGTCGATTGCAAGTCCTACGAATTTATTGTCGACTACTGCATCGGATGCAGAAAAGGAATAACCATCGGTAGAGGTCTGTCCTACTATTTTGCAGCCTTTGTTTTGCAAAGCTTGCCATACCTGACCCATACCATTCACGAAAGTGTCGGAGTACGACTCTTGGTCGCCGCAACCGAAAAGAGCTACAGTCTTACCACTGAGATTTGCTGCTTCGATCTGAGATAAAGCCTTCGAAGTCGTCTTGCAAATCGCCAAATCCCCAAGTCGATGTACCTAAAATAAGGTTATCGAACTTTTCCAAATCTTCTTTTTTTGCTTTCGATACTTCAAAAACTTGAGCATCGGCACCTAATCCTTTTTGAATCTGTTTTGCTACGGTTTCGGTATTACCACTCGACGAACCGTAAAAAATTCCAATACTTTTCATTGTTCTGATTTTTTAATTTGTTATAAGGTTTCTATTATCTACAAAATTATTATCTTATCTATCCGTATACAATCGCACGAAGTGAGTATTTATATTGCTTTTTTCACTATCGATAGCGATAAATACTATTTTTTCGTTTGACTCAAAAATTTCTCCACGTCAATAGCCGCTTTACAACCCGAAGCTGCAGCCGTAATGGCTTGTCGGTAGTGTGGGTCGGCTACGTCTCCCGCCGCAAATACACCCTCGATATTGGTGCGAGTCGATGGCAACTGTGTTTTGATATATCCCGCTTCGTCGGTATCGATATATTGCTTGAATACATCGGTATTGGGGTGATGTCCGATGGCGAGGAAAAATCCATCTATCTTTATATCTACCTGTTTTTCATCGGATTCGCCTTTACGATAAACGAGGTGAGCCTCCTCTACTCCACTCTGTCCACCGAGCCCTACGGTCTGGTGTTCGAAAAGGACTTCTATATTTGGAGTAGCAAACACGCGGTCTTGCATTACTTTAGATGCTCTTAGAAACGGCTTACGTACAATGAGATAAACCTTTTCGGCAAGCCCTGCAAGATATATTGCCTCTTCGCAAGCTGTATCGCCGCCACCTACGACGGCAACGCGTTTTTTGCGATAGAAAAAGCCATCGCAAGTAGCACACGCCGATACTCCGCGACCGGCATACTTAGTCTCGTCGGCAAGTCCGAGATATTTTGCCGATGCTCCGGTAGCTATTATTACGGCATCTGCCTCGATATTAGTCTCTCCGTCGATTTCGACCTTGAAAGGACGTTGCGAAAAATCTACTTTCGTCACCACACCACTACGAATATCGGAACTAAGCCGAAGCGCCTGATTTTTTATATCTTCCATCATATCGAATCCCTGTATCCCATTGGGATAGCCGGGAAAATTCTCTACCTCGGTAGTCTGCGTAAGCTGCCCGCCAGGCTGTATTCCTTCATATAAGACAGGATTTAGATTGGCACGCGAGGCGTAGATGGCAGCAGTATAACCCGCAGGTCCGCTCCCGATAATCAGGCATTTCACTCGTTCCATAGTACTATTGTGTTTAGGTATATTTTGTGGTTGAAACTACACGGCAAAGTTAATAGATTTTTTTCAATCTGCTTACAAAATATTTTCGGTAAAGTATACTCTTCGCACACGAGGCGATATCGAGGCAAGCACTTCGTAAGGTATGGTATCGAGCTGTCGGGCTATTTCCGAAAATGGTCGTTCGGAGCTGAATACCACTACCTTATCGCCCTCTTTCACATCCATATCAGATACGTCGAGCATAAGCAAATCCATACATATATTGCCGATAATGAAGGCTTTATGTCCGTCGATAAGCATATAACCTATGCCGTTGCCGAGCCGTCGATTGATACCATCGGCATACCCGATAGGCACCAAAGCAATACGTTTATCGGTATCGACCTTCCCCCTTCGACTATAACCGACTGTCTCTCCTGCCTTTACATCTTTTATCTGAATGATCTTGGTATACAGCGAACATACGTTTCGCAGATTGTTGGCTGAGTCGGCCGATACGCCCCATAGCCCCACGCCGAGACGCACCATATCGAACTGATAATCGCTAAAGCGCTCTATCCCAGCCGAATTGAGTATATGTTTTATGACCTTATATCCGAGAGCACTCTCTAACCTTTTCGCGATACTATCGAATAACCGTATTTGACTCATAGTAAAGTCGTTCATCTCGTCAGAGGTCTCGTCGGCAGCAGCTAAGTGCGAGAATACCGACATCACTTTCAGCTCCGTATGCGATGCAAAAAAGTCGATAAGCCGCTCTAAATCTTTCTCTTCAAATCCTGCACGGTGCATACCCGTATCGATTTTTATGTGTACGGGATAATCGCGTAGTCCAAGCGAACGAGCAAATTCCGCCACGAAATTCAGTATCCGAAAACTGCATATTTCGGGTTCGAGCTTGTACTCAAAGAGCTGATAAAGCGAACTTTCCATAGGATTCAATACCACGATAGGCATCCGTATACCACTCTGCCGAAGCTCAACACCCTCATTTACAAAGGCTACTCCGAGATAGTCGCAACCATAGTGTTGCATAGCCAGAGCCACCTCTATCGAACCGCTACCGTATGCCGATGCCTTCACCATACACATAAGTTTAGTAGTCGGCTTCAGCTTCGAACGGAAGTAGTTCATATTGTGAAACATAGCATCGAAATCTATCTCCAGAGACGTATCGTGCGGTAGATGTTGAAGATACATTCGGATACGTTTAGGGTCGTACTCGGGCGAGACTTTGAGCAAAATGGCTTTGTTTTCAAACGAACCGATTAGGTCGGAATGCAGAAACTCTTCGGTAGTAGCGAAAAAATGCTTCCGCTGCACCTCGAACATCTTTGCCCTACTCTTCAGCTCACTGCCCAAAAATACCACTTCACTTACGGCACCGCTTTTGAGGAATTTACTTAGGTTGATATAAAACATCTCGGCAACCAATTCGTCGCCCTCTATATCGCTTACTATCAATACTCGGCTTTTGTCTTGATTGGCAAGCTGCTGCTCAAGGAAGCCGATAGTGTGTTTTGTAAGCGAGGTAAGGTCTGATGTAAAGTTGTCGCTAATAAGCAGACAACCATTGACTCCAGCCTCTATTTCTATTCTCGATTTCATCGGATAACAATCATCTTATTAGTTTCTAAACACAAACACTCACCAGTAGCTGCCCTGCCGAATATCCGACGACCTCTATATCGGTATCGGATGCAATAAATCGTCCGTGCTTGCTAATGGCATCGTACACTCTGCCGCCTATATCGACCTTGCCAACAGGACGCAAGTCGGATACGGCGACTCCTCTCTGTCCCACGAGCGAAGGTATATCGGTAGGTACTCCTATAAAACCGTCGTCACTCTTTTGGTTGGCAAGCAAAGCAAATTTTGCAAATACACCTTTACTGCCTATCTTATGCGATAGATAAAGCATCAGGGCAAATCCTGCGATAACTCCTATCGTTACTGTCAGTATTGCCGAACTCAGATGTATACCGGCTACTCTCCGAAAATCGAATACGTCATTGTCGAGCAAAGCAAAAGTAAGCGAGAGCATTATAAGCAATATACCGCATATTCCTGCTATACCGAAGCCGGGAATAACGAATATCTCTACCGCAAGCAATAGAATACCTACTACAAAAAGTATTATCTCCCAATTGGCAGCGAGCCCGTCGATATACAACGGAGCAAAATAAAGCAGAGCCGATACCACTGCTACAGCCAAGGGGAAACCTATACCCGGTTGTTGCAGCTCGAACCATATACCGCCTATAATGAGAACAATAAGCAAACCTCTGACGAAAGGACTTGTAACGAAGCCTTTGATACTGTCCCACACACTGGGAACGAACCTATGAATAGAATATTCGTCTATATGTTCGGCTTGCAAAATTTGCTCTATGCTCTCGGCTTGCCCTTCGCAATAGCGGTACTTTATGGCTTCTTGTGTAGTAAGAGTCAATGTCTTGGTAGAGTCGTCGATATCGGAAATAATAGTATTGGGGTCGACCATAGCTTCGGCTATGAGAGGGTCTCTGTACCAGCTACCTATAGAATCTCGCCCGTGCGACTCGGCTGCGGCACGCATTATGGCACGCATATACGACTGATATTTATCGGGCATTGCCTTGCCGTCGATACCGTCGACCACTGTGGCAGCACCTATACGCCCACCAGAACGCATATAAATCTTATCGCAAGCAATAGCTATCAATGCCCCTGCCGAGGCAGCATTGTTGTCGACAAAAGCAATGGTAGGCAACTTGCTTTTCATCAGCAACGTAGCGATAGAATCGGCATATTGCAACTCTCCGCCATAAGTATTGATAGATACGACGAGCAGGTCCGAATTGAGCGATACGGCTTCCGACATACCTTTACGGGCATATATCCACATTCTTGAATTGATATCGCCGTCGATAGTGATAACAA
>ERZ772957.2525-NODE-2525-length-10498-cov-3.652878_pt1 | contig 10498 bp, 9 predicted proteins | sample MGYA00580682_ERZ772957 | MGnify/ENA primary metagenome ERZ772957 (study PRJEB29015, sample SAMEA2737921) | human oral metagenome | biome: human oral; feature: human-associated habitat; material: dental | place: China | collected 2025 ...
CTGCCAATCCGCCCCGGAGCGGTTCCCCTTCATCTCGGCGGCGGCCGTCGTCGGCGCCGCGATGATCAGCGTCAACGCCATCCTGTTCAGCTCGAGGAGCCAGATCAAGGGCCTGACCACGGCGGCGGCCCTCTGGTCCTGCGGGCTGGTCGGGATGGCGCTGGGCGCCGGGCTCTACACGGTGGCCCTGATCTCGTTTCTGGCCCTGTTTTCCTCCCTGGCCCTGTTCCCGCCCATCGAAACGTACATGAAGGACAAGTCGAACCACTTCGAGATCCACCTGGAGCTGAAGAGCAAGGGCAACCTGCAGTACTTCGTCACGACGGTCCGGCGCCTGGGGATTCGGATCGAGGATATAGAATCCAACCCCGCGTACCTCAACTCGGGCTTGAGCGTCTACACCGTCTCCCTCACCATCAACAGCGCCGAGCTGAAGAAGTACAAAAAGCACAGCGAGATCATCGAGGCCCTGAGGTCGCTCGAGTACATCTCCCACATCGAGGAGATCAACTGACCGCGCCGGGCGCGGCCAACCGTCAAATCTGGAGGCAACGGATGAAGGAAGTTCGTACCGACTACGGGGCCGCCCCGTCAGCGGGAGGGCGCAAGATGGAAAGGCGCGACGTCCTGCTGCTCCTGGCGGTGGCCGTCGTCTGGGGCGTCAACTTCGCGGTCGTCAAGACCGGGCTGAGGTCGGTGCCGCCCCTCTTCCTGGTCTTTTTGAGGTACCTGTTCATCGTCCTCCCTCTGATCTTCTTCGTGAAGAAGCCCGCCGTCTCCTGGCGGACGATGGCGGCCTACGCGCTGCTCAGCGGGGTGGGACAGTTTTCCTTCATGTTCTATTCGCTCAAGATCGGTATGCCCGCGGGGCTGGCCTCGGTGGTCATGCAGTTCCAGACCATCTTCACCCTGATCCTGTCGGCGTGGTTCATGGGGGAGAGGATCGGAGGAGCTCAGCTCGCCGGCATCGGCCTGGCCGCCGTCGGCCTGGGGCTGATCGGCGGCCCCTTCGGGGCGGCAGCGGTCCCGACGGCGGCCTTTCTGATGAACCTCCTGGCCGCGTTCTGCTGGAGCTCTTCCAACCTCATCGTCAAGAGGGCGTCCGACGAGGGGACCCGGAACGGGAAGCCCCTGGACATGATGGAGATGCTCGTCTGGTCCTCGGTCTTCGTGCCCCTTCCCATGCTCTGCATCTCCTTCCTCGGCGACGGACCGGCCGCCATCCTTCGGTCTCTGACGCAAATAGACTCAGCCGCCGTTTTTTCCGTCCTCTATCTCGTCATCCTATCGACACTCTTCGCGTATTACGTCTGGAACAGGATGATTGGGGTCTACTCCGCCGGAAAAGTCGCGCCCTTCTCGCTCCTGGTGCCCGTCACGGGGCTGCTGAGCACGATGCTGATCCATGGAGAACGGGTGACGGCCTCGCAATGGGCCGGGATAGCGGCCGTCCTTGCGGGGCTGGCCGTCTTTCAGTTCGGGGAACGGCTGCTGGGAGCGTTCCCCTTTACCCACTTGAAATAACGGAGATCCCAAGAAGCTGACACGACAAATGGTCACACGTACATTTTCTCTCCCATGAATCTTATCTTATTCGAAGTAAACTCCGGCCAAGGACTGATATCCCCTTGGATAAAGAACAAGCCCTTGAACTTTTTTGTTCGCGCCAACTCGCACTTCGTCGGCACTCATGTAAAGGCAAGGCACCAGATCTTTTACGATACGTTGTTGAAGTTTCTTGTAAATAGCTTCGCGTTCCGGTCCATTTGGTGTTTGGCGGCCTATAGAGATTAAATCGTCGATTTGATCATCGCCGAAGAAACACCAGTTTGTTTGACCCTTGACCTGAGAAAAGAAGACTGCCGAACAAAGTGGATCAGGATCGGGGACATTGGTCAACCACCCCATGATGAAGGCATCGTTTGATTTCTCCTTGAGTCCTTGAAGATATGCCCCCCACTCCATGACTCGAATATCGACCTTGATACCGATCTCAGCTAATTCTGCCTGAATGATCGTTGCCATATCCACACGTTCTTTTTTTTCGTTCGTCCAAAGTGACATTTTCATGTTTTTCAATCCTATTTTTTCCAGAATGGCCTTAGCCTTTTGGGGGGCATATTCATGTTGGGGCAAGGTAGGGTCAAAGTAAGGCATAAAGGTAGGAAACGGACCCATAGGGACGGACCCTACACCGCGCTGGACAGCCTTGTGAATCCCATCGGTATTCACGGCTAATGAGATGGCTTTGCGAACTTCCGGCTTATCGAAAGGTGGTCTTTCGCAGTTGAATCCCATGACAGTGTAGGAGCTGCCCAAGGTACGTAATAGCTTCGTGTCGCTACCGGTTGAGACGCGGTCAATCTCATTGACAGGGATCTCAAGGGCTAGGTCAGCAGCACCTGTCTCCAGTTCTATAATTCGGCTTATAGGTTCCGGAATGCTGCGGAAAATTAATGTTTTATAGCGTGGTTTTGTTCCCCAATACTCCTCGAATCGCTCCAGCGTAATTTGGTTGCCTTTTTTCCAGTCAACAAAACGGAATGGTCCAGTTCCGACAGGGTTCATGGCATAGTTGTCCCCCGCTATCCTGACGGCCTTTTCATTGATAATTCCTCCCCAGGAAAGTGTCAGGAGCATTAAAAAGGGAGTTGAGGGTTGTTTCAGCCTCAGTAGTACCGTGTAATCGTCGATGACTTCCACGGAGTCCAGGTCCTTGTTGTAGGCACGGGTTGCCGAGCCGATAGGGGACATGGCTCTATCCATGGAGAACTTAACGTCAGAGGCTTTCAACTCCTCTCCGTTGTGAAACTTGACCCCTTTACGGAGGATAAAACGATAGGTTTTGGAATCAAGCTGTTCGTAGCTTTCTGCCAACTGTGGCTGCAGCTTCGAGTTTTCGTCGATACAAAGAAGGTTTTCGTGAATTTGGGCTCCCACAAAGATAGAAGGAATATCAATCGTGACTGCTGGGTCCAGAACTTTCGCGTCGTAGGCTGCGGCAATTGTCAGAGTATCCTCCAACGCTGAGGCAGGAGAATTGATAAGCGAAAACAGCAGGACGGAAAACAACGAGAAAAAATTTTTAAAACGCATGTTCGACACCTGCCCTTTCCTTAAAAGTCTTGTTGTAGACAATTTGTCCTTCGACCATGGTCATCAGCACACGGGCGTTTTTGATTTCTTCAGGGGGGATGGAAAAGATGTCTTTGTCCAGCATAACCAGATCGGCGTAAAAACCTGGTTTGATACGGCCCTTGACCTCCTCTTCAAAAGTGGCGTAGGCGCTTCCCGTCGTATAGTTGTCTACGGCCGTCCAGACATCGACACGTTCCTGAGGATAATATCCTCCCTTGGGATAACCGCTTTCGATATCCTGACGATTGACCGCGCAGTGGATACATTCAAGCGGATTCATCGACTCCACTGGACAATCGGTCCCATACGCGGCCCGGATTCCCAATTTCTCCATCGTGTTAAAGGCATAGGAAGTCGAGGCGAGCTCCCCACCCACTCTGCTGTCCACAATATAAAGGTCGTGGGTAAGAAATATGGGCTGTACGATTGCTAGAATATTGTTCGCAGCCATTCTCTCAAGCAAGCCCTTATCCGTGATCTGGCAATGGACTACAGCATGGCGCAATGGATTGCTTCCCTTGTTGGTTACTTTCTCGAAACTATTCAATACTTCGTCTATTGCAGCGTCCCCAATAGCGTGAACGATCACTTGCAACCCATTGGTATGGGCTTTGTGAACCAAAGTATCCATTGTCCTCTGAGTCATTACCCGTAACCCCGTAGTAGAAGGGCAGTCTGCGTAAGGTTTGCGCATGTAGGCCGTCTGAGACCCTAGAGAACCGTCTGCAAAAAGTTTCAGGGGCCCCATTTTTAGTAATGGATGTCGTACAGTTTGGCGTGTGACGTATCCGAGTTCGATAAATTTATCAAAGGTTGCCTCATCGTCCAGACTACATTGCATCGTAACGCGTATTCGGGCATGACCTTCTTCGAAAATTTTGACGAAAGAGTTGATAAGCATCTGGTAATTGTCATCAATAATATCTCTGCTGCTAACAGAAGTGAGCCCATTTTCAATCGCGTGCTGGAGGGCGTATTCAAGTTGGTTTTGAACCTGTTCCGGAGTATAAGGAGGAATAATTTTTTTTATATCGTAAATAGCGTTTTCTCTAAAGATACCCAAAAGGTCGCCCTTTTCGTCCCTATCCATATGGCCGCCCTCTACATCCAAGGTTTCCCTGTTAACGCCAGCCATTTCCATGGCCAAAGTATTGCAACAGACCGAATGTCCGCAAACACGATCGATGATGATGGCGTGATCGGTGGATATCTTATCGAGGTCGAAACGATTGGGATGGCGTTTTTCATCGGTAAACAGTTCTTGGTTCCATCCCGTTCCCGTAACGACCGAGCCTCGTGGAGGACAGAGACGGGCAACCACTTCCTTCCCTCGCTCGATTAATTCCGAGATTGAAGTAACGTCGTATGCCTGAATCCGATGAAGGTTTCGACCAAAATCGTGAAGGTGTAAGTGGGAGTCGTTGAAGCCGGGAAGAACGAGGTGCCCTTCTGCATTGATCTGTACAGCATCGGATGAAGCATAACTTAGTATTTTCTCGTTTGATCCAACAGTAGAGATGAAGCCGTCTTCTATTAATATTGCTCCGGCAAAAGTTTCCCTTTCAATATACGCTTTTGCGTTATAGATGATCGTTTTCATCAGGTTATCTCCCCTTTACTATGAAAAAAAAGGAAATACACGATAGCTCCAACCGCAGGAATCAGGAGGCCAATCAGAGAGGTTAAGATATCTCCTTGAAGCGTACTGAACAGCAGGCCAAGAAAGGCTGCGCAGGTAACAAATACTGTAACGTTAGCCATGGGTACTTTGTAGGGCCTATCCATATCCGGTAGCTTTTTCCTGAAGACGAGAACAGCATATATAGTGAGCATTTTGAATAAAAGGCTGGAAAAAATGACAAGAGACGTCAGCTGATTCAAGTTGCGAATTAGGACAAGGATGACGGAAATTACCATCTGGGAAATTATGGCCATACTGGGAGTCCTGTATTTGGGATGTAATTTCCCGAAGGATTTAAAGAAAAGCCCGTCGTAAGCAAGAGCATAGTATTCTCGTGGGAAGGAGAGGATACAGCCATTTAGGGAACCAAACATCGATAGAGCCATGGTTAAAGCGACTAAAATGCCTCCAGTTCTGCCCAACAGTGACTTGGCGGCTTCGGTCCCCAGATAGACCTGTCCATGGCCTATCAGATACTGAATCTGTTCCAAGGACAGCACTCTGTATATTGCATAATTGAAGAGCACGTAGATTCCCGTAATTAGGCACAAGGCCAGAGCAATGGCACGAGGTAGATTTTTTTGAGGTTCTTTGATCTCCTCGGTTATCGAGTTCAGATTCGTCCAGCCATCGTAAGCCCACATAGTGGTCATGACGGCCAAGGCAATCATACTGACGATATCAAAAAAATTTTCTCCCGAACTTATGGTAAGGGACAGGTTTACGGTTTGATTGCCCTGCGATATGCCCAGCACGATAATCAGAATAATAGGGATAACTTTGGCTACCGTAAAGATATTCTGTACCAGTGTTCCACCTTTTACCCCAAAATAGTTGACTGCGGATAAAAAAACGATTGCGATTATAGCGATAGCCTTAATTGTAACGTCGCTCATTGGCATCAGTACCCCTAATGCAGTAGGAAACGCAATGGCGATTGCTGCATTAGATCCCGCTCCGCTAACAAGTATGCTCGTAAACTCGTTCATAAAACCTACCACAGGGTGATAGGCCTCACTCATATAAACGTACATACCTCCAGCACGAGGCATCATTGCCCCTAATTCTGCAAAGCAGAGTCCTCCCATCAAGGATATTAAGCCGCCGATTATCCATGCCATCAGAGCATAGCCCAAACGCATTTTTGTGTTCAGCAGAACGTAGGAACCGAGATAAAATACGCCTGAGCCTATGATGATTCCTACCAGAACATTGACTCCAGAGAAAAGACCAATCTCCTTCTTAAAATCTCCCGTTTTCTGCAGCGCACCTGGATGCTTAATGCTCCGCATATTGCTCCCCCCTCTCTTTAGATTTCTACATTTACTTTGATGACAGGGACGGGATTACCAAGGTCAGGAACAGTATTGGGCTATCCCCTCGAAGATTAATTTGCCAACCACCGCTCCTCCGTCTAAAACTCCCAAGCTTTTTTCTCCATAATAGGAACCTCGTCCATGTACGGACTGCATTTTTCTCGTACTCTCCGCTCCAACGGCAGCGGCTTGGCTTGCTGCCGTGAATGCCGTTTTGGCGTCTTTATCCGCCGATTCTTTCAAGACCGTTACAGCAGGATAAAGGGCATCCAATATCGTCTTTTCCCCTGGCTTGGATTTGGCTTTTTCCATGATTGCGGCGATCCCAGCTGCCATAGCTTCGGCAAGTTCTGGAAGCGAGGCCTCTTGTTTGCCCTTTAACATTTTGGCCATACCCATCATTCCAAATGCTGTAATAGTTCCAAGCGAAGAGGGCGCAGCCTCGTTGAAGGCTAAAGCGCATTTCATAAAAAGCTTGCCCAGATCTGTCTCGTCCGTCTGTCTCAAATATTCTGAGACCGCATGGTAGCCGACACTCATGGATATTCCCAGATCGCCGTCACCATTCTGGGCATCCAACTCGACGAGGTAATCCCTATATTTGTCCATCAGGGCACTGATGTTCTCCATGGCTTCCTTCAAAGACCTGGCATTCACCATTCAAATGACCCCATTTATTTGTTGACGTTAGTATAGAAGGGGGTGGAGGCTGGATACCTGAGAAATCTCTTGAGCTCCGTATCCAACTTTAAAACAGTAATGGATAGGCCAGCCATTTCCATGGAGGTAGCAAACTCTCCTATATGGGGCATAAAAATTTCTACCCCTATATCCTTAAGCTGACGATGTACTCCGCGGTAAGCAATTAAAAGTTCCTCAAGTGGGGTTGCTCCTAATCCATTGACCATTACGGAGACATTATCTCCGCACTCCAGAGTCATGTCCGCAAGAATTTTGTCAAGTATAAGGCGGGAGACCTCGTTGGCCGTCATCATTTTATGGACCTCAATGCCCGGTTCGCCGTGGATCCCCATCCCCACTTCAATTTCTTCCTCGCTGATTGAGAATGTAGGCTTTCCCACTTCCGGGAGAACGCAGGGCGAAAGCGCTACTCCCATAGTGCGAGTATTAGCTAAGGTCCTCTGAGCGATTGCTGCGACCTCATTTAAATTTAACATTTGTTCCGCAGCTGCTCCTGCTATTTTGAATGCATAGACCATCCCCGCAACGCCACGACGTTTTTCGGCCGTCTCTCTGGGACTGGACGCTACATCGTCCTTGACACGAACGGTACGGGTCTCAATATTGCTAAGGGAAACCGTTTCACAGGCCATGTCAAAATTCAGGTTGTCGCCACCATAATTACCATAAAGGCAGAGTACCCCATTGCCGAAATTACAGGCCTCAATCATATCGGCCATTCTCTGTGCGGATGGAGAGGCGAATACATTACCCACAGCACAACCATCCAACATTCCTTCTCCAACATAACCTAAAAATACCGGAAGATGGCCGCTGCCGCCTCCAGTAACGATGCCTACCTTTCCTCGTTTGATCGGGCTATTTGAGAGGACAATACGCCGATCCTCGCCAAGAAATTTCAGGCGGTCGCCGTAGGCAAGAGCAATCCCCTCCAGAAATTCGTCGACGAAGTCTTCCGGACGATTAATGAGCTTTTTCACTTTATCAAGACCTCCTTATCGTCTGCATCGTTCTTTACGTACCCCCCATTCCGCTGTTGTGTCACCGATATGCAGTTACTTCTACCTGTTCTATTTTTAGAACTCTTCTAATCTAATCCAAAATGACTCCCAAAATAATGAACTGCTATCGTTTGACTACTCTGCTGGAGATTGTGCACGGTACCCAGCCCCACAGTTCCCGCCTTGTCCAGAACGGTGTCCACCTCCCAGTCGCCATTAAATTATTTGTAAAAATGCAGCTTACAGATTGGGGAACCTTGAGCGATAGTTTCCTTGATGTCCAAGTTCATCCCCATCGCTTCCGCGATGCCGCGATCTCCGTCCATAGCCATATCGCAAAGCTTAGCAATCGTACTGTCATCAAACCCCAGCTTCTTCCAAGCATCAATTAACGCGCAGTAGTGGAAATCAACGCTGAGATTGTCATGATCGGCCTCAATATTATCCATGTGAAAGGTCTGAGGTCCTATCGACGACTCGGAACCAAGAAATACGTTTTTGAAATCCAAGCAACTTCGAGGATCCGAACAACGATCTCTGAAAGCGTCACCGTGCATTAGCCCACAGCGCTTGATCGCCCTCCGGATGATGGGCTCAGCATCAATGCCTGCTTTTATCATTTCGTCGTAGATCAAACCCATCCACATGGCGCGATGTTGAATCTGAGCGCGATTGACCTCGATCTTTTCTCCAACAACATTGGCGGTATTTTTGATAACGGACATCACACTGGAGCCTCCTTGTTCACGTGGGACTTCCCTAATTTTTTCGAGGCAATGATATCATTAATATTTTTAATAATCATATCACTGATGTTTTAGGAAGTCAATTCTTTTATCTTTTTGATGGGCTGTACTGGATACCCAAGAATTATGAAATGCCTCGTGCTAAACTAAAATAATGCGATAAGAAAAGAGGTTGAACATGTCCATCGGCAAACGAAATGAGGGCAACTTGAAGGAGCAGATTTACGCCAAAATTTTTGAGGATATCATTCGTGGGGAATATGGTCCCGAGGATGTGCTCAGGGAAAAAGCTTTGGTGGAAAAATTTCATGTAAGTAAATCGCCTGTACGCGAAGCTCTTATTGAGCTTTGTAAGGAGGGAGTGTTACGTAGCATCCCACGATATGGTTATGAGGTCCTTCGTATCTCGGATAGGGATGTCGAGGAAATTCGGGGCTATCGCCTCATCCTTGAGTGTGGATGTCTGGAGGCTTATTGGCACATGCTGACCCCAGAGCGCGTGGTAGAACTACAGGACGTACTCAATCGAGAGTATAAGGAAAACATCCAGCGGGATGTGTTGGAACACTGGAGCCGGAATATGGACTTTCACCTGGCGCTGATGTCTTGCTATGGTAACCAATACCTCTATCGCGATCTGGAAGCTGCACTTCGGGTGATGACTCGGGCCTATGCACAGTTTTTTTGGGACCGATGGCGAAAAACTGTTATTTTCAGCGCCGCTGATCTGCACCATAAGCTATTGAGAAGTATTCGTGATGGAAATAGGGAGGAAGCCCTGGATTGTATGAGAGAGGACATCAGCGGTTTTGATGCAGAGGGTGTCTAGAACGAGTTCCATTGATCCAGCGTTTCCATAGAATCCTCGTACTCGTCTTCCTGATTGCGAAGCTTACGGGAGAAGGCCCCGGAGGCGCGCCTCCAGCTCCAACAGGCCGGTCGTGAAGCCGTCGTGCTGGGGGTGGGCCCTGCTCTCTCCCTTGGCCGCCCTCGGCATCCTAAAGGGCAGGAGCACGGGGGTGAAGTGCATGTACTCGGGATGGTGTGCCAGGATTCGCGCCGAGATCCTGTAGAGCTCGAAGCAGTCCGCCAGGGAGACGTGGGCGCGGCATCCCCCGACCGCCGACTCGAGTTGCCGCGTGGCCTCCGGGGGCGTCAGGGCCCTTGGGCCGTTGCAGAGGATGTCGGCCGCCTCCTGGAGCCTCGGCCACTTGTAGGCGCCGCCGCCGCGGCTTCCCGGCCTTTTGGGCAGCGCGCACAGCTCGGTGAGCCCCCGCATGGAGCACCAGCAGCGCAGGGAGCTCTGGGCGAGCTCCGGCAAGAAGGCCAGGTCGAACCGCACGTTGTGGACGACAATCCCCTTCACCTCCCAGTGCTCCCAGAATTCCATCAGATCGGGCCAATCCTCGATGAAGTGAGGCACCGAGGGGATGTGCTCCCGCAGGGCCAGGAGCCGTTCGGGCGTCAGGCCGTGGACGCGGAAGAGATAGGGGTTGAAGGGTTCGGTCGGGAGGTAGAAGCGATTGAAGAACGCCAGCATGCGCCCCGCTCCGTCGAGGACGATCGACGAGGCGGAGAGCACGGATGAGCCCGCGTAACCGTTGGTCTCGAGGTCGAAGACGGCGAGGTTCAAACGGTGCCCCTCCCGATTACAGCGTGGTGTTCGGCCATGAAAATTCCTCCAATCGAGCCCTCCCGGGCACGAGCGTTTTTAAGACACCAGCAGTTTAGCACCGTTCTCTCGGGGATTCACGGGCCAACGAGGATTTTTTATTGTGATATTATAAGCTGACAGATTTTTGAAGTGTTTTTGGGGAAGCGCTGATTAAAACAAAAACGCATATTTTTCACGGGATAAATATGCAAAACATCTATAGGCAAAAATCTCCAGCGCTTCCCTAAAAATTAACATGG
>ERZ772957.2527-NODE-2527-length-10494-cov-8.986014_pt1 | contig 10494 bp, 8 predicted proteins | sample MGYA00580682_ERZ772957 | MGnify/ENA primary metagenome ERZ772957 (study PRJEB29015, sample SAMEA2737921) | human oral metagenome | biome: human oral; feature: human-associated habitat; material: dental | place: China | collected 2025 ...
TCGTGGCGTTTAGCAGCGCGCCTAGGATTTTGATTTCGGCGAAAAGATTTGGATTTACGCGCGAAGTAACATAAAGCGCGAGCGCAACGGCTGCGAAAAGCAGGATTAAAAATACGATTTTTTTCATTTTGGACCTTTTAAATTTTATCTTTAAATTTACGATTCAGCCGCACCTTTAATGCATATACAGCGCAGGCATCGGTGCGTTGCAACTATCGCGTTCGCAGCATTATGCAAATATCGCCGCTCTGCGAACATGGCGCGAAATTTTAGGGCGCGACCGTGCTGTTTTAAGTGCGATTGGCGCAATATACACGCTCATAACTTAAACGCAATCCTAATTGCACGGACGCGGTTTGAAACGCGACTTGTATTAGCGCGACAAAATCGCTATTTTTCGCGCGGCTTAAATGTGATTCTGTCGGTAAATTTTACCGCCAGCCGCACTCTGCTGAGCAAGTGGCGCCAAGTTCGTGCTTTAAAATTTTACGCCGAGCTGCGCTAAAAGTTTCGCGTCTAAGCCGTATGCATCCCTAGCTCGTGGCGCCGCAAGACGCTCCGCAAAAATTCACCCGCTATCAGTAAATATTTGGCACACGAGCGAATTTTGCATGCAAGAGCCGCACATTTTGTTTTAAATTTAGCGCGGCGGGCTTTAAATTTTAAATTTACCGCCTCTGCGCTCTGTTTATCCGCAAGAACTATCGCGCCAGCTAAAATTTATCTGCGGAGCAGATCTCGCACCGAAATAAAATTCATCTCGCTTGCAAAAATACGTAGCGCGTAAAATTTCATCACTTGTTTTTCTGAAAGTACGCGTCCACGCCGTTTGCGATGCCTTGGGCGATGCGGTCCTGATAGGCGCTTTTGCCTAAATTTTTACCCTCCTGCGGGTGCGTGATATAGCCCATCTCCACGAGCACCGCAGGCATTGTAGCGCCCACTAGTACCCAAAACGGCGCCTCGCGCACGCCTCCGTCTCTGCTCGAGAAGCTTTTTTTGACCGAGCTTAGCATATAGCTTTGAATGTCGATGGCAAGCTTGTTTGAGGAGATTATCTTCTCGCGATTTAAGAAATTTAGGAAGGTCTGCTTCGAGAAGGTATTCATATCCTCCAAATCTCCCCTATTTTCGAGTGCTGCGGCGTTTTTACTGCGCTCGCTTCTAGCCGGGCTTAAGAAAAAGGTCTCCACGCCGCTCATTTTAAGTGCTGAGCTAGCGTTAGGAGCGGCATTTGCGTGGATCGAAATAAACATATCGGCATTTCTTTTAGCGGCGAAAGCGGTACGCGATCGTAGATTTATAAAAACGTCGGTGCTGCGCGTATAAAGCACCTTGTATCCGCGCTTGGTAAGCAGCGCACCGAGCTTTTTGGATGTGGCCAGCACGACGTTTTTTTCCTTCAGCCCGTTTCCGACCGCGCCCGAATCGCTGCCGCCGTGACCCGGATCGATTACGATGAGTTTGCCCTTGGTCGATTTGTAAATTTTACCGGCAGCTACGGAGGTCGATTTGGCGCCCCCTGATTCCTCTATCGTGCTGATTTGCGGCTCGCTATCTTGTTCGCGCCCGCGTTTGCGCCCCGATTTTTGATCTCTGTTTTTTTCTGCGCGCGCGGCTTTTGCGGTTTTTAAGCCTTCAGCTGTACTTAAAATCATCATATTGCCGCTAATTTCAACGTTTGCGTTGAATTCTTTCGGATCACTAAGTACAATGCGCACGGTCTTATCGTTGTATTGCGAGACGCGTACATCGCTAACAAAGCTATCTTTAAGCCGCGTTTTTTGTGACTTTTGCCGCGCGCTAAAATCAATCACGAAGCGAAAATTATCGCTACTTGCGATCGTAAAATCTTTATAATCGCCGCGCTTTAGATCGCGGTTAAACTCAAGCACGATCTCATCCCCATCACCGCGCAGAGAATTTAACGCAAGCTGGGCGTTTTTGTCCGCTTTTTTGACACTGCTTTTTCTAAGCTCGCTACTTTGATCCGCGGCGTCATCGTCTTCGTCTTGTGCGCTCGCATCTTCGCCGCCATCATCCTCTTGGGCGTCTACGACCTCGTCAGCGCCGACCGGTCTAGTCGAGCGTAGAAATTCCAAATCCTCTTTAGAAAGCGAGCTTAGATCGGCTTCTTCTGGCGCGTGCGTCTTTTTGAGATTTTTGGAAGTGGAATTTTTTGAATTCTTAGAATTTTTAGAGGCGGAGACTTTGGAGCTATGCGCTAAATTTGAAGCGTTTTTCTCGTCCGAGCTTTTGGAATTTTTTGCGTTTTCATCTTTGAGCTTTTTAGAATTCGTGCTGCTATCGCTTGCTTTGCCTTGTAATTTGGCTAGCGCAGATTCATAAGGCGAGGAGTCAAGCCCTAAATTTTTCGAGCTATAAACTAGCCTTTTTAGCGCTTTGATGCGGACCTCTTTATCGGACGCGCCTTGGTAGAGCGATTTTAGCTCCTTGTGCAGCGAGCGCTTGTAATTTGGCGTTGCTACGATGAAATCCTTGTCGAATTTCGCAAAAAACGCCTCGCTGGAAGCTCCGAACGCCAATACGCAGCTAAAAGCCGCGATTAGAAAAATTTTAACTATCTTCGCCATTTACAAGTTTTTCTATCAATTCCTTCACGGATATGATCTCGTTTAATCGCCAGCCGTTTGCGCCGGTGAAAAATAGTCCGCTTTGCGTTTTGCCAAGATACGCGTCGCTTAAGCGATCGGCGATGCAGTATCCTACGGCATTAGCACCTTTGCCGCGCTCGCAAGGGCTTACGCAGTTGCTGATACAGCGGATCTTAGGCGCCGTGCCTGCGGCGATCATATCTTGTAAATTTGTATGAATTCCGCGCGCAGGATAGCCTACGGGTGATTTTAGAAGCTCGATGTCCTCTTTTTTGGCGTTAAGAAGTACCTGCTTAAATTCCTCCGCAGCGTCGCATTCAAAGGTGCCGATGAAGCGCGTGCCCATCTGCACGCCGTCCGCGCCCAAAGACTTCACGCGATCGATGTCGGTTTTATCCCAAATTCCGCCTGCGACAAATAGCGGGAAGCTGCCCCATTGCGAGATTTCCGCTTTCACTTGCGGGATTAGATTATCCAGCGCAAACGCCGGATCGCCGCACTGCTCGTAGGTAAAGCCCTGATGTCCGCCGCTAAGAGGGCCTTCGAGCACTACGGCGTCGGGAATTCTGTCGTAGCGCTGCTTCCAGCGCTTGGCGATGATCTTAAGAGCCTTAGCGGAGGAGACGATAGGCACGAGCGCGACGTCCGGGAAATCGGCCGTAAATTCCGGCAGATTGGTAGGAAGTCCCGCGCCGCTAATGATAACGTCGATGCCTGCCTCGCACGTGTCGCGCACGATGCGCTCGTAGTCGTTCGCTGCGCACATTACGTTCATCCCCAAAGGCGCATCGCCGCAAATTTTACGGGCGTTTTGCACGATGGTAAAAAGCGCCTCTTTGCTATAAAAATTCTCGCTTTGATATGGTCTGCCATCGAGCGATTTTTTGGCAAATTTAAGATTTTCGTAGTAGCCGGTGCCGACCGAGCTAATGACGCCTAGACAGCCGTTTAGGCTGACATTGCCGGTTAGCTTGTCCCAGCTGATACCAAGTCCCATGCCGCCTTGAATTATCGGGTGCGCAATCTCGTGTTTGCCTATCTTTATACTCATTAATCTACCTTTAATTTAGCGAATTTTTTCTTCCCTACTTGAAGCGTGTATTCGCCCGAGCTAAGCTGAAGCTGCTCATCTAAAATTTTATTTTGATCGATACTGACGGCGTTTGATTTTATCAACCTGCGTGCATCTGAGCTAGAGACTGCGAGCTTGCAGCTGATGAGCGCCTTTACTATCCATGCAGGCGAGCTTACGTGATATTCCTTGATCTCGCTAGGAAGCTCGCCGGCACCGTGGACGCGGTCAAATTCCTGCTTGGCCTCAAAGGCGGTATTTTCGTCATAAAATTGCGTGACGATCTCGGAGGCAAGCTCCTCCTTAACCGCCTTAGGATGGATCGAACCATCCGCCACGAAGCCTTTTATTAGCTCAATATCTTCGCTGCTTTTTTGGCTTAGTAGATTATACCAATCCCACATTAACGCATCGCTGATACTCATCACCTTGCCGTACATATCATGAGGCGTATCGGTTACGCCGATATAGTTACCAAGGCTCTTACTCATCTTATTCGTGCCGTCGGTACCTACTAAAAGCGGCATCATCACGACGCTTTGTTCTTTGCCGACATCATAAATTCTTTGCAGCTGGCGACCCATTAAAAGATTAAATTTCTGATCGGTACCGCCGAATTCTATATCACATTTCATGCAAACGCTGTCGTATCCCTGCAGTAGCGGATACATAAACTCGCTGATGCTGATCGGCTGCTCTGCCTTGTAGCGCTTCTCAAAGTCGTCGCGCTCGAGCATCCTGGCAACATTAAAAGTGCTTGATAGCTCAATCATTCCGCTAGCACCCAGGCGGTTGGTCCATTCGGAGTTAAACATCACCTTGGTTTTGGTGGGATTTAGAATTTTAAAGACCTGCTGCTCGTAGGTTTTGGCGTTTTGAAGCACAACTTCGCGCGCTAGTTTTTTGCGAGTCTCGCTCTTGCCTGTAGGATCTCCGATTTGAGCGGTAAAATCACCGATTAGAAATTGCACGATCGCGCCGTGGTTTTGTAAAAACGCAAGCTTATTTAGCACGACGGCGTGTCCTAGGTGTAGATCCGCAGCAGTGGGATCCATGCCGATTTTGACGTAAAAGACCTCGCCGCTGTCGTAATAGCGCCTAATCAGTGCCTCGATCTGCTCTTCGCCGATGATCTCCGCGACGCCGCGCTTAAAATTTTCCATAATGCCTTGAATGTCAGCCATTTGCTCTCCCTTATTTAGTTTTTATATACGTCCGTAAGCGATACGAAATCCACGATTTTAAAGCGGTTTTTGAGTTTATCTTTAATCTCCGTGGAGTCTAAATTTTCGTTTAGCTCGATGATAATTTCAAAATAATCCGACGTCGTTTCGCTATTTTCGTTAAGGCTTATCGATACTAGATCGACCTCGAGCTTGACTAAATAGTTCAAAAACGTCGCCAGCGAGCCGCGCTTGTTTTCTAAATTTAATATGATCTTATAGCGGTGCGGCGCATTGCGCGTCCATTTTACGAAGATCATCTCATCGGTTTTGATTAGCTCGCTTGCACGTTCGCACAGCTTATGATGCACCGTCACGCCGTGTCCGTTGCGAAAGCCGATGATGTCGTCGCCACGCTTTGGGTTGCAGCAGTAATCAAACTCAACCTCGTCGATTTTAAAATTTGAATACACCACGATGTTGTCAAATTTTTGCTTCTCGATCTCATACTTGCTGCGAAATTTCATATTGAAAAATTTCTCTTTGAGCGGGTATTTTTTCAGCGCATTTACGACGTCTTTTAAAAATACCGAGTCATAGGCCGCTTTGCCGATCTTTTTGCTTAAATTTTCTTTTTCAAGCCAGCTTAGAATGCTCTCCTTGCTCGTCGTAAAGATCGCGTATAAAATTTTAATCGCTACTTCAAAATTTATATCTCTGATCTTTTGCTTGCAAAACGCCTTTATCGTCGCGCGCGCCTTGCCGGTTTTGACCGAGCTTAGCCAGCTGCAGCGGTAGTGTGGCTCGCTTCCGGTGATGATATGAACGATATCTCCGTTTTTTAGCTCCGTAAGAAGCGGCACCTTGACGCGGTTTATAAAGGCCTCGGTCGCTTTTAAGCCCACTTGAGAGTGTATCTCGTAGGCGTAATCAAGCGCCGTAGCACCGCGCGGCAATGTAAAAATTCCGCCCTTGGGCGAATACACGGCGATATCTTCTACGTAGAGGCTGTCTTTAGCGTATTCGTAAAGATCCTCGGCGTTGGCGTCGTCCTCTTCCTGCATGCCGATGTCGTTTAGCCAATCAAGCTTCGGATTGATCGAGCCGCTATATTTATATTTCCAGTGCGCTGCAACGCCGAATTCTGCGGTGTTATGCATATCGAAGGTGCGGATTTGCACCTCTACGATCATACTTTCATTAAAAACGGTCGTGTGGATCGTCTGATATCCGTTTTGCTTCGGAAGCGCGATATAATCCTTAAAGCGCGATATGAGCGGGTTAAATTTAGTATGGATTATGCCCAGAGCTAAGTAGCAATCCATTGGCTTTTGCACGATGATGCGGATAGCCAAAAGATCGAGCACCTCCTCGATCGAAATTCCTTTGCGCTGCATTTTTAAAAAGATCGAGTAGTAGTGCTTCATCCGCTTTTGGATCTCAAAGCTGCCCTCGCTAAAGCCGTTTGAAAGCATATACTCCTTGATCTTTTCGCTAAATTTGCTCAAGCTCATCTGAAGCTGCTGCTTATGCTCCTCGACGTAATCGGCGATCGCCGCGTATTCTTTGGGCATGACGTATTTAAAGCTAAGATCCTCAAGCACGTTTTTGATCGATGAAATTCCAAGCCTGTGCGCGATCGGCGCATAAACTAAAAGCGTCTCCTCGCCGATGCGTTTTTGTTTATCGGGGCGAAGTGCGTCTAGGGTTAGCATATTGTGCAGCCTATCGCAGAGCTTTACGACTAGGACGCGCTGATCGTTAATGGAGATCATCAGCATCCTGCGGAAGGTAAGCGCCGTGGTGCGAAGCTTGGCGTTGCTATCGCCGGATGGAGCTAATTTATCCTCTCTGATGTTTACGATTTTAGTAAGCCCTTCTACGATTTTGGCTACTTCGTCGCCGAATCTTTGTCTAACTTGCTCGATGCTGTAATCTGTATCCTCTACTACGTCATGCAATAGCGCAGATATTACCATCGCGTCGTCTCCGCCCATAAAAGATACGAAGCAAGCTACCAAAATCGGATGGATCGCATACGGCTCGCCACTTTTGCGAAACTGCCCGTCATGCTGCGCGATGCATAAATTTATAGCATCCACTAGCAGCGGAGTGGGCTCTTTTAGATTATAAAGCAGCTGCTTGGCGCTTTGAATGTCTTTGGTATCGACGACATCGTCGATGAGACTTTCTAAGAAGTTATCATTAATCCTTGTCAACGATTCCATCTAATGCGATCTTACCTTCGGCTAGTTCCAAGATTGCTATATCGGCAAATTTCATCCTGCGAGTATCTACGTTCTCTATCAGCGGCGGTTCGCCCGCAGCTAGCTGCTCGGCGCGTTTGCTTATCATCAAAGATAGCTTATATCTGTCTCCGCCGGTTACTTTTAAGGCCTTAGCTACTATTTGTTCGGTTCTCATCAATTCTCCTTAAATTTTAAATTTCAGTTTTTTACGATCGAGCAGGAGCTTAGATCTCCGCCCTCGACGATTTTGTATAAATTTCCGCTTTTAAACATATTGCACACGATGATCGGAAGAGCGTTGTCCTTGGCAAGCGCGATAGCCGTATCGTCCATCACCCTGATATTGTCGTGCAAAGCCTGGTCGTAAGTGACTTTGGAAAGCAATTTAGCGTCTTTAAATTTTTGCGGATCCTTGTCGTAGATCCCCATTACCTTGGTGGCTTTTATGATAGCGTCGGCTCCGATCTCGATCGCGCGGAGAGTGCCCGCAGTATCGGTCGTGAAGAATGGATTTCCCGTGCCTGCGGCAAAGATCACGACGCGACCTTTTTCGAGGTGCCTTTTAGCGCGGCCGATGATGAAGGTCTCGCAGATCGCTTCCATCTTTATCGCGCTTTGCACGCGCACATCCATGCCTGCGTATTCGAGCGCTTCTCTCATAGCGATTGCGTTGATGACGGTCGCTAGCATGCCCATATGATCGCCGCTGGTGCGTTTGATGATACCGCTAGCTGCGGCGCTTACGCCTCTTATGATGTTGCCGCCGCCGATTACGATGCCCACTTCGATGCCGCCCTCTACGAGCTGCTTGATCTCTTTAGCGATAAATTTTAAAATTTCGCTGTCGATCCCAAAGCCGTTCTCTCCCGCTAGCGCTTCACCCGAAAATTTTACGAGTATGCGATTGTATTTAGCCATAAATTTAGCTCCTAATAAAATTTTAAAATATTATCCAAAAGTCGTTTAAAAATAACTTTTTAGGCTATTTTAGATGATCTTTAAGGCGGTTTATCCAGATCTTTTTCGGAGCGATTATCTCGCTAGCGCTGCCGTTTACGGCGTGATAGATCAGCGTGCCGTGCAAGCTCGCGTAGTAGCGGATTATGAGGCGCTGCAAATAGGGCTCGTAGCTTGGCACGAACCAGCCGTTATTGCTGATCGCTACGACGTATTTGGGCGAGTCCTCGTAAAGCTCTGCGCGCGTAGCCTCGTAGCAAACGGCGCTTCTTACGCTTCGCCCGCCAAGCTCGTAGTCGCTAAAACCGCTAGCCGTCGAAAAATCGGTTGCGCCGCCTAACAGCACGCGGTTTATGAAATTTCGCGCGAATTCAGGCAGCGGTACCATTTCGCCAAATGGCACCAAAATATGCTTATCGAAGCGCTTCATTTCCCCGTTTGCAAAAAGATAGGCACTGTTGTAAAATTTCCCGTTCTCATACGCTTCCGCACCCGCTACGATCGTAATTGCGCGCGATTTTTCCTTTAGAGCTTCAACTAGCACATTTTCTAAATTTAGCGGCATCGCAAAGGCGCTCTCGGGCAAAATTATCGCATCCTGCCCCGCCGCGATCGCATTATCAATCCGGGCTAAATTTGCCAACGCAGCGGATAAAATTTTATCCTTTGCCCAGATATCATATTGCGAAATATCGGTGTTTGCGAGCGAAATTTTAATAGGTAGCGGCTCGGCTTCTTTTTGGCTGAATTGCAGCGCGCAGATCAAAAATACCGCGAAAATTAGGGCGTTAAGCTTAGCCCGGGCGCCGCGCCTACGTAGATACAAAACCGCGCAAAGTCCCGCTAAAATCAGAGCCAGCGCGCTAAGATCGGCTCTGAAAATTCCATGGCTTAGCAGCAGTTCAAAATTTAGCCAATCAAAGCCGAAAGGATGGATAAATTTTAGAATCAAAAGGCATGCGGCGCGCAAAACGGGCGCGTCAAAGATCGCAAAGATGCGGAAAATAAAGGCATAAACGAGGCAAATTCCAAGAATTTCAAGCGGGATCAGAAACGCAAGATCGAAATAGATCAGGCTGAAGCTGATCCAGTGCATCCACAGTGCGCCGATAAAAAATCCGCACCAAAACCACTCCGCCTTGCTTGCCTTTAGCAGATAAAAAAGCGCCGCTATCGCAATTAGAGGCGAGAAAAATTCCGCTGCCAAAGCAGCCAAGCCGTCAAATTTAGAGCTTAAAATTTCTACGAAAATAAAATTTGAAAGCGCAAGGGCAAGAACAAAGCCTTTATTTATGTAACTTAATGTAAAATAGCTACTTTTTAAATTTCTAATGAAGGAAACACATGGAACAAGGAAACTTCTTTGCATCAATCCTGCCTATCGTCGTAATCTTTGCGATTATGTATTTTTTGATTATCAGACCGCAGCAAAAGCAGGCCAAGGATCATAAAGCGATGGTCGATGCGCTCGGCAAAGGCGATAAGATCATAACTAGCGGTGGCATAAAATGCACGGTCGTGAAAACAAACAATGATTTTATCACAGTTAAGCTTAACGATGAGGTCATGGTCGAGCTAGATAAACAATTTGTGGCAAGAAAATTAGATGAGCAGTAAAATTTCATACCGCCTACTGATCTTTTTGGCTGCGGTTATTTTTTCGGCGATTTTTGCCGCGCCTTCGATCTTTCAGACCGAAAAGGGAAGCAAGATAAACTTGGGTCTAGATCTGCAAGGCGGCCTGCATATGCTTTTGGAAGTTCAAAGCGACGAGGCGGTCGTTTCAAAGATCAAATCTATCGCCGCGAGCGTCAATTACGCCGCCAAGCGCGATGATCTGCTGATGGATGGGCTAAAATTGGAAGGCGATTCGTTTGAGTTTGAAATTTTAGACGCAGACGAGGCTTCCAAATTTGATGCGATTCTACATAACGCCGCAAGCGGACTGGACATTCAAAAATCGGGCGAAAAATATCGCGTCACACTAACGCCTGAGGAGGTCGAAGCGACTAAAAAATACGCGATCGAACAGGCTGTAGAAACTATCCGAAACCGCTTGGATCAATTCGGACTTGCGGAGCCGACGGTAGCAAAGCAGGGCGAGAGCTACATTTTGGTTGAGCTTCCTGGCGTCAAAAACGCAGCGGATGAGCAGCGCGCCAAGGATTTGATCGCTAAAGCGGCTCACTTGCAGCTTATGGCGGTGGACGACGTGCGCCAAGATCGCGCGCAGACTATCAGTGCGGCGGATGCCAGAGCTTACGGCGACGTGATCTATCCCGACGTTAAAAATCCGAATTACAAGTATCTCATAAACGAAATTCCGGTGCTTGATGGCGCGATGCTAGTCGATGCGAAGGTCGCTTTCGATCAACACACCAATCAGCCGATCATAAATTTTACGCTAAACTCTCAAGGCGCTCAAATTTTTGGCGATT
>ERZ772957.2530-NODE-2530-length-10485-cov-4.763567_pt1 | contig 10485 bp, 8 predicted proteins | sample MGYA00580682_ERZ772957 | MGnify/ENA primary metagenome ERZ772957 (study PRJEB29015, sample SAMEA2737921) | human oral metagenome | biome: human oral; feature: human-associated habitat; material: dental | place: China | collected 2025 ...
CCGTAGAAGCCCGGAACTACCTTTGCCGCTGACAACGAACAACCGATCCCGACATAATACACGGGCATAAGTGGAGGATGTGCAGGCGGAGAAGCGGGGCGAAAACAAAAAACGCAGTTTTCGAGGACTGCATCTTATCATAAAACGGAATACACTGAAAACAAAAAGCCGCCTCAACGGACGGCTCTATGAAAATAATTTGGAGAAAATTCTTTTTTCTCACGATATACCTTTATCTTTGCAATAGGTTATTCGAGTTATGCAAAGCGTTGTATATCACTGTTGAAGATAGGTCGCTAAATCATTACCTACTGCATTTCATAACTCATAAGGCTGTTCATAGCCAATTACTTAGACCTAAATGATAGATTTTTGGAGAAAAGGAGCGTATCTTTTTGGGAAAGGCAGCGTATCTTTTTATGGGGTATTTCGACATGTAGTGTTGGGGCTTTGATAGCCAGTTTGAATATGGTTTCTGATATATAATTCGCTATAGTTTCTTTCCGCTTTTATCGTGTATAATCCTTTATCATACAAATTTGAAAGCTTTTTATAGCAATAGAAAAAATTATCAGGGTTGATTACCTATAAAAAACGAATTAAAAAAGTATAAGAGTCATATTCCGACCCTAAAGTGGATGGAGGGATGTAAGATAGATTTTTTTTACTTCTTTCACTTTGTTTATTTTTGATGTCTTTTATGCAAAATTACATGTGTTTAGCTTGTATTATGCTTTCTTCTATCGTATTTTTGCATGACAATTAAATTTTGTGAGATTAGTTTTCTATGCTTTGAGGCAGTAAAATAGATATCGAAAAAATAGTGAGCTATCTTCTGTAATATTCAATATTGGTAGGTTGATCCTTAATAGATTCAGAATTTTGATTATCGAACAATAAGTACAGTAAAAAGAAAAAGATCAAAATAGAAAATACTAATTAATATGATTATGAAAAAACACTTTTTACCAACAATGAAGCGTAGGAGGTTATCAATGATAATCTTGCTATCACTGATTGTATGCTGTATTCCGCTCCACGGACAGAATGTGACCGTGAGCGAGAAAACGGGTAGTATGATTTGTTCTCAAACTTCTTATGCAGGTCAAGTTACTGAGACGGGGTTTGCAGCTGGTGGATTTGCTACTTGGAAGCATTTTCAATTACCATTGACAATGACTACGGCAGACCTCACCGATCTTACTCCAAATGGGCAATTGGTTACCCATGCAAATAATCTTTATAATGCCGGTATAGGAAATGGTATACAGTTATTGGGCGGTCAAAGAAAGGATGGCTATATGACGCTAGCACTACCTAAGGGTTTTCGTTTTACCGGCTACAAGATTATTGTGCAAAATAATATTGAGAAGTTTGGAACAGGGAATAAAGCTTTGACTATTTCTCATCCGACGAATTTTTATTTCGGTGAAACCAGTAATAACTTCGATTTCAAAACTGGTTATTACAAAGATCTAGGTAAAAATGTAAGTCAAACCGAATACACCATCGAACGTACCAGCCAGTCAGAAGGAGATATGGGTAATGTCCTGTACTTTAAGGTTGCCAATGATCCTTCCAACCATAATCCTTCTCAATATGTGGGCGTAACCCTCAAGTATATAGAACTTACCTTTACACCTGAAGCAAAATTTACTGTCAGCGTAGCGCCTCCTGCCGCTAGTTCTGTAGGTGCAAGTCACGTGTCTTGTCCTTTTGCCACGGGTAAAGTCGATCTTGGTAAAATAAGTAAGAATACTTATACGAACGTTACGCGTCAAAGTTATGTCTACACGAATGTAAAAGACTTGTCGGCAAACGCTCTTTTCTATGAGAAAGCAAGCGTAAACGAGGGGCTTGCGATAGACAATCGTACAGTTGGGAGTGCAGAAGGTAATAAGAGCATCAAGGCTGTGGAAAGAGGTGCAGGCAGATTTTTTGAAATACAAGAAGGACAAACATATTTCGTTGAAACGCCGATAGATGCTATTGATCAAGAAGGAAATAAGGTGCCGCTCCACTATCGTATCACCGCAGCCAAAATCAATTATCTGCCCAATAGTGGTTCGGGGAGAAGTACCTATGTACCCTACACGCTGAAAGTATACGACAAAACGGGTAAAGTTGCAAAAGAAATAGTAGTAAAGGCTGCCGGCAGCTACGAAATGACTGATTTGAATAATGATGCTATTAAATTGGAAGTTGTAGGCGCTAATGGATTTGTCAACATAGACTTGACGCTCGAAGCGCTCGATCCGTATATAAATCATATGGAGTTGATGTGTAATCATGGAGATGCAAAGATCTCTCGTGAGTTTGTATCTAACGACTTTAGCGTGGGTGGTGGTGTTTTCTATTTCTATATTCCACGCGAATGGCTCAATACGTCCTGCGATTTTACTTTTGAAAATCTCAAGAGCAAATACGGTGACAATACTTATTATGGTGGTATTACGAACGGTAATGCGCGTTATAGTTTTGTAAAATCAGAATATTACAACCTGTTTGGCGCTACCAATAATAATATCTATAATCGTCCTGAAGATGCTGCCAACTATGATTATACAAAGAAAGTATACGTAGAAACAGCCGGTACGAAAGCATTTAAGTTCAACAATGCTGATGAAGTAAATCAAGCAACGTCGGCTACCTCGTTCAAAGAATATCCCTTCTCACTTGAATCCTATGCAGCCGGAGGCGGAGCTTTCAGCACCGTTCAAATGATACCGACTATTGAAAACCACGACTATCAGAAGAATGCATTTGTCTTCACAACCGATGAAACACGCTACAACATTGCTCCGACAACTGCGACGCAACATAGATATTACGCCTATTATGATATGGAGATCCATCTAGTAGTTCGTACTTATACGCCCAGCGTAACGTTTGAGAAAATTTACGACAAATCATTCTATGGCAACAGTGAGTCCGGCCCATTCTATGGTGCGACTATCACTTCAAAAGACGCAGAAGGCCATTTAGGTTACAGCTCTATTGAATCCATAAAAACATTGCTTGAAGCGAAGATAGCGACAGGCGGTACGAATATCCCCACTTCAATGGATCAATTGCTCTACTTAGATATGGGAAGTAAAATGGAGGGTACTTTTTCTATTGCTGCCGATACGTGGAAAAATCTAAAGCAAGCATTAGCTAAGAATGCGATGATCTTCCTGCCGAAGAATACAACGCGTGAAGATGATAATTTTGCCTATGCTGAAGAAGGCGGTACTTATAAAGCTACACGCAATATTATACTGACAGATAAGCAACCCTTCTATTCACCTTATAAGATTCGAGTGGATGCGGCTAATTATGCGAATTATATACGCGAATTGTCCGGCGGTAATGGGCAAGCTCGTAAAACAACATTGATGTTACCCTTCGCTCTGACACTGACAAACGGTAAACATACAAATAAAGATAACGACTGCTCATTTGAAATCTATACGCTACAACCGACAAATTGCCTCACGGTTAGCCCTGAACAGCGAGAAGGTTACGACTATTTGAAGTTTGATGGTGATGCCCACTTTATTAAGTTGACGGAGAGCAAGACTACAGCCAACAAACCTTATATGGTATTGGTTGACGAAGGATATATGCCGGCTGACGGCCAATCGTTCATTGTACAGCAGTACGGCGCGGAAATTCTTCCGACTACGGCCCACAAGAATCGTACATATTTAGCCGGAGAAACGGCTACAGGAACAGCTAATGGAACCTCCTTCAGGTTTGAAAATAGAGGAACCTATTGTGGTGAAAAAGTACAAAAAGTATTCTACTTTGCCAACAATAAGTATTATTCCTCACTCAATCTGACGACTGATCCAAAAGAGGTGCGCGTCCGCCCCTTCCGCGCTTACTACGCTTTCAATAGCAGTAGAGGAGCAGAGATGGCATCCTTTAATGTTGTCTTTGGGCCTAATACGGAAACAACGGCAATTGCTAACATCAAGAATCAGTCCGACTTAGCCGTAACGACATCTGACGGACAGATTACGCTCTACGCAAAAACAGCACAGCAAGTAAAGATTTTCAAAGCGACTGGTGGGCAGGTCGTAGCGCTGCAACTGAATGCTGGTGCAGTGTACACGCTTCCGGTTGCGGCTGGCGTTTATGTGATCAATGGTGTTAAGATTACAGTAAAATAAAAGAACCATGATGAAAATGAAATATATCAAACCATTCATAGAAGTGTTGGTGCTTGACATAGAAAGCACATTGCTTCAGAATTCAGGTCCTCAATCAGGCGATGCCGATGCGCCTCCGGGTTTCTTCGATGAGGAGGATGAGGACGATTTCTAAAAAACAGAGATCTTATGTTCTGCAATGCAGCAATAGCAACAATGATTGCCTATTAAGCTGCGCATAGAACATCGTAAAATCATTGCCAATCAAAGGCGGATTCAGCTTTAATTAGTTGTTTCCGCCTTTTCTCTTGTCTTATATGCCCTGCTTGGCAATACGAACACTTTCTCTAAAAGGTGCAACAGTCACGAGAAAGCGCCTAAAAAGGGGCGTAAATCAAGTAAACTATGATTTACGCCCCTTCACGCGGAGAGAGGGGTTAGCGAACTAAGCTCTGCAACTCCTTGTATCGCAACATTTTATACGTTTCAAACTTTTTTGTGTAGCCAGATTGTAGCCACAAGAGAGTATTTAGAGAGTACTCATAGATACTGCTGCCAGAATTGCACCCTTGCAAATCTCAGGTTCAAAGGTACTAAGAAAAAGAACATTCTCCAAATGTTTGATGTTAAATATCTTAGAAACTTTTTGGCTACAATTTTCAGTGCACGGTGCAAGCCCTTATATATAAAGGGACTTGCACCGTGCACTGACAGTCTTGTATTCTGTTGATACTCATTCTGTAAAATGGTTCAATAATACCAAATAATGGTATTTATAAATTCTGAAAAAAGTCTCTTTCAATCGGAACTTTGCAGTCGAAAACATAATTCACTCAGTAGAAATATGGCTATGCAGAACTTTAAATCCAAAAGAAAGGGACACTTATATATCGTGTGTCCAACCCTTGAAATGTTATTATCCTCTTGTGGCAATGTAAAGAATGCTGCCGGTATAACTGACATGGAGTATTCTAATTTCGTGAAGAAGTGCAAGCTGCAACAGGATATAAGAATTGGCACATATCAAAGATGTGCTTCCGGTTTTAATCAGGATACGCTTATTATTCATCTTCCAACAGGACTGATTGAATCCATAGCCAGCCCCAAGCAACATTTGAGCAATCGGTTCTATACTATCCGGCAGGAAGAATTTATAATGGTACTTCAGGAGTATTTTTTTAAAGGCAAGAGAAGTCAGACAGCTTGTCTTGAAGCCATCTTGACCCGGTTAATGAAACAAGAGCCCACTTCGATGGGGGATTTTCTCTTGTCAGTAATGAAACTTTGTGAAAATATGCTTAAAGAATATGGAAAGAAATGATATGTCCATTCTTCTAAGTGAGGTTCTCACCCTTCGAGAAGAGTTCAAACAAATAGCATGTTTCATCAAAGAGTTGAAGCATGATTATGCTATTTTGGAAGAAAAGATAGAATTGAGTACTACAGACGTTTTGCATTTGCTCGGCATCTCTAAAGCATCACTTGCCAGATGGCGTGAGGCAAACCTGGTTCCTTACCGATATGTATCAAGCAACCATGTGGTTTATCCTTTCAAGGGGTTATATATTGCCATTAAAACCGGACGTGCTACATTTAAGGGTTTCCGTCGCTTGGAAGCCTTGCAACGCCTAAATGCCTATAAGGATGGAATATTGAAAGGCTATATGGGTAATGATCCTCAAGTGTTATTTGAAGAGCTATGAATATTAAAGAAAAAATACTAAGTCGAACTAATAAAGGGCTGGAAATCTTCTGTTTCTATATGCCCATAAATTTTGTACCAAAGCGTAACTTTCGTAATCCTCTGTATGATGACAGACATGCATCGTGTAACATCTACCTTGATAACAAGGCGGGTTGCTATCGGATGAAAGACTTTGGAAATGATGCTTACTCCGGAGATTGCTTTTGGTTTGCTGCAACGATACTCGGTCTGGACGTGAAAAAGGATTTCATGGCCGTGCTTGAAACGATAATCCGAGATTTGCAACTCAACATACGCCTTGAACGAAAAGAGCAATATGTTCCTCAAACCATCTTGATGAAGTCATCTAAGCAAACCATGTTACCTTCTGCCGATCATACTGCTTTCCCGTCAGGCGAAAAACGGTTCAAATATACAGAGCAGACTTTTGGAGAGGCAGAACTGAACTATTGGCGGCAATACGGCATTGATGTCAAGACTTTGCATCGCTTCCATGTGAAGTTTATAACACGCTATGAATCAATTTCAAATCAAGGTAAACCGTTCTCACTCGTTTCAACGAAGGAAGAACCCATTTTCGCCTATTGCTTGGGCAAGTTCGTAAAAGTCTATCGGCCAAAGAGTAAATTACGTTTTCTCTACGGCGGCGAAAAGGTGGACGACTACGTGTTTGGCTTTGAACAGTTGCCCAACAAGGGAGACATGATATTTATCACGGGTGGGGAGAAAGATGTGCTTTCACTCTCTGCTCATGGGTTCAACGCCATCTGCTTCAACAGTGAGACGGCACAGATACCCGAAGATATCATAGAGGGGTTACTTCTCCGTTTTCGACACCTTATCATATTGTATGATACGGATGAAACAGGTATAAGAGAAGCCGGACGTCAAGTCGAGATACTTGCACAATACAAGGTGTTATGCCTGACTTTACCCTTACAAGGTTCAAAAACGGAGAAGGATATTTCTGATTACTTCGCCTTGGGCAAAGGCGCTGAAGATTTGAAGGTATTACTTTCTGACCTATTTGTCAAAATGTATACTCAAACGATGATGATATTACAATCTTGTGAAATAGACTATGACAATCCCCCCGATGCATCAAAGTCAGTAGTGGCCGTAAATGGGGTGCCACTTGGCACACAGGATAACCTGTTCTGCATCACCGGGGGTGAAGGTACGGGTAAGAGCAACTATGTAGGAGCCATCCTTGCCGGAGCATTGGGAAACGAACGGCTGCCGACAGAGAAAACCTTGGGATTGGACATTACTGCCAATCCCAAGGGGCTGGCTGTCCTGCATTATGATACGGAACAGTCCGAGGCTCAGCTGCACAAGAATCTGGGTAAGACACTGCGGCGGGCTTCATTGGCGACAGTGCCGGAGTTTTATCATTCCCTTTACTTGGCTTCATTATCCCGAAAGGACAGGCTGAAACTTATTCGTGAGAGTATGGATTTGTTCCATCATAGGCATGGGGGCATCCATCTTGTGGTCATTGACGGCATTGCAGATCTGATACGTTCAGCCAACGATGAAACGGAAAGCATTGCCATCGTGGACGAGCTTTACCGTTTGGCAGGTATATATAATACTTGTATCATCTGCGTGCTACACTTCGTTCCGAATGGTATCAAACTCCGTGGACACATCGGCTCGGAACTTCAACGCAAGGCTGCGGGTATTCTCTCCATAGAGAAAGATGACAATCCCGAATATTCTGTGGTCAAGGCTCTGAAAGTCCGTGACGGCAGCCCGTTGGATGTTCCTATGATGCTTTTCGGCTGGGACAAGGTGGAAGATATGCACGTCTATCGTGGCGAGAAATCCAAGGAAGACAAGGAAAAGCGCAAGACCGATGAACTTGTCGGAGTTGTCAAAGAAGCCTTCCGAAACTCTTTCAAACTCACTTACCAAGAACTTTGTGAGGTACTGATGCGAGAGATGGAAATCAAGGACAGAACCGCAAAGAAGTACATCGCCTATATGAAAGAACAGCGTATCTTGGTACAAGATGCAAATGGAAACTATCAAAAGGGAGAACTATGCCGTACTTAGAGCACCAAACAGAAGATACTTGGCAGAAACGCCTATTTGATAAGTTGATGAATGTCGAGGGCAAACTCGACCGCCTGCTTGTCCTGCAAGAGCAATCTGTCGATACGACTATCCGTCCACCCTTGAAACCGGAATACTTGGACATCATTGATGTATCCAAGATTCTGAAAGTGGAACAGAAGACGATTTACAATTGGGTTTGGGCTGGGAAAATCCCCTATCTCAAGGCTAATGGTCGGTTGCTGTTTCTTCGGAAAGAGATAGATGAAATGGTACAAAAGCGTGAAGAATGGTAGTATATTCCCATCAACCGGAAGATTAAATATAGATTTTTCTTCCCGGATTTTTTGGTTTATGCAGAAAAGGCATTACCTTTGCAGTTGGAAATTTTTAAATAATTTCCAACGTACGTATGAATGAGCAGACCCTTAGACAACAAATTCTATCTTCTGAGAACGACACCATCTTCTTCAGAAATGATTTTCCGCAGTATCATCCCGAGTCGGTTGGTCGTATTTTGACGGACTTAACCGAAAAAGGAGAACTCGTGCGAATTTCCTCGGGCATTTATGTGAAGCCTAGAATGAGTAGGTTCGGCCCCATTATGCCATCAATAGAACATATTGTCAAGGCTATTTCCATACGAGATAAAGCTCAGATACTCCCATCTGGCGAGACAGCATTGAATGCTTTGGGACTTTCTACTCAGGTGCCAATGTCTTATTCGTTCCTGACTACAGGAAGTGCGCGGAAACTGGCTATCGGGAAACGACAAGTTATATTAAAGCGTGGAGTTCCTCGCAATTTTGCGTATAAGACACAGCTTATAGCCTTAATTGTTCAAGCCCTTAGATGTCTGGGAGAACCTAATGTCAGTCCAAAAGAACTGGAGCAAATACAAAGATTGGTAATCAAAGAATCCGATAGACAGGCTCTAATCAGTGATGTGCAGATAATGCCGGAATGGATGAAAAGGATTATCAAGCCTATGATTAAATAAAATATGAAACTTTGGATAAACAATACGTTGGAGGATCGGCTGGCAATGCTCCAACAGACAGAGGAAACTCACTCAGGGGTCAATCAATCAGCAATAGAAAAAGATTGGTGGGTAACAGTAGCCCTGCATGTACTGTTCCAATGCTCTTGTGCTCCCGCACTTATTTTTAAGGGAGGCACTTCACTGTCAAAAGGGTTCAACCTCATTGAACGGTTCTCAGAAGACATAGACTTGGCTATTCACCGTTCATTCTTTGGAATTGACAAGACAAGCAAGAGCCAGCGTGAGAAACTCCGTAAATTATCAAGGTCTTTTATACATGAAGATTTGTCGAAGCAATTAGACAAGCAGCTTCAGAATATGGGAGTTACCGGTTATCGAATTGAGAATGTAACTTACCGGCAAAGTCAAGAAGGAAAGTTGATTCCTATCGATAGTGATAAAGATCCTACGGTGATATTTTTGCATTATGACAGCATTATCAAGGATTCGATAGATTATATCCCTGCCCGTGTGAAGATTGAAATAAGTTGTCTCTCCATGGATGAGCCTACAGAGAAATGTAACATACAATCATTGATAAGCGAAAGCTTCCCCGATGAAGATAAGATGTCATCTGTCATAAGAACCGTACTGCCTACTCGCACATTTCTTGAAAAAATCTTTCTACTGGCAGAAGAATTCCAAAAAGAGCATCCAAGACATGTACGTATGAGTCGACATTTATACGACCTTGAGCGAATTATGGATACCATATATGGACAAGATGCTATTGCCGATCGTCAGCTATATGATGCCATCGTTAAACATCGCCGTACATTTTATGCGTTAAAGTATGTGGACTACGACAAACATTCTCCGAGTACCATTTCGTTTGTCCCTCCAACTGAAACTATTGTAGAGTGGGAGAAAGACTATGACAATATGTGCAAGCACTTCTTTTATGGTTCCACGCTTCCTTTTGATAAGTTGTTAAAGCGTATAGCAGAACTGCAGGATAGGATTAGAAAAACTGCGTATGTATAATTATTCGATAGTTAGCAAAAGCGTCGAGCAGGTCTTCTTGCTCGACGCTTTTTATCGCCATTTCGGTTTAGAGATAATCATCCGACTCATCACATCATCATGACTTTCAATCCTTTCCTTTGGAGCATGTGTGGGAGATTGAGTCTTTACCTTTTGTGTGGGAGACTCTTCTATTGACTTTTGCTTAATTTCTTGTGATAAACCGCTTTGTTCATTTTCCTTTTCCTCTTCTTCTTGTTCTTCTGGCGGTGCAAGCGTAAGCGCAATCTTTCTGTCAAGTTCTGCCGCCTCCCCTTTGAGCGCACGAAGTTCGTCCTCTTTTTTCCAAGAACTATTAGCGATGTTGATGTAAACGTCCTTGTTGGCCACAACCTTTGCCATCTCCTTCTCATGCGACTCTATTACCTTGGGGATACGCTCTAAGGCATTGATAAAGTTCTGACACGCAAGTTTCGGGTCGGATGCCAGCTTACCGTTATTATAGGTATAGTAGATACTCTCCTGCCCTTTCACAAAGAAGCGGTTCACCGAACAGTCAAACAAATCCTTGGAAGTACTCT
>ERZ772957.2543-NODE-2543-length-10457-cov-12.481446_pt1 | contig 10457 bp, 4 predicted proteins | sample MGYA00580682_ERZ772957 | MGnify/ENA primary metagenome ERZ772957 (study PRJEB29015, sample SAMEA2737921) | human oral metagenome | biome: human oral; feature: human-associated habitat; material: dental | place: China | collected 2025 ...
ACCGAGGGCACAGACACCTACGGCGGGCGCTCCAAGGCGGGCAACACGACCACGGCGAACGAACTCACCGTCGATAGCGGCAGCCATACGAACATCTATGGCGGCTGGACAAGCGGCGCAGGCTCCACCGCAGACGCCGCGAAGCAGAAGGACAGCATCGGCAACAAAGTCACCGTCAAAGGCACAGCCGCCGCCACAGGCGATGTCATCGGCGGTCTGACCGACGTCGCAGGCGGCAAGGCGACGGGCAACACCGTCACCGTTGAAAAAGACCTCGCCGCCAACATCATCGGCGGCAAGGCAGCGTCAGGCGACGCCTCGAACAACATCGTGAACCTCGCCAATGCCACGGTCAACTCCGTCACAGGCGGCGAGGGCGCAACGACGAACAACAATACCATCAACCTCAACGGCAATGCGCAGGTCACAGGCACGCTCACGGGCGGCTCTGCCGCAACCGGCACGGGCAACACGCTCAATGTCAAGGGCAAGGACAACAAATCCGGCACGATCTCGAACATTCAAAACATGAACTTCGACGCATCCGGCCTTGCAAAAGACGACACGATGCTTGAGGACACAAACGCCGCCGGAACCAACGTCGACTGGGCGAACTTCACTGCCTCGGGCACGGCGGCAAAACCGCTCACGCTCCTCAAGAACGCGAACGGCATCAACCTCGCGGGCTATACGGGCGCGGCGAAATCTGAGACGGGAGAAACGACCGAGACGAACATCGACGTCCGCAAGACGGGCGGCACCGTCACCGAGATCACCTACGAGGGCTACCAGTTCAAAGGCGTGACGCAGGCGACGACCGTCACGGAAGGCGCTGTCACAGACACCTTCGGCGGCCGCTCCAAGGCGGGCAACTCGACGCGTGAAAACGAGATCGCCGTCGAAAGCGGCACGCATACGAACGTCTACGGCGGCTGGACGAGCGGCTCCGGCTCGACGGCGACAGACAAAGACAACAGCTACAAAAACACCGTCACCGTCAAAGGCTCGGCAAACGTCACAAATACGCTCTACGGCGGCTATACCGAAGCGGCGGGCGGCAAAGCGACGGAAAACACCGTCACCGTTGAAAAAGACCTCACCACCGCAAACATCATCGGCGGCAAGGCAGCGGCAGAAGCCTCGGACAACATCGTGAACCTCGCCAACGCCATGGTCAACTCCGTCACGGGCGGCGAAGGCGCGACAACGAACAACAACATCGTCAACCTCAAGGGCAACGCGCAAGTCACGGGCACGCTCACGGGCGGCTCTGCCGCAAACGGCACGGGCAACACGCTCAACGTCACAGGAACAAACAACAAAGCCGACAGCATCGCAGGCTTCCAGAAGCTGACCTTCGATACGACGAACGCCGACGCGCATCCCATGCTCCAAGTCACGGGCGGCGCGGCGACCGATGTCGATTGGGCGAACCTCACGGCGACGGGCACGGCAAGCGAGGCGCCAAAGACGCTCATGGAAAATGCCGCCGGCATCAACACCAACGGGCGCACGGGTGACGCCGCGAGATCCGAGCTGAACGCCGACGCCACGATGGAGACAAACATCGATGTTGTCAAGTCGGGCGACAAAGTCACCGCCCTGACCTACGAGGGCTATACCTTCAAAGGCTCGACGAAAACGACGACCTACGGCGCAGACACCTGGGCAGGCCGCTCCAAGGCGGGCAACACGACGCAGGACAACAAGCTCACGCTCGATGATGCCAGCAAGACCTACACGAACGTCTACGGCGGCTGGACGGCGGGAACAGGCACGAAGGCTGCAGCTGACAAACAGAACAACAGTCTCGGCAACACCGTCGACTACACGGTGGGCACGGTCACGGGCACGCTCTACGGCGGCTATGCCGCAAACGGCGAAGCCTCGGGCAACACCGTGAACCTCGGCGCGGTCACGACCGCTGCAAACATCATCGGCGGCTTCGGCACGATGACGAACAACAACACGATCAACCTCAATGGCGCACGCGTCACGGGTACGGTCACAGGCGGTTCGGCTGCAAACGGCACAGGCAACACGCTCGCCGTCTACAAGCCGTCTGAAGTGCAGGACTTCGCGGGCGTGCAGAACCTCCACTTCCACACCGACGAACTGACGGCAGGCACGACAACGCCCCTGTTGAAGCTTGGCACGACGACGAAGGACATCCGTGGGCTGAACATCGGCGTCGATCGCAGAGGTGATGCGCCGAAGCTCAAAAAAGGCGACAAGCTCCTGCTCATGAAGACAGCCGGCGGTGATCTCACGACCGACGACAAGATCGAAAACAAGATCGAAGGCAAGCAGGGCATGGCACGCCGCTACACCTACGAGATCAAGAAGGAAAACACCGGCGAGCTGACCGCGACCGTCACACATGCAGGTCTTGGCGACGACGCAAAGTCTCCGGTAGAAACGCGTGCAGGACTTTCGAACCTCGTCAACCAAGGCGCAGATTACATCGTCGAAAGCGGCATAGCGGCGGCCGAAACAGCGCTCCGCACCGATGCAGGTGCAGGCAGCTCCGCGAAGTCCGACAAGAGTGCACAGCGAAAGACGGCAGCCACGGACAACGCATCCTATCAGCTCTGGGCAGGCGCAGGCGCGAACACGATGCGCGTCGAGAGCGGCTCCCACGTTGACTCGAAGGGTTGGAGCCTCGGCGTCGGCTGGGCGCGTGAGGACGAGATGAAAGACGGCGCAAAGCGTCTCTTCAGCCCCTTCGTCGAATACGGGCGCGGCTCCTATGACTCCTACCTCGACAACGGTGCGCACGGCAGCGGCACGATCCGCTATCTCGGCATCGGCGTCCTCGGCAAACTCACGCAGCAAGACGGTCTCTGGCTCGAAGGCTCCGTGCGCGGCGGACGCGCCACGAGCGACTATCAGCTCCACGGCTCAAGCGACGCCAACTACGACGGCTCGAACACCTATTACGGCATTCACCTCGGCATAGGCAAGACCGTCGAGCTGAAAAAAGACGCCACCATCGACGCTTATGCCCGCTACTTCTGGTCGCACCAAAACGGCATGTCGGTGAAGCTCTCTTCAGGCGACGATTACGACTTCGCATCTGTCGACTCGCACCGTCTGCGTCTCGGCTTCCGCTACAGCCAGAAGGATCAACAGCAAGGCGAATTCTACACCGGTCTTGCCTGGGAGTACGAATTTGACGGCGAAGCACGCGCAAGCATCGGCGGCGACGCTGCACCCAGCCCCTCGCTCAAAGGCTCAAGCACCATGCTCGAACTCGGCTACCGCTTCATGCCTAAGAACAGCCGCGTGAGCTACGACCTCCACCTCAATGGCTGGCAGGGCAAGCGCAAGGGCATCACGGGCGGCGCATCCGTCAAGTGGGCGTTCTGACAAAACAGCAAATATGATGCAGCACTAGGGAAAAAACAAACGGCTAGAAGGGCAGTCCCTCTCGACCTCTGTCGAGAGACTGCCCTTCTTATATTTCCATATAGGAAAGAACGTCTTGCGCCGCACTTTTCCCTTATTGACAAGCGCCCTTTCTTCTTCTGTCATCCTGGAGAAAATGCCCCGTTCAACCCCGCCGCCCTTCCGCGCACGCTCGTATTAGAGGATTTTCGCCCATTTCACTTCCTTCTTAAATTGACAATTCACCTATACCGGTGCTAAGATATTCATGTGTTTTAAGAATGAAAATATATATATTATTTATGCTTTCGTTCTGCAAAGAATCCATACCGCCGTTCGTTAATTTCTATCATCATGAAGAGGTGTTCCTTTTGAAAAAGACCAAAATCCTTTCCGCCCTTGTCGGCGCTGCTATGCTCACCACTGCCGTCCCCGCCTCTGCTCATGGCGTCTGGTTCGCACCGCGTCTGGATCAGACCCAGCTCGTCCTCGGCGAAGGTTACAAAGACAATGCTTATGACCCAAAGGATGTCACGATGCTTGTCGGCTTCGATAAAACCTATACGCGGGTTCCTCTCGAAATCATTGACGGCGGCAATCACATCACGATCAATCCGTCTCAAAATGTTTCCGTCGCTGTCGTCTATTTTGACTACGGCTATTGGTCGAAAGGGCCGGACGGCAAATACGTCAACAAGCCAATGAATCAAGTCCCCGGCTCGACCATAGGCACGCATGCCATCAAATACAGCGTCAATTATCTTAAAGGCGTCGACAAGGTGGCTCCCTTGCCGGATCTGCCGTACCAGATCGTTCCCCTGAAAGATCCCACCAAGCTCAATGTCGGCGATTATCTGCCCGTACAGGTACTGCACAACGGCCAGCCGCTGCCAAACGCTGAAATCATCCCGGACGTCGTCAATCACCACACCGTGACAATGACTACAGACAAGGACGGCAAAGCCAATGTTCTCGTCGCCAACGGCAGCATCAACGTCATCGGTCTCGAACTCGCAGAGGATTATCCGCAGTCCGACGGCAAAGCGACACGCGACAAGATCTTCAGCAGTCTGAGCTTCATGATTTATCCGCCGGAAGACGACTGATCCGGCACAGCCATAGGCACGAATACGGGATTTCATAAGCGAAAGCCCGCCCATTTCCTTGAATGCCAGTCAAAATTCTTACTCAGACGAAGCATGTTTGAGTAAGAATTTTGACCGCACGGAAAAGGGCGGGCTTTTTTAGCGCGAAAGTCCGAGAAGTCAAGCCGAAAGCGCAGACCGCTGTTCCTTTCTGTCGATTGACCTGTCGCTTCAGCGCGGCGCGTACATGATGACAGCGACGCCCGCGAGCGCGATGGCGCTGCCGATGATGTCGAAGCGGTCGGGCGCGATGCCGTCGACGCGCCAGCCCCAGAGGAGTGACAGCACGATGAATACGCCGCCGTAAGCGGCGTAGATGCGCCCGAAATTGCCCTCGGGCTGCAGCGTCGGCACGACGCCGTAAAGAATCAGTATGACCGCGCCGAAAAAAGCATACCAAAGACTCGCGCCATTTCGCAGCCACTGCCAGATCAGATAGCCGCCGCCGATCTCGAACAATCCGGCCAGAAGGAAATACGCAAGAGATTTCAACACAAGCATGATTCTGCCTCCTATTCTAGGGAATCACTAATAAATTCAGCGCTTCCCTAGGCAAAGATTCTCCCTGCCTACTCCTTTTCCCTGCCCGACGCTTCCCTTTGCTGCAGGCAGGAAGGCGGCATTCCCTGTTCATACCCTTAGAAGAAATGCTAGAAAATCATCAAGATATGCCAGTAATCTTTCCGCAAAACAACAATATCTAGTTTTTCAGGCGAAAATCCGGCATTTTTTATTTGCCAACGAATACCCTTTATTCTATAATAGACGCTAGCGTTTTAAAACGAACACATATTGTAGGAGGCACATCATTGGAAAAGTGGTTTGACACGGAAATCGGCAGGAGCATCCTGCAGGCAAAATATTATCATGCGGGAGAGACAGAGCCGCACGAATTCATCGAGCGCGTGGCAGGCATCTTCTCGCCCGAGGTGCGCGAAAAGATGCGCTCCTACCTTGAAGATGGCGCACTCTCACCCGCAGGACGCACGCTCTATGCAGCGGGCGCGAAGGGCAAGTTCAAGAGCAGCCTGTCGAACTGCTACATCATGCCGTCGCCGACGGACGACATCGAGTCCATCTTCACCGTCAACCAGCAGATCGCCAAGATCTTCTCCTACGGCGGCGGCATCGGCGTCAACATCAGCGGCCTGCGCCCCAAGGACAGCCGCGTCAACAACGTCGCGCGCAGCTCGACGGGCGCCGTCTCCTTCCTCAAGATCTTCAACACGACGGGCGAAGTCATCAGCCAGAACGGCAGACGCGGCGCGATGCTCGTCGCGCTCGACTCGGAGCACCCCGACATCTACGAATTCCTGCACATGAAGCAAGAAAACGAGAAACTCGCCTCGATGAACCTCTCGATCCTCTTCTCCGACGCCTTCATGCAGGCCGTCATCGACGATGCCGAATACGAGCTCTGCTTCGACGTCGAGGCGACGGGCGAAAAGATCCGCCGGACGATCCGCGCCGCCGAATTCTTCGATGAATACTGTCAGACGCAGTGGGACTGGGGCGATCCCGGCGCCCTCTTCAAGGACAGGCTCAACGACTACACGCTGCTCTCGGGCTACGACGAGTACAAGATCGAGGTCACAAATCCCTGCGGCGAGTTCGGCGGCAATGCCTACAACTCGTGCAACCTCATGAGCATCAACCTCTATTCCTTCATCGAGGACAAGTTCGCCGACGCGCCGCATCTTGCAGAAGAGGATTTCCGCGCTGCCGTTCGGACGGCCGTGCGTGCGCTTGACGAAGTGCTCGACTACGGATTCGACACGCAGCCTTTGGAAGAAAACCGTCAGTGCATCCGCGATTGGCGCAGCGTCGGACTCGGGCTCTTCGGCGTCGCCGACGCCTTCGTCGCCATGAAGCTCGCCTACGGCAGCCGCGAGAGCTGCGACTTCATTCAAAATGCGCTGCGCATCATGTTCACGGAAGCCGCACGCACTTCCGCCGCTCTCGCGAAAGAAAAGGGCGCCTTCGGCAAATACGACTGGGAAAAGACGAAGAAATCGCCGCTCATCCAACGTCTCGCCGAGGAAGCACCCGAGGTCTATGCTGAGATCAAAGAGTACGGCCTTCGGAACGGCACGCTTCTTTCCATCGCGCCGACAGGCACGATCTCGCTCCTCATGGGCGTATTCTCGGGCGGCTGCGAGCCTCTCTATCAGATCAGCTACGAGCGCACGACGCACAAGATGGAGGAAGGAAGCGGCTCCTTCCGCGTCTACGCACACTCCGTCAGCGATCTGCTCGACTATCACAAGCTGCCGCACGATCTCACGAACGAGGCGATCAAGAAGCGCTTCCCGTGGGTCATCGAGAGCCACGCGGTGCCCTACCTGCACCGCGTCGAACTGCAGGCGGCCATGCAGAAGTACGTCGACAACTCCATCTCCTCGACCGTGAACTTGAAGCACGCGGCGACGCCCGCCGACATCAAGAACATCTACCTCGCAGCATGGAAATCGCGCTGCAAGGGCATCACGGTTTTCCGCGACGGCTGCAAGCGCGGCAACATCCTCGGCGTCAAAGAAGCCGCCGAGCAGGAGATCGCCTACGACACCGTGCGCCCGCGCCGCCGCGACAACATCGCGCGGCTCGAAGGCGTGACGCTCCTTCGCCATACGTCGTGCGTCGACAAGATGTACATCACGGTCAACAAGACCTCCGACGGCGACGTCTTCGAGCTGTTCACGAACACCTCAGGCGGCTGCCAGTCGAACATCGCGACCATCACGCGCCTGACCTCTCTCGCACTGCGCTCGGGCGTGCGCGTCAAGGACATCATCAAGCAGCTGACCGTCAGCCGCTGCTCCGCCTGCCAAGCCCTGATCCGCAGCGGACGCAAGGACATCTCGCTCTCGTGCGGCAGCGCCATCGGCACGGCTCTCGCCGAAATCTACAACGAATGCCAAAAGGACGAGACGGCGAAATACAAGGACAAGAGCGACGACAAGGCGATCAACAAGCAATGCCCCGAATGCAAGCGCCACACCCTGCGCCCCGAAGGCAACTGCGTGACCTGCACCTACTGCGGCTGGTCGAAATGTGAATAACAAAAGAGGACGGCTCTCCCTTGAACCGTCCTCTTTTGCTGCAAAATATACTATCAGCTGCGCAGTTTGAAGCGCTCCACAGACCCCTGCAGCTCTGCCGCCATTTCTTCCAGCTTCTTGCTCGCGGAAGCGACCTCATGAACGGAAGCCGTCTGCTCCTCCGTCGCGGCGGAAACTGTTTGCGTCTCTTCGGCAAGTGCGGAGGCAACCGTCTCGATCGCGTGAATGGCTTCCGTGATGCGCTTGCTGCCGCGATTCGTTTCCTTGATCGCCTCAGCAGAACGCTCGATGCGCGCGAGAAGCTGCTCCAGCTGCGCGACGATCTCCTGGAAGGCACTGCCCGCTTCGTTGACGGACTGCACGCTGCCCAGCGTCATTTCTGTGCCGGTCTGCATGGAGACGACCGCATCCTGCGTGCGCTTCTGGATGTCGTTGATGATGCTCGTGATGTTCTCCGTCGCGTTGCCCGACTGCTCCGCGAGCTTTCGCACCTCTTCGGCGACGACAGCGAAGCCCTTGCCCTGCTCGCCGGCGCGCGCCGCCTCAATGGCAGCGTTCAAAGCGAGGAGCTTCGTCTGCCCGGCGATCGATGTGATGACTTCGTTGATCTCCGCGATGTTTTTCGAGCCGTCGTAGAGCTTCTGCACCGCCGCGCTCGCCTTTGCCGCGCCTTCGGCAAGTCCTTCGACGCCCGCAATCGCGTGACTGAGCTTATCATCGCCTTCCTGCGTCGCCTCGCCCGTCAGATTCACGGCGCGCTTCGCCGTGCTGACCGCATCCGAAATCGTCTTCATCTGCCGGTTGACGCCCGTGACCTTCTGCGTCGCGGCGTCGACAATCCCGCTCTGGTTTGCGCTCTCTTCGGCGATGATGCAGACGGCTTCCGCCGCGGACTGCGCCGCCGTCGCCGTCTGTGCAGCGCTCGCCGTCAGCTCCTCGCTCGATGCCGCGACCTGCTCGGCAGCCGACTTCGTCGACTTGACCGTCTCCCGCAAGCCATCGAGCATATTGCAGCAGCTATTCTGCAGAGTGCCGATCTCATCGCTTCTATCGCTCTTAGAAAGATGCGCCGTGAGGTCGCCGCCCGCGATCTTTTCCATCAGTCCGGAAAGCGAAGCGATCGGCGTCGTCACCGACGTTAGAAGGATGTAAACAATGCCCACGAGAAGTGCGAGAGCCACACAGCAGATCACGAGAAGCGCCAGGCTCATATGCGTGACGGCAGCGTTCGCCTCGGCGATCGGCAGCGTCACGAGGAGCGTCCAGCCCGTCTCACCGACAGGAACCGCCGAGTAGTAGCGCTCCCCGCCCTGATACTCGAACTCCAGCTGTTCAGGCTTTCCCGTCACGAGCTTGGCAATGAAATCCTTGTAAGCGCCGCCGTCAAGCTCCTTAAACTTCATATCGAAGGTATTGACTGGATGATAGATGTACTCTGTATCGGGTCCCAGGACAATCATGTAGCCCGTCTCGCCGACTTTGACCTCCTTGAGGAGATCCGCTATAGGTGCAAGCGATATGCCGACGCAGAGGACGCCGCGCATCTCGCCGTTTTGTACGATCGCACGGCTAAGGCTGATGACAGGGTCTCCGTCGACGGATTTGAACGGCTTCGATACGATGAGTTTGCCCGGCTGTGCCGCTGCATCCGTGTACCATGCGCGCGTCCTCGGATCGTAGCCCGCACCAAACGTGCCCGTCGTCACATAGCTGCCATCGACATTACCAAAGATGGCGTTATCAACGCCGTTGAGTCTGCCGATCTCCTGCACCGCCGTCTGCATCCCTGCGCCCTCGGGCAGACTCTCCTCCCAGTTCATTGCCGTCGTGTTGACGGCGACGCGCGCCGACTCAACGATCGTGACGATGGCATTCGCGTAGCGCGAAGCAAGCTCCATCATACTTCGCTGCTTCGATGTCGACAAGGCGTCCGTCGCCATCGTATTGATGACGAATCCCATGACGACGAATACGACGAGAAGCGGCACGCCGATCCCCGTGAGCATTTTTCCTTTCAATTTCATGATGAACCTCCCAGCCTAGCTTCCATGAACACATATACACTCCATGAGTACACCCTTCCTCTATTGCTCCGACAGCAGCGGACAAACAAGGTAAAAGCGCATACTACAAAGAGATTTCCCCTCTATGTTTTGTCATTCGCCATCCATGCGACTTTTTCCTGCTCGTTGCTAGTAAAAAAGTCGTTTATTTTACGACTTATGGGGGGGGGGGTACAATGAGCCTATAACAACTTATGCACATGATATATATTTCTCTTATGTTTTCTGCCTTTAGTATATCTGTCTCAAAAAATTTTTCCCGCTTAACTCTTTGAAAATTTTGGGTATTTATACCTAGTTTTGTCAAGCAAAAAAGAAGAGGAGGCTCGCAAGGATGCGTCCTCCCCCTCTTTTCCCTTATTCTCGTTTTGTGCATATCCTGCAAGTACAGACAAAGTTCCCCTTCAGGAAGTTTATTGTGAATAAATGTTAAAGACGGAATGCCTGTACGCTGTTCTGCAGCTCTATGGCAAGGCCCGCGAGCGTCTGGCTGGCGGCGGCAATCTCTTCCGTCGAGGCTGCCTGCTCCTGCGAGGCAGCGGATACGTCGGCCGCCTTCTTGTGAATCTTGTGCGAGACATCGTTGATGCGCTGCGCTGACGCCGTCGTTGCATCGCAGTCCGCCTGCACCTTGCAGCTGATGTCGACGATGCGCACGATGGCTGCCTCCAAATCGCCGACAAGATCCATGATGCGATGGAACTTCTCGCCCGCCGCCTTGACCTGTCCGACGTTCTCGCGCACCTCCTCCTGCTGCGCCTTCGTCAGCGCGAAGACCTGCTCGATCTCTTCGGCGTTCTGCG
>ERZ772957.2547-NODE-2547-length-10448-cov-4.421919_pt1 | contig 10448 bp, 10 predicted proteins | sample MGYA00580682_ERZ772957 | MGnify/ENA primary metagenome ERZ772957 (study PRJEB29015, sample SAMEA2737921) | human oral metagenome | biome: human oral; feature: human-associated habitat; material: dental | place: China | collected 2025 ...
TTTTAATTCTAACTCGCCTGGATTCCAGAAGATTTTGATTTGATTTCTCTTAGCTTGTTCAATAAATTCTAAAGTCTTATCTAGGTCACCATTCAGGGTTGTTAAATACAACCAATCAGGATTAGCTAAATTGAGATCACTGGCCTCAAGGTTTTTGGAGACTTTAGCAGCATTTAGACAATTCATTGTCGTTGAGCTTGCCGTCGTTGAGTCAAGTAGAACCACGGAAGTACCAGTTTGATTATCCAACTGATTTAGATAACTAGTGTCAACATTTTCGTCGATTAAAAAGTCCTTCACTGCTTCTGCAGAACGATCCTTTCCTAGATTACTAATCAGAATGGATTGATGACCGTGACGCGCAAAAGTGACTGCAGTATTAACACCACTACCGCCAAGTTGATAATAAATATGGTCAATAGTGACTTTCTCGCCGATAGAAACCTTATGTTTATTAATTATAAAATCGTCATGGTCAACTAAAATAATTTGTTGGAGCGCTGCGCCAACAACGAGAACACGACTAATTGGTTGGATCTTTTGATATGTTTTAAGTAATAAACGTGAGTTAGGCATTAGATAACCCCTCGTTTTTTTGATTCTTCAATCAGCTGATGATAAGAGGAGGCAGGATCTTGTGTCTTTGAAATAGCCGAACCGACATTAATAACATTTAGATCAGCATGGGCTAGAGCACGTACGTTAGTAAGATTAGCTCCGCCGTCCCAGCCAATTTCAACGTCGGGGTGAATATTACGGATCAGCCGCACTTTCTCAAGTTGCATCAGGCTAGCTTTGCCGCCATAGTATCCCAAATTGCCGCAAAATACCAAAACATGATCCGCTGTCTCAATATACTCCGTGACGGTATTCGGTACTGTCGGCTTGAGTAATCCAACGCCTGCGTGAACGCCAACCGCTTTCAGCTGCTGAATAACCGGCGTAAGATCTTCTTTTACCTCAGCATGGAAAATCACCGTTGCCGGACGCATTTGTATCAGCGCTTGAACGTATTGGCTCGGGTGCGCCACCATAGCGTGAATGTCAACCACCCACTCCTGCGGCCACCAGATTTTATTGACCGGAATACTTTTAGTCGGCGCAAATTCGCCGTCCATGATGTCAATATGTACGCGCGTTGCAAACGGCGACAAACGCTCAACTGCCGCTCTGTAATCGTCTTCCGACTCTACGGTAATACAAGGAACAATGTGCGCCATTAAAATTTGTCCAGTTCTGCGTTTCGCCGTATATACCGCGCTGCGCCGGCAAATGGCGTATCAAGCCATTCGTCAACGATTTCTTTCCAATTATCATGCGCTTCGCCTGGCGGATCGACGACGCGCGCCGGCAGGCACAACACATTCGCGTCGTTATCATGGCGGCATTCATGCGCTTCAAATTTATCCCAAATCACTGCGGCACGAATGCCACTGAAGCGATTTGCCGCCATCGCCATGCCTTGCCCGCCCGTGCAAATCAGAATCGCGCGCGGGTCGTTCGCGTCATCCTCGCCCAGCACTTTGGTTGCTGCCATTTGCGCAAACTGCGGGAAGTCATCGTTCGGATCAAGCTCTTTATCACCGACATCTTCCCACTCAAAACCGCGCTTTGTCAAATAAGCCTGCAGTTTTTCCTTTAGATAGTATCCGCCATGATCGGCGCCGAGAAATAATTTCATAATGATAAGTATAAGCGCTATTGCTCTCTCTGTAAAGTTATTGATTATGTACGATTCCGCGCCACGCGCCCAGCGTCGACAGACAACTCAACGAGACGGTTCGCATAACCCCACTCGCTGTCAAACCATACCGCCAACTGCACTAAGTCGCCGCCAATTACGCGCGTCAGCTGCGTATCAACCGTCGCACTATAGCTGCTGCCACGCAAATCGAATGATACGAGCGGCTTATTAGTCGTATTGATAATTCCCTGATAAAACGGCTCTTTAGCAGCACGCTCAAATACTTGATTTACAATTGCTGTTGTTGTCGGCGCAGCAAGCACTGCCGTAATAACCGCCAGCCCGACATTTGCAACTGGCGTATGAATCGACAAGCCGTCAATTGCCTGCTGTCCAAGCGCCTGGCGCGACGGCGTTAACCCCGCGAACGGCGCCGGAATAATATTCTGTTGCTGCGTACGCTTCGTACGGAGCGTATCGTCGACCGGCGAGCCGCCGTCAATCACCGTAAGCGCCGATTTCTTTGGCGCAAACGCTTGCTCAAGTACAGCGAGTACAGGCGCAATTGCCACTGTACCCGGCTCGCCAGCACTGACGACCGGCGAAATCGAGCCAATTGAGTCGTCGTTCACGCCCATGATAATCGTCTCGATCGCGTCTGCCGTCGACATCGCAACGACCTGCTTTGCGCCGGCTATAATATGCTCTTTCAACCGCACCGGATTGGTATTTGTCGTATCAATCACGACGTCAACCATGCGGTCTTGCCACGACTTTTTAACTGACTGCAAATTTGATACAATATCAATCCGCGATTCGCCGACAGCAATATAATTACCCTCAGGCTTCACGGCGCGCGCATAATTGCCGTACACGGAATCGTGCTTCAATAAATACGCCGTCGTGTTAACATCGTACTCGCTCCGAATTGCGACAACATGGATATCATTGCGCCCCTGCGCGATCTTGAACGCGCTGCGCCCGATTCTATCAAAACCATTGATTGCTATTTTTATCGCTGCCATCCCCACTCCTTGATTTAGCGCTAGCCCTTTAGCCTCTAGTGTAGCGCGAATCTGAATTTTTCGCAACTTTTCGCTATACTAAGTGTATGAATAAGCACGAGCTAATCAAACTTGCTGGAGAGCACTACACCGACGCGCAAGTCGAACTGCTCACGCATGCTATTGATTACGCTACCGAGCAGCACGCCGGGCAAATGCGCCAAAGCGGGGAACCGTACATCTCACATCCGCTGCAGGTAGCAGCGACGCTCATTGACTGGGGTATGGATATTGATTCAGCCGTTGCAGGCGTCTTACACGACACAGTTGAAGATACCGACGCAACGCTTGAAGAAATTACTGAACTGTTTGGCAAAGATATTGCGTTTCTCGTCGACGGCGTCACAAAAGTTAGCCAAGCGCGCGCTGGCATGCGCGATCTAGCAAGCTACCTGCCAGCAACACGCGATAACCTGACAAAACTGCTTATCGCCGTCGGGCAAGACGTTCGCGTTATCATTATCAAGCTATCCGACCGCCTGCATAATATGCAAACACTGCAGTTCAAGAGCGAAGGAAAACAGAAAAAAATTGCCCGCGAAACGCTTAACGTCTTTGCGCCGCTTGCCGACCGCCTGAATATGGGGCGGCTGCGCGTGCAGCTTGAAGAACTCAGCTTCAAATATCTTATGCCCGAAAAGTACAACCAAACCGTTGCGCTCAAAGACAGCCGCATCAAGAAAAGCCAGCGCAAACTTGATACAGTGCGCCGCGCCGTCGACGCGCATCTCACTAAAGAAAATATCGCACACGACATCGACGGGCGCGTGAAAAGCACCTACAGCCTATACAAAAAAATGCAGCGCGTGCCGAACATCGACGATATTTACGATTTGATAGCTTTGCGCATCATTGTCAACGATATTGATACATGCTATCTCGTACTAAGCGAGCTGCATAGCATGTACGAGCCGATGGTCGGGCGCATCAAGGACTATATTTCCAAGCCAAAACCAAACGGCTACCAGAGCCTGCACACAACGGTCGCGACAAAAAACGGCCAAGCGGTAGAATTTCAAATTCGTACGCACGAAATGCACGACTACGCCGAGCGCGGTTTGGCGGCAAGCTTCCACTACAACGAGCAAAAGTTAACGGACGCCTATAAATCCGGCACGATGGCGTCGCTGCCGACAGATTTGCATTGGATCCGACATCTACAATCGGCGGCGGCGCTGATTCGCGAAGGCAAAGAATTTGATACTGAAAATCTAAAAGTTGATTTGTTTGGCGACCGAATTTTTGTGTACTCGCCGAAAGGCGACATCTACGATTTACCGGACGGCTCGTTTCCGCTTGACTACGCCTACCGCGTGCACTCTGATCTGGCGGCGAAAGCAAGCGGCTTTTTGGTAAACGGCAAGATGGAGCCGTTTAGTTATAAATTACAGCATGGCGATACGATTGAAATTCTTACCAACAAAAAAGCCAAGCCGAAACCAGGTTGGAGCAACCATATGATCACCGGACACGCGCGCATGAAGTTCAAAGCGCAGCTGCGTAAAAATAGCTTGCTCGGACAACTCGGCCACGTCGGCGAAATTATTCACCGGACGGCACGGCGGCGGAAAAATAAAAAATAGCCGGACAACTACCGTACCGGCTATTTTTATGCTCTCCATATATTATGGACTATTTCGCTTGCGGCGGCTGTGGCTGTCCGCTATAGCCTTGAGCCGGAGCTTGCGCTGGTTGCGCTGACGGCTGGGGTTGACCAGGCTGATAAGCTGGCGCACCCGGATATGCCGCCGGCATCGCCGCGACCGAACCCACATACGCCGACTTATCGAAACCGAGCATCATATAGCCGACAGGCGGCAGCAATATCAAGAGTGCCGCGAATCCGCCCGATTTACCAAACGCTTTCGCCAAGTCAATCGCCACCATGATGACTACATAAAGGTTTGCGAACGGCACAAATGTCAAAAGCACCCACCATGCCGGACGGCCAACGATCTCAAGCAGCGTAATTAAATTATAGATCGGCACAATCGCCGCCCAGCCTGGCTTACCGGCTTTAGTAAACACCTTCCACAAGCCAATGATCATCAATACCGACGCGATCATTGCCACCAACGAGAAGATCAGTACCACACCTGCAACGGCGCTCGTCACTGTGCTTGTCGTTGTGTAACTATATGTATCATAATTACTATAGTAATCCATTTTTCCTCCCTTACAGTTACTATTTCAGTGTACTAACGATTATTCCAGCGTTCAATAGCGGCGCGGATAATTTCTTTGGCGCGCGCAGCATCGCCGAAGCCTTTCACGACGGTTGAGCCTGGCTTTTTCAAGTCTTTATAGTGGTTAAAATGGTGCTCAATTTGCTTGAGTAATTGCGGCGGCACGTCTTCTAGCGAATTAATCGCGTTGCCGGTGTTGCGGTCGTCTGCCGGCACAACAATAACCTTATCGTCGACTTCATCGTCATCCACAAACTCCAATACGCCGATCACTTTTGCCTCCAAAAATACGCCGGTTGCAAGCGGCTGGTCGGTGACAATGAGCGCATCTAGTTCATCACCGTCCTCATCAAGCGTTTGCGGAATAAATCCGTAATTCGTCGGTTTCGCAAAAATCGCCGGCTCAACGCGGTCAAGCTGCATCACCGCGAGATCGCGATTCCACTCAATTTTGTGGTTTGAGCCCTGCGGAATCTCTACCACCACATTAACGACGCCGCCGTCAACATCGCCTGGCGCGAGTATTTGATCAAAATCTGCCATTATACCTCCTTCATAGTTAGCTATGTATCTAGTGTACCAGCTTTTAGCAGAGAGTAGTATACTAGACGAATGAACGCGTTACATTCACCGAAATTATTACCTGCAGCCGATTATGCGCGCGATGTGGCGAAAAAAATTGCCAAAGCCCGCTACCGCGTCGCAATGATTGCAACGACATTCCGAGCCAACGATGAGCGGTCGCAAGCAATCGTCGACGAACTCGTACGCGCTGCCGAACGCGGCGTTGACGTCTGTATTTGCGCCGACACCTTTACCTACATCGAACCGAAAGAATTTATTTTGCGCGCGCCGAAGCGCCAGCCAGCACGCGCCATGCAAGCGCTAAAATTAGAACGGCGTATCAAAAAAGCCGGCGGATCATTCCACTGGCTCGGGCGCAAAGCAAATACGTTGTTTGCCGGTCGAACGCACAGCAAATGGACAGTCATCGACGATATCGCTTACGTCGGCGGCGGCGTTAATATGGACGACGAAAGCTTTTCAAACGTCGATTATATGTTTCGCTTTTCCGACCAAGCACTTGCTGATAGACTTACTCAGGAGCAGCAGCACATCTACCGTGCTGATCGCGGCGGCGGCGCAGCACGTAATCACTCGGCACCAGTATCAGAGACTACAACAATTTTGTTTGACAACGGATTGCCGACAAATTCACTCATATACAAACGGGCGCGCGCCCTTGCAAAACAAGCAGAACACGTTGTACTCGTATCGCAATATTGTCCAACAGGCGCACTCAACCGCACGCTAAAACGAAAACAAGCGGTCCTTTATTTTAATCACTGGCGCACTGCTTCATCGCTCAATAAACTGCTCATTCGCCTCGGTATGATGACGGCGAGGCAAAAAACACTATATAATCATGATTGTTATCTGCATGCAAAATTTTTAATCGCAACAATGCCGGACGGCAGCAAAGCTGCGATTACCGGATCGCATAATTTTATGTACGGGTCGGGGCTAGTTGGCACGCGCGAAGTTGCCCTTGAAACCTACGACCCGCACTTGATACGGCAGCTTGAAACATTCCGCCGCCGATACGTCGAATAGCCCCGCAATGATATAATAGGAAACGTTATGCTTGTCATTGGACATCGCGGCGCGGGCGGCTTAGCGCCTGAGAATACGCTGCCGGCGTTTCGCGCTGGCTACGAAGCTGGCTCCGATATGCTTGAACTTGACGTGCGTTTGACCGCTGATCATCGGCTTGTTGTTATCCATGACGCCTTGCTGCTACGCACGCATTATGTCGCAGATAGCGTCGCGTCACTAACGTACAGAAAACTACAGGAATTAACGCGCGATAATCCCGTGCCGCTGCTTGAAGATGTGCTACGCGAGTTTTTTGGAAAAATCTTGCTTAATATTGAAATCAAAAGTCGCCACACAGGCGACGCGCTCGTGTGGCTGCTTCGGCGGCATTTCATCACTTGCGCCGATGATTGGGATCTAGTACTAATTTCATCGTTCAAAGCGCGCGAGCTCATGCGCGTTCGCCGACGGTCGAAACGCGCTAATCTTGCGCTTTTGCATCATCAAAATCCGTTTGCATTTATCGCGTATCACCGCTATCTTAAGCTAACGGCAGTTGGCTTTCACCGCTTATATTTACATCGGCTTGCGCTTGAAGTTGCGCGGCGCGCCGGCATTTTCATTTACGCATATACTGTTGATCGTCCAAGCGCAATCCACCGCTTAGAGCATCAGGGTGTGCAGGCAATTGTTACCAATTACCCCGACAAGTGTATCGCGTACATAAATACGCACGCCGAAATGCACGATTAACCCCAACCATGCTCCCGCCGCGCGGAAATGGAAATATGGTACCAACGCAACAAGCACTATTTACGGTCTAAATATTCGCGAATACTCAGCGCCGCTGTCGCGCCCTCGCCGACCGCGCTCGCGACTTGCATCGTCGCGCCGCTGCGTACATCGCCGCTTGCAAACACGCCCGGCACATTCGTCACCAAATGTTCGTCGGTTTTGATGAGTCCGCGCGCATCAAGCTCAACACCGCTGCCCGCCAAAAAATGCGTATTCGGCTTTAGCCCGATGAATACAAATACGCCGTCAACTGCAAATTCAACCGGCTTGCCGTCGCACTGCGCCCGAACCGCCTGGACTGCGCCATTTTCTGCAACAATTTCTTGCGGCACCGTTTTCACATGCACCGCCACCTTGCCGTCGTCAATATACGGTTGTAATTCGTCTTGCAGCACCTTGCTCGCTTTTACCGTACTGCGCACCAGTAAATCAATATGGCTCGCAAACCGCGTCAAAAAAATCGCTTCTTGTACGCCGGAATTACCGCCGCCAACAACCGCCAAGCGCTTGCCTTTATAAAACGCGCCATCGCACGTCGCGCAATAGTGCACGCCGCGCCCGTACAATTCCTTTTCGCCCGGAATACCAAGTTTATTATAATCACTGCCCGTCGCGATCAGCACGGCGCGCGCCGCCACATCCTTCCCGTCGACCGTCACAATGTTCACGCCGTTTTCGCGCCGCAATGCCGACACATCGCCGTATTCAATTCTCGCGCCGAAACGCTCTGCCTGCTTCTGCAATTGCTCCGCTAGCTGCATACCGGCAATGCCATCAGGAAAACCGGGGTAATTATCAACTTGATCGGTAATAGCTGCCAACCCGCCGACGACACCTTTTTCGTACAGCACCGTATCAATTGCTTCGCGCGTTGTGTAAATTGCTGCTGCCAGCGCGCTCGGTCCAGCACCGACCATCACGACTGGAATAATATCATTTTTCATTTGCACCCCTTATTATTGATTTCCATACATTTTCATATACGCTTCCATCAGTTTTGATGAGTCCGGCTGCGGAATAGTCGGCGGCTGCGGAATCGCCATGACGACAAATCTTAGCGGCATATTTGCAGGAATTGTCTGCTTGCCGTTCTTGTCTTTCTGCCCCGCTTCGCCGTACGCCTTATCCGACGGGATGCTCAGCAAACGCACGCCGCCGATTTTCATACCTTTCAGACCTTCTTTCCAACCAGCGATTAATCCGGCTTTGTCAAGTCCGTTCGCTACAGCAGTCGGCTCTTTCAGTTTGCCGCTATCAATACTTTGGTCAAATATATTGCCGTTCGCATCCCAGCCGATGTAATACGCCGCAAATTTTGTCGAGCCATCAATCACCGCGCCGTCGCCTTCAGCTAAATCTTCCGTTCTCAACTCTTTAACGCTATTCACATCGTACGTGCCCGCCTGCGTACTGTACTGCTTAAATGCATCGTAATATTTTGCCGACAACTCATCTGCCTGCGCCTGCACTTTCGCCTTGTATGCTTTTAATTGCGTCTGGTATTCATTATTGACTTTTTCATAGTCGGCTTGTATTCGCTGCTGATTTTGCATTGACAAAACCATCACCGCAAACGACCCAAGTGTGCCGACTACCGTCACGATCAAAATCGTCATGATTCCCCAACGCTGCACTTTCGATGTTGCCATATTCCCCTCTCGTTATAACCAGCTTATAGTATAGCAAATTCTCTCTGCGTGCGCTAGGCGATTCCGGCGGCAAAAAACAAAAAATCATAAGTAACTTTTTGCATGCAGCTTGCTATAATGAACGGTATGGATTCATTTATGCAGCTGGTTCGCCGTTCGTTCGGCAAAATTATTGCCGCGCAAGGTTCGGCAAAAATCGCAGATTTCGAAAAAATCGACGACACGCTCACGCCAAATATGCGCGCGCTGCGCCTCGTCATGACGATGGCAGACCAACTATCGTCAATGGGTATGCCGGCGCATAGCGTCACGAATTTAGCACTCAATATTACCGATGTCTATTGCCAGCAGAAAGTTCATATTGATATCAGCTACACGCAAATTTTTGTCTCGCAAGATCGCGGCGTCGACCGCGAGCCACTCACGTTGATCCGCACAATCACACCGCGCGAAACGAACTACCAGCTAATGCAGCAACTGCAAGATCTAAGCGCTAAGATTGCTAACCATACGCTCACACTTGATGACGCCGAAAAATCTCTCGACAAGATATTATCCCATGTGCGCCGTTATCCGCGCTGGGTCATTTACATCGCAAGCGGCGGGATTAGCGCCGGCTCAGCTATTCTCTACTCAGCGACCTGGCCGCTTGTCTTAATTGCATTTTTCGTCGGCGCCATTACAGCGTGGCTGCTCGGGAGACTCGGGAGACTAGCTTTACCGCCATTCTTCACGCAAGTCGTCGCATCGTTATTCATTACGCTATTTGCTTCTGCACTCATGTGGTTCGTTAGTCATGGCTATGTCGACTTCATGGGAAGCGTCAACCCAACGCTCATCACAGTTGGCGGAATTGTCTTGCTTGTTGCTGGCATGGCGATTGTCGGCGCATTTCAAGACGCAATTGACGAATATTATGTTACTGCCGGCGCACGACTATTGCGCGTAGCTATGATGACGACCGGTATTGTCGCCGGCGTTGGTATCGGCTTATATGCCAGCCGGAAACTCGGCATTTCGTTCATTCCGACACCTGACCGCCTAACGTTTGCGAGTGCGAGTTATCAATATCTAGGTGCTGTCATTATTTCGGCATCGTTTGCACTCGGCAATCACACGCGGCTCGGCGGTATTATCTTGACCAGTACGACCGGGCTACTCGGCTATTACGCCTTTTTGGCGAGTAGCAGTGCAGGACTCTCATCAATCCCCGCTAACACACTTGCCGGCATTACGATTGGATTTATCGCCACGCTTGTATCACGCGTTTGGCATATGCCAAGCCTTGCTATTGTTAATGCTAGTATCGTACCACTCGTACCGGGACTAATTCTGTACAACGGACTAATGGGTCTGATTGCACCGGAAAATGCGCCCGGCGGAGATGATTTGCTGTTGCGCGCTATTCTTATCTCCGTTGCTATTGCCGCAGGCGCGTCGTTTGGCGTGCTTGTCGGGCGCCCGACGCGCCGCA
>ERZ772957.2548-NODE-2548-length-10445-cov-9.740520_pt1 | contig 10445 bp, 11 predicted proteins | sample MGYA00580682_ERZ772957 | MGnify/ENA primary metagenome ERZ772957 (study PRJEB29015, sample SAMEA2737921) | human oral metagenome | biome: human oral; feature: human-associated habitat; material: dental | place: China | collected 2025 ...
CCGCGCTCTTTCCACTCTCCCATAATCTCTTTCCCTTCAAGTCATCACGGTTATGTGCCGCCGTCAGGCGCGCACGAAAACGGCAGGTGATTGCTTATACCTGCATCCGCATGATTTCCTGATAGGCAGCGACGGCGCGGTTGCGCAGCTGCAGCGTCAGCTGCAGAGCGATCTCCGCCTTCTGCCCTGCCACAACGACCTGAGAGACATCCTGCACTTCTCCGGCTGCAAGCAGCTTGTTCTGCTCATCCGATGCCAGCTGCAGTTTGTTTACCTCGGAGAGCGCATCCTGCAAATATGTGCCAAAGCTCTTGGATGGTTCTTTCGCGACGGTCTCGCCCAGATGACTGGTCGCGCGCATCGTCACAGGGGTCATTTGCAGTGTTTGTACTTCCATATACATTGATCTCCCTTAAAATGTGCGCAAAACTCAGTTGCCGCCGCCAATGCGAAGTGCCGCCGTCACCATGGACTTCGCCGCATTGATCGTCGTCGTGTTCGCTTCATAAGCACGGGATGCCGAGATCATGTCCACCATCTCGGAGACGATATTGACGTTCGGTCGCTCTACATACCCCTGAGCGTTGGCATCCGGATGTCCCGGCTCATAGACGAGAGTTCCCTGCGTACGATCCGTCTCAATCGACACTGCACGCACACCATCTCCCGGACGCATACGATCCGAAGCACGCGCAAGAAAGGACTCAAAGCCGATGCCCGTCCCCTTCTCGCGCGGCTGAAACACAACATAGCGGCGGTGATAGGCACCTCCGCCCTGTGCACGCGTCGTATTCGCATTTGCAATATTATTGGAGATCACGTCCATGCGCAGCCGCTCCGCCGTAAGTCCGGAAGCCGCCGCATCAATTCCCAAAAACATTCCCATATCGTGCCCTCCTGCGATCAGCCGCCCTGACCGCTCGTAATGACACTTTTCAGTCTGCCGATGTGTCCTCCGAGCGCCGTTGCCAGTGCACTGTAATAAAGCTGATTCTTTGCTACCTCTGCCATCTCAATATCAATATCGACGTTGTTCCCGTCCAAGCGCATATTCGTATGTTCATCCTGCTCAATGACACCATGCGCCCTGCCGTGAAAAGCAATCGGGAGATGACGATCATGTGTGCGCACAACCTTCATCAGAGGCTCACGCGCGAGTCCCAACTCCTGTTTCAGCAAATCCTCAAAGCGAACATGACTCCGCTTGAAGTTCGGTGTGTTCACGTTGGCGATGTTATTGCTGAGTACCTCATGCCGCAGAGAAGCCGCCGCCATTGCGCGGCTGCCAACATCAAGCGTCGAGGTGTTTACCAACTGCTCAAGCATGAAACGTCACATCCCTTTCCCGCATTTCAGGAAACATTTATTTTCATAAATTCGCTTTAATGTGCACAGAAAAATCTGCACACAAAACAGATATATATCTAGTTCTACGTTTCTAAAAAAAATCCTTTTCATTCTAGCACTTTTTCCCCAAAAAGTGAAGAACCCATTTTTCTTCTCGACAGCAAGAAAATGCGACCGATCTATGCGTGCGCGGGTACGGTGCGGTCAACGTGAATGCTCTTGACCAGAATGTCAATTTCGTGCACAACCATTCCTGTCATACGTTCGATCTCTGCCCGGAGACGGCGACGCAATGTCGCCATTGTATCGGTAATCGTGTGTCCGTAGGCAAAAACCACCTCAAGGGAAACCGTGATGCCAAGATCGTCATCCCCACTGACAAGGTGCTTCACATGCGTACGACCGACACGATACACCTCCTCAAGATCCTCTGCTACAATGTGCACAATATTCTTTATGACCGAGTCGTCAATAACGAGTTTGCCGTAGTAGCTGAACACGGGACGCACGATGGAACGTTCCCCAAGACGGCGGCGCTTTGACGAGGAGGTCTTAAAAAAGCTCTTGATTGGATCGATGAGATACCCGGAGAAATGCGGTTTCAGCTCAATCGTCGGCACGGGAATGATGTGCTCACCGCGCTTCAGACGATGGTACTGTGCCAGTTCCATGTCCTTTTTCGAGGCGATATCCTCAATGCGGATGATCTTGCTCACGGGTCCGATCCTAAGAGCCTTTGCGATCTTCTGCACCATATTCTCCGACGTACCAAGAAGAAGAATACGCCGAGGAAGAGACTCCGCAATGGCGCGCCGCACATCGGAGGCGTGTCCCGGCAGAACAAAAATTGCACGGCGCACTGCCATGATGCGGTTCTTTTCCTTTTTCGCGGAACTTCCGCCAATCACCTTTCCATCCTTGATCAAAATACCATCGTCAATGATGGCATCTGCACCGTTCTGCTGAGCAACCCACAGGGCGCGGTGGCTTTTGCCGGTTCCGCTCGGACCGACAAGGGCAATCACATCCATCGTGTTTCTCCTTTTTCCTGTCAGCTGATATGCGGCGGCCGATAGAAATTCTCGGCGTAGATATCCTCAATCGTAAATTTCCCGATCATATCCGGATCCCGCCCCGCAAAACCGCGGTAGTCCGAACCGCCTGAGACGAGCAGCCCATGTTTTTGTGCCACGCCCATATAATGCTGCGTATCGGCGCGGTCGTAAGTTGGATAGAACACCTCAAGTCCCTCGATGCCGAGCGCAATCAGATCCTGCACATATGCATCGTCATCGAGCCCTTTTGGATTCCCGAGCACGGGGATGCCGCCCGCCCCCTTGATGAGTGCGATCAAATCCTCCGGCGAAATGCGAAAGTGCGGCACATAGGCAGGCTGACCGCGCCGCAGAAGCTGATCGAAACAAGTGCGAATCGAGTCGAAATAGCCTTTCTTGACGAGTACCCGTGCCACATGGGAGCGGCCAACCGCCTTACACAGCCCCTCATCCGTCAACACCTCGGTCTCACCGATCTCGTAGCCAAGATTTTTCAGACGTTCCACGATCTCCGTAAAACGAATCCAGCGTGCCTCACTGATCTCCTCAAGTTTTTCCTGAAGTCTCGCATCGTAAATATCAATATTATAGCCAAGAATATGAACTTCATGTTGTCCGTCGCCCGTACTGAAGCCCACCCCGGGGATAATGCGCAAACTTCCTGCGGGATAATGTCCGCTCTCATACAGCTCCGTCACCGCCTCAACGCTGTCGTGATCGGTAATGGAGATATAGCGGAGTCCCGCAGCCTTTGCCGCTTCTACAATCTCTGCGGGGGTATCCTTTCCATCGGAAAAGGTCGAATGGATATGCAAATCGCTCGGCATAGTACGCTCCTTGCTCAGTCCTGTTCCCGCAGGAGTATGCGCTCGATCTGCGCCGTCCTGCCGCCGGAGGGGTCAATATCCACGATCACGGCAGCATATTCCGCCGCCCCCTCCGCCATCTCAAAACGTACGGGCATCCCCGTGCGGAATTTCTGAATCACAATATCCTTGCGTACGCCCAAAATAGAGTCCTGTGCGCCGACCATGCCAAGATCCGTGATGTATGCCGTGCCCCCCGGCAGAATGCGCTCATCCGCCGTCTGCACATGCGTATGCGTACCAACGACAATATCTGCACGCCCGTCCAGATAGTATCCCATAGCGAGCTTCTCCGAGGTGGTCTCGGCGTGGAAGTCGAGTACGACGACATCCGCCAGTCCCCCAATCTCCGCGAGAAGTTCATCGACCTTTTGAAAGGGGCAGTCGAGAGCCGGCATGAAGGAACGTCCTGACAAATTTATCACAGCAACATTCACAGCACGAAAGGGAAAGATACAGTATCCACGCCCCGGAGTCCCCGCCGGATAGTTTGCAGGTCGCACGAGAAAGGGCTCGTCATCAACAAAATCAAAGACATCCTTCTTGTCCCAGACGTGATTGCCGGAGGTCACAACATCCGCACCGCCCGCATAGAGTTCATCCAGGGCCTTGCGTGTATACCCCTTTCCGCCGGCAGAGTTTTCACCGTTGACAATAACAACATCAATGCCGTGTTCTACACGCAGACGCGGGGTAATCGTACGAAAGGCACGTCGTCCCGCACGACCGACAACGTCACCGACCAGCATAATGCGCACGATATTTCCTCCCATCTTTCTCATCGGTTATAGACCACAACCTGGTCACGCTCGCGAATTCCCACCAAACGTTCACGCAAGGGGATGTCACGCACAGCCATCAGCATACGCTCCAGCGTCTCATGCTGAAGCATCCGAAACTCTGTATCCGGGGCCTCCACTCCATGCGGATCAACGAGAAGAGTCTCAGCAAAGCGCTCCTTCAAGAGCTGAACGATAAGACTCAGCTCACGTTCTGACAGTTCATCCATACGCCGTGCAAGATGCAGCATCGTGAGTTCGTCGTGCTGCTCGTAGGAAAAGTCCATATCACTCGCCACACTGTCCTCAAGGGCATGATAGGTCTCAATACTCTCGGCGAGAAACGCCGCAAATGCCTCAATCTCTGCGGGAGGAATCCTGGTGCGCACAACAAAATCCATCGTTAAAAATGCTTTCTCGGGCTCGTAGGAAACAGCCTCGATCTCCGGAAAGCAGACAAGAACGGACGCAAGCAACTGAACACCGGGGCGTGCCTGTTCGCTTTTGGCACGCGCATTACGTCCCCTCGCAAACTTACGCAAAAAGTCAAACATTGCACCGTCTCCCCAAAATTCTAGTCCACACCATTGACACGCCCAAGACCCAGTGCATAGACCGCATTGCGTCCGGCTTCCTTCGCCTGATAGAGAGCCTCATCTGCATTCTTGAACAGCTGGAGTTCGCTATCCCGTTCCACATCCAACATGGCGACCCCGACGCTGACGGTAACGTTTCGATCAAACGGCATCTGCGAGCTCTCCACCGTCCGACGAATGCGCTCCCCGACCCGCCCCGCAACCGCAAGCGACGCTCCTGCGAGAATGATGAAGAACTCATCGCCGCCCCAACGGCAGCCGGAATCCGATCCGCGAATCGTACGGGAGATGGCATCCGCTACGGTAAGGATCACCTTGTCCCCCATATCATGCCCATAGGTGTCATTGACACCTTTAAAATGGTCAATGTCCATAAGAATAACCGAGAGCGGGGTGCGATGTTCCTGTGCGTACGCAACCGCCTCTTTCAGGACACGCTCCATCTCGCGGCGGTTCAAGAGATTTGTGAGAGCATCACGGCTTGCAAGCTGACTGAGTCGCTGATTCGCCGTATAGAGCTCCTCCTCCGAAACACGGATGAAATGAGACATAAACGCAAGCATCTTCCGATTGTAGGAAAGATGCGCCACACGTTTCGTCTGAAGCGGAACCTTCCTGACGTAGCCCGGGTCTTCCTTCATACCAACGAGCAAAACATTCAAATGCGCCGTTGACACACGCCGTCCCACACGACGCACCTCGCCAAAGGCGAATACCGTTGACGACGGAAAACCGGTACACGGTGTCATCTCCGTCACGACATCATCGCCGAGCAGGAGGTAGTGTCCGACACACGCCGTCCCAAGAACAGCCTGCGGCGAAAACTCCGCCATTTGACGCGTATTCTCCGCCGCCTTCGAAAGGATCCCATAGGGATCCCCATAAGCAAGACGAAACTTTGTCCCCGCCTGCATGGGAACGCCGAAGGTCAGTGCCCCCGACCCTTCCTCAATCTTAATTGGAACACGCGCTGACACAGATCCGTCCTCCTCGGTGAAGCAGAGCGGAAAGAGTGCGGCATCCGCACTGAAATTCCCATCCCCTCGGATCCCGAAATAGCGTTCATAGATCTTGAGCGGCGTATCTCCATCGAGTTCCAAGATTGTACAGCCCTCGACACGAGTGGCTACAATCTCGCGACCAAGGGGATTCCAGCCGAAATTACGGACAACATGCACATCCAAAGATTCTCCGTGAAATACAATGGCAACCATGCCGAGTTTCGTCACGACATCATCTGCAACCAGATATCCACGTGCATTGATCGATTCCGCATCCACAAACGCACCGAACACCTCAATGCGTTCATCCATGGTGGAAATCCCCTCGAACAAATGATCAATCTGATCCATCATCCCGACAATGAAATACGCAACGAGCTTTGTTGTCGAACGCTCCGCAACAAACGTGACGAATTTCTGCGTCGACTCCGCATCTGCCGTATTCCCGTCTACGATGAAGAAATCTGCATAAGATGCCTCAAACGCCGTAAAGGTCAGCATAACACCTTCTGTATCAATATGCAGATCCGCCATCTTGAGCGCACACGTATGCGTTAGAATCCGTGCACGCGGAAAAATGTCCCGAATAGCATCACGCATATGCAATGCCTTCTCAAGAGGCATCTCACAGGGGGTCGCGATGGAAATGAGGAGGGTCTCAACGTGCGGGATTCGGTTCAGTTTTTCCCTTGCCTGTTCCGCTTTGCACTGCGCATCCGCAATTCCGGAAACAATATAGGTCAGCTGTTGCATAGGTTCTCCTTGAAATGCGGAAACACGCCTGCTTTCACGGCATGGCGCATCTCCCATATTTTCCAGAAATAGGGGGCATACGCCCCCTATTTTATGTTGATTTTAAATTACATTACTCAGGATGACATCCGCCCAATCGATGAGATTCTTCCTGGCAAAAAGACAAGCAGAATACACAGCAGGAGCTGTGTCAAAAAATTGCCGACACAAGTAGGAAAAAAGGCGGTGATATCCTCGGGCTGAACGGGTCAGCGCATACGTTACTTGGCATAATCAACGACACGCGTTTCACGAATCACTGTCGCCTTGATCTGCCCCGGATACTCAAGATCCCCCTCGATCTTCTTTACAATATCATGAACAAGCACAGCAGCCCCCGCATCATCCACCTTGTCCGGCTTGACCATAACACGGATCTCCCGCCCCGCCTGAATGGCAAAGCAGCGCTCCACTCCCTCAAAGGACTCGGCGATCTCCTCAAGAGACTTGAGGCGTTTGATGTAGGACTCCAGGCTCTCACGACGTGCTCCCGGGCGTGCTGCCGATACCGCATCCGCAGCGGCAACAAGCACGGCTTCAATGGTCATTGCCTCCTCATCGCCATGATGACAAGCAATGATATTGATCACTTCCTTGGACTCGCGGTACTTGCGTGCGAGATCCGCACCGACCGTCACGTGCGGTCCCTCGACCTCGTGGCTGACCGCCTTTCCAATGTCATGCAGGAGACCGCCGCGCTTTGCGAGCATGACATCACAGTCAAGCTCTGCTGCCATGAGTCCCGCCAGATGCGCGACTTCGATCGAGTGCGCGAGCACGTTCTGCCCGTAACTCGTCCGATAGCGCATACGCCCGAGAAGGCGTACGAGTTCCGGATGGATGCCGTGCACCCCCGTTTCGAACGTCGCCTGTTCTCCTGCCTCTTTGATGCGCTGCTCGACCTCACGCCGTGCCTTCTCGATCATCTCCTCGATGCGTGCGGGATGGATGCGCCCGTCCTGAATCAGCTTTTCGAGTGCAATGCGTGCGATTTCACGGCGCACGGGGTCAAATCCTGAGAGGATGACCGCCTCCGGCGTATCGTCGATGATGAGATCAATGCCCGTCAGCGTTTCGAGTGTGCGGATGTTCCGACCCTCACGCCCAATGATGCGCCCCTTCATCTCATCGTTCGGCAATGCCACGACGGAGACCGTCGTCTCCGCCACATGATCGGCAGCACAGCGCTGAATCGCAACGCTCAGAATCTCGCGTGCCGCCTTATCTGCCTCATCCTTCGTCTGCTGGATATACTCCTTGATCTTGCGGGCTTTTTCGTGCTTCAGTTCCTCCTCGGCTTCTGCCATGAGGATCGTACGTGCTTCCTCGTTGGTCAGGCCCGAAATGCGCGCGAGTTCCTGCTTCTGACTCTCATAGAGCGCAGTTACCTCCGCCTGTGTCTTGTCGATGCGTGCTTCCTTGCGCTGCAGCCCCTCCTCCTTCTTTTCGATGGATTCGAGCTTGCGGTCGAGATTCTCCTCCTTTTGAATCGTGCGACGTTCCAGCCGCTGAATCTCATTGCGCCGCTCCTTGGAATCCCGCTCGAACTCCTGACGCTGGCGCTGAATCTCCTCCTTCGCCTCAAGCAGGGCTTCCTTCTGCTTCGTCTCCGCTCTCTTGCCGGCCTCCTCGACAATGCGCTTCGCCTCATCCTCGGCAGATCCTATCTGAGCCTCCGCCGTACGCTTGCGTGCAACATAGCCCGCAGCAGCACCGACGGCAACAGCAATAACTACCATTAGTAATTCAGTAATGATAACGGCCACCTCCTCATTTCATAGTTCAAAAAACCTATAGAATTCTCCTATCCATTCTAATGTTTTTTCTCTATAGTGTCAAGAATTCTATGGTGTCCTGACAATCTTCATGTCTCAAATTTTACCATAAGAAAAAGGCCTGCAGCACATGGCAGGCCTTCCCATTATCTTCTCTGGAATTTTTGAAGGGCGCGCGGCTTCCCGAGAATTTCGGAGAGTACAATCGCCTGCTTCATTGTATCCGCTGTCAACTGCGGCAAAAGTGCCGGCGGTGCAGGAGGATCGGAGCGAAGTTGATTGGTAGCCGCTTGTGCTGCAGCAAGACGTTCTTCACGTTCCCGTACCTGTTTTTCACGCTGTGCAGCGTGTCGCGCTTCTTCCCATTTCGCCCGCAGTTCCTGCGCACGCAAAACCTCTGCGTCCAAGGACAACTCTGTTTGTTTCGGAACACCCCGCATCGGTGGAATGTCGAACGTCGCATTCTGCTCCGCCCGCTTCCTCGGGCGCGGAATCTCCTGCGGAATCGTTGGCGGCGGGACTTTCTTCTTGCCGCGGAAACGGTCATCGAGAATAGAAATCCCGACAGCAAGGATTATGAGAATGAGGTATTCCATACCACGCTCCTCACTTTACCGACGGTGTCTGGTGTTTCTCGTCACGCTTTCCTGCGGAGCTGATGGCCTGTCGCATATCCGTATCGGACTGAATATTGTTCAGCTGGTAGTAGTCCATCACACCAAGCTTGCCCTCGCGCAGCGCCTGTGCCATCGCGTGCGGTACTTCGGACTGTGCCTCGACCACCTTTGCCTCCATCTCCTGCGTGTATGCCTTCATCTCCTGCTCGCGTGCAACCGCCATGGCACGGCGTTCCTCCGCCTTTGCCTGTGCAATGCGCTTGTCCGCCTCCGCCTGATCGGTCTGGAGCTCCGCGCCGATGTTGCGCCCGACATCCACGTCCGCAATGTCAATGGAAAGGATCTCAAACGCCGTGCCCGCATCAAGCCCCTTGCCGAGCACCGTTTTCGAGATGTCATCGGGGTTGGCAAGCACGTCCGTGTGACTCTGCGAGGAGCCAACCGTCGTGACAATGCCCTCACCGACACGCGCGATGATCGTCGGCTCACCCGCACCGCCGACGAGGCGGTCAATGTTCGCACGCACCGTGACCCGCGCCTTGATCTTGAGCTCAATGCCGTTCGCCGCGACAGCGGAGACAATCGGTGTCTCAATGACCTTCGGATTGACGCTCATCTGCACTGCATCAAGCACATCGCGTCCCGCAAGATCAATCGCCGCCGCACGCTCGAACGGCAGGGCGATCTGTGCGCGATGGGATGCGATCAGCGCATCGACCACCTTGTCCACATTGCCGCCCGCGAGGTAGTGTGCCTCGAGCTGGTTGACGCTTACGTCAAGCCCCGCCTTATTTGCCTTAATCAGCGGCAGTACAATGCGGCTTGGCGGTACGCGGCGCAGACGCATACCGATGAGTGACATAATGCTCACCGAGACATTTGCCGAGATCGCAGACACCCAGAGCCCGAGCGGCACAAAGTGCAGGAAAATCGACACGGCAAGAATGACAATGACAATGAGGAATGCTCCCCCAAACAGTGTTCCCATACGAACCTCCTTAACAAATTCCGCCAGACGGCACTATGCCTCGCGTACGACCACGCGGCTGCCGTTCACGGACAGGACAACAATGCTTTTCCCTTTTTGAATAAACGCACCCTCTGAGATCACATCCACAGGGCGGCCGTCGATGCGTGCGGTTCCTGATGGACGCAGTTCCGTGAGCACCTCGCCCGTCTTCCCGACAAGCTCCGTCCGCTCCGCCGCGCTCACATAACCCTCCTCCGTACGCGAGGACTTTTGCAAAACAATCTTGTTCCAGAGCCTGCTCGACGGTAGACGTGAGACAATCAGCAAAAAGAGGACAACCGCAATCACCAGTGCAATGCCAAGTGCTGCCAACGCACCGATATCCCCGCCGAGTGCAAGTACAATGCTGTAGAGCATCGCCGCGACGCCAAGCCCCGCGAGCAATCCCACCGTCGGCAGCAGGATCTCCACAATAATCATAAGGACACCCACGAGAAAGACTGCAATGTGATAGATTTCCACCAATCCACGCGTGTACTGGCTGCCCCAAAAGACCGCTGCCGCAACGATGCCGAGCAGAACACCCACGCCAAGCCCGCCCGTCTTGATCTCCACCATGATGGAGAGAAACATGACGGCAAGCAAGA
>ERZ772957.2553-NODE-2553-length-10431-cov-5.272359_pt1 | contig 10431 bp, 6 predicted proteins | sample MGYA00580682_ERZ772957 | MGnify/ENA primary metagenome ERZ772957 (study PRJEB29015, sample SAMEA2737921) | human oral metagenome | biome: human oral; feature: human-associated habitat; material: dental | place: China | collected 2025 ...
AAGGTAGATACTGAAGAAGTAAAGAAATATATAGAAGCCAAAGAATATTATAAAATATGGAAGGATTTAAAACTTATTAGTTGTTGGGGAGATAGTAATTCAACTGAATATCTAAAAAAGATTAAAGAAATTTTTCCTAATACAATAATTCAAGAAAAAGGTTTACTTGCAACAGAGGGATTTATCTCATTTCCAGATACTGAAGAAAATCTTTCAAAATTAAGTATTTATTCACATTTTTTTGAATTTTTATCTTTAATTTCAAAATTAAATTTACACTATTTTCCGTTAGAGCAGTAGATTTATTATAAATCCTGTTTAATAAGGATCTTAACTCTTTGTCAGAAAATAAATAAATTTTTTAAATGGGATTTAGTGTTAGTTTTGGAATTAAAAACAAGAATTTAAATAATAAAAAGTAAATTTCAAAATAGAGAAAATGGAGAGAATAAAAGAATGAATATAAACTGGTATCCAGGGCATATGAAGAAAACCAAGGATTTGATTGTGGAAAATCTCAAGATAATTGATGTCGTGATTGAGATTTTGGATGCAAGAATTCCGATTTCTAGTAAAAATCCAGATATTTCAAAATTGGCGAATAATAAGAAAAAAATTATTGTGCTTAATAAGGTGGATTTAATTGATAATAGGGAATTGAAAGTCTGGGAGAATTATTTTTTAGAAAATAATTTTTCTGATTATTTTGTAGCTTTGAGTGTGGAAAAAGGGACAAATTTTAATGAACTTAGAAAAATTACGGATAAAATTTATGCAGAAAAATTGGAAAAGATGAAGAAGAAAGGGCTTCGTAAAACTGAAGTAAGGGCAATGATTGTTGGAATTCCTAATGTTGGAAAGTCTAAATTTATAAATAAATTTGTGAATAAAAATAAGGCAAGAGTGGGGAATACTCCAGGATTTACACGTGGGAAGCAATGGATAAAAATTGATGAGAAGCTGGAATTGCTAGATACGCCAGGAGTTTTGTGGCCTAAATTTGAAGATGACGATGTGGCTTATAATTTGGCGATTACTGGGTCAATAAAGGATGATGTGCTGCAGTTGGAGCATATTGCGATAAAATTTTTAGATAAATTAAAGGATTTGGGGAAAATTGGAAATCTTATAAAGGTTTATCATTTGGAAGAATATACTACAGATGAAGAAATTTTAGGAATGGAAAGTCATAAAATATTGGAAATTTTGGAAAAAAGACTGGGAGTTTCTAAAAACGATGAGCATAATTATGAAATTATTTCAAGAAGATTGATGAGAGATTATAGAATGGGGAAAATTGGAAAGTTCTTTTTGGAGTTTCCTAAGAATTAAAGGAGAATTATAAAATGAGAATTGGAATATTTACTGATACATATAGACCTCAGGTAAATGGGGTTGTCAGCTCAATTATGACACTTGAAAAGGAGCTTAGAAAGCAAGGGCATAAGGTGTATGTTATTACTACGACTGATCCTGATGCGCCGCAGGTGGAGCCTAATGTCTTGAGGCTTCCAAGTATGGAATTTAAGCCATTGCCGCAGTATAGGCTAGGGATGATTTATTCGGCAAAAATAATAAAAAAAATAAAAAGATTGGAATTGGATATTATTCATTCACAGACAGAATGGGGAGTTGGGACATTTGCGAGATTTGCTGCGATTAATTTGGAAATACCGCTTGTTCATACTTACCATACGTTGTATGAATATTATACGCATTATATTTTTGGATCAAGATTTGTTAAAGCTGGAAAAAAAATTGCGGCTGCGATTAGTAAGTTTTATTGCGAAAAATGTAATGCCTTGATTGTTCCTACAAGAAAAGTTGAGGATATTTTATATTCTTATGGTGTGGATAAGACAATGAATATTATTCCAACTGGACTGGAACTGGATAAATTTTATCGTGGAAATTATTCTGAAGAAGATTTGAGATTTATGAGGGAAAGTTTTGGAATTGATGAAAATGAATTTCTTTGTGTGTATATTGGACGGATTGCCGAAGAGAAAAGTATAGATTTGTTAATTGATATGTTTTCTAAAATTAAGGATGAAAAATTTAAGTTTATGATTGTTGGTCGTGGAAGAATTTTAGATGACTTGAAAAAACAGGCTGAAAAACTGGGAATATCTGATAGAGTTATATTCACTGGGGAAGTGCCGCATGATAAAGTTGCTGCATATTATCAGATGGGAGATGTTTTTTTGAATGCGAGTGTATCAGAAACACAAGGACTTACATTTGTTGAGGCAATGGCGGCTAAGACACCTGTTGTTGCGAGATATGACTTGAATTTGGAAGACTTGCTTGTAAAAAATGAAGCGGGACTTGTTTATAAAGATGAAAAGGAATTTATTGATTCTATAATGCTTTTAAAGGAAAATAAGGAATTTAGAGAAAAAATTATTGAAAATGCTTTTGTTGCTTCACAAGATTATACAGCCCAAAAATTTGGAGAAAGAGTGGAAGCAGTTTATAAAAAAACAATAGAGGAGTATGATAGTCGTGAAAGTTTTACTATATTCAGAGGGGAAAAGTTCCTTCAGCAAATCCGGCGTTGGACAAGCCTTAAATCATCAGGTAGAAGCCCTTGGAGCAAATAATATTGAAATTACGCAGGATCCTGAAGATGATTATGATTTGGCGCATATAAATACAGTTGCATTAAAATCTTATGAAGTATTAAAGCAGGCTAAGAAAAAAGGGAAGCCTGTAATTTATCATACACATACGACTTATGAGGATTTTCGTGGAAGTATAAAGGGAAGTTATGTTCTATCACCAATTATAAAGTTCTGGACGAAAAAATTATATAATGAAGCAGATTATTTAATTTCTCCATCAGAATATACAAAAAATCTTATAAAATCGAAATATTTGGAAAAAGAAAAGGAAATCAGAGTAATTTCAAATGGTGTAAATATAAATAAATTTAATAAAAATGAAGTTTTAAAACAAAAATTTCTAAACGAATACAAATCAGTATATGACATAAATAAACCACTAATTATAACGGCTGGACTGCCTTTTGAAAGAAAAGGGATAAAGGACTTTGTAAAAGTGGCGCAAGAATGCAGTGACTACCAGTTTCTGTGGTTTGGCTCATCAAGTGTAAAATCAATGCTGCCTGACAAAATACAGAAAATCATTGAGAATCCACCAGAAAATTTGATTTTCCCAGGATATGTCGACACGGATATTTTAATAGGCGCATTCAGTGCCGCAAAAGCCTTTTTATTTATGACTTATGAGGAAAATGAGGGAATTGTGGTGCTAGAAGCGCTTTCAGCAAAATTGCCGCTTGTGGTAAGGGATATTCCTGTGTATGAAGACTGGCTGGAAGATGGAAAAACATGTTTTAAGGCTAGAGATAATGAGGAATTTTGTGAAAAAATAAGAAATATTGTGGAAAACAATGTGGAAAACTTGGATGAAATTACAGAAACTGCCTATAATATTGCTGTAGAGCGGGATTTGCTAAATATAGGAAAAAAATATAAGGAATACTACGAGCATATATTGAATCAAAAAAATAGATAACCTTTCAAAAAACTGGAAAAAACAATTTCAAAAAATAAAAAAGAGAAAGCCATCAATAAATAAAAAATGGTTTTCTCTCTATTTTTAAACATTTCAATTTATCATATAATAAAACTGCTTTAACATTAACTTAAAAATAACGAATGATTATAGTTTTAGGACTCTAAGTTCATTTAATTTTTATTATTTTATTTATTTTTTCTGACATTGCTTAGTATGCTTTCAAGCACGGGAGTCATATTGTTTAAGTGTTTAGTTTTTATTATGAAATTCCAGAAAGGCTCAAATTTTTTCCAGCCAGCAGTATAAAAAAAGTGTTTTAACTTATGTTTGGATATTTCATGATTTCCGCTTGCTTTAAATATATTTGACCATTTGTAGAATTCCTTGTATGCCCAGTTATAACCTTGTTCAATTTCATCGGCAGTCATATTTCTAGTTTTGTAGACAACATGCCTTGTATCGTATAAATCCCAATTTCTTGTTATTATTCTGCCATCATCTTCCATCCGCTTGAATAGCCTTGTTCCTGGATAAGGTGTTAGAATATGGTAAGTAGAAGTTGTTATGGCGTTTTTTACTCCCCATTCAACAGTTCTTTTAAAAACGTCCTTGTCATCGTAATCCAATCCAAATACAAAGCTCCCGTTTATCATAATTCCCAACGAGTGAAGCCTCTTTACTGCGTTTTCATAGTTTCTTTTTAAATTCTGGTTTTTATTGCTGGATTTCAGATTTTCTGGGGAAAATGTTTCAAATCCTACAAAAAGACTTCTTAATCCAGCTTGAGCAGCCTTTTCTATTAAATCTCCCGTAAGTATTGAATCAACTGTTGCCGCGCCTTGAAACAGCCTGTTCATTCCTTTCATTCCTTCAAAAAGTTCTGCAGCAAATTTAGGATTTCCTAATAAATGGTCATCTAAAAAGTATAGATGTCTTCCTGGCAGCCTGTCAATTTCTTTTAGCGCATCATCGACAAGCTGAGTGTAAAATGATTTTCCATTTTGATAAAAAGCGTCTTTGTAGCAAAAATCACAATGATGAGGGCAGCCTCTAGTTACAACGATAGAATTTGGAACAAGATATTTATTCCTTTTTATCAAGTCTCTTCGTGCAGGAGGGGCTCCAATTAATGTCCTGTGTGTAGAAATATACATTTTTTGCGGATTTCTGTTTTTAAAGTCCTGTAAAAATTTAGGAAAGATGTCTTCTCCCGGTCCAATCATTATAGTGTCGGCATGTTCCAGCGCCTCTTCAGGCAATGAAGTCACATGAAGTCCTCCTAATACTACGTAACTGCCCTTCTTTCTGTAATAATCGGCTAAGTTATAAGATCTGTAAGCATTTGTAATATACACTTGAATAATAACCAGGTCAGGATTATCTTCTAAGTTTAACTTTTCTACATGCTGGTCCTGCAAATCAATTTCATCATCTTCTGAAAAATACCCCGCGAGTGTTGCCAGTCCCAATGGAGGGAATAACGAGTATTTGACAGGACGCCAGAATGGGCTTTCAGCTTCTGTAAGAGCAGGCAGTATCATTTTTACTTTCATATCGTAACACCTCATTTTTATTATTTATATCGTAAACTTCTTCAAAATTAACTTAAATTAGACAAAACTAGGATTTGAGCAAATCAGTCATAACTTTTGAGTTTAGTCTTAAAGTAGTTTTGCTATGATTATAGCAAGAAAAAAAATCAATTTCAACAAGAAAATTAGTTTTGTATTTAATTATATGATGTCTTTATGTCATTTTTTTTTCTTGAAAAAGCCTAAGAAATTTAGTAAAATATACTTAGCAAGAAAGGTGTATTTTAGTCAGAACATAATAAATTTTATTTTTTTATAATTTTTTCTAAATGTTCGGATATTGAATTATAAAAAAGAGATTTGCAAAATTAAGGGAGAACAGAATTATGAAAAAATTACATATTTTAAGTACAATGATGCTGTCAGCGGCAACTGCAATGGCTCAGGAAATAAAGATAAATGGGGGCTGGGACTTTGACAGGGCATATAAAAATGATTTAACTAAACATCAGAAAGGTTTGTCAAATACTATTTACGACTATAAATTTAAAAATGGTCCCGTTGCAGGAATAGAGTGGTTATTTGACAATCAGGGAAGACTTGAATTAGGAATTGGTGCGGAACATAAGTTTTCTGTAAAATCTTCAGCTTTAAAAGATAAGAATGAAATGAAAATGTATGAAATAACACCAATGTACTTAACAAGTAAGTACAATTTAGTAACTTCTAAAGAAGGAAATGATCTTGTTTACCTTATCGGAAGAGTAGGGTATGCTAAGGCTAAAGCTGGAAGAGACAATAAAGAAGATTTGAACGATAAAAATTTTCGTGGTGGACTCTATTATGCTGGTGGACTAGGTACTCAAATTGGTCCCATTTCGATTGAAGCATTATATGAAAGATCAAATTTACGATATGACAAAGTAAATTTAGGTAACATAAATAGAAATAATATAAGTACTCTAAATAATTTTAAAAAGACGAAAGATAATATAAATACGGTTGGTGTAAGAGTAGGATACAGTATCGGAAATATCAAAAATTTACCGAAGAAAAAAAATGAAACTGTGCCTTTTGATCCTTTTAGAACTGATATTTTTGCTAAAACAGGAGATATGCAGTACACTACGGATAAAATTCAGAAAAGAAAATGGAATGGTGGAGAACTTAGATTAAATGCAGGATATAATTTTAAAAATAGATACAATATCCAGCCAGAGCAATTTTTAGGAACAGGAATGAAAAATAATAAATGGCAGTCTGCAAAATCTGATTTTGATATTAAAAAGATGCCTGTTGTTGGTTTGGAATATTTATTTGATAATCAGGGAATTGTTGAACTAGGTCTAGGTGTTGAACAAAAATTTCTTGATATTACAGCTTTTTTTAATGATAAAGAACAGAAACATGTTTTAAGAACCTATCCCGCTTACGCTACAACAAAAATTAACTTAGTAAATAATAAAGGGAATAATCTTCTTTATGCCGTTGGGCGAATAGGATATGTACACGGTGAAATAAAGGAAGAAAACTTTAACAAGAAAGATCTTCATGGTGGTCTTTACTATGCTGGAGGATTAGGTACAGAATTAGGGCCAGTTTCTATAGAAGCTCTTTACGAAAGGTCAAATTTTAAATATCAGCCAAAAGATACAGTCAGTCCTATAAAAACTAAAGGTAAAATAGATACATTTGGTATAAGAGCAGGATACAGAATAGGAAGTATAAAAAATAAACCAAAAATAAAAGAAGTTAAGACAGCAGGATATGCCTATAATGACATACCAGAAGAAGATAGAATAGATATAATTAATAATTTGAGAGATAAAAGTAAGGAAGTTTTAACTTCTAGAAAGAATCCTATAAAAAGGCAGAAATCTTTGGAAAATGAAATAAAGCAAGCTAGAGTGGCAGGCTATAATACCTATAATGATATACCGGAAGAAGACAGGATAGATATAGCTGGTAATTTGAAAGGAAAAAGTAATACGAATACGGTTTCAACTTTAAAAAAAGGTACTGTAAAAAGAGAAAAATACTTTGAAGATGAGATAAAAAAAGAAAATGGTAAAACTGTATCTGAAGAAGATTCTATAGATATAATCAATAATTTAAGTTTTAACAGATTATAAAATTACAGGTTTTCTAAAAAGAAAAAATCTAACTACAACATGAAATTGAAACATTAATTTGGGAAAGGTGATAGAAAATGAAAAGATTTATAATTGCTGTACTGCTCTTAATTTTTATGAGTTTTTCGATAATGGCTGAAAATACAGGCAATGTGTCTTTTTCAGTAAGTGAAATAAAATCAAATAATGATATATTGTTAAAATGTTCAAATATGGCGGGGGAAAATGCACAAGGAACTGGAATAACTGAAAATAACGGCAATAATATATTTTTAAAATGTATAAATTCTGAAACTGGCAGTGAAAATATTATTGGAACAAATAAAATAAGTTCTCAAAATATATTGCTGAAATGTTTAAATACAAGTGAAAGCACGGAAGATGAACTGACAAAAGATGTAAATACAGCTGAAAAGCTTTTAAAATGTTCAAATATAGTTAGAATAATTAAAATAGATGAATTATCTCAAATTGAAAGTGCCAATGCGGTACAGTTGAAATGTTCAAATACAGTAACAAACAACATAGTTTTAAAGTGTTCAGGTACATCTGAAAATCTTCTAAAAAAGGAAACAACGATAAATAGTGGAACAGTAAATACAACTGAAATCACATTAAAATGTACAAATATAGTTAGAGTCATTGACGGAAATAAGGTTTTTCCAGACAATCCCGAGAATAATGATGCGGTAATATTAAATTGTTCAGATATGACGGTAGCGCCAGTGAACAATGTTGTTGGAACGGTAGGACAATCAGGTGGGAGTATAGGCGGAGTATCGCCTGTTGTACCTATTATTGGCGGAGCGGTTCCTGCTGTTGGAGCAATTATTGGTGCGACTAGACATCACGGCGGAGGTGGCGGAGGTAATGGCACTTCTAAACCTCAAAAAGGTGGTGGCGAAAACAATAAATTTAAGCCTCAAAAAGGCGGAGATGATAATTCTAGCCCTAAAAAACAGAAAAAAGAAGATTCAAAGATACATAATGTGAGAGGAATTGGAATACAGCCTGTCAACCCTTTTTGGAGAAGTAATCTTAGGGAAGCTGAAGATTCTTATTCCAAAATAGCAAGGGTAGGATTTCAGTGGGTAAGAATTACAGCTTCATGGCATAGAATTCAATCTCAAAGAAATGGAGCATATGACTGGCAGGACATCGATGATGCCGTCGCTCTTGCAAGAAAATATAACTTAAAAGTTTTAATGCAGATAAGCGGTGCTCCTGAGTGGGCAACAGGGGCGGACAAACTTTCAGCTGCTGAAAAAAATGCGTTAAATGCAAGAAAAATTTGGGTTGCTTCGTTTGCACCACTTCCACAGTATAATAATGAGTTCTCAAATTTTGTAAGTGCATTAGTAAAAAGATATGCTCCAAAGGGAGTAATAGACTATGAATTTTGGAATGAACCAGGAAATCCAGAATTTTGGCATGATACAATTCAAAATCCTAGACCGAATCCTGAACATTATACAGATTTACTAAAAATAGCGTATACAGCAGCACATGATGCTCATAATGATGTAAATGTTATGGCAGGTGGAATGACGGTAGGAAACAGCAATAGTTCAACAGGATATGTTGGACCTATGGAATTTTTAGAAAGAATGTACAGAGCTGGGGCAAAAGGCTATTTCGATGGTTTATCGCACCATCCTTACGGAATTTATGCCAGAACTTTTCGAGATAATGGCTGGGCAAACATGATAGGCGACGTTGTAGCACCTGGAGGAGGAGAAAAAACATTATATCAGATAATGTCAGAACACGGTGATGGAAATAAAAAAATATGGATAACAGAAGTAGGAATAGATGCTGCTTATCCTGGTGTTGAAGAAACAAAACAAGCTAATGTGATAAGTAAAATTTTAGATCAATATCAAAAATCAAATATATATGGGCCTCTTATTTTTTATCAGGCAAAAGACAGAAAGCCTTACATTACTTCGGGAATATTAGATAAGGACAGTAATGGCGATGGCTGGCTTGATGTAAATATTGATACAAATGGAGATGGCGTTCCTGATGCGAACATTGATACTGATCATAATGGACGTCCTGATATACTGGATGCAGCAGATCCTGAAAATTATTTTGGAATTTGGAAATCAGATGGCACTGAAAAAAAAGCAGTAGATGTAATCCGAAGATTCATTAATAATAATCATCCGGCACCAGCACCTACTCCAGCTCCACTTACAAATGGATGTGATAGTGCAACTGATGCTTCGGGACAATGGAAGAGTGTAAAATGTTGGGAATTTAAAGACAGAAATATTCCTTCTGACTGGGTAAGTAAAAGAATTATCAATCATTTGGGTAGCCATTTGACTTATTTGCCAAGCAGTATCAGTTTAGATGGTGATCACGCAATACTTACTACACGACGTCATTGTGTTAACAGAAAAGGCGATCCTTTAACTGATGCAAATGCAACTACAGGTGTATGTCCTGCAGGTAAAGTTACTCAATATTCAAGTGGTAGACTAGAATCTGGTAATATTGTGGATGCCTCTAAACCGTTCCGAGCAGAAATACGAGCTAAAATGAATTGGAATCATTTGCAAGGAATGCGTACGGCCCTTTGGATGCAGAAACAGCGAAATGATGTGGATACACCTGCCTGCAAAGTTCCTGGTGGAAATGCTCCTTATGGTTCATTATTAATTTTGGAATGGTTTTCAAGTACTCCTAGTTATGCATGGCCTGCAACTAATATCAGCTGTTATTACAGTCAAGTCAATCATGAATGGACACCGCGTGGCTTTACACATCGTCTTGAAAATATTGTTGGTGGACAGAGTAAATCATTGACGCATGAATGGCACGTTTGGGCAATTGAGTTTGATGGAACAAAAGTACGTTATTATATGGATGGAAGATTGATTCCTGTTGTTCATTACCGTATTAAGGATGCTCAACGTATCAGTGTAGTTGATAATACTAGATATGACCAATATGGTAATTATCTTTCTACTATGCCAGATGAAGACTTTAGCAAGCTGAATATTCCTTCTGCTTTAGTTAAACAAGGATTTGAGAATGATAGATGGCATTTTATTATTAATGACTACGTGGAATGGGAATCAGGATTGAATCCACCTTCTGAGCATTCTCCGTTCCCAGTTCAAACCACAGAGATTGATTATGTGCGTTTGTACCAGAAATAGTGATTCAAAGAATAGAATAATAAAGTCTTGGTACGGTGATAAGAGAGTGGTACT
>ERZ772957.2554-NODE-2554-length-10422-cov-12.429150_pt1 | contig 10422 bp, 9 predicted proteins | sample MGYA00580682_ERZ772957 | MGnify/ENA primary metagenome ERZ772957 (study PRJEB29015, sample SAMEA2737921) | human oral metagenome | biome: human oral; feature: human-associated habitat; material: dental | place: China | collected 2025 ...
TCGGCAGCGCCGCGCCGCTCGTGCGCGTCTTCATCTCGATGAAGCCCGTGATCGTGCGCGCAGCGACGCGCGTCAGCGTGAAGACGATGATGCCGAAGAGGATGTAGGAAAGGAACTGCGCGATCGTCGGGAAGAAGTCGATGGTCTTGATCGACCAGTAGACGCCGACGCCCATGCACCACGAGACGGGCACGCCGCGCAGCGCATGGATGAAGATCGACCACGCCGTGTCCTCGCCGACCGTGACCCTCTCACGAATCTGCCGGTCGATGAGCTTGTTGAGGAATATGCCGACCGTCAGCGCCGCGAGCATGATGCACGCAGGCATGAGCAGGAAATCCGTCATCTCATGCCATGTCAGCTCCTGAAGTTTCATAAAAAAGGACAAAATCTCTCCTCCTATAGCATGTGGATAAGTCGGGCAGGAAAAGCTCCGGCATGGCAAGCCATGCCGGACTTATCCCCAAAATTCTGTGGATAACTGTGGAAAACACATGTTTTTCTTGTGGATAATATCCGCCGGACTGTCTTTTTGTGCTGCAACGCGCCTCAGCCCATATTGGCAAAGCGCTCGACTGCCTTGGTGAAGTTCTCGACGGTCTTTTCTGCGTCGCCATGAGCGATGCCGTCCTTGACGCAGTGCTGAATGTGGCCTTCGAGCACGATCTGACCGCACTTGTGCAGCGCAGCCTTCGCCGCATTGATCTGCGAGAGAAGATCCTCACACGGAATATCCTCCTCAACCATGCGGTCGAGAGCCTCGACCTGTCCGCGAATTTTTCTAAGCCTGCGGTGCAGGTTCGTCATATCCATGCATTGACGCATCGTGTCCCTCCTCAGTCCTTGTAGCCCGTCGTGCGATCGACGAGGTTTTCGAGCGGCATGCCCTGCAGAAAAGCGGTGAGATTGCGCTCGGCAATCTGGACGATCTTATCCTGCGTCGCGCTCAGGTGGTCGTCGCCCGAAATGTGCGGCGTGATGTAGACGTTTGGCGTATGCCAGAGCGCGTGATCGGCAGGCAGAGGCTCGGGGTCTGTGACGTCGAGCGCCGCACCAGCAAGACGGCCTTCTGTCATTGTCTCGATGAGGTCTTCGGTAACGACGGCATTGCCGCGTCCGATGTTCAGGAAGTAGGCGCCCTTCTTCATCGCGGCAAAGCGCTTCCTGTCGAAGATTCCCCTCGTCGCCGCTGTCCCCGGCAAGGCCGATACAACGACGTCGGCTCGCGCAAGCAGAGAATCGAGATCAGCCATCGTGCCCATCTCGTCGATGCCGACGGGTTTCGCCCCCTCGCGGCGGCGCACGCCAATGACGTAAGCGCCGAGAGCTTTGACGCGACGGGCGAAAGCGCGGCCGATGTCGCCCGCACCAAGAATCAGGACAGTGGCATCCTCGATCGAGGTGACGCGTCCTTCATCGCGCCATATTCCTTTCTTCTGGTTGTCGTAGTAGGGATAAAGCTTCTTCATCATCGCGAGGAGCTGCGCGAGAAGATGCTCGGAAAGCGCAAGGCCATAGGCTCCTGTCGCATTCGTCAGAAGGACGCCGTCCTTGAGCACGCCTTCCTTGCAGTAGATGTCTGCTCCCGCCGTATTGAGCTGCAGCCAGCGCAGCTTCTTCGCCGCAGGCAGAAGCTCCGCCGGCACGTTGCCGATGATGGCGTCAACATTGGCGATGTCTTCTTCTCGCACCTTGTCGGCAGGAACAAAATGAAGTTCCGCGTCTGCCGCATTTCTTTGCAGCTGTTCTTTATGATGAGCTTTTACTCCCAAGGCAATCAGAATCTTCATAGCCGCCTCCTTTGTCGCAGTTCAACAATCTTTTCTCCATTATACCATGGGATGCAACCTATAGCAGCAAAGGGACGCTCCGCCGCTCTTTGCTGCGGAACGTCCCTTTTCTTACATTTTTCGCACGAAGAGCGCACGCAGCGCGTTCAGGACGGCGAGAACCATGACGCCGACGTCGGCGAAGATGGCGAACCACATGTTGGCAATGCCGACGGCGCCGAGCACGAGGCACAGGAGCTTTATACCGATGGCGAAGACGATGTTCTGATGCACGATCGCCATGCACTTTCTCGCGATGCGGATCGCCTTCGGCAGCTTCAGCGGATCGTCGTCCATCAGCACGACGTCGGCGGCCTCGATGGCGGCGTCGGAGCCCATCGCGCCCATGGCGATGCCGATGTCCGCGCGGCTGAGGACGGGTGCGTCGTTGATGCCGTCGCCGACGAAGGCGAGCTTCTTCGCCGTTTTCCCCGCGAGCAGGCGCTCGACCTCCTGCACCTTGTCGGCAGGCAGAAGCTCGCTCTTGACCTCGTCTATGCCGAGTTCCGCCGCGACCTTCTCAGCGGCGGCATGCGCGTCGCCTGTGAGCATGACGGCGCGCTTCACGCCCGCTTCATGCAGACTTTTGATCGCCGCCTCCGACGTCGGTTTGAGCGCATCGGAAATGACGATGTGTCCGGCGTACTTGCCTGCGACCGCCATCTGCACGATTGTGCCCGGGTGGTGACACGGGCGGTACTCAATTCCGAGACGCTCCATGAGCTTGCCATTGCCAGCGGCCACTTCGATACCGTCGACCTTCGCCGTCACGCCGAGACCGCCGATTTCCTCGATGTCTGTGACACGCGAGCGGTCGAGCTCCTTGCCGTAAGCCTGCTGCAGACTGCGGCTGATGGGATGCGACGAGGCGCTCTCAGCGAGCGCGGCAAGCTCCAGGAGCTTCTTGTCATCCATCGTGCCGTGATGCACGGCGCTGACCTCGAAGACGCCGCGCGTCAAAGTGCCCGTTTTGTCGAAGACGACGGTGTCGATCTCAGCGAGCATTTCGAGGTAGTTCGCGCCCTTGACGAGCACGCCCTCGCGGCTCGCACCGCCGATGCCCGCGAAGAAGCTCAAGGGAACGCTGACGACGAGTGCGCATGGGCAGCTCATGACGAGGAAGATCAGGGCGCGGTAAATCCATGTACCCCAGTCGGGCGCGGCATCGAGCGCGGCGAGGCGCACGACGGGCGGCACGATGGCGAGGAGGATGGCGGCCGCGACGACGATCGGCGTATAGACGCGCGCAAAACGTGCGATGAACGTCTCCGAGCGCGACTTGCGCGCGCTGGCATCCTCGACAAGTTCCAAAATCTTCGAGGCGGTCGATTCGTCGAACTCCTTCGTCGTACGAATCTTCAAGACGCCCGTGAGATTGATGCAGCCGCTGACAACGGCATGTCCCTTCTCCACATCACGCGGCAGACTCTCGCCCGTCAGCGCGCTCGTGTTGAGCGTCGATGCACCGTCCGTGATGATGCCGTCGATGGGAATCTTCTCGCCCGGCTGCACGACGATCTCCGTGCCGATTTCGATTTCGTCGGGGTCACGGCGTATAAGCTTTCCATCCTCTTCCACATTCGCGTAGTCGGGGCGGATGTCCATGAGCTCGCCGATATTCCTGCGGCTCCTGCCGACGGCATAGCTCTGGAACCATTCGCCGACCTGGTAGAAGAGCATGACGGCAATGCCTTCCACATAGTCGCCATCTTCGTAGAGAGCAAGCCCCATCGCGCCGATGGTCGCGATCGACATCAGGAGATTTTCGTCGAGCGGACGACGATTCCATACGCCCTTCGCTGCCTTGATGATGATGTCATAGCCGACGATGACGTACGGCACGACGTAGAGGAAGAAGCGCGGCAGACCCGCCACGGGCAGCTGGCTCAAGACGATCATCAGGGCGGCCGCTAGAAGGATACGGATGAGATTTCTTTTTTGTTTCTTGTTCAAAGGGAACACCTGCTTTCCGGCGGCGCAGCCGACATGCGGCGGCGTGGTACTACGGACGTTTTCGCATTCGACCTGTTACCCGATTGCCTGCGCCCTTAGGGCTTGGCTCTCGGACAGGTCAGAAATCAATATTGCAGTCGCTTTCGACCTTGCGGCAGGCTTCGAGGACGCGCGGCATGACTTCGGCCGGCTCGCTGCCGTCGGCGAATTCGACCTTCATCTTCAGTGCCATGAAGTTCACCGTCGCGTCCTTCACGCCGTCGACCTTCTTCGCGGCATCTTCCATCATCTGAGCGCAGTTCGCGCAGTCGACTTCGATCTTGTAGCTCTTTTTCATGGGAGTTCCTCCTTATTGATTAAGTAGTTGTTTAATTGTTTAAGCCCATTATAGCGAGGGTGGAGGCGGTTGTCAAGGGGAAAATCAAAGGAAAATTTCCCAGGGGTACGCAATCAATGAGTAGATGCAAAATATTCCATGGTTAGGTTAATAAGAAAAGTTTTAATTTTCAAACAGGAAAAAAGGGGCATATGTCGAAATACTCCCTAAAGAAAAGGGCTGTTTTACACCCCTTGATGAGAGTTGCGTCGTAAACAGCAACAAAAACCAATGATATGGCATTTTTGAGAGGTGGGGTGCATCGATGGATCGCATGGATATCGATACTTTGAGTGCCAGGGCAGCGGCAGATATGAACACTCTCTTTCAAGATTGGGAAGAGGTTCACAAGAGAAAAGGTTATGAACGGTTTATTCGTGACGGTATTGTATCCCTGAAAGACTGGTATGAGCAGACAACCCCCAAGGTTTGCTATTTGTTGAAGGAGGCTTACTCAGACAGTGAGGGCTTTGACTTAGTCCAAGCTCTTCGCGATAGAGATCCGTGGCGGATGTGGAAAAAAGTGGCTGTTTGGACGGAAGCGATCTTCCAGTCGTTTGGTCAATGCAGTGCATATGACAAAGAGCGTATTCAAAAGAATAGCTGGAAAAATACGGATTGTATCGCCGTAATCAATATCAAAAAGAGCAATGGACAATCGCAATCTGATGATAAAGAGCTTGCTGCATACGCTGAGGCGGATCAAGATTTTCTGCGTAGGGAACTTGATATTATCAACCCCGACATCATACTGTGCGGCAATACCGGCGATTGCCTAAGAACAATACTTGGTGATAGCTGGAAGGATAATGAAACTGCGATGACGATGTTCGGTCAATGGAACGGGAAACTGGTGATTGACTATTATCATCCGGCTTCGCAGTTTCCTCAGAGCATCAATTACTACGCTCTCATGGCCATTTGTCAGGTGGCCATGAGAAAGTATGGTTTTTTGCAACGGTTTTGTTCATCCGTGAGAGAGTGAGTGATTTTCCTACTTCCTGCCTCGCCGCCACAAGCGAAAGGCGCAGGCAAAAAGTGCGAGCCATGCCAGCGAGCCGATGCCGTTGCCGACAAGGGTGTCGGAAAGCGGCGCCGTCATGCCGACGAGGGATAGCGCGGCGAAGAGTGCGGGCAGGCGCCACGGTACGCTCTTTGCCCCAGCCGTGCGATCGAAGACGGGCGGTCGCTCCTTCTTGCGGCGGCTGCGCTGCAGCCAGCCGACGAAGCCCGTGACGATGACGGCGGTGCTCAAAAGCCCGAGGAGCAGCCAGACAAGCCGCAGAAAGAGCGTCGAATGGTTGTGCAGATGCAGATCGCGCAGGGAGTCACACAAGCGCAGCCAGAGCGGCAGCGGCTTCGTGAAGGGCTCGATCGTGCCGTCCGCTGCGCGCAGCAGATAGACTTCCTGCCCGCGGAACATCTGCGGCCGCTCGGCATCGGCGAGGGTCAGCGCCGCAGGCTCTGTGCCATCGGAGGCTTCGACGTAGAGAAGCTCCTGCTGCGGGAAGTTTTCCTCAGCGCAGGCGATCATCTCCGAGAAGGCGATGGCGGGCGGCGCGCTTTCCCTTTGCGGTACAAGCTGTTCAACATCCTTGATGTAGCTGTTGTAGCCAAGCATGTAGATGACGATGGCGACGCCGCTCAGCGTCAGAAGGCCCGCCCAGATCGCCGTGAGTATGCCGAGGAAGATGTGCCAGTCGAAGAAACTGCCCGCCGAGGTGCCGCCGCGCATGCCGCCGAAAAGCCGCCGCTTCATGAAGGACGGATAGAGAAGGACACCGCCGAGGAGTGAGAGGAAGCTCAAGAAGCACATGACGCCGAGGAAGATCATGCCGCCCTCGCCCATGGCAAGGCGCAGGTGCAGATGGTGCATCCAGCCCATGAAGGAGGCGAGCGCCGGAGACTTCACGCCGCCGCCTCCCTGCCACGACACGAGTGCGCCGTCTTCCGGCGCGTAGGCGAGCGCGGAGCCGCCGCGTCCGCCGCGAGTGCCGTCGGCACGCGCCAGTCGGTAGACGAGGAGACCGCGCTCGGGGTAAGCGGTGATCGACTGCACTCTGCTCCCGGGACGCTCGCGCTCGATCTTTTCCAGCCCCGCTTCCGCGCCCGCCCAGAGCACGCGGCTCGCCACTTCAGCGAAAGAGGGTCTCTCCTCAAGCGCGTTCCAGCGCGCGACATCGCCGTTGAAGAGCAGCGGCAGCCCCGTCAGAATGAGCAGCAGGAAAAAGGCGGCGCAGACAACGCTGATCCAGCGATGCAGGCGGTAGATGAGCTTCATGAGACAGTCCTTCCTTTCAGCACGCTTCTTCTCGCACGATTTCCGCAAGAATAGCACGCGTCGGCGGTGTTGTCAATAATGAGGCGGCACGCAAAAGAGCGGCGGCTCTTTTCAGCCGCCGCTCAGGCAGAGAAATCAGAAGGAATACGATGCCCCCAGAGTGTATGTACGCTCGTTCGCTGCCTCATATGCGTAGAAATGGCGGTCGAAGAGGTTGCGAACAGCGAGCTGCAGCTTGAGGTTTTCATTGACATTATAGTTGAAATAAAGATTCGTGAGGAAGAAGCTGTCCTCCGAGCCGTATTCACCCGTGACGGAATCGACGCTTTGGCGTGCACCTACATACTGCGCATCGAGAACGCCGTTGAAATTGCCTTTCGTGTAGTCGATGCCGAAACTCAGCATATGCTTAGGAATATCCCAGTCGTGCTCCGTCACACCAGCGCTTGTAATCTCGCCGGATTCGAATGTGTAATTGAGATAGGTTCGCCAATCGCGATTCAAACGGTGCTTGATCTCGAACTCCACACCTTTGGTTCTGGAAGAATCCATATTGTAGTAGGCACGGACACCGCCGAGCGTTGCCAATGAGATTTTATCATCGGTGGCGACGCGGAAAAGCGTGAGCCCATAAGAAGTGTTCTTATCAATCTTCTGCTTGATGCCCACTTCGTATGTCGTCGAGGTTTCCGGCGTCAGCAGCGGATTCGCCTGTACAGAGGACATCTTGTCACCGGCTCGGCGGTAGAGCTTATAAATGGACGGCGGATTGAAAGATTTGCCAAAGCTCGCGAAGACGAGTATATCCTTTTTCGGCTCATAGCTCACCGCCACCTTGGGACTCCAAGCGGAGAATCGCTTTTCGTCGTAAGATTTGCGTACGGATCCTACATAAGAATAGCCGTCCTCTTTGCTGAAATTGTCGTAGCGCAGACCGAGCTGCAGGCGCCAGCGTGGGTCGAGTGTGATCTCGTCCTGTACGAAAAATGCCGTAGAGATGATGGCACCGCCGCTCTGCATTGTGGGGTCACCGACGACGGAGCTCCAATCCGTCCAGTTCGCCAGATTGTAAGAACGATACCGCATCTTGTCTTTCATCCATGCAGCGCCTGCGAGAAGCGTGTTGTTCTTGATCTGCCATTTTTTCTGCACATCCACATTGTAGTTTTTGTTCGGATATTCCGTCCTGCCGCCCGCGCCCGTCCAATCGATGCTCGTAGCACTTCCCGTGGAGGAATAGCCGTCTCGGTATGTATCGCTGTAGCCGATGCCTGCCTTGAAGCTATTCTTCGTGTCTTCATAGCGTAGCTTGTGGATGTCCTGCTCGCGCTCGCCGTTGTAGCCGAGATAGTCCGCCGGCGTCACATTGATGTAACGGCGATTGGACAGATGCACGATTCCTTCAAATGCGGGCGTGCCGTCCGCATTCTTGAGGTAGGTGAAAGGATCGTGATAAGAATAGCGGTAGGAATTGTGCATATAGGTATAGTCGAGGGAGCGATCCTTGTCGAACGCATAGTTCAAGTCGAGGAAAGTGTTCTCGCTCTTCTTGTCCTTGGCGCCGCGGCTGCCAACGATGTATCTTCCGTTTGCAGCCTGCGGCAGGTTGCCGGTAACGGTTCCTGCCTTGTTGCCCGAAGAAATCCTCGGCGTGACATAGTAGCCTGCCCAACCATCGGACGTGCGCTTCTCATAGCCGAGACGAAAAGAGAGAGAGCCCTCTCGTCCGGAAACCTGTGCACCGCGTTTCCATGTGTTGTTGCTGCCGTAAGAAACATTCGCCTGCCCGTGAATCCCTGCGTGCTCCTTATCCTTCGAGATGATGTTGATGACGCCGGCGACGGCATGACCGCCGTAGAGCGAGGAGCCCGCGCCGCGCACGATCTCGACGCGGTCGATGTTGTCGAGTGGGATAGAATCCCAGTTGACACCGCCGTCGAAGGAGTTGTTGAGCTGCTGACCATTATACATGACGAGGATGTTCGTGCTGCCGAAACCGCGCAGGCTCAAGCCGTCCTTCACATCCGCCGTCGGCGAGACGTAAATGCCTGCCTCCCTCTCCAATGCCTCTCGCAGACTGAAAACATGGCGCTTTTCCAATTCTTTCGCCGTGATGACGGTGACGTTGGCGGGAACTTTGTTGACAGGCTCGGCGATGCGCGTCGCGGTAACGGTCGTCTCACCGAGATCATGCCCCCCCCCAGAGGACAAACTTTCATTTGTATCTGCCGTCGCCGCGATGGCAGCGTCTGCTGCATCACTCTTTTCTGCCGCATAGGCATGGCTAGCTCCAGCGAGGGAACAGACGACGGCAAGCGTCAGGCACTTCTTCTTCCATGGCTTCATTTTACAGGACTTCCTTTCTTTAAAGATGTGGAATTTTTATGGTTCTATAATCGCTTTTGAAAGAATACCATGCCTCGCAGGTATTGTCAATACGGCTTCCTGCATTCTACGAAAAAGCATAGCCATATCTCAGCCCGTGTCCTCAATGCTCCGCCGGCGGCAGCGTGGGTGGATTCATGCTTGCTTCCAGCCGCTTCGTACTCGGCGCACTTGTTACCGATTTCAGCTGATAGAGGGCGATGTTGCGAAGTGCTTGCAGCCGCTCGGCTTGGGGCATGCCCTGCTTGATGTATTCGGCGAATTTGAATGCAATGTCGCTATGCGCATACGTCCCGCCATAACGACCGGCTTTCGACTGAATACCGATGGCGTTTGTTGCTTCTATCCATTTTTGCGGCGTCATGACAAAAGAGTTCAGCCCAACCTCTTTTTTAACCGCCTCGAATTCGACACGGTTAAAATGCGGATTATGCAACTCTTCCCATAAGCCTAGATAGTGAACAGTATTTCGCGTGCGCATCCAATTCTGGATAATAAAACGGGGATCCTTTGGATTCTGATACTTCGCAATATCCGTAAGCGATAGATAGTCTTTTCCATCACCGGCGAGGATTGTGCGGATTTTCAGGGAAGCACTGATAAAATGAAGTCCGTCAGATTGGCGCAGATTTTTCGTCCTATCAAGGAGACAAACCGGACGCATAGTGGTGCTATGCGGAGGATTTGTCGACGCAGAGAGGGCGGAAAAGATGCGCTAAGATGGCGGTGCTGAATTTATCAGTGCTTCCCTACCCTTTAGCGGCTACGCTGCTGTGCCTTTTCGTTGTCATGACATTACTCCTTCCTGTCATTTCGGATGATCTCATCGATGGCGATCTGCGCGGCGAGACTTGCGGCGAGGATTTTTTTGCCGATGCGGGCGGCGGTATCGGAGGCGCTTGCCTGTGCGGGGGAATCTGCTTCCGTCTCCTGCTTCGCTGCCCTGCTTCGTCTCGGTATTTCCTTGCTGTCCCCGAGGACGATTTCTATGATTTTCCGCACCTTTTCCCTATCCTCCATGCTGAGGACGCAGCCGTTGTAGGTGAGGTACGGTTCTTTGAGGACTTTTTCAAGCGAGTATCTCCCGTGCGCATCAGCGCGATACGGCATCGCCGCCGCCTCCCAGCCCATGAGATCGAGCGGCGCAACGCCGAAAAGTTCGGCGAGCTTGACGATCGTCTTCTGCTTGATGTTTCTGATCTGACCGCTTTCGTAGCGCTGTACCGTCGCTTCGTTCACGCCGATCTTTTTGCCGACATCGGCAAGGGTCATGCCTTTTTCCAGACGCAGGCGGCGGAGTTTTTCATGAATGTTTGCCATCGGCTGCCCTCCCTTCGCCATTATGGTAATATAATATTGCATAAAGTGCAATGTTTTTCTCGTGCAGAAAGAGAATCCACCCACCTTTTCGCGTGCATTCTCCAAACCTGTAACAAATATGACGACAAGCTCTCGGCTCATCTGCTATAATGACTGCAATGAGAAACGCATTCAGCATGAACAGGAGCGATAGAATATGAAAAAGGAACTGGATTTGACGAAGACGGTGGCGGAACTTGTCGAGGAATTTCCGGAATTTCAGCAGGCCATGGCGGAGA
>ERZ772957.2558-NODE-2558-length-10403-cov-11.735215_pt1 | contig 10403 bp, 7 predicted proteins | sample MGYA00580682_ERZ772957 | MGnify/ENA primary metagenome ERZ772957 (study PRJEB29015, sample SAMEA2737921) | human oral metagenome | biome: human oral; feature: human-associated habitat; material: dental | place: China | collected 2025 ...
GACGGCAGGCGCCGCGCGAGCATCGTCTTGCCCGAGCCGGGCACGCCGACCATCAACAGGTTATGCCCTCCCGCTGCCGCGATCTCCAAAGCACGCTTGGCGAAGAACTGCCCCTGCACATCGGCAAAGTCATCCGAAGGCACTTCTGTATCACACGCCGCAGCAGGCATCGCTTCCAACGGCAGCAGTTCCGCCTTGCCCAAGAGAAAATCGTACAGCTCGCGCAAGTTCTTCGGCGCATACACGCGGATGCCGTCAACGAGCAATGCCTCACTGCCGTTGCCCGGCGCAACGAAGATTTCGCGAAAGCCATGCTCTTTCGCCCCGACCGTCATGGACAATACGCCGCGCACACTCCGAAGCTCCCCCTCCAACGAAAGCTCCGCCGCGAACAAGGCACGCTCGATGCGCTCTGTCGGAATCAGCCCATACGCCGCCAAAAGCCCGACGGCAATCGGCAGATCCAGCCCCGAGCTGTCCTTTCGTATGTCCGCAGGCGCAAGATTGATCGTCACCCGCGCAGGCTTGAGCTTCACGCCCGTATTCTTGATCGCCGTGCGCACACGCTCACGCGACTCCTTCACCGCCGTATCAAGAAGCCCAACGATGTCGAACGCTGGAAATCCATAAGAAACATCGACCTCGACATCGATAATCCTCCCATCGACCCCGAAAGTCACCGCACCATACGATTTAGCAAACACAAATCTGCACCTCTTTTATTGGAATGGTCTTTCTTATTTGCTATTTTTCTCCATTTATGAAATGTATTCCTGCTTTTGATGGAAAATTGCGGCGAATACCAAAATCCCACTTCTGATTCTGCAAATATGGCTAAGCGTGATTGACTGTCACCCGCTCCTTCGACTCCTTCACCGACGTATCGGGAAGCCCGACCAGTTCAAACCCCGGCAGCCCCGGCGACACATCCACCTCCACGTCGATAATCCGTCCATCTATCCCGAGAGTCGTCGCACCATAGGTCTTTGCAAACAACAGCTCTCCCTCCTACGCTTCAAATATAAGAAAATTATAACACAAGAGAGATTCTTTGCAAAAGAAAAGATTCCACACGCTAGGTAGAGCGAGCGGGATCTCTGTTGTATGGGTTTACGGGAGTACTCTTCAAACTTTAAAGGAAAGCTTCTCTCTTTACATCACACGAAAAGTAATCATATCATCGAGACTGTCCATTGTCTCCGCATCACAAATCCCATTTCCGCAAAGTGCCGTTTGAATATGCTAAAAAACAAGCTGAATTTTTAGAAAGTGCACAAAATCCTTCGACCGTCGTTGATAACCCTCCGCCGCCATTAACGTCCCGAGTTTCATGCGGACATAATTTTTTTCCAAAATAAGGAATTTTGATGCGCAGCTTCTTGAAAAAGAGCTCCAAGTCAATGCTATTATAAGCGCACACATGGTTTTGAAAAATTTCTCATTTAGATTCGAAAAATGGAGTGAATTTTGCGCAACAGTGCTGTTGCACGAAACAAACGTGGTAAGGTTCTACTCTATAGCGGCTATCGCGCCGTCAATGGACAAGACATATATGAGGCAAATCGCGAGAACTGCGGGCGTAGCTCTCTCCATGGGGACAGGGAAGCTTGTCCTATGTGGCGAAAATATTCTAGGAAAAAAGTGGCAACTCGATGTCCGTGTTGGGCGTACGCTGCTTATCGGCGCATTCCGTCTAGATGAAATCGTCTGCACAAAAACGCTATATAACTACATCACAAAGAATTTTCTAAAACCAATCAAAAGTATCGACCTGCCAGAACGTACCAAGCGAAAGCAAAGACACCGTCATTTCGCCCAAGACCCGCGCAGTGATGGGCATGGCATTGATGATCGTGATCCCGCTATGATGACACGTACCACCTTCTGCCATTGGAAAACCGACCTGATGCTCTGCGGACGCGACGGAAAGGAAGTACTTCTTGCTGTCGCTGAACGCAAAACTCTGTATCCTTGTTTATGCAAGGTGAAAGATAAAAGCACAGTTCGATCATGGAGGCGCTGCGCTCCATCCGATAAGCGTTCGGCGCACCGCTCGAAGTGTTTTTTGAGACAATTACGAGGGATAATGGAACGGATGTTTCATGACTTCCCGAATGCGATACAACAATGGCTCAGAAACCTGACGTGCAAAAACTAGGTTACCAAGCTGCTCAGGAATGCTTTCTGAGTGAGTGCCATAAGATTTTCATCTACCAATCTTTTTGCCGTGCAACTTATTCTTGCAATCCACCAGAGATTTTACTCAGAATTTTTTGCTTGACAAATTTATCGCAAAATGTGAAGCAAAAATCATACTCCACTTAGCATTAGTCAAAAGTTATATCCGGATTCTCTTTTCCACAGTCCCTTTTAACCTTTTCTGGAATTTTCCCAAGGAAATAATCCTCAATAAGATCCCACATCTCATCATTTGAGAATCCGCCCTCATAAATATAAGTCAGCATCTTCACCGAGATCAAGTGCCTTTCTGCTACCATATCAAGCAGTCTATTGCGGTATCTATTTGGTGCATTTATGATGTTAATCAGTGACTGCACTTGATTCACATAAATATAAAGCTGACTGTTAGCTCCACCGAGCATTTCAAAAGTCAAACAACCCAAGGCTTCAAGTATGCCAAGTATTACACCATATTCTTTCGTGCGGTTTCCTGTATCGTTGATGAGATATAACTTTCCATCCTTCGTCTCACTGTCAATGTTATCAAACCCTTTTTCTACCCATGAGAAATATGAATTTACAGCAACATTGAACTGATAGGTACGATTACCGCTAATGGTTGTTCTCTCCTTTGCAATCGGTGTCTGCGTCTTTGCAAAATTTTTGCGGTAAGAATCCATAGAGGCTATAAGAATGTCACTTATAGTCCTTGCTTTGTACTTACTAAAATCACACTCCTTTTCTATTTCATTAGCAATTTCTCTCATCGATGTAAACTCGTTGGATTGCACCTTCTTAAATATGAACTTCTGAATCGTACCCCATACATTTTTAAATATACTTGCATAGTCATTGTCGAATACCACATCAACACATAACGCTGCCGACATAGGGTAATCGTTTACAAACTCCAACTCCTCATCCGTTTTTGAGTACAACAAAAACTTAAACTTTGGAAAGGATAACGTTTTGTAATCCTTATTCCATATGACACTTAATCTAACCCGACATATATGTCTTTTTGGCTCTATCTCCTCCATCACATCATTGTGATAATTTTTGCGCAGTTTCTCCTGTATTTTAGGATCAATCTCAAAAAAGCCGATCGAGAACATCGGAATCGGTCTTACCATCACAGGAGAAAAGCCGATTTTCGACTCGAAGTCTTTCTGTATAAGCAAAAGAGCAGTCTTTACCTTATTAATATTTTCATCGTCATCACCGATTGGGGATCTGAAAATATATGAAAAACTCTCAGCATCCAGAAGCATAGTATTCTTCTTTTTTGTCATATCTTGACGATTACTCTGTCTATTCTGCTGATAAAGCTCATTTATCTTTTCTACAACCTTAACCAGCTGGTAATGCTGAATAACAGACATACCGTGTAGCCTGTTAATGTATTTAAAGTCCCTCGGGTTGTAATTGTAATAAGCTTCTCCTCTTAAATCATCCCGTCTCGCTCCACGTCCAATTTCCTGAACATAGTCGCATACATTACCAGTTGGTGCAAAATGAACAACTAATTCTATGTCATTAATATCTATTCCCATACCGAATGCTTTAGTCGCGAGCATTACCAGCTTTTTCTTTTCGTAAAAATTCTCGTAGTTTTCCTGCTTTTGATCTTTCGTCATAGAACCATGATACATAGCAACATGCTCGACCTCATGCTTGTTCCGTAAAAACTCATAACACCTATCAATGAGTGTTACCGTCGGGAAATAGATAAGCGTTTTCTTATTTGTGAGTATCGCCCGTTTTAAGGCAGACTCTATCTGTTCAAACTTATCTAATTCATACTCTGCACGCTCGCCCTTGGCTTTCTTTTTCTGATCTATGACAATATCAATATCCCCTCGTTTAACATAGCCAAGATAAGTGATTGGATTCAGCATATGGAGACTATTTATCGTCTCTGTGTACATATCCTCAAGACCGCGATAAATTGCCGTAGCTGTAAATGTCGCAATGACAAACGATCTTTGTTTATTCTCGATCTGCTTCTTTCGTAACTTTTTAATATGATCTCCTAAATACCAATAATCCGGTCTGAACTGCTTCCCCCATGTGGTGACAATATGTGCCTCATCAATCACAATCATCCCTATTGTGCGGTCTCCAATAAGCTGCTCCACATCGCTTCTACTGAGAAGTGTTTCTGGGGAAATGTATAATATGTGATACTGGCTTTCTGCCACCTTATCAATAATATCCTGCTTAATAATCGGCGAAATATCAGAATTTATAGTTTTTGCATGCCTATAATTTCTCAATTCAAGATTCTTAACCTGGTCATTCATAAGACCTATAAGCGGGGATATTACTATGGTCAACAAATTAAATTTTTCTGCAAGATATATTGCTGGAACCTGAAACATTACAGATTTTCCAGCTCCAGTAGGCGCAGTAACAAATATATCCCTAAAATCCTTGTCTTCATCACAGTTTTCAACCTGTTCTACAAGATTCGATATAATGCCCTCTTGAGATACATTTATAATACCCTTTTCGCCTTGTTCAATTTTGACCATATCATATACGGGCAAAGTTCGATACGAATCATATCCCCAATACTTCCTTAAAATAGCTCCATACTCATCCCGATGATCAAATTCATCCGCCACTGTTTGTGGTTGGATATAGAATATCTCGGTGTAATCCTTCCAGTAATATGCCAAAAGAGCAATATGATCCTTAAGCCGATTCATATCTCCCGTATAGTTAGATATCCTTATATACAGCTCATCAGGTTCCGAAAATACTCTTTTTACCAGATCAATATAATCGCACTCCTCTATCAAATCCATTTCCAACAATTCATTATCAGACACTAATGTCATATCAGATTTTTTTTGATCAAAAATATTTTTTTGAACTATTTTATTACTCATCAATGACGAAGGTTCATTATAAGCACCGAGAAGATAGCCATTATATTCTTTGATTCCCTCAAAAATAGCAATATATTCATCAATGTCTCCAATATATGTTTCATCATTTTCATCGGTTTCGGACTCTTCAAAGTGTGCGAGTAAACCTTTTTTTATATCATTTGTAAAGCAGTCCTCTACTGGATACAAATCCATATAAAGATTATTTTTCAAGATGATGATCTCTTTATATTGTGCTATAGCAAAATCTGATATTAAGAGAAATTCTTCGTATGACAAGAAATTTCTTTTGCCGTAGATAGACATAAAGTAGCCCATTTTATCATTCACTACATCAGATAAAACAATCTTGTTTACTTCTGGATCAACGACAGAAACAGGAATCCCCTTCAGAACAACAACGGACTTATTGTCAACATTTAATGTATTCATCTTATCTTTTATTTGATTGATAATTATTGACCCACTCATTTCTAAACTCCTTTACTCTAGGAAACTTTTTATATTACGCAATCTCGATGGGTGGCGTAATCTCCTTAACGCTTTTGATTCTATCTGTCGAATACGCTCCCTCGTAACATTAAACAGCTTTCCCACTTCTTCTAATGTCCACTGTCGGTTATCCTCAAAACCAAATCTAAGTCTAATAACTTTTTCTTCTTTTTCTGTAAGAGTGTCCAGAACATCATCCAATATTCTCCGTAACTCCCTATTCTCAATCATCTCCTCGATTGGAATGGCATCATCATCTGAAAGGAATTCTCCAAGTTCAACACTTTCATCTTCCCCTATCGTTACATTTAAGGAAGAATAAGTAAGCACATATTCCTTCAACATCATGCATTCTCTTACCCATTCCTCTGGATAACCAGTTTCATCCATTACTTTTACGATGCGTTCATCTCGATTCAGTTCACTAAATCTGCTCTCTATAGTTGCAACCTTGTTTATCCGTTCCATCATGTGAACAGGTATTCTAATCACAAATCCATGTTCCATTATTTCCCTTGTAATTGCCTGTTTTATCCACCATACTGCATACGTACTAAAAGAATTTCCCTTGCCGATGTCAAATCTTTTTGCCGCTGTTATAAGCCCTATAAAGCCTGCCTGTTCAAGATCATCAAAGTCAAGCCTATGTCGATATCGCTTTTCATATGCCAAAACATACTTATCTACAAGCTTTTTGTTTTTCACACACAAATCCTGCTCCGCTTGCAAATTCCCCTGTTGGATCATCACGCATAAGATTTCATTTGATTGCTTTACAACCTTATTGACAACAACGTTTTCTGGCTTTTGAACCTTAAATCCTGTATCTCTAAAGAGTCCATCGTCATAAAGAACGTCAAAATTATCATCAGTAGCCGCATCCTCAGAGCCGTCATATACATCATCATCTGCATCAAGAACAAACTTTTCTCCGTCTGCCTGCTCATCAGCGTCTATAAGATCAATGCCGTTATTGTATAAAATCTCTACTACAGCATATTTTTCTTTCAGAGAAAGCATCTCATATATATGATCAAACTCTTCATAGGTAATGGAACCGTCCTTAACATACGGTCGAGCCATTTCGATAATAAGCTGCTCATTCATTCAATCATCCCTTACGGTCACATCCAGGAGACATAGTCTCTACATTTTCCCGCTATTTCTCCCAATAATCTTCCCGTCTGTGATTCTTTATCCTTTATCGTAATGATGAGAGTATCAATCGCTCTGGTGAAAGGTATCATCGCCCAATTATATATATACTTTTTTTCTTTTCCTCAGGACTCTCCAATAATAACGAGTCAACCTCACCTTCAGTATACTCCGTCACCTTTTCCTCAAGGAAAACATCAAAATCCATGCATACAACAGTCCAGCCTTCGAGGCCTCTTGCCGAATCATACTGAAATACTCTTACCTCATCGCTTGCCGTGCTATAGTTACCTCTATTGTTGCTGTTTGTTCCATCCCAAAAAAATATATTGTGTCGCTCAAATTCCCTGATTAAGGCAAAGTGTGACTCGCCATTGCGCCTTTTTACGAGTGAATGTGGCACGAAATAAAGCATGTCATATGCAATATTACCGCACTTAATTAGAGAAGCCATTTCTCTCTTGTGTGTATCAAAAACCATATCGTCTGAAATGATAATGATTTTACCGCCAGGCATCTTTCCATTCGATAATATTTTCTCACCGGGCATATCAACGTTTCGTGAATATTCATTCAAAAACGACACAATGTTTTCTTTTTGCCGCAGACAATACTTGAGCTTGATATTATTCCGCTCCCTCACCGCAGACCAATCACACATTTGCGCTCTTCTGACGAATTGGTTTCCTCCATCGGCGACGATAATTTTGCCCTTTTCAAAGAGTTTCAGGATAACATCTCTTTCGCCCACCTTCCAATCCTGCGCTTCATCTATTAGTACATAATCCCAGTCAAGAGTCTCATCTTCTGCCATAGATTCCTTCGCAAGACCAATAGCATCATCATCTGACAGGAACACATTCATTTCCCTCAAAACAGAATCATATTTTTCTAAAAACTCATCCCCAAACATATGCCCATCATAAAGTAACTTATTCGCAAGATGGAAAAAAATGATTGCATAGTATTGATACTTACGCAGTTTTCCTCAAACATATCTGGGAGTTCTGCCAGCGCAAACAATCGTCTTATATCCGAAACCAAAGATCTATTATATGTCAGAATAAGCACTCGCATTTGTTCTTCGTCTACCAGTTTGATTGCTGTCTGTATGAGTCCTACAGTTTTTCCGGTACCTGCTCTTCCTCTATAAATCGACATCATCCCTTTAGAATCAATCAGTGCTCGACTAGAGAACGACTGATTCGTCAGCATTTCTATTCGACGCCTTGTAAGCTCTCCCATCTGCTCCTTTGATCTTGAAAACAACATCAGAGCCCTGTGGAAATCCGCCACATTGCAAGATTCATAGTTTGAATCAAAAACAAAGCCAGACCGAGTCCTGAATGGCGGCTTCTGAAGAAACAATAATCGAATCAGCGTCTTGAAGTCAAAATCTGCCCCTAAAACATTCGAGGGAAGTTTTCCTCTCTCGTTAGTGAGCAGTCTATTAATATCATTTGAAGTAGCCTGTGTAAACCAGATAAGGTTTGTAACAAACGGAGAAAATGATAACGCTCTTTCGAAAAAATATCTTGCCGAAATCTTCTGCTTGTTTGACTGGTTTGTTACACAATGCAATGCATCTCCATATTTAACATAAAAATCAGTTCCCTGTAATACGATACCCGATATGTCGTGACGTTTAATTTCGATGGTAGTACAAAAACTATGCACATCTACTTTTTCATGTATTCTTTTCTGCTCTTCTTTGCCAACAACAAACTCTCCATCCACATAATAATTGATTAAATTGCCAAGCAAAAAAAGATCAATATCCTTGACGGTTTGCCCGTAAAGCGTAGCACTGGAAAAAAGAACTATCTCCCCCACTGCAGAGGATGGCATCCCATCCTGGATTATTTTTTTCAATTTCAGAGCGCCTATATATTCATCGGACTCCTTATCCGATCCATATACTGATACTTTTACAGCCATCATTCATCCTCGTAACTCAAAGACTACAAAACTTTAACGAAATATAATCGGGTAGGAAGCACGGTAATTAACCGCCATCCGCTCACACGACCGTGCCTACCGTTCGGTACACGGTGGTTTCAATCGTTGATGTGTACGGACTGACACGCTATGACTAAATCATAGAAAACGAAGTTTGTCCGTCTTTCTTTTGTCGTATCTACCTTGACCGATACCGTGTTACGTCCACCAACAGCCTCTCCAACAGATTTCTGTTCAGTGTCATTAAGTCAACCGCCTATATCGTAGAGCAATCTCAAAAGTAATGGAAAGAATGTGATTTATAATATCATTCCATAAAAGACATCTGCCAAGTAACAATAAAAAGATTATAGCAAAAAATCATATTGCACTTAGTGGCAACATTCTACACATCCTTGCTAATTCCTGCTAAGGTTATATAAAAATTAAATCTCTGTTCCATCCCGAAACACCGCCGCATGTTGCCATCCACGCTCACTGTCACATAGTCCATTATGCAGCCCCACAGCTGCTCGTCGAACTCTGCCACAGGTTCCCTCTGCGCCCCAAGCATCTTGATGAAGCCCGCCAGTCTCTCACTCTTTGCTGATGGCTTCCGTTATCTCGTCAAACCGAGCCTTTGCAGCATCATATAGTGCCACAAGCCCTCTCGTAGCTACGCTGATACTCTTCTTGATTCTGAGCAATGCGAGCATTCTCGCGAACGCATTGCTCCGTCATTCGCCGCCGAATAGCCATGATGCCCCCAGTTCAACTGGGGTAGAGAAAAATCTTATAGAAAAGGGATGCGCCTCCTATGCTAAACTAGAAGTGACCTGACAACCACAAATGAAGAATAGCACAGAAGGCGCTTGTCGATGAATGACGTAAAAGTTTATCACACAGTAAATGGATACGTAAATATCATATCGTGTTTGTTCCGAAATATCGACGGCAAGTAATCTACAACTAAATTAATGTACGCGATACGGCGGACAAACGGTCTCCTGCTCCGGAGACACCTTACGCATCGGCGGTACATATAGTGATCGTTCGGGCAAAGATGACTCGCCAAACGAGAGAACATCAGTCGCACATATTCAAACAGTCCCCCTTCATATCAAATATAAATAATCATAACATAGAGTACGCGATACTGCCTAATGATTCTTTGCAAAAAGGGATTCCAAGTGTCAAATATGACGAATGGAATCTCTTTTTGCATCTTTGGAGATTATCTTCCAACACCAATCTCAATCCCACCCTTGAAAACAACAATCACCAGCCCATCCTCCTTGACCACAACGTGATCGAGTAGTCCGCCCCATTGCTCCTCGTCAAACTCAAGCAGCTCTCCGTTGATACCATATACCACTTGAATCATGCTCTCCAAGGTATTTCTCTTGCTCTCCCTCTCGGCAATTCGCTCGTCCAACCTCGCTAGATGCCCCTGTTTCTCCACATAGCGTGCGCGAATCTCATTCTCCTGTTTCAGATATTCCGTCTGATCCTGTGCCACCCGTGCATTCTCGCGAATCAGCGTTTCAAGGCGTTCTGCCAAAACGCCGAGTTCCTGCTCTGTCCTATCGTGTTCATCGACAAGCTCCCCCGTTTGGCAAACGCTGTCAATCAGGAAACAGAGTTCTGCAATAACGTTCTCTTTGACCTCTACCAAGGAGTTCATTGCTTTGACGAAAATCTGTTTGATTTCCTCCTCCGTCAAGTGCCTCGTGCCGCACGGCT
>ERZ772957.2560-NODE-2560-length-10390-cov-8.259410_pt1 | contig 10390 bp, 10 predicted proteins | sample MGYA00580682_ERZ772957 | MGnify/ENA primary metagenome ERZ772957 (study PRJEB29015, sample SAMEA2737921) | human oral metagenome | biome: human oral; feature: human-associated habitat; material: dental | place: China | collected 2025 ...
GCCCACGATGATTCAGCTCATGATCTTTTATTACTGCATCTTTGTGGGGCGCTTTTTCTCCGGTGTCTTCGTGGCTTCCATCGCTTTCGGACTGAACTCCGCGGCCTATGTGGCGGAGATCATCCGCTCCGGTATCCTCTCGATTCCGGCGGGGCAGATGGAGGCGGGCCGTTCTCTCGGCTTCAACTATGTGGAGACCATGCGCTATATCATCATGCCGCAGGCCTTTAAGAATGTGCTTCCGGCGATTTTCAATGAGTTTATCGTCCTGATCAAGGAGACCGCGGTGGCAGGTTACGTCTCCGTCCGGGACTTGACGAAGGGAGCCGACAATATCCGCGCGCAGACTTATGACGCATGGCTTCCGCTCCTTGCGGCGGGACTGATCTATCTGATTCTGACGATGTTCTTTACGACGCTGGAGAAGAAGCTGGAGAGGAGGCTGAAGCAAGGTGAGCGCTAGGGCTAGGACGGGAGAGGGAGAGGTTCTGATCCGGGTGGAGAAACTCGGAAAGACCTTCCGGAAGCTGGAGGTGCTGAAGGAGATATCGACGGAGATCCGAAAGGGAGAGGTGCTCTGCCTGATCGGCCCCTCCGGTTCCGGGAAATCCACCTTTCTCCGCTGTCTCAATCTCCTGGAGAAGCCGGACAGCGGGAGAATCCTCTTCGAGGGGGTGGACATCACGGATCCGAAGACGGATATCGACAAGGTGCGGCAGAGGATGGGCATGGTCTTTCAGCAGTTCAACCTCTTCCCGCACATGACGGTGCTGCAGAATCTGTTGGAGGCGCCTGTCGAGGTCAAGGGCATGAAGCGCGAGGAAATCCTGCCGACGGCGGAGGAACTTCTCCGAAAGGTCGGGCTTTTTGACAAGCGCGACGCCTACCCTGCACGCCTGTCGGGCGGGCAGCAGCAGCGCGTCGCCATCGCGCGTGCTCTCGCCATGCGACCCGAGATCATGCTGTTCGACGAGCCGACGTCGGCGCTTGACCCCGAGCTTACAGGCGAGGTCTTGAAGACGATGCGCGAACTTGCGGCAGAGCACATGACGATGGTCGTCGTGACGCATGAGATGGCGTTCGCGCGTGAGGTGTCACAGCAAGTGGTGTTCATGGCGGACGGTACGATCGTGGAGCAGGGAAAGCCCCGAGACCTTTTCCAACAGCCGCAGGAGGAGCGCACGCAGGCGTTCCTGCGCAACATGCTTTGAGGTTTGACAGGAGGGTTTCGCATGAACGTGTCGTTTCGTTGGCTTTTCTTTTTCGTTTTCGCTTTGGGCGCGTTTTTCTTGAGCTTCTTGGCACCTCCGACGGCGCAGGCGGCTTCTTTGGCTCAGATCAAGAATGTGCGCGTCCATGCGGACAAGGAGAAGGTGCGCATCGTCGTCGATGCGGACGGCGAGGTTGACTACAAGTCGATGACGCTCGCCTCGCCCGGGCGCGTCGTCGTCGACATCTCGGGCGCACGCCTCTCGCCTTCCGTTGCAAAGAACCAGAAGATCGAGAGCCAGTTCGCGACGAAGGTGCGCCTCGGGCAGTTCGATCCGACTACGGTGCGCATCGTCGTGGAGACGGAGATGTACAAGAGCAGCAGCAATTACGACGTGTTCTCTCTGGAAGGCGGCCCTGTGCCGTACCGCGTGGTCATGGACTTTGGCAATCTTTCGGGCAGTGCGGGCAGCAGCGCGTCCTCCGCAGGAGGAGCTTCTTCGGGCGGCTCGAACATCGACTTCGAGCGCGGGAGAAATCCGTCGGGAGAAGTGGAGACTGCGGAAGGGTCGGATGATGCGTCTTCCGCAGGGGCGGCCTCCGTGCCGGCGCGTCCGAGAAGCCAGAGCAGCGCAGCGCCGGGCATTGACGGCAAGCGCATTGTCCTCGATCCCGGGCACGGCGGCAGCGACACGGGCGCCATCGGGCCGACGGGCGTGACGGAAAAGAGCATCGCGCTCCGCATCGCGAAAAGACTCAAGACGCTCTTGGAAGCCGAGGGTGCAGAGGTCATTCTGACGCGCACGGAGGATACGGAGGTTTCGCCGAAGAAGGCGAAGGCGACGGATGTGGAGGAACTGCAGGCTCGCTGTGACATCGCGAATCAAAATGCGGCGGACATCTTCCTCAGCATACATCTCGATGCTTTCTCCGGGCCTGAAGCGCACGGCACGACGGGCTACTATTACGAGAGGGGGTCGGCTGACAGCACGCGTCTTGCCGACTGCGTCAAGCGCGGCGTTCTGCGCCGCCTCGGTACGCTCGACCGCGGCACGAAGCCGTGCGCCTTCTATGTGTGCCGTCATACGGATATGCCCGCGATGCTCTTGGAGACGGCCTTTGTTTCCAATCCGCGCGAGGAGCAGATGATGAATTCGGAGGAGGGCGTGGAGAATGCCGCGCAGGGCATCGCGGCAGGAATTGCCGAGTATTTCCAATGAGATGGAATGCGTTTGCTGCAGTGGGAAAGCCACGATGAGAAAGGAAGATTTCATGGAGAAGAAGGCGAGATTGGATGGAATCCTGATGGGCGAGGAGGAGCGCAGAAAGCGCTTTTATCGCCGCGCACTGCCCGAAAGCCGCACTCTCAAGGAGGCTCTGGGCTGCCTGTCGCGCGAAGAGCTGGACGACTTGGCGTACAACCTCTGCCTGGAGGGGACGGAGGGCATGACGCTGCCTGCGCTCATCGACACGCTTTTGCCTGCCGCCGTGCAGTTTGCCGAGCGCTGGCTGCCGTCGGCGTTTGAGGAGCAGTACCAGGCGTTTCGCCATATACAGGAGAAGGGCGGGCTTGCCGATGACTTCCGCGAGGACGATGTGCGCATCGACTATCTGTGCGGACTCGGCATCATGGCGGTCGGTGCGGATGGAGGCAAGCTCTATTGGTACATGCCGGAGGAGATGGCCGAAATCTTTAAGAAGCTCGATTCCGCAGCTTATGAGGATGCCGTGCGTCTCAATACGGAGATCATGCGCCTCGCGACGGGGCTTCTCTTCTACTATGGCTTCCTCGACTACGACAAGCTTTTCGCCATGGTCAACGCTTATCTAGAAGAGGGTCAGCGCCTTGAATTCTCCGCCTTCATGGGCGTGATGCTCAACGGCTCCTGCTGGCACAAGGAAGTCGTCGGCACGGAGCGAGGCTTGGCATATCATACGCTTTTGAGTGCGCCGTGGCTCGAGAGGGAGCAGAAAGAGAAGGAGGATCTTCCTTTTGCCGAGATTTCTTACGGCAAGGTTTACGATGCGGGAGAGGAGGGCTATATCGAGGCGACGCTCGCCTACAAGAAGCTTGCACAGTTCTTCATGGCGAAGCTCTCGATGGAGGTTCTGCAGGCGGCGGAATCCGTCGGGAAGATCCTCCTGCTCTTCCAGAACGGCGGCAGTATGAAGGATGTCGCCGCGTTTTTGGAAACGTTGGGCAAGCTTGACGATGAGGCGGCAGAAGAGGAGATGACGAAACTCGTGATCGCTCTGCACGCTACGACGCGCCTGTGGCGGCTCAAGGGTCATACGCCGGATGAACTCAAGGAGAATGCACGCGAGATGGCGCGCAAGATGCATTGAGGGACGTGGGTGAAGAGCGGGGCGATCTCATGGAATACGGCGGCGGCTTGCTGCGCTTTCTCGCGCCGACGCGCGCCGCTCTCTCCGTGCTCGTCGTGGAAAGTCTCGCCTATCTGCCGAAATTGCGCGAGAGGATGCCCGCTGCCGCTCTCTTCGCCGTGGCGGCAGAAACGGATGATGCCGATGCGCCCGAACTGCAGAGTCTTGACGTCTCGTGGTTCTTCCTTGACTACCGCGATACGCCCCTGCCGTTCGAGAGAGAGAGTTTCGACTATATCCTCGCCGACCGCTGTCTGGAAACGGCGGGAAATCCGCAGGATATCGCTGCAGGGTTCGGACTCTTCCTGCGGCCGACGGGCTATCTCCTGACGAGCTTCTTGAACGTGCGCCATTGGAGCGTCATCGAGGATCTGCGCGACGGGCATTTCTATGCGATTGTGCGCCGTCTCTTCGCTCGCCCCGAGATGGAGACGCTGCTCGCGGCTTCCTTTTATAAGGAAGTCTCTTTTCTTCCCGTATGGCGCGAAGCGCCGCAGGGCGTGATCGAGCACTTGGAAGCGGCGGGATTTGAAAATCCGGGGCGCGACTTGGAAGCGAAGTTTTGGCTCTGCCGTGCGAGGCGGACCTCGGACGAGGTCGCACCGCTGAAGGAGTGCTTCACGCCCGTCGTGCGACGAACGCTCGTGACGCTCCTGCGCCGCCTTGAGTACGGCATAGAGGCAGAAGAAAATGCAGCGGCTCTCTGGCAGCTTTGCCGCGAGGAAGGAATCTTCCTCGAATACCTCGTGGATTTTGCCGCGCAGACCATCGTGCACCAGAAGGATCTCCTGCGCGTGCTCCTGCAGACGGCAGAGCCGCAGCTGGCGCGAGAGCTTGCCGAGGCGGTACGGCGCAGACTTCCGCGCGGCGAGGTGCGGGAGGCCTTGCAGGAACTTGCGGCAGAAAGTGCGAAAGGAGCGGCGGAAGATGAAGGATGAGAGGGCGATCGCCTTCATCACCTGCGTCAACGATGAGGCATGGTACGCGGAGTGTCTGCTCTACCTGCGCCATCTGCGTTTGCCCGAAGGCTTTCGCGCCGAGTACATCGCCGTGCGCGGCGCCGCGTCGATGGCGGCGGGGTACAACGAGGGCATGGCGAGGTCGCGGGCGCGCTACAAGGTCTATCTGCATCAGGACACCTTGCTCGTCAACAAGGATTTTCCACGGGCGATGTTGAATATCTTTGCAGATGAGAGCATCGGCATGATCGGCGTCATCGGCTGCCGTTCGCTGCCCGCAAGCGGCGTGTGGTGGGACGGGCTTCGCTGCTATGGACGCGTGCTTCATGCGTGCGAGGCGGAGAGCATCGTCGACACGCGCATGAAGGAGCCGGACGGCGAGAGCATCGATGTCGAAGCGGCGGACGGGCTCTTCCTTGCGACGCAGTACGACGTGCCCTGGCGCGAAGATCTTTTCACGGGCTGGCATCTCTACGACACGTCGCAGTGCAAGGAGTTCTCCAGGCTCGGGTTTCGGACGGTCGTGCCGAATCAGGAGGCGGGATTTTGGTGCATCCACTGTCCCGTGGAGAAGCCGCTCGCCAAAAGCTATAAGGAGTATCAGAAGATCTTTCTCCGAGAGTACGGCGCGGAATTGTGCCCGGAGGTTTAGACTATACTTGTTGGAGCGTGTGCTTTATGGACGACAAAGAGAATTGGATCGGAATAGCCAACCGATTTGCAAACCAGGGCGATTTTCGCGGCATGCGCGCTTCGGCGAAGGAGATTCTGCAGATCGTGCAGGAGGACGCGGACGCCTATGCCATCATGGCAGAGGCGTCCTTCTATATGGATGAGCGCGAGCAGGCGAAGGAGTACATGACGCGTGCCGAAGAGTGCGAGCCGGGGAACTTGCGTGCGCGTCTCGTACGCGCCGCATTCTTCTCCGCGGACTTCGCCTTGGAGGAGGAAATCAAGGAGCTTCTCTCCATCGTGCAGGCGACGGAGAAGGTCGCTGAATCGCTTTGGTCGCAGTCGCTTCGCTACGTGCGCTTCAAGGCGCTCGCATGGCTCTCCGACGCGTGGCTTCTCGCGGCGGAGCCGGAGTTTGCCATGAACACGCTTCTGGCAGCGAGTGATATGCTGACGGGCGAGGAGGCGGCGGAGTGCTACAGCAAGGCGCTCTTCTGCTCGAATTACCGCACGAGGACGCCCGCCGAATCCCTGCGCCTCCATCGCGGCTACGAAAAATTTTTCGAAGGCGTCAAGATCTGTCATCCATATCGCGCCGAGGCGGCAGAGGCGGGGGCATTGCAGCCGAAGGCGGCGCTTTCCGTCGGGGAGGCCATGGCGGCGGCCAGAGCGGAGGCCGATTGCGAGCGGCGCGGTGCAGCGCTTGTGGCGCAGCAGGCGAAGCAGGAACGCGAGCCTCTTTCGCGTCTCACGCAGAAGGCCTTGCCGAAGCCGCAGAATGAGGATTCGCTTCGTCTCTGGGCCTGGGAAGCGCGGGCAAATCAAAGGCGCATGGAAGAGGAAAGGGAGTACGAGGCGTTCAAGAAGGAATTGGAAGAGGAGCGAAGAAGCAAGGAGCGGCGAGAGGCGCGCGCTGCCTCGCTTTTCAGCGGCGCACGCCTTTCGCCGTCGCCGGCGCAGAGAACTCAGCCGGCTGTTCGCATCCAGCCGACGGCGCCGCCCGTGGAAAAGAGGCGCGCGCGCACCTTCAGCCGCAAGTTGCGCATCGGCTATATCTCGCCCGATTTCCGCCTTCATGCGGCGGCATATTTCTTCATGCCGCTCGTGCGCGATTTTGATGCCGCTTCTTTTGAAGTCACCTGCTATGCACGGGGCAAGCGCGACCGTGTGACCTCGCTCTTTCGCCAGAAAGGCGTACGGTGGAAGGACATCTCGCGCCTTTCGGCGAGGGATGCGGCACGGCTCATCGAGAGGGATGGCATCGACATTCTCGTCGACCTCGCCGGGCACACGCAGGGAAGCGGTCTGTCCGTGCTCGCCCGGCGGCCTGCGCCCGTGCAGATGACGGCGATCGGCTACATGGCGACGACGGGGCTTCGTGCGGTCGATTACTTCCTTTCCGACATCTATTGCTCGCCGTGGGACATGGGGGCGCGTGGCTTTTCAGAGAAGGTGCTGCGCATGCCGCACAGCCACCTCTGTTATGTGCCCGTGCTGCGCGATATGCCGAAGAGCGGCGGGGAGGCGCCGTTTGTGAAGAACGGCTGTATCACGTTCGGCAGTTTCAACAACTTCTCCAAGGTGTCGGACGATATGCTCGCCTTGTGGCGCGGCGTGCTTGAGCGCATGAAGGGGGCGCGGCTCGTCGTCAAGAGCAAGATCTGCAGCATTGCGGCGGGCAGGAAGATCGTAAAGGAGCGTCTGCAGCGCTTCGGCATACCGCTCGCACAGGTCGAGCTTCGCCCGTACAGCCCCGATTATCTTGAGCAGTACGCGGACATCGACATCGCGCTCGACACATTCCCTTATACGGGCGGCGTCACGACGTGCGAGGCGCTCTACATGGGCGTGCCCGTCATCACGAAGGCGGGCGGCACGCACGGCTCGCGCTTTTCGACAAGCATCTTGGAAAATGCGGGGCTTTCACAGCTCGTAGCGCGAGGCGATATGGAATACGTGCGAAAAGCCGTGGAGCTTGCGGACTCGCCCGACATCCTGCGCCGCCTGCATCGCGACTTGCGCGCGCACGTGGAAGCCTCGCCGCTGATGGATGCGAAGGGCTATATGAAGGACTTGGAGGATATATACCGCGAAATTGCTGAGGACGTTTGAATTTGCAGGATGCACGGAAAATGCCGGAAGAGGGGGCGAAAGCAATGGAGGATGAAAAGATCGCCGTGTTCCACAATCTATTGAAGGAAAGCGACAACATCGTATTCTTCGGCGGCGCCGGCGTTTCGACGGAATCGGGCATTCCCGATTTTCGCAGCGCCACAGGAATCTACAGCAAGATGCTCGCACAGCACGTTTCTCCCGAAGAGCTTGTCTCGCATACGTTTTTCGAGCGCTGCCCTGAGGAATTCTTCGATTTTTACCGCAAGCGGCTCGTTTATATGGAAGCAAGACCGAACGATTGCCACAAGGCGCTCGCCGCGCTTGAGCGCATGGGAAAGCTCAAGGCCGTCGTCACGCAGAACATCGACGGACTGCACCAGGAAGCCGGCTCTTCGCGCGTATTGGAACTGCACGGATCGATCCGGCGCAGCTACTGCATGGACTGCCATGCGTTTTACGATGAAAGATTCCTGCAGGCGAGCGAGGGCGTGCCGCATTGCACGAAGTGCGGCGGCATCGTTAAGCCGGATGTCGTGCTCTATGAGGAAAGCCTCGACGCCGCTGTGCTCGACGCCGCCGTACGCGCGATTTCTGCGGCGGATCTCCTCATCGTCGGCGGCACATCGCTCGTCGTCTATCCGGCGGCGGGACTTCTGCGCTGTTTCAAAGGCAGGCGTCTCGTGCTCATCAACAAGACGGCGACGAAGGCGGACGAAAGGGCGGATCTCGTGATTCACGATTCCTTGGGCAAGGTGTTCCGCGAGGCGATGATCGGGCTGATATGAAAGCGTGAGCCTTCTCTCGTGATATTGACGAAGAAATTAAGAAAAATTCAACATTTCTTTCCCGCATCTTTGATTATTTAGAAAAATGTGTTAAAATGAAGATGCAGGCAATAGCCTGAATTTGGAAGTCGTATTGCCGTGGAGAAAGGAATGGAATTTGCATGGCGACATTACTGGAGAAAACGAGGAAGATCAACCGTCTGCTGCAGCGCGCAGAGAGCGTCGAGTACGACAGCATATCGCGTGTCCTGAGCGCGGTGATCGATGCGAATGTCTATATTGTGAACAAGGCGGGCAAGATCTTCGGACATGCCTTCATCGATGATTTCGAGTGCGACCTGATGCTTGCGAACGTCGTGCAGCAGGGGAGTTTTCCCAAGAGGTATGTGAGCTGGCTCTTGAAGATGGACGAGACTTCGCCGAACTTGAAGTCGAAGACGGGAATCTGCGCCTTCACGGAGGATACGGACTGTCAATTTGAGGGGAAGAACACGACGATCGTGCCGATCTACGGCGTAGGCGACCGCATCGGCACATTGATCATCGCGAAGTATGACACGGATTTCACGGAAGCCGATCTGATCCTTGCCGAGTACGGTGCGACGGTCGTCGGCATGGAGATGCTGCGCGACCGCACGCAGCAGATCGAGATCGAGGCGCGCAAGAAGGCGACGGTGCAGATCGCCTTGGCGACGCTCTCCTTCTCGGAAGTCAAGGCGGCGAAGAGCATTTTCGGCGAGCTGGAAGGCTTGGAGGGACTGCTCGTCGCCTCGAAGATTGCGGATCGCGCGAAGATCACGCGCTCCGTCATCGTCAATGCGCTGAGAAAATTCGAGTCGGCGGGGCTCATCCAATCGAAGTCGCTCGGCATGAAGGGGACGCACATCAAGGTGCTCAATCCCTATTTGCTCGAAGAACTTCAACGGGTGGAAAACTGAAGAAGCAAGGAAGGGGACAGCTTCATGCCGAGGCATGAACCTGCCCCTTTTTCTTGCCTCGTATAGGACTATTTTACAGTCGTTAAAAAAAACTGAGAAATGGAGTGAATCATTTCCGATTTTATGGTAGAATAGAAAGTGCAAAATTACGATGGATAAATTTGTTAATCGTGATGCATAGATTTGAGCAATGATTTTCAGCCTGTACGCGAAGCGCGTTTGCTTTTTGCTTCGCCTTTTTGAAAAAAAGAAGTTCGGCGGGAAAGGATTTTTTCTCATTTCGTCGAACATTAGAGAGGTTAAGGGAAAGGATGTGGAACACCGCAATGCTGGAGCAAATCGTAGGCAACAGGGCGCTCGACGTCATGCAGCGCGGTATGGGGGCGGCGAACCTTCGACAGGAGGTCATCAGCCACAACATCGCCAATGTTAACACGCCGAATTTCAAGAAGAGCAACGTCGTGTTCGAGGATCTTCTTGCGAAGGAGCTTGATCTCGATGCTGAGGGCGGGCTCAAGATCGTGCGTACGCATGATCGCCACATGCCCATTCCTTTCCGGGGTAGGGCTTTGGCGAAGATTGAACTGGACCAGTCGTCTTCCATGCGTTACGACAAGAACAATGTGGATATTGATGTCGAGATGGCGTCTTTGGCCAAGAACAGCCTTTACTTCAACGCTTTGGCCAGGCAGGTCGGAGCCGAGTTCTCCCGTATGAGGACTGTCGTCGCAGGGCAGTGAGTCGGGGAAGCCCGGGAGCTGATGTAGAGTTCGTGTGATGCAAGGAGCAAGGAGAGTAGAAAGATGAGTATGTTTGGAGGAATTGATGCTTCCGCTTCCGGACTTACGGCGGAACGTCTGCGAATGGATGTGATTTCGAACAATATCGCGAACGCGAATACGACGCGCTCGGTGGAGGGCGGACCGTATCACAGGCGTTATGTCGTTTTTCAGCCGCGTGAGAGGGGGAAGGAGGACTTCGCTTCCACCTTGCGCCAGAAACTCGACAACCAGGCGGGCAACGGCGTGCGCGCCATGAAGATCGAGGAAGACCGCTCCCAAGGGCCTTTGGTCTATGACCCCGGTCATCCCGACGCGAATGCAGACGGCTACGTCGAGCGCCCGAATGTCAACATCGTGCAGGAAATGGTGGACATGATCACGGCTTCGCGCGCTTATGAGGCGAATGTGACGGCAATCAACGCCGCGAAGGGCATGGCGCAGAATGCGCTGAACATAGGGAAATAAGAGCGCATGACGTATGCGGCGAAGATGTAGGCAGCAGTTACGGATCGAGGTGGGAAGAATATGCAGGTGGAAGCGCTGCA
>ERZ772957.2566-NODE-2566-length-10372-cov-8.700107_pt1 | contig 10372 bp, 8 predicted proteins | sample MGYA00580682_ERZ772957 | MGnify/ENA primary metagenome ERZ772957 (study PRJEB29015, sample SAMEA2737921) | human oral metagenome | biome: human oral; feature: human-associated habitat; material: dental | place: China | collected 2025 ...
CAAATAATATATTACACTGACAAACAATTAGTTAGATATTTACTGAATATCCCTACTTATTACTTACTACTCATTACTTACTCCTTTTCTTCTCACTCATACTTAATCACTTGCAGCAAGTCGGCAATCTTCTCCAAGCCTTCCATTAATGGTTTCTTAACCATTCCTTTAATAAAGGGGTTCAGTTCGGCTTTGATGGTTAGTTTCATCTTGCTTGCGTTGTCGCCATTGGGTACAACTTGAATCCAGAGATTGAAAGCAACGGGCGATTCGGCCGTTTCAAACTTGATGCACTTAGGTGCCTCGCGTTCCACGATGCGCAGTTTAATCTGCCCAACGGGGTTAACGCTCATCGAGATAGAGTCGCTGTCGAAGGTCATCTGTTCTAGTTTGTCTTCGGGCAACTTGTCTTTTAAGCGTTCAATGTTAGAGAGGTCGCTCAACATGTTGAACACCGCCTCTTGTTTATAGGGTATTTGTCGGATACTACTTTCGAATGTAGACATGTGTAGGGTTTAAATAATGAATGAAAAGGACTAGCAACCAACTCACAACTGACCTGTTCGACCCCACAACTGGCCTCACCCCCAGCACAACTGGCCTCACCCCCAGCCCCTCTCCAAGGGGAGAGGGGAGTAATATGCAGTGCTATTACAATTCAACGGCACATGGGATTTCTCCATGCGCGAATGTTAGAGATAAAATTATGCAGTGTAGCGGCAACGCATTTCACTCCCCTCTCCCCTTGGAGAGGGGCTGGGGGTGAGGCCGGTTGTGGGGTTGTTGTGGGCTAGTTGTGGGGTGGTTGTTTGTTTATTTCTTAGGGTTCCACTCCGCAGGATTCAGTCGCCACTCGTTCAACAGCACCACATCTTCCTTGGCGATGTATCCCGTTTCAACGGCTTTTTGCACCACGTGTTCGTAATCGGTAAGTGTTACCAGCTTTACGTCGGCCGCTTTAAAAGCCTCTTCGGCAACGGCGAACCCGTAAGTGTAGGCCGCAACCATGCCCACAACTTCGCAACCAGCCTTTCGGATAGCCTCGACAGCCTTCAAGCTGCTACCTCCTGTGGAGATGAGATCCTCGATAACAACCACCTTCTGACCCGCTTTCAGGTCGCCTTCGATAAGGTTTTCCAGTCCGTGGTCTTTGGGTTTGCTCCTTACATACACAAAAGGCAGTTGCAGCGCATCGGCCACTAGCGCGCCCTGGGCGATAGCTCCCGTGGCAACACCAGCCACAGCATCGGCTTGTGGAAAGTGTTCGAGCACGGCATGTGTCAGTTCGAGCTTGATGAAACTGCGCAGCTGGGGGAACGATAGCGTGCGGCGATTGTCGCAATAGAAAGGCGACTTCCAGCCCGATGCCCATGTAAAGGGGTCGTTGGGTTGCAACTTAATGGCGTTAACCTGAAGCAGGCGTGCTGCAAAATCTTTCTTGATGTTGTCCATATCCTTGTGTGGGTTTATTGGTTTGGGGGCTAAGCCCGTCGTGTCCGCTTTCTATGTGTGCGGCATAGGGTTTGTCGTCCCACCATATACTATATATAATAAAGTGCAAAGTTACGCTATTTATCCTATCGGGCAAAATTTATACGGTGCGTTCTGATGGCAGATGGTGGCGATGTAAGTGGCGATGAAGATAGTTTAACGTCTTTTTTAATGGCATGGCGAAACATTTTTTTACATTCTTTTCGTTGTTGGATGGTTCGTTTTTCATATCTTTGTAACCATCTACGAATACCTAAACCCCAATGGTGCTTATGTTAAGAATGCCAACGACAGGCCGCTTTCGGGCCAAATGGTTAGCGATAAGGCTGATTTTCGCGCTGCTGATGCTGTGCGGAACGGCGGCTGTGCGTGCCCAAAACATTGTTGAAGGCACGGTGTTAACAGATTCGCTCAGCCCTAACGCCCGCTGTACCGTAACCCTTTACGATAAAGACGATAAGCAATGGCAAGCTTTGGCGTGCGACGAAAAGGGAAAATTCCGCGTGGAGAACGTGCCGAACGGCCCCCTTCGCGTGGAGGCGAAGGCCATTGGGCATGTGGCGCAGAGCAAGAAAGTGTTTCTCTTTGGAAACACAAAGATGCAGGTAGACTTCACGTTGAAGTCGGAGGCCATCAACTTAAAAGAGGTAGAGGTGAAGTCGAGCCCAATGATTGTGAACGGCGATACCACTACCTACATCGTATCGAGGTTTACTACGGGGCGCGAAAAGGTGCTGAAAGACGTGGTGAACAATCTTCCCGGCGTGCGATACGATGATAAGGACAACTCGTTAACCGTGAACGGCAAGCGCGTGAGCAAGGTGTTGGTGGAGGGCGAAGACCTCTATCAAGGCAATGTGTCTACGCCGATGGAGAACCTTCCCGCGTCGGGTGTAGATAACTTGAAGGTTATCGACAACTATTCGGAGTACAATGTGTTCTCTGGCTTCAAGAGTAGTAACCAAACGGTGGTTGACCTTTCGATGAATAAGAGCATGCACGGACGACTTAAAGGACAGGCCGAGGCACAGGGCGGACTGCTAAATAAGGTGATGACGAAGGGTTCGGGCATGCTGCTGGGCAAGCGAATGATGGGCAATATCATCGTGGGAGGCAACAATACTGGTGATAAACTGATACAGCCTGCCGACATCGTGAACATGAACGGCGGGTGGAGCGAAATGCTTTCGGGCGACGACCCGATGGCAAGCATGCGTAAGACGTTTGCCGATTATGCCATGATGCTGGACTATCGCGAGAACGTTTACCGCCGCAACAATGGGTTGGTGTCGCTTAATACAGTGTCGACACCTGGCAAAAACATGAAGATTTTGTGGAACGGAATGGTGGGAGCCGACCGTTATCGCATGAAAAGTACCGACCATTACGCCTATCATGGCGGACTGGCGTACACCGATTCTACACTCGAACGGCAAGATAAACGCCACTTCTTGTCTAATATCAAGTTCAAATTGGCCAACCAAAAGAACATGGAGCTGACGTTAACCAACCGCAGTTACTTTGGAACGACCGAAGGAAATACCGACCGGCAGCTGCAAAGCGTTGGCCTTAACGAACAGACGAAAGGGCGATTGGCCATGATAAACAACGCTTTGGTGTGGCTTTATCGGCGTGGGAAGAACGTGTTTAGCTACAAGGCCGACCTTAACTTCTTGTTCAGTAACAACCGTTACGACTTTTCTTCGCAACCAACGCCGCTCTTTAAGTCGCCCGCTTTGCATTCGGAAATGAACATACGCAGGCTCGAATTTACTGGTTCGGCACAATATGTGCGTCGATTTGCCGATGATTACTTCTTGCGGATAGCCTTGCGCCACGGTCTAGAAACCTTCTCTACCACCGTAAAGGGCGACAGCGCGGGCATGGATAACCCTGCTTTGAAGATGCCTTATCGCTTTTACGACAACGGCGCAGAGTTGAGTTTGAATAAAGATCAGGGTAAGTTTAGGTTCGGCATTGGCGGCATATTCCATCATTTCAGCCTGCATTCATCGCGCCCCTTGTCGTTCGGTGTCTCGCCAAAGATGGCCGTCTCGCCGTTGTTCAACATCAGTTATCGTGTTAGTATGATGCATTACGTTGAACTTCGGCTTAAAAGCACGTACCAATTGATGGGTGCTGGCGCGGTGTTCGATGGCTCTTACATTGCCGATTTTAGGTGTGTGAGCTATGCGCAGATAGAAAATGCGCTCGCACATACCACCGAACTCACGGCGATGCAGGCGTATGCCAACCTATTTAAGGGCATAACCCTCTTTAATATGGTGTCGCTAAGCTACAACCACAACGCCTTGGCCTACGATTACAGCATGGCCGATGGGTTGGTTTCGCATGTCGTCAGTCGCAATGTGTCGGGTGGAAAAGGGCTAACCTTTGGCTCGATGATGGAGAAAAAGCTAATAAGCACGCCGCTTAACTTCCGTCTTTTCGGCGGATTGAGCCTTGCGCGCTCGCCATTCTTCTACCAAGGCGTGGCGCAAACGTCGGATAGTCGGTCGTTCAATGTCAACCTTAACGTCAAAACCTACTTCAAACGTGGGTTCAATGGCGAACTGTTCGCTGCCGCAGCATGGGCAAACGATAAGAGCAAGCTGCTGCGTTCGCACCAAAACGATTATCGTTTGGAGGGCGAATTGGGCTATATCGCCAACAAATGGCAAGCATCGGTGAGGCTGGGACAACGTTGGCGCAAGGTAACTGGCAGCGGGACTGACTATACGGCCCTGCGGTTTGGCATGGAATACGACCTTAACAAGCACATTCGCTTAAAGGCATCGGCGCAAGACATGCTCAATCTGAGGGAACGACTGATGCAAGAACGCGTGGTGGATAACTATTATGTTACTACCCGAAACATCCATTACATGCCCGGAAACGTGATGATTGGGGCAATGGTTACCTTCTAAGTAGTACCCCAAACGGTAGATTTACATAACACTTAAACAGATAAACGTATGAAAAGAATCCTATTATCTCTCGCCGCAATGCTGTTTGCGGCTATACCTATCGCAGTTAACGCCCAACAACTAACCGTTGAATACGAAACGCGCGTTAACGCCAATTCGCCCGATGCAATGAAAGAATCGGGCTTACCCGACGAGATGCGCAAAGCGTTGATTAGTGCGGTGGCCGATGTTAAGTCTTACTACATCATGTGTATAGACGGCGGACAGGTTGAAGGTCGCGCGCAAGCGGCGAAAGAAAAGCAAATGATAAACTTCATGGGACAAACCATTGATGCCAACGAGTTTGTGAAAAATCAGCTCGAAAACATCATATACTTCAACAAAGACACCAAAAGGAAGGTGATGAAAGTGGTGGTGATGGGTAAGCATTATTTGCTGGTAGACCCCTTGAAACCCGATACCTTCGACGTAAAACCCAATGAAAAGAAAGACATCTTGGGCTACGAATGCGTGAAGGCGGTAAGCAAAGACGGCAAGCAAACCATTTGGTTTACCAAGCATATCCCCGTAGATGCTGGGCCTTTGTACACGGATGTAGGCGGATTGATACTCGAAGCTGAACTGAAAGACTACATCTTCGTGGCCAAGAAAATCTCGATGAGCGTAGACCATGCCTTGAAAGAACCCACGGGAGGCGAAGAAATGACCGAGAAGGCCTTTAAGGAGAAGATGCAAAAGTACGTGGAAATGATGCGTAGGGGCCAGTAAAGGCCAAACCATAGCCAGGCAATGCAGGCGCAACGCCTGGCCTTTGATGCCTTTCTTATCAAAGAAGGGCGGGTGTTTCATGCCCGTATTGCACGCTTAGTTCTCCTTGATTAACAAGTTCTTCTAATGATACTTGCTGTCCTTAGCCTGCTTAAAACCCAAAAAAAATCACTACCTTTGCATCTACTTACAGAAAAATCGAAATAGAACAGCATGAATATTGAAAGCGAGATAATAGCAACCGTGGTGCAAGCGGTGAAAGAATGTTTTGGCCAAGACGTGCCAACAACGATGGTTCAGTTGCAAAAGACAAAGGCCGAGTTTGAGGGAAACCTCACGCTCGTGGTGTTCCCTTTCCTTAAATTGTCGAGGCTGAAACCCGAAGACACCGCCCAACAACTGGGCGATTATCTGGCACAGCACTGCAAAGTGGTGCAAAGTTTCAACGTGGTGAAGGGTTTTCTTAATCTCACCATTGCTCCAGCGGCGTGGATTAGCTTGCTCAACCGCATCGACAGCGAACCTCGTTTCGGCGAAAAGGCCGTTAACGAGCAGTCGCCACTCGTGATGATAGAGTATTCTTCGCCCAACACCAACAAGCCTTTGCACCTCGGACACGTGCGAAACAACCTCCTCGGATGGTCGTTGGCCCAGATTATGGAGGCAAACGGCAACCGTGTTGTGAAGACAAACATCGTTAACGACCGCGGTATACACATCTGTAAGTCGATGTTGGCGTGGAAAAAGTGGGGCAATGGCGCTACTCCCGAAAGCACGGGGAAGAAAGGCGACCACCTTATTGGCGACTATTACGTGGCCTTCGACCAGCATTATCGCGCCGAATTGGCTGAACTTACGGCCAAATTTAAGGCCGAAGGCATGACTGACGAAGAGGCTGAGAAACGTGCTAAGGAAGACTCGCCGCTGATGAAAGAGGCGCACGACATGCTTGTGCGCTGGGAACAGGGCGACGAAGAGGTGCGCGCACTGTGGAAAAAGATGAACGATTGGGTGTATCAAGGCTTCGACGAGACCTACAAAGCAATGGGCGTTGGCTTCGATAAGATATATTATGAATCGGAAACCTACCTCGAAGGCAAGGCCAAAGTGGAAGAAGGATTGGCCAAAGGACTGTTCTTCCGCAAACCCGACGGCAGTGTCTGGGCCGACCTCAGCAACGAAGGACTCGACCAAAAGCTACTACTCCGAGCCGATGGAACAAGCGTTTACATGACACAAGACATCGGAACAGCCGACCTCCGCTTTAAGGATTACCCCATCGACAAGATGATTTACGTGGTGGGTAACGAGCAAAACTACCATTTCCAAGTGCTTTCTATCCTGCTCGACAGGCTTGGGTTTAAGTGGGGAAAAGAGCTGGTGCACTTCTCTTACGGCATGGTGGAACTGCCTAACGGCAAGATGAAGAGCCGCGAAGGTACCGTGGTAGATGCCGACGACTTGATGGAAGAGATGGTTTCTGCCGCTCGCCGCACCAGCGAAGAGTTGGGTAAGTTTGCCGATATGACCGAAAACGAGCGCAACGAGATTGCTCGTATCGTGGGCATGGGCGCGCTAAAATACTTTATTCTTAAAGTCGATGCGCGCAAAAACATGCTCTTCAATCCCGAAGAAAGCATCGACTTCAACGGCAATACGGGCCCATTCATACAATATACATACGCTCGCATACGCAGCATTATGCGTAAAGCCGAGGCCGAAGGCATTGTTCTGCCCAGCGTTTTGCCCCACACGCTGCCCCTAAACGAGAAAGAAGTGCAGCTTATCCAAAAGCTCAACAGCTTTGAAACGGTGGTAGAACAAGCTGGAAAAGATTACAGTCCCAGTGGCATAGCCAACTATTGCTACGAACTGACCAAAGACTTTAACCAGTTCTACCACGATTACAGCATCCTCAACGCCGAGAGTGCCGAGGCCAAAACACTGCGTTTGGCATTGGCAAAGAACGTGGCCAAGACCATCAAGAACGGCATGCAGCTGCTGGGCATCGAGGTTCCAGAGAGAATGTAGGCATGGCATCGCAACTCGTTAACCCGCCATCGCACCGCAACGACACCGTGTTGCCGCTGCCCGCAGAGGTAAAAGCCGACGCATGGGCGGTGGATGCAGCCTGTTCGGGCAACCCCGGACCAATGGAATACCAAGGTGTCGACCTGCAAACGGGCTATCCCGTGTTCCACTTCGGACCAGTACACGGCACCAATAACATCGGTGAATTTCTCGGCATTGTTCACGCTTTGGCCTTAATGCAGCAGCGCGGCATAACCAATAAGGTGATATATTCCGACAGTTATAATGCCATATTGTGGGTACAAAAAAAGAAATGCAAAACCAAATTGGAGCGCAACGCCAAAACAGAAGCACTTTTCCAAGTGATAGAAAGAGCCGAACGGTGGCTGCAAAGCCATGAGGTTAATATACAAATAATTAAATGGGAAACCTCTAAATGGGGAGAAATACCTGCGGATTTCGGGCGAAAGTGAGAACTTTCGCCTTTTTTTTGATAATTGTTAGCTTTTTTCTTGGTGGTCTGTTCTTTTCTTTTTACTTTTGCGGAGTAAAATAATTAAGAACTTAAATGCTTTGGAAATGAAAAAGACTTTTATCGCATTATTATCACTACTCGCCATGCCTACCATGATGTGGGCACAAGGCGATAACGAGATTAACATTGACGCACAGGTACGCGCGCGTGCTGAATATCGTAACGGTTATATGGAGTTGCGCCCCAAAAGCGCACAACCGGCATCGTTCATTGAAGAGCGTGCTAGGCTTGGAGTAGGTTTCGAACGTGGCGACGGGCTTAGTGCCAAGCTTTCTGTTCAACAGATTGGCGTTTGGGGACAGTACCATCAGATTGAAACAGATGGAAGTATCATGATGAACGAGGCCTGGGGACAGTACAAGTTCGGTGATGGTTTCTTCGCTAAATTGGGTCGTCAAATCCTCTCTTACGATGACGAACGTATCTTCGGTGCACTCGATTGGAACGTAGCCGGCAGAAGTCACGACGCTTTAAAGCTGGGTTACGAGAACGATATGCACAAGCTGCACCTTATCTTGGCATATAACCAAAGTGGTGAGAACTTGCTTGGAACAAAGTTTGCACCTGGCCAACCCTACAAACACATGCAAACCTTCTGGTACCACTATGGAAATGAGGATAACCCATTCGGCATTTCTGCCTTGCTTTCTAACTTAGGTTGGGAGTATGGACCCGGAGCTGAGGGTGATACGAAGTACATGCAAACCCTCGGCACCTACGTTACTTATCGCCCCGAAAAGCTCGACTTGCAGGCTTCTGCTTACTATCAAATGGGTAAACGTCCAACAGGCGACACGAAAGTTTCTGCTTGGATGGCTAGCGTTAACGCAGGTTTCATGCCCAACGAGCAATGGAAGTTTAACTTGGGCTATGATTATCTGAGTGGTGAAGACGGGAAGGGAGACACTTATAGTGCATTCGATCCCCTTTATGGAACGCATCATAAGTTCTATGGAGCAATGGACTACTTCTATGTAAGAGAGCATCGTAGCCTTGGCTTGCAAGACATTCAGCTGGGTGTTACCTTTACGCCTACTGAAAAGCTTGCATTGAAAGCTAACGGACACTATTTCATGGATGCAGTGAAGACGGACGGCAAGGACCAAGGCCTTGGTGGAGAAGTTGACCTGCAACTCGACTATGAGATAACGCAAGATGTGAAACTGACAGTTGGTTATTCCACCATGTTGCCAACTAAGACTATGGATGGAGCCGATGCAGAAAACTACAAGCGTTGGCAAGACTGGGCATTTGTTTCACTCAACATCAACCCCCGTATCCTATCGTTTAAGTGGTAACAGTTGTTATTTAGCGTGTAGCAACCCAGTCTGCGGTGTGCCTTAATGGTGCGTTGTAAGGCATGGTGCTGCAAATAAACGCAGATAACTACATCGCGATAATATTTTATTAAACGCCACCATCATATCTTTTGTTGGTTTACTGCTAGTAGGTAAGCGAGCAAAAGATATGGTAGTGGCGCTTTGTTGTTTTATGGGTTGGTGCTATAGTGAAAACGGGTTAGTCGTAAAACCCAGTTGCAACTTCCCTCCTTCTCATGCACATAATGGAATTGCTTTTGGAAAATTGGTGTTAGAAGAATACAAGACGTGCGCATTAGGAAAAATGCAAGACGTGCGTAACATGGCATCAATAAACCCTTACGCAGAGGAAAAGGAGCACTTTTTGTTGGTTTACGATGCGCTTATGGCTTTGCCAACTCAATTCTGTTGACTATAACATCAATACAAGCTCCCAAGCTAATGTCAAAAGAAAAGTTTCAGTGTGTTGTTTAAGCCCAATCGTTCGTTTAGATGTTTCTGAAAACAATGTGGTGCGAAACGGCACGATAAAAAGACAGGCATTGTGTCGTAATCTGTCTGCCATCTTTGTGATGTCAACCTAAGTAGCCAACTCCTCTCGTGTGCGGAGTATAGAACAGAACAATCCTCTGGCTTATGAACACACGAAAACCCAACTCTCGAATACATCAACGCGCCAACTTACAAACTCAAGAACTCATCAACTTGTAAACTCAAGAACTCTTCAGCTTATAAAATCAAGACCCCATAAACTTACAAACTCATCAACTTACAAAAAATAACAGCCCATAAACTTATAAAACTCTTCAACTAGCAAGCTCATAATCTCACCAACTCGGAAACTTAAATCCTTATTATTTATTTTACAATACCGCTCTAAATTTCACTCCGTTCTAGCGCAAATTTAGGCTAAAAAGTAGGTAAATGGCCACAAATAATGGCCTTTCACGTCTTCCGATATGTCCGTTTTAAAGAAAAAGACCTGCATTTTGCACCATTTTGCCTTTCTAGATTGGTTGCCAACCCATGATTTTTGCAGTCCAAAAACCTACTTTTAGGCCTCAAAAACCCACTTTTTAACGAACATTTTGCCCTTTTTAGCCTGGTATTTCATGGTTCTTAAAGGTTTTGTTTATACAATTGCAGCGTATTTTTATGCTTTTCGCCTTGCGTTTAGCACCATTTTGCACTGCGTTTTGCACCATTTTACCTTGCGTTTTGCACCAAAACGCACCGCATTTAGCACCAAAACGCACTGCGTTTAGCACCAAAATGCACTGCGTTTAGCGGCATATTGCACT